>ERZ651768.348-NODE-348-length-35344-cov-3.179119_pt1 | contig 35344 bp, 34 predicted proteins | sample MGYA00514754_ERZ651768 | MGnify/ENA metagenome assembly ERZ651768
GGTCGGTGGACCTTCAGGAAAACTACAAGCTGGCACCCATAGTTGCTCCTTTGGTGAACAAGATCCGATACAACCCCGGACACCTGTTCCATTTGGAAAAAGATAAGACCATTCGTGAGAAAGTGGAATTCATTGTCAACGCGGCGAAGGAAAACGATTGCGCGATTCGCATCGGGGTCAACTGTGGTTCGGTGGACCCGGACTACAAGGAACGCTATAAAGACGATTCGGTAGAGGCTATGGTCCGTTCCGCGGTCGACCATTGCCAAATGCTGGATGAGATAGGATTTGAAAATTATTGTGTTTCACTAAAGGACTCTGAATCCCAGAAAGTTATTGAAGCCAATCGTCGGTTTGCAGAAGAACGCCCGGATGTTCCATTACACCTGGGGGTGACCGAGGCCGGGCTTCCTCCTGAAGGCATCATTAAAACCCGCATTGCTTTTGAACAGTTAATCTCAGCGGGTATTGGCGATACGATTCGAGTTTCTTTGACTGTGCCAAATGATGATAAGGGCCAGGAAATTCAGGTGGGGCGGGAGATTCTCAAAGATATCGAGGAAGGCCGTTTCCGCTCTGTTCCCGAGAATTTTCTCGATGGGTTGAATATCATTGCCTGCCCCAGTTGTTCCCGAGTAGAGAATGAAAAGTTTGTCGATCTGGCACAGGATGTACGAAAAATGACAGAATATGCTGAAAAGTATAAGCTGACCATTGCGGTGATGGGGTGTCGGGTTAACGGCCCGGGAGAAACCGATGATGCGGATCTGGGGCTTTGGTGCGGGCCAACCCGGGTAAACCTGAAAAAGGGAACGGAAACTCTGGGCTCATATTCCTATGAGGAAATACTGGGCCAACTGAAAAAAGAAATCGACCAGATGATCCTGGATAAATTCGCCCCCCCCTTAGCAGGGGAAGCAGATAGCAAGGGCTTAATTGAGGCGAGATAATCTTTGCTTGCCAGAAAGAGCATTTGTAATTGTGTCCAGCGTCACGCTGGCCATGCCCGGTGGGAATAGGGCAATGACTTGTTGGGCCAAGAAACATTGTTCACCAGATAAAGCGATTGCTCACTGGCCCCACGCCTAGTGGAAAGGTTTTGAAATGAAATTTGATATTGAAGAACTTGAAGGGTTAAAGCGAAAGATCAATATCACCATTCCTGAAGAGGTGGTGACCAAGCGGGTGAATGACGCATATAAAGTGATGAACCGCCAGGTCAAGATACCAGGGTTTAGGCCGGGAAAGATTCCACAGAAAATTCTTGAGAAACAGATTCCAATGCAGTCATTTTCTGAAATGTTCCAGGAGTTGATGCAGGAATATTACGATGAGGCGGTACAAAAATCCGGACTCAAACCCACCGGCCAGCCGGAGATTGACCACGCAGGGTTGCAGGATATTAAGAAGGACGAGCCTTTAAAATTTTCAGTGATTCTCGATGTCAAACCGGAATTAAAAGTTAAGGATTATAAGGGGCTTAAATTCAAAAAGAAGGAGGCTGTCGTCAAGGATGAGGAAATTGAAGAAACTCTGGTAAAAGTTCTCAGCCGCCAAGGTTCCCTGGAAGAAATGCCTGCGGATTATGCGGTTCAGGATGGGGACATCCTTACTTTGGATTTTGATGGCACTATGAATGGGGAAGAACTGGAAAATGGAAGCGCAAAGGATTTTGAACTGCGAGTGGGTGAAAAGAAAATGCTTCCTGGATTTGAGGATCAATTGATTGGGCATACTCAGGATGAGGACTTCGAGATTAAAGTTGTCCTTCCTGCCAACTGGAACCAGAAAATGCGCCGGATCAGTTTTCCCGTTCCGGGAGCTCCTGAAGAAAAGCAGGAAGACGATTGGGCTAGCTTTAAAGTTAAAATTAAAAAATTAAGAAAACTCCATCTTCCTGAATTGACCGATGAAATTGCCCAACGAGAAGGATTTGATACCGTTGCGGAACTTCGCCGGGCCATCAAGATTGACCTGCAAAACCATAAAGACCAGGAGGAGGAGCTGAGGATTAAAGAAGATATTTTTAATATCTTGGTCAAAGATGCCGAGACGCCTCCGCCGGATTCGTTGATAGAGAGAGAATTGAAATTTATGATTGAAGGCATGAAATATCAAATTTCCCAGTCAGGAATGAAACTGGAGGACTCCGGGTTTGAACCTGATAAAGCGATAAAAGAATGGAGAGAAAAAGCGATCTTTAATACCACTGGCTATATGATGTTGGAATCTGTTGCAGCCGCCGAGAATATCCATGTGACCCAGCAAGATATGGAGGCCGAATATGAACTGCTTGCCAACCAGACGAAACAGAAGGTGGAAGATATCCAGAAACGGCTCATGTCCAATCCGGACTCGTTGAGCCAGACCACGACAAAAATATTGGGACAAAAAGCGATGAACTTTATCTACTCCAACTGCGAGTTCAAGTTTTATAAAGAAGGCGAGGAGCCTGAGACAGGGGCCAAAAAAGAAAGCTGAAATTTTATGAAATACGTAAAAATCATGCCAGAGGAGGATCTTCCTATTGGCAAATCCGCGATCATATCAGCGGGCGAGGATGAGATCGCTCTTTTTAACTATAAGGGAAAATATTATGCCATTGCCAACAAGTGCCCGCATAGAGGTTCGCCTTTGGGAGAAGGACGTATTGAAGAAGGCATTGTAATTTGTCCGGGCCATGAATGGCGTTTTAAATTGGAAAGCGGAGCAAATATGCAGAATCCGGAGCTGTTTATCCCAACCTATCCGGTAAAGGTCAGAAACGATAATATTTACATCGGACTGGAGGGGGAAAGCGGGAATATTGCCTACGGAAAAAAAGCTTCCACTTTGCCGTCGAGCCTCAAGTTCAGTGTTCCCACCATTCAAAAGCCGCGCAATCCAGAAGAAGAACTGGATTGATCAGTATTATCAATTGTACCCAGTGGAGGTTTCTTGAAACTGACAGGCTACTGAACAAGTCCAAGTCGATTTCATTCTGAAAGCTTCCCTCATCGCTTTAATTCTAAATTTCTTTTTAGCTCCGTATTGCTTTGTACTATTTGTAATACCCTTGCTACCCCATTCGGGGTACGAAGGCAAATGAAGGGGATATAACTGGGGCATGAAATATTTGGAGGGACATCACAAGGGCAGGAAGGCTGAGGGATGAATACTACATAGTTTTTAAAGGTGGGAGAATTTTTTAGCCCGTTGGACTGTCCTCTTCCACTTCAACCCATTTGGGATCGCCGTGAGCTTTATAATTTTCTGTTCCACAGAAGGTCCCTTGGTGATAGATATTGACCTTGTATTTTCCGCCGCCATAATTTTCGGTGATGTAAGGAACCGGATCTTCGATTTCGATGAGTTCAGGAGTTTTAAATTTTCCGATCAGCTTGAATTCCATTCCCATTCCTGACGGGAGTAGAACATAAAATTTCAGGTTGGTTTCGGCGAGAATTTTTTTAAAATCTTCCTCGCAATCGTCTCGGGTATATGTGGGGCCTATCTTATGTTTGGCCCGGCGTTTGAGGTAGTCTTCCATCAGGTTATAAAACCACCAGTTTTTTTGTTTGCGCTGATCATGCAGAAACGGGTATTCGACAAACCCGTATTTATTGATAAAAGGTTTTTTGGCCATCAGGTTACTCCTTATTATTTACAACTTTTTCAATGATTATATTCTTTTGCCCGGTGGCTGACAAGCGGTCGAAATTTTAAGTTGCAGGCAATGTATGAGAAAATTTTACAGCAAAAATTATTGGTCGGTGGGGTTTCAGTCTCGGTTGTATGATCGGTTGTCTCCGGAGTCCTATTTTGAATCCATGCGGCGCGTGGTTGCCTTTTTGCCTGAAGGAAAATCCTTAAACCTGCTGGATGCGGGTTGCGGTTCCGGACTTCTCTTGCGGTTTCTTGAAGCACGGATCCGGGAGGGGTTGGTTTATACCGGAACCGATTTCCTGAAATCGGGAGTGGGCCAGGCGTTACTACGCGCTCAAGAACTGGGGATTGCCGACCGGGTTTCCTGTTTCCAGTTGGATTTAACTTCTCTCTTGCCTATGGAGGGACAAAAGTTTGATGTGGTCGTAGGGCATTTCTCACTTTACACCCTTGCGTCCAATGAATTAAGGCAGTTGGCTTTGAAAAATTTGAAAGCTGTCATGAAAGCGGAAGGTGTTCTTATTCTCGCCAACCCTTCCGTGGATTATGACGCGGACTCTATTATTGAACAAAGCGTCCGATTGGTCAGGGAGCACAATGGATTTTTAGCGAGTCTTATTAAACAATACCTGGTTTATCCTTTCACCAAGGCTATAGGGCTCCGGTTTATACAAAAGCAACTCAGCTCGGGGAAATGGCAGGCTTATACGCGCGAGGAGTTCTCTCAGGAAATGGAAAGGGCGGGTTTCGCGGTTCAACACATTGAGGAGGTCTATGCCGGGAGCGCATTTTTAGGGATTGGAAGATTGGCCTTAACGGGTTGACCATCCAGCCATGCCGACTACATATTTTCAGGTCAGGCTAGAGGCACTCGGGTACCGTTGTTGCGGTAACTGCGATAGACGGCTTCGGTAAAGCGCATGTATTCCACTCCTGTCGCAAACGAGGTATGGCTAAATGGCGTTTTATTCCTGATTGCGCTGATGAACTCTTCTTCAACTTTCCAGGTTCCGCGCAGGTTTTGGGGAATAGGGACTTCTTCCAACTTAGCTTGGTCCCGGCGGCCGAAATATAACTTCCCTTCCGGGACAAACTCCAGAACCAGTGTTCCTATTTCCCCGAAGATCTTGACATTGGGTTTGCCCGCGTGAGAGCCGGTTTCGCTGATTAAAAAAGTCCCGGAGATTCCCTCCTGCAAACTCATTTGAACCGAGAGGTAATCGGGGATTTCTATTTTCACGGTTTTTCCGGTTTCGGGAGCAATGGCAGTATCATTAAAAATTTGGGCTTCTGCCTTGACCCATTGGGCAGGAGGCAACCAGCGAAGCAGGGTTTCATATATGATCCCCAGTGTCATGATGTTCATGCCGCTGAAAATTTTATTTCTTCGCCAATGCAAGGCTTTTTGCGGAACAGTAAGAGGCGCGGATTGATAGTCCACATGAAAAAATAAAATTTTCCCCAAATCTCCACGGCGAATCATTTCGGCCATCAGATGATCCGCATGCAAGGAAAAGGGAGCGGGAACCAGTTGCGCGACGAGATCAGGGTGATTCTGGGAGGTGTCCAGCATTTTCCTGGCTTCGGCCTGGTTCATGGCCATACGCGCTTCGCATAAAACATGTTTTCCGGATTCCAGGGCCAGGCAAGTGGCGGGACAATGGAGATAGGGCCAGGTTCCGATAACGACAGCATCCAGGTCAGGAGAAGTTGCCACTTCCTCCCATGATTCCCGGATGGTTGGTATGCGAAACTCCTCGGCAGAAATTTTCGCAGACGGGATGGTTCGGTTGGCGACCTCCCGGACTTTTACATCAGGCAGGGCCAGCAATTTAGGAAGGTGCATTTTTCGAGTATTTTGCCCAGCACCAATAATTCCAATACGAATTTTTTTATTTTTCAATAGACCGGTTCCTAAACATAGATGTTTGTTTAGTAAAATTATTTATTAAACAATGAGTTTGCCTAGGTTTTAAGATTGTGTTGAAATGACTCTGATTATGGTTAGTACAATAGCTTTTAATGCGCCATAAAATTCTGTGAGTTGGAAATGAATTATGACATCAATATTTTAATTGTAGAAGACCTTTGAACAACCCGGTTGTTCCTCCGTAGAACACTGAAAAAACTGGGTTATACGAATGTGGTCTTGAGCGAAGATGGAGAGGTCGCGATAAAAGAACTCGAGCTAAAGCCTTTTGGATCTTATAATTTCCGACTGGCATATGCCCAATATGGATAGCTTGGACTTTTATAAAGCGCTGAGTAAAAACCGAAAATGGAGTGAAATTCCCTTCTTACTGATTACTGCAGAAAAAGAACGCAACAAGGTCGTTGAAGCGGTTGAGGCAGGTATTAAAGAATACCTGGTAAAACCTGTTAAGCCGGAAAATTTAAGCAATAAAATTAAAGAAGTGGTTTTTGGGGGTGTGGGCTGAAACAACCCACTAACACCCCGATAAAATCTTTCACTCCTATTCCCTCCTTTTTCTTTTTATAATCCCGCATCCTTTCTGATAGCTTTGGCTTTATCTGTTTTTTCCCACGTAAAAGAGCTTTCCTTTCTGCCAAAATGTCCGTAAGCCGCGGTCGCCAAGTAACGGGGTTTCAAAAGATCCAGTGTTTTAACAATGCCTGCGGGTTTGAGGCTGAAATGGGAACGGACCAAATCTTCGAGGATATCCGGATTAGCGTTATGGGTTCCGAAAGTTTCGACACAAATTGAAACGGGGTCGGCGACCCCTATGGCATAGGCGAGTTGAACTTCGCATCGGTGAGCCACTTTGGCCGCAACCAGGTTTTTGGCTATATATCGGGCCATATAAGCGGCAGAGCGGTCGACCTTGGATGGATCTTTTCCCGAAAAGGCTCCTCCACCATGTCGGGAGAAGCCACCGTAGGTATCCACAATAATCTTTCTCCCCGTTAAGCCGCAGTCGCCATGTGGGCCGCCAATTACAAAGCGCCCTGTGGGATTGATATGGATTTTCATCTTATTATGTTGCAGTTTTTTCGGGATGACCTTTTGGATTACAAGATCGGTGATATCGGCCCTGATTTGCTTGGTAGAGATGTTGGGAGCATGTTGGGTCGAAATGACAACCGTTTCAATGCAGACAGGTTTGTTATTTTCATACCTGATTGAAACCTGTGATTTGCTGTCAGGTCTCAAATAGGGGAGTGTCCCCTTTTTCCTTGTTTCAGCGAGTTTGCGTACCAGTTTATGTGCATACATAATGGGTGCGGGCATCATTTCCGAGGTTTCATCACTGGCATAACCGAACATCATTCCTTGGTCACCGGCACCTTGCTCGCGTTTGTCATCGTCAACCCCTTGAGCTATATCTCCAGATTGTTCATCCAGGGCGACCATTACCCCGCAAGTTTCAAAATCAAAACCCATGTCGGAATGGGAGAACCCGATATTTTTTATGGTTTTCCTGACAATTTTAGGAATGTCCACATAACATTTAGTGGAAATTTCTCCGGCAATTACAGCGAAGCCGGTAGTGATCATTGTTTCACAAGCAACTCTTGCTTTTGGATCCTGCACTAGTATTGCGTCCAAAATAGAATCAGAAATCTGGTCCGCTATCTTGTCAGGGTGTCCTTCCGAAACAGATTCTGAAGTGAATAAATAATTACCTGGGTTCATTAAGATTTCCCTTTTAGTTGAAAGATTAAAAATAAGCTAAACAAATATTAGTTTCATCTATTAGTTTCATAGTGGTATTCATTTTCAGGTGGAGCTTAATTTTTCTTCAAAACTGAGGTCTCGGTCAAAATCTTCTGGAAATCGAATCCTCATTTTATTCGTAATGAAAGATGTTATTTCTTCTGTGGAGCTCATTTCTAAAACATCATCTGCCAACAAGCGCGCCTCATCAAGCCGAATGGTGCGAATGATCTTTTTCACCTTTGGAATCGAATGGGGTTCCATGCTCAAAGCATCTAGTTTTCCTAGGCCCAATAAAAGCATTGTTGCCATCGGGTCTCCCCCAAGCTCGCCGCAAATTGAAACCCTTATGCCTGCGTTTTCAGCAGACTGAATAATATTTTTTAACGATCTCAATACTGAAGGGTGAAAGGGTTGGTAAAGATGGGCGACGTTTTCATTTATACGATCTACTGCCAGAAGATACTGGATTAAGTCGTTAGTGCCAATACTGATAAAGTCCACTTCCTTGAGAATATGATCAATGCAGATGGCGGCCGCCGGGGTTTCTATCATGGCTCCTACCTCGATTTCCTCATTAAACGGAATCTGATCTTTTCTTAAATCGTTTTTTGCATCTTCCAGGATTTTGTTGGCCTGAATTATTTCCGTCACCGAAGAGATCATGGGGTAGAGAATTTTCACATCTCCATAAAAACTTGCTCTCAAGATTCCCTTTGCTTGGTCTATCAATAGCTGGGGGTTGACAAGGGACAAGCGAATACCTCTAAGACCCAGGGCGGGATTGTCTTCATCGTTGTTTATGACATTGCCAAACTCCTTGTCCATCCCGATATCCAGGGTACGAATGACAACGGGTTTGGGGTCCATTTCCTGGACAACCAGTTTGAAATTCTCATAGAGCTCTCTTTCCCCCGGTAAGGTAGATGCCGCCAAATAAAGAAATTCTGTGCGGTAAAGTCCTACCCCTTCGGCCCCAAACTTATGCAGGGCTTTAACTTCCTGATTGGATTCAATATTGGCCAACAGTTTAACCTGATGTCCATCGAGTGTTTCTGCCGGCTGATGGATATTGGCTAATAACCTTTCTTCGTACTTACGATAGTTTTCCTGTTTTTTAGCGTAGTGTTGTAATATTTCGCTGGGGGGGGTTATGATGACCTCGCCGTCAATGCCATCAACAATAATTTGATCGCCGGAATTAATACTTGAAGTGAGCCCTTTAATTCCCGTGATTGCAGGGATTCCTAAAGCTGCGGCAAATATTCCAATATGGGATGTTTTTCCCCCCGCCTCGGTGGCCATTCCTTTGACAAAGTTTTTGGGCATCATGATAGTGTCTGAGGGGCTCAGGGAATGGGTTACAATTATTACCGGTTCCTGGATATCAGTCAGAGACTCTTGGGAATGGCCAAGGAGGTTTTTCAGGATAGTCTGGACCAGCAGGTCAAGATCGTCTTTTTTCCCCTTCAAGTATTCATCGTTGATATTGTCAAATAGTTTTAGAAAATTGTTTAAAGTTTGTGTGAGAGCCCACTCGGCATTGGTTTTGTGTTTTTTGATATTTTCAATGGTATCGTTAACCAGAATATCGTCTTCGAGAAGCAGGCTGTAAGTATCTAAAATTACTGCATATTTATCAGCGACTTTTTTGGCGCGTTTTTTTATCTCCGTCATTTGGAGCTTGGTTTTTTCAATTGCTTCGCGAAAGCGCTCAATCTCTTTTTCTGCTTCAAGTTCATTAAGCTGGTGCTTGATAATACAGAACTTGGTTGAGTCAAGCAGATACGCTGTTCCGATAGCGACCCCTTTTGATACGGCAATGCCTTTCATTGTCAATTATATAAATTTAGAATCTTCTTCAAGGAGAAGTGAATAGATTTGATTAGCGTCCTGTAATTTTAGAATGCCTTCGCGCAAATCCTTGTTTTTAAAAAGTCTTGAAATGCGGGCCAAAGCTTTTAAATGTTGTCCTGTCGAATTGGAGGGTGCAATGACCATACATACAAAATGGACAGGTTTTTGATCAAGGGACTCAAAATCCAGCCCCTTTAAGGAACGCCCAAAGACAGTAATGATCTGGGAAAGCTCATCGGATTTTCCGTGTGGAATGGCTACATTTTCACCAATTCCGGTGCTTCCCAGTTTTTCCCTTTCCATTAGTGTATTAAACAAGGTTTCCTTGTCCTTGATCAAACACAGTTTTTGCAGGAAATCGGTTATTTCACGGAGGACTTCTTCCTTATTGGTTCCGGCCAGATTGGCAATAATGGAGTCCGTTTTTAAAATATCATCTATTTTCATTTCAGTGGGAGCGAATTGAGGATAAGGTCGGTTCAGTTCTGGTATTTCAGTTTGGATTGTGAGCCTTTTTTGATTCTAAGGTCCTGAGCTTTTTCTTTATGTTTTCTTAACTGCTTTTCAATTTTTAGCAGGGCATTATCCATCGAAGCATAGAGGTCGTCGGTCTCGTGCTGGCTATGCACCGTAAATCCCTTTGTTATTACTGTGATCTCCGCAAAATGCCGGTGCTTCTCTACATGAAGTGCCACGTGGACATCTCCTTTTTCACCTAGTTCGTTGATGGTCTTATCCATTTTGTTTTGCAAATGCCCCCGGATTCCATCGGTGATATCAATGTTTCGTCCAGTTACAGTCAGTTTCATCGAGTTCTCCAAGAAAAACGTCAAACAGTATATTTTGATTAAGGCCCGTTAAAAGGAGCATAAATTACTATAAGGCAGAGAAAATTAAAACCATTTTTTTCTTTTACTTGCAGGTGGAATATTAAGCTCTTTTCGATATTTTGTAATAGTCCTTCGTGCTATTTTAGCATTTTTCCTCATTAACGCCTCAACCATTTGATCATCTGTTAATGGATAACTCCCGTCTTCTTCATTGATGATTTCCTTAATCATATTTTTTACACGAATGGAGGACATGGCATTTCCCATATAGGATTTGATACCACTATGGAAAAAGAATTTAAGCTCAAAAACTCCCTGTGGAGTATCTATGTATTTGTTTGTGGTAATTCTGCTTACAGTTGACTCATGCATTTCAATATCTTTGGCCACATCTTTCAGGACCATGGGTTCCAAATAGGACAAACCATCATCTAAAAAGTTCTTTTGCAGTTTTACGATACTTTTCCCAACTTTGTAGATAGTTTGTCTTCGTTGGTCTATGCTTTTAATCAGCCATAAAGCAGACCGGTATTTGTCTTCCAAATATTCCTTGGTTTGTCCCTCTTTAGTGGTCTTTAACAGGTTGTGGTAGTAAGGACTGATCCTTAGGCTAGGAACCCCATCATCATTCAAGACTAAATCGTAACCCTTCTCCGTTTTCACTACAACGAGGTCGGGAACAACATAGTCAACCCTTTCGGAACTGAATAAAAGTCCGGGTTTGGGGCATAAATTCCTGATAATTTTCAAGGCGTCTAAAACTTCCTCTAAATCAATTTTCAATTCAGAGGCAACCTTTGGCAGGAATCTGTCTTCCAGCCGTTCCAAATAATTTTCAATGAGTACTTCCACATATTGGTTTTTGCCTGAAAGGGTGCGTGCCTGAATCATCAGGCATTCTTTCAAAGACCGGGCGGCAACCCCGGCGGGTTCAAAACCCTGTATAATTTTTAGAACCTTCAGCACATTTTCTTCATCCGTTTGGCTAATTTCTGCGATTTCCTGTAGGTCGGCGCAAAGATATCCGTCATTTTGAATGTTGCCTACAATGCATGATCCGATAAATTTATCCGATTCAGAGTCAACGGATAAATCCAGTTGCCACATGAGGTGGTCTGCTAAATTAGCTTCTTTTTTGTATGTAGATTCAATAGAGGGCCTTTCAGTATAGCTTTCGACTGACATGCCCTGATCTATGTTGCCTTGAATATAACTGTCCCAGTCGATTTCCTGATCCTGAGAGTTTGAGCTCTGTTCATTGTCGGAGGTGAGATCTTCATTCGGTCCCTTTTCTTCCTGACTATTTTCCTGCTCATTTTCATTCTCCTCTTCAAGCAATTCTTCCAGAACCGGATTTTCTATAATTTCTTGCCTTATCAATTGGGCAAGTTCCATTCTTGCCAAAGGCAGGAGCTTGATGGCCTGTTGAAGCATGGGTGTCATGACCAGCTTCTGGGTCATCTTCAAGTTCAAATTCATTTTCATTTCCATCGCCATAAATGCTTGCTCCCGGCCTAAAATGAAAACTGGTTGCCCAGATAAATCTGTTTCACTTTTTCATCCTGGGCAACGTCCATCGGTTTACCCGATGAGATGATTTCCCCCGCGTTAATAATGTAAGCACGATCAGTAATGCTTAAGGTTTCCCGGACATTATGATCGGTGATCAAAACGCCAATGCCCTTATTTTTTAATTGGGAAATAATGGATTGAATATCCGCCACAGCAATAGGGTCGATGCCTGCAAAAGGCTCATCCAAGAGAATAAACACTGGGGATGTGGCCAAAGCCCTGCTAATTTCCACCCGTCTTCGTTCTCCCCCCGAAAGTGAATAAGCTTTGGAGTCTTTTATATGGAGGATGTTGAGTTCGCGAAGAAGCGAGCGGGCCTTTTTTTTGCAGTCAAAACTGGAGAGTTTCTGGGTCTCCAGAACCGCAATGATATTTTCTTCCACCGTCAATTTCCTGAAAACCGAAGGTTCCTGTGGCAAATAACTTATTCCTCTTTTGGCGCGTTCATGCATGGGAAAATAGGTGACATCTTCATCATTTAATAAAACTTTGCCATCATCAGGGCGGGTTAGCCCCACAACCATGTAAAAGGTAGTAGTTTTGCCTGCGCCGTTTGGACCGAGCAGGCCCACAATTTCGCCTTGATTGACTTCAATGCTTACTCTATTGACTACTTTTCGAGTCCGGTATGACTTGATAAGGTTTTCGGTTCTTAGGCCAGCCACTTTTTTATTTAGAGGAGGAAAGTTGATCTTGATCGGTTATCTGAGACTTTTTTTTCGGGTCCTTTTTTTCATCTTTTGGATAGATTTTCATGCGCACTCTTTGATTGGCGATAAACCGGTCCTTTTCCATAAGAAAAATCAATTCCCGACCTTCAATCATATTGTCCTCTTCCCATGCGGTGGCATGGGGGGTACCCGTTAAAATTATCTTTTGCAACTTGTCCAAATAGACCGCTCGGTCTCCGATAGCTCTTTTTAAACCACGAGTAATAACAACATTGCCAACGGCCACAATCTCATCAATTTCCTTTTTGTCCTCTGTATTGTAGATCTCCAAAATGTCAGAGGTGATTTTCAGGTCGCCCTTGTAACTCACTACGTTTCCCGAAAAAACTATTTTTACTCCTCCGTTTTCAGACCGCATGCGATCAGAGGTAATTTCTATAGGATCTTTGCTCTTTTTGGACTTTTCTTTTAGTGGGGTCTCGTTTAAGGCTATGGCAGGTAAAGCCACAAATACCCAGGCGGCAAAAATAATTAATCCGGCCAATTTACTTTTCATGCTATTTCACTGGGTCTGAGTTGCTTTTTGGAGAGTTGGTGCTCAATCTATCCATCAAAATATCCGCTGCACCCACAAATTTTACATTGCCCATCAAATTAACGTCATTGGTTTTTTCTTTGTAGGTTCCCGAATCCGCAATAATGACATATTTCCTGTTTTCTCCCTTGTGGAGGATCATTTCCACATTCTGCATTTTGGTCAAATCTTTCTCATTGTTTATTTGCGCAAAATCTGCTTTGAGTTCCCACTCCTTGACGCCCTTGACTTCGTGGGTCACCTTGAAATTCTCAATTTCAACGTCAACTCCTTTTTCCATCACTTTGATTTTGACGTTACCCATCTCGACAGAAGTGTTGAGGTTTTTGAGAAAATAAAACCCTGCCGCTCCGATTATGCTGAAGGCCACTAACAGTAAAACTATTCTGACCGTATTGATCATTTAAATAATTAATTTATAAAGCATTAAACGTTTATGCAAATGGCATACCATAAGGGCAATGATGACATACCAAATCCTTAAAGTAAAGTGAAATCAGGGAGGGATCGAGGTTCTGGGAGAAATGAATTGAAGGTGAATTCCCGCTGAGAATCGCTGATAATTTTGATATTTATTTCGATTCTGTCCTGAATATTCAGGATGAGATTGTCCGGTTTTCGGGGTGAGCGCAGTTTTTCCGCCCATTCAATAATGGTGACTCCACGGTTATACAAAATTTCCTCAAGACCCAGAGAATAGATTTCTTCCTGGTTATCGATCCGGTACAGATCGACATGGTGAATAGGAAGCCTGCCTGGGTACTCATTGATCAGTGTGAAAGTAGGACTGCGAATATAGAAATCCTTGTCCAGTTCCAAACCGTAACAGATTCCCTGGGTAAAATGGGTTTTGCCTGCACCGAGATCTCCAAATAAAAGAATGATGTCACCGGCTGCCAAAGAGCTTCCGAGTGATTTTCCTAATTGCAGGGTTTCTTCAGGACTGTGAGATATTTTTTTCATTTCAGGAAACTGCTGAAAAATTTCAGTTTTTCGAATACGTATTTATTCCACGCACCCTTTATGGAAATATGCGTTTCAGGGTTTCTGGAAGACATCTTAATAAATCACCTGCAATCAGGGTGGTTTCGCTTTCAGTTTCAGCAAAGTGATCCGCTGCTTGACCGTGTATATAGGAACCCGCAATGGAAGCCTGCTGGGAGGGCAGGCCCTGAGCCATGAGTCCCGCAATGATTCCGGTCAAAACGTCTCCCGATCCACCCGTTGCCATGCCGGCATTCCCTGTGGAATTGATGACCACAGTTCCATCAGCCAATCCAATCAGACTTGGAGAACCTTTTAAAACCAGAGTTAAAGAGTGATCGGTGGCAAATTTTGAGGCTATGGTTATTCGGTTTTTTTGAATTTCTTGTGTTGACACCCCGGTTAAACGGGACATTTCTTTGGGGTGTGGGGTGAGAACAGTTTCGGACTTCAACTTTCCCAACCAGTCCTTATGAGACGATATTGCGTTCAGGGCATCCGCATCGAGCACCAGCGGGCATTGAATCAGAGGCAATATTTCACCGATTAGAGCTACGGTTTCCGGATCGGTGGTGATTCCAGGCCCGATAGCCACCGCAGACTTTTCCTTAAGGAGTTCCAGAATGGATTCTTTTGCGCTCAAGGCCAGCGTGCCGTTGGCGGTTTCAGGCAATGGAGCAGTCATCACTTCCATAGGGTGAACCTCAAAAGCCTTCTGGCAGGAGTCTGGTAGAGCCAGGGTGCATAAGCCGGCCCCGGATCGCAAAACAGCCAGAGCGGTCAGCCCGGCAGAACCCCCTTTTCCTCTGGACCCCGCCAGAACCAGGACATGACCATAATTGCCTTTGTGGCTATTGGCGTTGCGTTTCTGAAAATAGGATTTTATGTCTTCCTCTTCGCACTGGTGGACACGGATGTTTTGCTCTGCACTGGCTTTTTCCGGGATGCCAATATTGATGAGCCGGGTTTCCTTCATGACACCGGCGGAAGGGTGGAGTAAATGGCTTTGTTTCCAACAGGCAAGGGCAAGGGTCAAGTCGGATTTAACATGAGGACCCATTAACTGGCCGCTATCTGAGTCCACCCCGGAATTAATGTCCACTGAGACAACAAATTTTTCAAACTGGTTAATTTTATCTATGACCTTTTCAATGAAGCCGGAGGCAGGTTTATTTAATCCCGTACCGAAAACGGCATCGATGATGATATCGCAATGGCGCAGTTTATGGTCATGTCGGTTTAATTTGTTAGGATCTAACTCGTCAACTTGAATGCCAATATTTTTTGCGGAAATGGCGTTAATTCCAGCATCTCCGTTTAGCTCAGACAATTTCCCAGCTAAAAGGACCCGTACTTCAGAGCCCAGGCTGAACAGATGCCGTGCAACGACAAAACCATCTCCCCCGTTATTACCCTTGCCGCAAAAAATGAGAATCTTTTTCTGCGACATATCGGGAAAACATCTTTGCAGCTCCCGGACGATCCCGACTCCGGCATTTTCCATGAGAGTGATCCCGGGGATTCCCAAACCATCAATCGCCTGCCGGTCGATGGCCTGCATTTGTTTTGCTGTAACGACGGGGAGCAATGAAGTCCTCCTTTACTGCAAGGCTAATAAAATGTTTATCTTATTAAATATTACACAAAAACGGTGTAAGGATAATCTTTGGATTCTTTTAGGGCCATTTCTTCCCGTGTCGGGGCAAGGCCGTTGACCACGCCAAACAGGCAGGGGCAGTCGTACCCGAGCCGGACTTTTTCCTCACGGTGAAGGGAATTGAAATGCTCGGGTTCTACCAGGAATGCTCGATTAAAGAAATAGTTGGTGACGAAACTGCCAAGGTATACAGATTTGCCTTTTAACTCAGGAAGGTGTAACAATTTTTCCTGTAAACTGTCATGGTTGTAGTTAAAAGAAAAACGTACTAGTACATCATATAAAAAACAAAAATGGTAAGTGTTCATATGATGCCAGCATGACATCGCGTTTAATCCTAACCTTAAAATACTCAGGATTTCTTTAAGAGAATGCAGGGAATTGATTCTTCCCGCATGGGGGTAGAACTGCCGGAAATCTTCTCTCCAGTACAACCGGGGCTGGCGTTCAATGAATGACAAGACTTCCTCTTCCTGACTGAGAGCCACTTCAATTAAATGGAGAGGGTCAAAACAGGAATTGTAGTCTGGGTCCGGGCAAGAAGACGGAATCGGTTTGCCAGGAGAAGGCGTGTCATAAATATTGTTTTTGAAAACCAGCATTTGAAAAGCGCCTTTTGAAAAGATTACACTGTTCATTATACCTGAATTGCATGGATACTTTTCGATCTCTAACTTTCAATAGTGAGGATTAAAGCCCTTGAACAAAAATATTTATGATTTTGAAGCCCAAACCATTGCCGGAGAGGCCATCAAACTTTCTAAATTTCAGGGAAGGGTTTTGCTGATTGTCAATGTGGCTTCTGAATGCGGGTTCACCCCCCAGTATTCGGGCTTGCAAAAACTTTATAAAAAATACCGGGGCCGAGGGTTGAGTGTCCTGGCTTTTCCCTGTAATGATTTTGGCGCCCAGGAGCCGGGGTCCGATGAAGAAATCAAAGATTTTTGCCAGGAAAATTTTCAACGGACGTTTGACCTTTTCAGCAAGGTGTCTGTTCTGGGTCCCCAAAAACTTCCTCTTTACCAATATTTGTATGGTTGTAGATTGGAACATCAGGGAGGAGGGGTAGTGCGGTCTCAAATATTTGCACTAGTAAAATGGATGTTATACCGGATAAAAGGAAAGCAGGTTCCTGGGAAAAATGAGGCGCAATGGAATTTTCATAAATTTCTAGTTGGAAAAAATGGAATCCCCGTGGCCAGCTTTTTGAGCGAGGTGGGGCCGGATTCCCATGTCCTGATCCAGAAACTGGAAGAGGAACTGCAAAAATAAAATATCAGTTGTCACTAACTGAGAGGTCGAGAGAGCGATTGTTTGCAAGATAAAGTCATTGCAGGTTGCCTGAGGAAGTTTTCAGTGAAATTTTTTATGAGGAATAAGGAGTTTCCAGGTTTGTCATGAGGCAGACTTCTTCTTCAGCAGGGATCAATCTATTAATTACCCCAAACAGGCAGGGTACTGTAAGTTTTAAACGAACTTTTTCATCAGGGGGAATATCATTGTAACGTTCTGCGTCCATTAAAAAGGCAGTCCCGGAAAAGTAATTCTCGAGAAAATGGTCGAAGTCAATTGCTTCTCCCTTAAGTTCGGGGCATATTTCGTTTCTTTGTTCCGGTTCCGAATAGCTGTAATCTTCAAAAGCTCCATGCAGGCTGTCAAAAAGATATGTCATATGATAAGCGTTCATTGTGTACCACTGGCTCCTGTCAACCAGTCCTTCTAGGAGGGTTCGGGAAAAGGTATTGAGGAGAGAAATGGTTCCAAATTTGGATGCGTGGGGAAATAAAGTTTTAAAGTGAGCTTGGCCTTCCTGTTCAGGAAGCTGTTGAAGCCCGTACAAAATTTCCCGATCGGTTGTCAAGGACCTGAAAATAAAATCATGAGCATTCAGGTTTTGCTGGGTACCATTTTCAGGGTGACAAGCGGATGGTTGTTCGTAGATATTTTTTTTAAACACCAGCATGAACAGATCCAATCAAAGTGATTGAAAAATTAAAAAAATGTAGTAAGTCCATTTTTAATAAGACTTCAAATTTAGCCATACTTAGCCATACAATAAAGTTTATCATGGAAATACAAGGTTAGGAATTTTTGTATGTCAGAAAATGAAGGTTCATTAAGGAAGGAGTTGGGGCAATACCTTGAAGGCTCCCAATTGGATACTTATTGGGAAATGGTTACCCAGTATCGCCAAGGGCCGTCTAAAATCCAGAACTGGCATTCAATAATGACTCCCGACTCTGGAAGCCTGCCGGATTTTTCCAGTCTGCCATCCCCGGATGATTCCAAGACCGCGCGCCAATTATCAAAGCTTGTTGTGGGTAAGCTTAATGGCGGTATGGGAACCAGTATGGGCTGTGCGGGGCCCAAGTCCCTGGTGATGGTGCGGGACAATAAATCTTTTCTGGATTTGATTTTGGAACAGATTGAAGAACTGAATCAGAAATGGAACCAGAAAATTCCTCTCCTCTTGATGAACAGTTTCTACACGCATGAGGAAACCCAGGCTCATTTGAGTACCCTGGAGTTTTCTTCAGAAATAATCGGTTTTCAGCAAAATAAATTTCCCCGCCTGGATGCTGAAAGCCTGAGTCCGCTCACCCCTGATAAATGGGGAGATCAGGCATACTATCCTCCTGGCCATGGAGATTTCTATCAGTGTATCTGGCAACAGGGAATCCTTCAGCGATTGATTGATGCGGGCAGGGAAATTCTCTTTATTTCCAATGCCGATAACCTTGGGGCCGTTGTGGATTCTGTCATCCTGAATTATATGGATGAGTTCAACATTCCCTTCTTAATGGAAATGACTCCTAAGACCCCAGCGGATGTCAAGGGCGGTACACTCTACCAGCAGGATGGAAAACTCAAGCTGCTGGAGATTGCTCGCGTTCCCGATGATAAGATTGACGAGTTTTGTGATCAGAAAAAATTCAAGGTGTTCAATACCAATAATATCTGGATTAACCTGATTGCCCTGAAGAACAGGCTGAATCAGGGGCCCTTGGAATTAACTGTGCTGGTGAACCGGAAAAATATTGGGGAAACTCCCGTTGTTCAACTTGAAACCGCTATCGGTTCCGCTTTGGAATGCTTTGAGGGAGCTGTAGGTCTCACCGTTTCGCGTGATCGGTTTTTGCCAGTTAAAAAGACAGATGATTTGCTATTGGTGCGTTCCAACCTTTTTACCTTGAACAAGGGCCAGTTAAAAATAAATCCGCAAAGAAAGTCCCATCATTTGCCCAAAATAGAGCTGGGAGAATTTCTGCAAAATATAGAAAATTTTCAAAACAGTTTGCCCATCATTCCAGATCTTGTTGATTTGGAGGAATTGAAGATAAAGGGAGATGTCCGTTTTGAAGGAACGGCTTCCCTTAAAGGCAAGGTGCATTTGGAAGGATTGAAAAAGGCTTTGATCCTGCCTTCAGGTGTAGTGATTGCCGATGAAAGTCTGCAGGGTTGATGGATGGAAAAGGACGATGAAAATTTCACGTGTGATTTTATAGGTGCTCCGGATAATATAATATGGGATAAAGACCTTAAATTTTGTAGGAATAGAGGAATTTTGTCGATGGGCGGCAAAGTAGTTAATTCTATAACCTATTAATTTTAAATGTGTTTTGTGGTTACCCAGAAATAAACATTGACATGGTTCAATGCATAAGTATACTTTCGGTAAATACCGAATCCCGATCTTTGGAAAATAGGTTAAATCCTACTTCTTGGTACGGGTAAAAGTGCCTAAAATACTTCAATCGCTGGGAGTTCAGGCACTGTGATGCTCTTTGAGAAATCGACTTGATTAAGTTTGTAAAGGGAGGGGCCGATTCCCTGGAATTTGCCTCATTTAGAATATTAGTAGGTGAATGTTTGATAGCTAATGTTTGTTAACTAGGGTAAGGGAGGATTTACAATGAAAAAACTCGCTGTTGTACTACTGGTTGCTGTAGCATCTTTTTGCCTTGCAAGTTCCGCATTTGCAGGAGCGTTGGCGCCGGGCGGGATGGCTAAATGCACCGACGCTAAATCCATCACGGTTGAAAATGGTGGCGGACCAGAACGGGGTGAGGGAAATGCTACGATCTGGTATTCTTCGACTCATCTCACGCATGCTGTAAGCTTAAGCCCGACTGCTAATCAGGGCTTCACCACAAATGGTGGCGGAGCGGCAGGTAATAAACAAGTGAAAATGTCCAACAAGTTCTCCAAGGGAAAAAAATCAGTAACATTTGGTGGGCAAAATAACTTCAGCCGTGGTGATTCGATTTCAGACATCAATGGCGTAGTTAAAATTAACAATACCGGTAAAGCAAATCTTACTGTAACTTGTGGTTAAAATCTTCAAGTTTTAAAATTTAAGCCGACCTGATTTATTCAGGTCGGCTTTTTTTTGCCTTGATTTGGAAAGTCTCAGAAATCCTCTCCTCAATAATAAAGAAGAATCCCCCCCGCGAGAAGCATCCTATAAATGATAAAGGGTAGTAGACCTACTTTCTCAACGATCTTGAGCAGAAGCTGAATAGCCAGTAAACCGACCAGGAAGCTTATTCCCAGACCTATAAACAGGTGGAGGTTGGAATAGGTTTGTTCTGAAGAGGGTTGCGATATAAACTGCACCAGCTTATGCATTCCTGCCGCAAAAATAATCGGAGTTCCCAGTAGAAAAGAAAACCGGGTTGCTGAAGTGTGCGAGAGGTTACTGAAAAGTCCCGCGGCAATGGTGATGCCAGACCGTGAGGTTCCCGGCAAAAGGGCAATGGCCTGGGCACACCCGACAAATAAAATTTGCCGTAGACTGAGCCGGTTTAATTCCATCGGCGGGTTTGTGCTTTTTGAACTATAGCGGTCCGCCGCTATGAATATGAGGGACCAGAAAAAAAGATTGAACCCGACAAAAGTGGGAGTCCTCAGGTTGGCTTCAATCCATCCTCCCCCAAACAGGCCTATCATTCCTGCGGGGATGGAGGCAATGAGAATGCACCATGCCAGGTGATGTGTTTCTGGCGATTTCTGGCGGTCAAACAAGCCCATCGCTAAATCTGCCAGTTCCTTTCTGAAAAAGATTATTATTGCCAGAAGGGTGCCTAAATGCAAAATGGCATCCAGGGCCAGGCCCTGGTCCTCAAAATTGAAAATCAGGGGAGCCAAAATCAAATGCCCTGAACTGGAAATAGGCAGAAATTCTGTGAGCCCCTGAATAATGCTCAATAAAATAATCTGAAAAAATTCCACTAGTTTTAATGAATCCTTTTTTTACGAAAACCTGAGGGAAAAAATAATTGGACCTGGGTGATTATAGTGGTGGATGGAAAAAAATTTAAAAGTACTCCTTGCGCAATTGAAGGAAGATGATTTGGCAAAGCCGATCAATAGGAGTGGATTTTGTCAATCGAATAAAGGGGCTGGATCTAGCTTTCGTGACAACTTGGCCCTCCCACCATTCCTGGCCAATCTGGAAAGAAACCTTCAAGCGGAAACCGACATGGTGATTTTCGATCATCCCAAGGCAAAATACTACTCCCTGCAAAAGGCCAGAATCAAGAAAAAAGAATCAATTGATTCCTCCTAATCTGGCAATACTCATGCAATATGTGGTTAAGTTTGCCGGGTTTTGTAAATTATGTTATGTTACGCGGGCAATCAGCCCGATTCCCTTGGAAATTAATAGGTTGCCTCCTCACAAACCCTGGCTAACTCACAAACCCTGGCTAACCAGGACTTTTTTTGCGGTTTGGCCCATCCTATTTTAATGTTTGAAATTCCTATTTCTTGCGTGTTTATCAGCAATCAGGACTTGATCGGGAACCGTCACAAATAATATTTTGTAGTCATGAGAGAATTTTCAAGAATTCAGCGCCTTCCTCCTTATGTTTTGGGGATCGTCAACGAACTCAAATATAAGGCCCGTCGACGCGGGGAAGATATTATCGACTTTGGTCTGGGGAATCCGGATATGCCGACCCCTAAACATATTGTTGATAAATTGATTGAAGCCGCGCAGAAGGAATCCAATCACCGCTATTCGCTTTCCAGGGGTATATACAAATTACGCCTCGCTATCACCGACTGGTACAAGCGCAACCATGATGTGGACCTGGACCCGGATTCTGAAGCGATTGCAACGATTGGCTCCAAAGAGGGCATTGCCCACCTGGCCATGGCGATCACCAGTCCCGGCGACTCTGTTTTGGTTCCAACACCCACTTATCCGATTCATACTTATGCCTTCATTTTGGCCAATGCCGATGTCATTCATGTACCCCTTGGCCCTGATATAGATTTTTTTGAGGCTCTTCTTGATGCCTTCAAGAGTAACTGGCCGAGGCCAAAGGCAATGATCATCAACTTCCCCCATAACCCCACGACCCAGGTGGTGGATATTGATTTCTTTGAGAAGGTGGTGGACTTTGCCAAAGAACATGACCTGATTGTGATTCACGACTTTGCTTATGGGGACATTGTTTTTGACGGTTACCGTGCCCCCAGTTTCTTGCAGGTCCCAGGAGCGAAAGAAGTGGGAATTGAATTTTTTAGCTTGTCAAAAAGCTATAATATGCCGGGGTGGCGTGTAGGATTCGCGGTGGGGAATTATGAAATCATTCATGCCCTGGCGCGCATTAAAAGTTATCAGGATTATGGCATGTTTCAGCCGATCCAGATTGCGGCTACGGTGGCTTTGAATGGTCCGCGTGACTGTGTGGAAGAAATCCGCGATACTTACCAACGTCGGCGGGATGTCTTGTGCGAGTCGCTGAATCGAATCGGATGGAAAGTGACACCGCCGAGAGCAACCATGATGGTCTGGGCAGAAATTCCGGACCGATTCAAGAAAATGGGGTCCCTGGAGTTTTGCAAATTACTTCTGGAACAAGCCAAAGTGGCCGTTGCGCCTGGAATCGGATTTGGAGAAGGCGGGGACCATTTTGTACGGTTCTCGCTGGTCGAAAATGAGCACAGGATTCGACAGGCGGTCCGCGGAATTCGAGAGATTTTTTAACGGAACTGGTTAGACGATGAAAACGATTAAGGTGGGAATGATCGGCTTTGGCACCATCGGTGCCGGTGTAGCTAAAATCCTTACGGAAAACAGAGGAATCATAAAAAAACGGTTGGGAGTCGAGGTGGAGCTGGTTAAAGTGGCTGATCTGGATATTACGACCGACCGGGGAATTAAACTTGCGCCCGATGTGTTGACGACTTCTGCCGATGAGGTGATTAACCATCCCGACATTAATGTGTTCATCGAATTGATTGGTGGTTACGACCCGGCCAAAAAATTCCTTCTCCAGGCTATTGAACGGGGAAAACATGTGGTAACGGCAAACAAAGCCCTGCTGGCTAAACATGGGGATGAAATATTTTCAGCGGTTACTCAAAAAGGCCTGTCTATTGGGTTTGAAGCTTCTATAGGGGGAGCCATCCCCATAATTCGTTCGGTTCGTGAGGCGTTTGTCGCCAACCGCATCCAGTCCATGGAAGGTATTGTGAATGGGACGGCAAACTATATCCTCAGTAAAATGTCGGATGAGAGTTGCGACTTCAATACCGCATTGAAAGAAGCGCAGGAAAAAGGTTTTGCCGAAGGGGACCCGACTTTTGATATTGAAGGAATTGATTCCGCGCATAAGATAGCGGTGCTGACACGCCTGGCTTATGGAACCCCTGTGGAGTTTGACGATATAACGGTTTCCGGCATTTCGGGTATCACCTCGGAGGACATCGAATGCGCCCGGGAGTTTGGCTACCGGATCAAACTTCTTGCCATATCAAAATATGATGGCCAGGCGATCGATATTCGTGTCCATCCCGCAATGATCCCAGTTGCGCACCCGATGGCAAATGTCAATGGGGTGTTAAATGCCATTCGTGTCTGTGATAATTTGATGGAGGAAAATATCCTGATCGGGCACGGGGCAGGCGCTTTACCCACGGGCAGTGCGGTGGTTGGAGATGTCGTGGAAATTGCCAGGAATATTCTCTCGGACGTGGGAGAAAGAGTACCTGCCGGATCTTTCCAAAGTGAAGAGATCAAGGCGATCCCCTTGAAAGATATCAGTGAGATAGAGTCAGAATATTTTCTGCGCTTCAGTGTGCTGGATAAACCGAGTGTTCTTTCTAAAATATCCGGGACACTGGGGAACCATTCCATCAGCATAGAGTCCATGATCCAGAGAGGGCGGGCAGGCCATGGCGAGGAGGTTTCGCTGGTGATGATGTGTCATAAAGCCAGCGAGAAAAATATTCAATCCGCTTTAAAGGAAATAGAACAACTGGATGTAGTGTGTGGAAAGCCAAACTTGATTCGTGTGGAAAAATAGGTATGGAATTTAAAGCCTGGTTTCAATGTATTAATCTGGATTGCCAAAGCCGGTACGAACTGACCGATATCGTTTATCGTTGCAGGGAGTGTGACGAACTTCTGGAAGTGCAACACGATATGGAGCTGTTAAAAAAACGACCGACTGATGAGTGGAGAACCTTGTTTGATAGCCGGGACCGGCGCAACGAATGGCCCTATGGCAGTTCCGTATGGGCGAAAAGGGAACTGGTTTGTCCCAATGTGAGTAACGATAATATTGTTTCTACCTATGAAGGGGGCACGAACCTTTTCTGGGCCGAGCGGCTGGGGCACCAGATTGGCCTCAATGATCTTTGGGTCAAGCAGTGTGGCATGGCACATACGGGGTCCTTCAAAGATTTGGGAATGACCGTTCTGGTCTCCATGGTCAAGCAAATGATTTCCAATGGGAAAAAGATAAAGGCGGTGGCCTGCGCCTCAACCGGGGACACTTCTGCCGCACTGGCCGCCTATTGCGCGGTCGCGGGTATTCCCGCCATAGTGTTTTTGCCTAAAAATAAAGTCTCGCTGACACAATTGATTCAACCCATCACACATGGCGTACTCACCTTGTCTCTTGATACGGATTTTGACGGATGCATGAAACTGGTTCAAGAGGTTTGCCAGAAAAATGATATCTACCTGGCAAATTCCATGAATTCCCTGAGAATCGAAGGCCAAAAAACCATCAGCTTCGAGATTATCCAGCAGTTCAACTGGGAGGTGCCCGATTTTGTAATCGTCCCCGGCGGCAATCTGGGTAATGTCAGTGCGGTGGGAAAAGGATTCCAGATGTTCTATGATCTGGGGCTGATTGATAAACTTCCCCGTCTGGTTTGTGCTCAGGCTGAACGGGCGGACCCTCTTTACCGCAGTTATAAAAAAGGATTTAAAACGTTCGAACCTCTCCAGGCGAAAACAACCCTGGCCAGTGCCATTCAGATTGGAGATCCGGTCAGTTATAAAAAAGCCATTCGTGCCCTCCAGGCTTTCGATGGCATCGTCGAGGAGGCAACGGAAAGCGAGTTAGCCAATATGGTGGGCAGGGCCAATAAAACCGGACTGCTCTGTTGTCCTCATACAGGAGTGGCTCTGGCAGTACTTGAAAAACTGGTTGATCGCGGTGATATTAAGAAGCGTGACCGCGTGGTGGTGATCTCTACTGCTAATGGATTGAAGTTTACCGATTTTCTTTTCAAATACCACACCGATCAAATTAAAGGAATCCAGTCGGATTACGCGTTCTCCCCGGTTGAACTAGCCGCCAAGTATGAAGATGTGAGAAAAGTCATTTTGGAAAGGATAGAAGTATGATCTCCTACCGCTTCAAACACGTTTTGTTTGGAACCGTTTTCTTTGCGTGTTTAAATGTCCTGCCTCTTTCCATCCATGCCGAGCCTGGCGACTCACAGGTTTTAATCCCGGGTGGAGAATACAGCCTGGGAAGTTATTACTGCGAAGAAGAACAAAGTAACGCGGACTGGTGTAGTGATGAAGTTCCCCGCAAGGTGGACTTGGGTCCGTTCTGGATCGATAAATATGAGGTTAGCAACGCCGATTACCAGGAATGTTTTATTGCCGGAGTTTGTGAACCGGCGGTGTTACATGAAGACCGCCCGCAGGACTTTAATAAACCGCGTCAACCGGTAGTGTTTGTAAGCTGGGAAGATGCGCGAACTTACTGTACTTGGCGGGGAGGAGAACTTCCCACCGAGTCGCAATGGGAGGCGGCGGCACAAGGTAGAAAACTGGGAGGAGCCTATTTTAGTCAGCCTTATGGCACAGGTGCTCCAGAAGATACGGGAAAGTTTACGGCCAATTCCAACGGCCTCTACGATATGATGGGAAATGCCTATGAATGGACCCTGGATGGGTACGGCCCAGCCAAAGGGACCGGGAAAAATGGCCCTTCGGCCGAAAAAAACAAGGTGGTGCGCGGAGGGTCGTGGAATTCTCCCGGCCATTTTTTAAGAACCTCTGATCGGGTTGAAAAAGATCCTGAATTGAGATACAGCGATGTAGGGTTCCGCTGTATAAAGATAGAAAAGTAGAAAGGGTTATAGTTATGTCGGATATTAAAAACGTTGTCATTGTCGGTTCGGGGCCCGCCGGGCATACTGCCGCAATATACTCTGCCAGGGCCAATCTCAGCCCTTTTATGTTTGAAGGTTATATGATGGGAGGATCAGCGGGTGGACAGTTGACCACAACCACCGATGTTGAAAATTATCCCGGTTTTCCCGAAGGGGTTGAAGGGCCGGAGTTGATGCAGTTGTTCCGCAAGCAGTCCGAGCGCTTCGGTACCGAAATGGTTCAGGAAGATGTGACCTCTGCCGATTTTAGCCAACGGCCTTTTGTTTTGAAATCCGAGAACCGCGAAGTGCGTGCGCATTCGGTGATCATTTCCACCGGGGCGACGGCAAAGCGGATGGGAGTTCCCAATGAAGAAAAAATGTGGAACAACGGTATGTCGGCCTGTGCCGTTTGTGACGGTGCACTTCCTATGTTCCGCAACCAGCCGCTGATGGTCATCGGGGGAGGGGATACGGCGGTGGAAGAAGCCACCTACCTGACCAAGTTCGGTTCGGTGGTTTATATGGTGCACCGGCGCGACCAACTTCGCGCTTCCAAGATTATGCAGGAGAGGGCTTTCAAAAATCCGAAACTGGAAATCATCTGGGATACGGTTCTCGAAGACGCCGTGGGCAAAGATTATTTGACCGGGGCTCGTCTGAAAAATATCAAGACCCAGGAAGTACGAGAGATGGAAGTCATGGGTCTTTTTTACGCCATCGGTCATACTCCCAATACGTCCATCTTCAACGGGCAGTTGGATCTGGACGGTGCCGGTTACATCAAACTGAAACCGGGTACTCAGGAAACCAATATTGAAGGAGTCTTTGCCGCCGGGGATGTGCATGACCATAAATATAGGCAGGCCGTCACCGCTGCGGGTACCGGTTGCGCCGCCTCCCTGGAAGCGGAACGCTGGCTTGCGGAAAAAGGATTTGCGGCGTAGGGCCCGTGAACACAGAGCGAATTCGGAAAATCCTTGAAAACATCATTGCGCAACGAGACTATTCACAACGGATCGATAAATTCGGGGACGATCTATACGATCCACTGATCGACTTGATTAACACTGTGTTGGAAGAAACACAAAAGCGCGGTGAAAGAATTGAGCTTCATAAAAAATCCCTAAAAGAACAGGTGGCGGTGCGCACCGCAGACCTGGAAAAAACCAACCAGCAGTTGGCTTTCGATAAACGTGGGGCCGAAACTTCCAGTCTGAGTAAATCCGTCTTCCTCGCCAACCTCAGCCATGAACTGAGAACCCCTCTCAACCACATCATTGGTTACAGTGAAATGATCCAGGAAGAACTGGAGGATGATGGCTTGGACGGCCTCGTCGGCGATGTAAGTAAAATCCGCAAAGCCAGCAGTCAGTTGATGAAATGGGTCGAAGAAATTATTGATCTGTCCAAAATTGAATCCGGCCGCTCCGAACTGGAGCATCAGTCATTTTCCGTTACTGACCTGGTGGAGGAAGTAACGGAGAAGATCAGGTCTGAAGCTGAAAAACCAGGAAATACGTTGACTGTTGAACTTCCTGGATCACCGGGTGAAATGACAGGAGACCGGGAGAGGGCCGACCGGGTCTTGTTCAATATATTAGAGAACGCCTGCCGAGCTACCGAAAACGGAAAGATAGTGCTTAAAGTGAGCCGGGAAACGGTGGGAGAAATGGACTGGCTGACTTTCGCTGTGCAAGATACCGGTGTGGGCATCAGCCCGAAGATTCTGGAAAATCTGTTTAAAGGTTCCGCCGATGATACTCTATCATCAAGCGGGCTCGGCGCCACTGCTGGCCATCACTCACCGATTGGTTCTGGTGATGGGTGGAAACCTGAATGGAGAAAGCGAGTTGGGGGTCGGTTCCACTTTCACCTTGCGCTTGCCTGCCGACATGAAATCCCATCTTGAGAAACCGCATGTACTAAAAGCCAGCAACCTCTTTATCCGTGATATCTTAAGTTTGAAGTGACGGTGTCACCGCTTTTATTTTTACCAAAATTCTGGTATAAACTTATGATTAACTGGCTTTTTACTAGTGAGCCACCAACAATAAGCCTTCGTCTTTTTTCCCCTTATTTCTTTTCGGCATAGAAGAAATCTTCTTCGGATGAAAGACTTTTCTTTCCCCTAATTGTTGAAATATTTTCCAGTGCCGAGTGTGCAGCTCCTGGGTTGAGACAATCTTTTTTAGGTTCCCATAAGCATCCAAAACTTTTGTTTCGTGAAACATATGGCACCTCCTAAAAAGGTTAGAATTGTTAGATATGCACTTTATGTTTATATTAACAGAATTTGTTAATTTGTAAAGATTTAATTTTAATTGTTTTTAATTATTAAATAGTTTTATTATTCAATTAGTTAAATATAATTATTGAATTTAGTTTCTAGGTTAATAGCCTGGCTTAATTTTCTAAATACTGCCAATTCTGTTAATATTTTTCGGTAAAGGTTGATGGAAGTCTTTTCCAGCAATCCTGATTTGAAAGGTATTTAATTAAATGGGACATAAAAATTTTTCACAAACCAGACGGACAATAATTTCTGCATTCACTCAATGGGCTTTGGTTTTGCTGATTTTAATGTATTTCGCCAGCATGGCCTTTTCTGCAACCGCAAAGGAAATAGATGTGAGCGTGGATGCCACGCTGGAGCGGTTTAATAAGGAAATTCCAGTTGCCGATAGCTTTATAAAAAAAGCCAAGGGAGTTCTGATTTTTCCCCAGGTCATCAAAGCCGGGTTTGGCATTGGCGGGGAATATGGTGAGGGGGCTTTGCGGATCGGAGGTAAGACCGTTGAATATTACAGTACCATGGCGGCTTCGATAGGGTTTCAGCTGGGTGCTCAGACAAAATCCATCATTCTGGTATTTACCAAGCAGGATGCATTGAAGGCTTTTAGAAACAGCGATGGCTGGAAAGCCGGGGTGGATGGGTCCGTGGCATTGATCTCGCTGGGTATGGGGGACTCTCTGGATACCACCAATGTTAATGACCCTATCGTAGCGTTTGTATTTGGCCAGAAAGGCCTGATGTATAATTTGACCCTTGAAGGGTCCAAGCTCAATAAATTGCATAAGTAAACAGGGTTTTATACACGTCCAGCATGTCAAACCTTTCCTTTAATTGCGAAAACCTGAAGTCCTTTGTTACCGAACAGGAAGTAAATAGCCTCCAGGAGCTGGTCAGCCTGTGCCATGACCGTTTAGAAGGAGGTGCCGATGAGGGGTCGGAGTATCTGGGGTGGTTGCGTCTGCCTTCACGTTTTTCCGATTCCATATCCGCTGAGATCGAATATACAGCCAACTCTATCCGTGATTTATGTGAAGTTTTTATCATTGTGGGTATTGGAGGGTCTTATTTAGGTGCCCGGGCAGGGATTTCCTACCTGAATTCTTCTTTTTCCAATCAATTTGGCAGACATGGCGGACCGGAAATCTATTTTGCCGGGCAGAATATCAGTTCGGATTATCATGCTGATCTTTTTGACCTGATATCGGGCCGGGATATTTGTCTCAACGTGATCTCCAAATCGGGTGCCACTACGGAACCCGCTATAGCCTTCCGCTTGTTAAAGCAGATGGTTGAAAATAAATATGGGTCAGCCGGAGCCCGGGACCGGATTGTCGTCACCACGGATTCGAGCCGGGGGGCTCTTAAAAGCCTTGCAGATGATTTTGGTTATAAGACTTTTGTAATTCCGGATGATGTGGGAGGCCGGTATTCTGTATTAACTCCGGTGGGGCTTTTCCCTATGGCGGTGGCGGGGATCAATATTCAGGAATTGATGGAGGGGGCTCGTCAGGGTGAAAAATTGTATTCAACCCGTTCTCTGGACCAAAATAACGCCTACTATTATGCTGTGATCCGTCAATTGCTTTACCAGAAGGGAAAAACCACTGAAATCCTGGCAACATTCCAACCCGCTTTTCATTATCTGGCCCAGTGGTGGAAACAATTGGCCGGTGAAAGCGAAGGCAAGGAATTAAAAGGCATATTCCCCGCTTCTGTGGAATTCACCTCCGATCTTCATTCCATGGGCCAATGGATTCAAGAGGGCAATCGAAACATTTTTGAGACGTTTTTAATTCTCGAGTCTTCCCGTCGGCAGTTGAAAATACCCGCTTTTCAAAATGATGCGGACGGTTTAAACTACCTCGCCGGTGAAATGCTGGATACTGTTAATGAGAAAGCCTGGCTGGGAACTGCCGATGCGCATAAAAAGGGAGGTGTTCCCAACATGACACTAAAAATTAAAGATCGTTCGCCAACCTCCCTGGGTCAGCTTATATATTTTTTTGAAAGGGCAGTGGCAATGACCGGCTATTTGAATGGGGTAAACCCTTTTGATCAGCCGGGTGTTGAGTTTTATAAGAAAAATATGTTCAAACTTTTAGGTAAACCCGGATTTTAGAAAGGATAAATACATGGCTACTGTGAGCCAAAAGCTGGATGAGGTTATGCATGGGCTGGCTTTTGAAAAGATTGAAGGAGAGTCGCCCAGGAATGAATCGGATCCTTTATTGGCCAGATTGAAAGCCCTTGGTAGTGAGGTGTGGATTGATACTGGCGAGTTGGCAAAAGCCCAGGAGATATGGAAGGACGAACTCACGGCTTTGACCACCAATAACACTCTAGCCAATCAGGTGGTTCAAAGCGGAGCTATGGACAAGGTCATTGAAGACACCATCCATAAAATCAGGCAGGAGGGTTTGGATTTGTCTGAAGAGGAAATGATCCTGGAGGTGGGGTTTGTGATCAATTGTAAGATTGCTCTGCGTCTGGTCCAGGCTTTCAAGGTAAAAGTCAGTGTGGAATTGCACCCGGCTGTGTCCAGGAGTATAGAGCGCACCCTACATTTTGGCCGTAGATATTACAAGGTGTGCCCTGAATATTTTACTGTCAAAGTGCCTCTGACCCCTGAAGGATATTTATCGGTTCGGACTTTAAGACAGGAAGGGGTTCCTATTAATTTCACTTTGGGGTTTTCGGTCCGCCAAAACTATCTGGCGGCGCGTTTGGGTAACCCTAATTTTGTGAATGTATTTTTGGGTCGGTTGAATCAATTGGTTATGAACCATAAAGCCGGAACGGGAGAACTGGTGGGTGAAAAAGTGACTTTGGCGACTCAGCGGGCATTGCGGTCTGCGCGTGAAAGCCACAAAGAAGTGGGATCGCGATTGATTGCGGCCAGCATAAGAAACGGTGAGCAGGTGGCTTTTCTGGCCGGACTGGACGTGTTGACCATCCCGCCCCAGGCAATGAAAGAGTTTCAGGAATCCGGAAAATCTCCTGAACAGGTGGTTTCCCATATTGATGATTCCATTGAACCGGGGATTGATCCGCAACATTCTCTTGCGAAACGATTTTCAGAGCTTTGGGAAATGTCAGAGGAGTTCAAAAATTTTGTGGATTCTCTGGTTGCCAGACCGGACCTGGATTCCATGCAGGGAAAGGAACTGGATGAAATTGCGCAGGGTGTCAATCTGTTTCATCCCTTTAGCGATGACGACTTACAGAAAATCCAAGACTATGGAAAAATTCCCGACCTGTCTGCTTGGCCTGAATCTATCGCGCTGGATGATTTGATGACGCAATCGGCGTTACAGTCTTTTACCAGAGACCAAAATGCATTGGATGAGCGCATCCGGTCATTCCTCAAATGATGAAAAACGATGATATTAGCAGGTGATATCGGGGGAACCAAGGTTAACCTTGCGCTTTTTGATAGCGCAACACGAATAACAGAAAAGCGTTATGAGAGTCGGGATTTTTCCGGTATCGAGAAAATACTGGATGACTTTTTAAAGGATAACGATTCAACGATTGAGAAAGTATGCTTTGGTGTGGCCGGTCGGATCATTAATGGAAAATGCCGTTTGACCAACCTTTCCTGGCAGGTTGAGGTAGAACGTTTAAAGAAGCAATTGGGAATAGATTCGGTCTGGCTCATCAACGATTTGGCTGCTACGGCATGCGCGATTCCTTTTTTAAGTCCTGAAGACTTAGAGATAATTCAAACCGGAGCCTCGGTGAGTGAGGGAAGAATTTCTGTGGTTTCAGCGGGCACAGGTTTGGGGCAGGCCTTCCTGATTCCGGAGAGAAAGGGCAAATTTATTGTTATGGATTCCGAGGGGGGACATTGTGATTTTTCTCCCCGGAACAGGTTGGAGGCGGAGCTTTTATTTTTTCTGCAAAAAAAGTATTCAAGGGTCAGCATAGAGCGCGTATTATCAGGGCTCGGCCTGTTGGATATTTATGGATTTCTTAAGTTGGTTGCCAATGAGGAGGATTTGCAGGAAGCGATTGAGACCGTTGATTCTCCTGCTACCATCGTTGAAAGAGCCATCGCAAAAACTTCTCCGATCTGTGAGAAAACCCTAAAACTATTTGTTTCCCTGTATGGAGCCTTAGCGGGAAATTTGGCGTTGCAATATTTATCGATGGGAGGGGTTTATCTCGGTGGAGGGATTGCTCCCAAGGTCGTGCCCTTATTAAAAAGGGGAGATTTTATGGAGGCGTTTCTTTCCAAAGGCAGGTTCAAAAAGGTTCTCTCGGAAATCCCTGTGAAAGTGGTGATGGATGAAACCGCCCCGTTGCTGGGGGCCGCCCAATATGCCCGTGGACAATATTTTGTGAATTGATGATTATTTGCATTCGGTTTTTAAGGAAGGTTGATTGCTACCGAAATTCTCTAACCTTAAAAGAAAGCAGTTATGGGAAATAAAGTGAGGAAAATTGTATTAGCTTATTCAGGTGGACTGGATACCTCCGTCATTATCAAATGGATGAAGGAAAAATATGATTGTGAAATCATCGCTTTTTCTGCCGATGTGGGGCAGGGCCAGGAGTTGGATCTGGTTAGAGAGAAAGCCCTGGCAACCGGGGCCAGCAAGGTTTATATCGAAGACCTGCGCGAGGAATTTGTTAGGGATTTTGTCTTTCCCATGCTTCGGGCCAATGCGTTTTATGAGCACAACTATCTTTTGGGAACCTCCATTGCCCGCCCCTTGATTGCTAAGGAGCAGATTCGAATTGCGAACATGGAAGGGGCGGATGGAGTATCGCATGGTTCGACAGGCAAGGGGAACGATCAGGTCCGCTTTGAGCTGGCTTACCACATTCTTAATCCAGAAATAAAGATTATCGCTCCCTGGCGTGAATGGGACCTCACCTCCAGGACGGCGTTGATCGATTATGCGATTGCGCACGGGATTCCCGTTCCTGTTACCAAGGACAAGCCATATAGCACCGATCGTAATTTGTTTCACATCAGTTATGAGGGAGGAGTGCTGGAGGACCCCTGGTACGAGCCTCATGACGGCATGTTTTTATTGTCGGTTTCCCCGGAGGAGGCCCCCGATAAACCAACCATTATAGAGATTGCCTATGAACAGGGAAATCCGGTTGCTGTTAACGGGGAAAGGATGAGTCCTGCAACCTTGTTGGAGCGTCTCAACCAGCTTGGGGGAAAAAATGCAATCGGCCGTATTGATATTGTCGAGAACCGCTTTGTGGGGATGAAGTCACGTGGGGTATATGAAACGCCGGGTGGAACGATTCTGCACGAGGCCCATCGGGCGATTGAATCCATTACTCTGGACCGGGAGGTCACTTTTCTGCGTGATTCCCTGATTCCCTCCTATGCCAAAATGATTTACAACGGTTTCTGGTTTTCTCCTGAAAGGGAGTTGGCTCAGAAAACTGTTGACCAGGCCCAGGTGAATGTTACCGGGACGGTCAGGCTGAAATTGTATAAGGGCAATTGTATTGTAGTAGGTCGAAAAGCTGAAAAATCGCTGTATAACCAGAATATAGCAAGCTTCGAAGAAAGTCATGGCTACAATCAGGATGACGCAGAGGGATTCATAAAACTCAATGCCCTGCGGCTAAAACTCTACGCAGAAACCTTTGACCGCCACTAGGCGTGGGGCCACCAGTGTGATACCCCATTCTACCCCATGCGGGGCATGAAATTTAATGAAGAAGATATAACTGGGGTATGAAGGCAAATGAAGAGCATAACTCGCTGGACTAGCTTGCAATAGCGTTTTATTGCTGGCAACGATACTCTCGGCTTGACGAGCTTTTGCAATCTGCCTCCGGCGGTTCGCCGGCGGTTGATTTGCAGGTAGGAAGGGCGATAAAATAACGGTATGAGTTCCATTCTGATTGTGGATGATGAAAAAAGCTTGCGGGACTTCCTGGTTATTATGCTTGAGGAGGAAGGTTATCAGGTTGTTACCTCTCCCAGTGCCGAAAAAGCCATCAAGCTGATCCGTGAAAACATTTTCGACCTGGTTCTGACCGATATCCGCATGGGGCGCTCCAATGGAATAGATGTTTTGGATGCGGCCCGAAAAGTCCTTCCCGATACGCCCGTTGTGATCATGACGGCTTATGCTTCCGCCGAAACAGCCGTGACTGCCATGAAAAAGGGTGCCTACGATTATATATCCAAGCCATTCAAAATCGAGGACATCCAGCTAATCGTCAAGAACGCTTTGGAGAAGAAAAAGCTCACTGAGGAAAACCGTTTTTTAAAGATCGCATTAAAAGACCGCTTTCAGCTTACAAATATTATAGGGAAGTCCGGACCGATACAGAAAATCTTCGATCTAGTGGACAAAGTTGCCCAAAGTAATGCGACCGTTTTAATCACGGGTGAAAGTGGTACGGGCAAAGAACTCATCGCGAAAGCCATCCATTTTAACGGTTATAGAAAAAATTATCCTTTTGTCTCCATCAATTGTGGAGCTATGCCGGAAAACCTTCTTGAAAGTGAATTGTTCGGGCATGAAAAAGGAGCATTCACCAGCGCTGATTCCTTGAAGCTGGGGTTGATGGAATCCGCAAATAAAGGCTCATTTTTCCTTGATGAAGTGGGCTATGCCCCATTATCGACCCAAGTGAAACTGTTGCGAGTTTTGCAGGAACATGAAATCATGCGATTAGGAGGCACCCAGCCCATTCCTGTGGACTTAAGAATCATTGCGGCGACAAACAGCAATCTTTCGGATTTGGTGGAACAGAAATCCTTCCGCGAGGATTTATATTACCGGTTGAATGTCATTCCTATTCACCTTCCACCTTTAAGGGAACGTAGAGAAGATATTCCGGATTTGGTGGAATTTTTTATCAATAAGTATAACACCCGGCACGCTAAAACCTATATTCAAGGTATAGATCAGGATGCCTTGAAAGTATTCGAACAGTATTCCTGGCCGGGTAATGTGAGAGAATTGGAAAATGTCATTGAGAGGGCAGTGGTCCTGGAGACAGAGGAAAGGATTCGCAAAACCAGTTTGCCGGATGAACTTCTCGGGCAATTGTCTCCCGATAAAAACCAGGTCCCTAAACTGGACCAAAATAATATTGACCTTGAAAGAACCCTGGATCAAATCGAAAAGAAAATGATTGCCAATGCCTTGATTCGTTCTGATGGC
>ERZ651768.350-NODE-350-length-35226-cov-12.045606_pt1 | contig 35226 bp, 34 predicted proteins | sample MGYA00514754_ERZ651768 | MGnify/ENA metagenome assembly ERZ651768
AACCAAAACAAAATGCTGCTGCTGCAAGTCCATCCATTCTTTTCTCCTTTTAATTCTCTACTCTATTCCCACTCAATTTAACGTAAATTATTCATTAATTTGTGTTTCTTACCTTTTCATTTCTAATTGGGGAATAATCTCTTTGTATTGTTCCATCTACTAATATATTTTCAAAATAAGCCTTGGCTCCAGTTGCTTCATTCATGTCTTCTACGTTTTGGATATGAAAGTGGAGATGAGGTTCTGAAGAATTGCCTGAGTTACCACAAAGCCCTAGTAAATCTCCTTGTCTTACAATTTGTCCCTCGATAACAGCTATAGAATTTTTTACGAAGTGTGCAAAAAATAAGAACTCGTTATTGTCTGTTTTTATAATCACAGTATTCCCTGGCACATAGATTGGATTTAACTTGCCAGGAATATTGTCTTTTACACCATCGACAGCAAGGACAACTTCACCATCTGAAGGTGAAATAATTCTCTTACCGAATGCATAATAATCTTCATTAGCTTTTCCTTCATTGCTGAAACTTTTCCCTTCTTGATTCTTTATCAGAAAATCAAAAGCCCCTTTTTGAGCACTACTGACTACATGATAATTTTCCTCTTTAGTGTCACCCCCCCAAAAAACCCACCACTCACCTTCAAAAGGGAGAGTTAATTTGGACTTATTTCTTAATAAGATAGGGTGTTCTATCCAGGGTGCAAAAAGAAGTCCATTTATCTCTGACTTTTCATTTAACGATACTTTCAAAGATGAATACTCTTTTGAAGATTTATTTTTTAAAAAATCTACTTTGAAAACCCCATAAGTATTCTCGTATCTTACAAACTCCTTTTTCTTAATTACTCCATACTGACTTGAAGTTTGAGAAATGAATTCTTCCAATTGAGTTAAAGGAATGGCTTGCTTCATTTCAATAGAAAACATTTTATGCATACTCTTGGAATCATTTTTGTTGAAATATTCAACAATTTTTTCACTTTTTTGTATTAACACACTTTGGTCTGTCGGCTGATTAGCACCGCCACAGGCGGTAAGCAGCACCCCTGAGAGCGCGATACCGGCTAACGCTTTTGTATTTCGTCGCATCAATTCACTCCAATATCAGTTCCGCCAGCAGATAGCTCCAGCGTCATCCCGTCCTGGGCCAGACGCCAGTCGAGCTTGCCACCTTGTTCTTCGCTGTCAACGAGAGTGCTCGCCGCCGTCTAGCTAGCTCACAATCAAATAAACAATTGCACCAACGCTCAGCGAATTAACGGCAAGGTGAAAAACGAGTGCAGGCCAAATGCTGCGTGCGTAATAAACCACAAATGCCATGAATAGGCTCAGCGGAATGAGTTGTGGCAACAACCATAGCTGAAAGGTGTGATAAAGCGCGAAAGCGACACCATTCACTGCCCATGCGACAGTGCCCAACGTCATCATTTTGGGAAGAAGCCAAGCGCGGAAGTAAATTTCTTCAACCAAAATATTGAGCAGCAAGGTAACGATCATCAACCCGATAAGCCAGTATGCCCCTTTGAGCTGAAACCCAGGGGTCAATGCTTCGGGGGCCATGGCCATAGGGTCGACCGCTGGGTTGAGGAAAAATGGAAAATAGTCAGGCACGCTGAGGCCTGTTATTCCCATCCAAATGCCATTCAAACTGCCCGTAGCATCCGCAACGATAAGGCCGACAATCAAAATTGCTGAAGCGACAAGCCATTGCTTGCGATTGAGTGGCCGTAGGCACATGCGTTCTTTCAAGCTTATTTCAAGCTCTTTGGCCTCTCGATGCATCAACCATAGAGGAGCAACGGTAAACCCGAGCAACATCACGGATGCGATAACCGGCCAGGCGACGATAGAAGGTGCACCCGCCGCGTGGACCGCGGGTAAAACGAACCGAAATCCGGTGAAAGCAATGGCGCTTGGTATCGCAAACGCGAGAAATATTTGAAACAGACTCAGCTGCTTCGCTTCTGACCACTCAAATCTTTTGTCCATCTTGCGGTCTACAAAGTTAGTAAGTTCACGTTTACCTACGCCTCTCGCCGAGACCTGTCATGGCTCTTGAGGTTGATTGCCAATTGGGGACATCAAGGTCCGGACGGATCAACGTTGATGTAGAGATGTGCCCCGGCTTTCTTCTTTACAAATTGGTTCTAACTGATCCGATTCATCGCTTAGTCGGTTCCAAATCTTGATCTCTAAATTGACGCGTGACCGCATAATTTTTTCTAGCGGTGAACCCTTGAGTTTGCCGTAAATTCTTATCAGGAAATTTATGCGCCAGAGGCCCAATCTAAGTACCGCTTTTTTCACCAATAAGTGTCTCTGAGCCTTATGGTCTCGAAATATACGCCTCCGGCTAAGATTGTTTTACTTATTGAGCTTGGTTCCCATCCAAAACCAACTCAAATTGCAGACGCTCTAGTTTATGTCGCTCGAACCGCGGGGATAGTTATCTCGCCAGTTGCATGTTGCGAGGAATCCGAGAGTATAGTTGTGCGGTCCTGTACGTGTCTCATCATCTGAGGAATTTGCCATGGTCTTCAACGAAACGATTCTGGGAGCGCTGATTATCGGCGTGTTGGTGGGTGGAGCGATTCTGTACACCAACTCCAAGTCGTATACGAAGCAGCTAGCAACGGGCGACGGTATCGACGTGGGACGGCGTGTAAAAGAAGCGCTACCAACAGAAGAACGCCGCCAAATAATTATTCGAAAAGAAATAAACACGGATTCGGACACAGCGCAGGGACAACCTGCCAGACCATCGGCCAAGGACTCTAACGAAGTCCGTATTGAATTGCGTCTTGATGGCTCTACCCTCGAACCCGCGGAAATTGCTGAGAAGATTGAGAAAGCTCTCCAAAGTGGCCTCCAGCAACTGCCCTTTAACGTTGAAGTGAATATCAACACAAGCTCTAGTTGATCAATCTAAGAATCGTGTCGGGTATCTATCCGTCACAAAAGCCTATTGGGGGTATAACCCTAACCCTAGTCTAGCTAGCCGAGCCTTGAACGATGAAAAGATTTCTTGGATGGAAAATAAAGATAGGGATCAGGCTCTATAACTCAATGCGATCCAATAGGTGGGTATTGCCGTTAACGGACTTTGTTAGATGGCGCGTTAACTTATCTATCAAACTTCACAACTGGCTCTATGATGACGAAGATCCAATCGTATTGATTTCATAGCGAATCAATAGCTAAACGAATTTAACTGGCATGGGAAGTGCGAAAGTCATGAAAGTCATCGGCAGTGCCCCATATTTGCGCGTGTCAAATTTTATGGATTCCCTAAATTTCTATGTAGATGTTCTAGGCTTCGATAGACCCCCCCTATGGGGTGATCCTCCGAGCTTTGCTATGCCCTCAAAAGACGGTTTCGTCATCATGCTTAGCTACGAAGAAGGTAAGCCGCCCACTCCAAACGGTCCGATGAAAGAATGGGACGCATATTTCTGGTGCGAAGGACTCGATGAATATTTTTTGCGTCTGAATGAACAGGGGGCAACGTTTATTCACGAAATTGAAGAGCGAGCGTATTACGGCGTGCGAGAACTTGCAGTAGCTGACCCCGACGGACACATGATCGTGTTTGCAGAAGATATGGACAATTAAGTTTAGTCCTGTACCTCTCGCGGAAGCCTGTTATTGGGCTTGAGCTTAGGTATTTGCATTTTTTCAGTATGCTCTGAGCATGACTACCACGGGATACATTATTGTCGTTCTCCTAATTGCGGGCTTCATTGCAGGTGTCCCTGGATTAATTGTTTATCAGTTGTGGGCTAGGAGGTGTTCTAGATGCGGACACTGGCGTGCTAGTTCCCCTCATAGCGGATTCATGGATTTGGGACCCGACGAGGATGGATTCAATACGCTCGAGTGCGAGAAGTGCCATTTTCGAAAAAGAAAGCTGTACGCGGTGCATCGTGACGATGGCGGGTATTTGCCCGTTGTCCCCGTTGATGATGGAGACGGCGGCGACGGCTGACGCATGGTTTTTTGCAGTATGCTCTGGGCATGCGCCGGCTATTACTAGCCCTAGTATTTATTCCGATGACCGCACCGGTCCACGCCGCGCTGGATGCGATCGGCCAACCGGCGTTGCATTGGTATAGGGGAATAGGATTTGTGTAGAGTAGTCACCTTGAATCTTGGGCCTGTTGGCCCGCGCAAATGCCTTGGAGGAGATACGCGTAAATGAAACTTGAAGATGTAAACAGCATCGGAATCTTGGGGGCAGGTGTCATGGGTGGCGGGATTGCGCAATGCGCCATCCTTGCGGGCAAGAAAGTGATTGTCAGGGATCTAACGGACGAGATCTGCAACAACGCCAGGGAAGTTATCCTCAACAGTCGGTTCGGATTTAACGGTGCCATCCAACTTGGCAAGATGACAGAAGAGTCGCGGGACGCGGCCATGAGTCGGCTGAGTCTTACCACTGACGTTGAAGATCTGAAGGACTGTGATCTGATTATCGAAGCGATCGGTGGCGGTGATGATGGCGCCATCGAGAACAAGCCTATGAAGCTCAAGGTATGGGCGGAAATAGATGAGGTAGTTAATAAGGAAGCCGTGTTCGCCAGCAACACCTCCTTTTTTACCATCGCCGATTTGGCCGCGGTCACACAGAGAAAAGACCGGTTTATTGGTATGCACCTGTTCAGCCCCGCGAACATCATGAAGCTGGTGGAGGTCACGAGAACAGAAGACACCACCGACGACGTGGTTCAGCTGATCGTTGACTTATCCAAAAGCTGGGGCAAGACCCCCATCCTACTGAAGGACGTGCCGGGCGATACAGGTTTTGTCGGTAACCGAATTATGACGGCTGTCCGTAGAGAGGCCGACAAACTCGTTGAGGAAGGTGTTGGTACGAGAGAAGACGTCAACCTTGCCATGACCCTCGGATTCCGCTGGCCAGCGGGACCGTATCCCCAGGGACCGAGCGCGAGAAGCGGTTGGAAGTAACCTAGGCGGGCTTGCGTATTAGGTGTTCAAAAACCAAAAAAACAACCCGACGAGCCACAAAACCGAACCTGCGATTAAACCGGCATAAAAGTCAAAAAGACCTCGCGTCGGTACTTGTCAACCAACGATAACGTCACACTGTTACGTAGCGAGGCGTGAGAGATTCAACGAGAAGAAATGGGCTCGGGGAAGGCACCCCCGAAACCATTACCAGTGAGCGAGGTCCCCGTCCGTCCGACGTGCATTTGCGACGCAAGTTCTTCCTCACACGAGAGCATCGGTTCTCCCTGAATGATCTGGGAAACGCTACCGTCGAGGCCATGCAACTGCTGACCCACCAGCGTCGTTCGGTACAGCTGCCGCTCGGTACCGGATGAGTAAATATCCGTTGGCGCACGGTGGGTTGTGGAACGCTCGTCCCATACCACCAGATCCCCTTGGGCCCATACATGTTGAATGGTGTATTCCACGGAGTGCTGCCAGATCTTGTGGAGTAAGGCGGTGCTGTCTTCGTCGCTCATCCCGACTACGAATTTCAGGAAGGCTGGCGAGTTGAAGAGGATCTTCTCCCCTGTGTCCGGGTGCACGGTGACCAGCGGGTGGTGGCTCACCATCCGCCTGCTAGCGATGGAGTCACCGGCTTCGGTGCCTTTTGTTCTGCCGAACTTGTACTCATGCTCAGCCTGCAGGGTCGCCACTTGCTTCTTGGTGGTCTCGTCGAGCGTTTCATATGCAGCTGCCAAGTTTCCGAAGTTCGTATCCCCAACGCCCTCCGGGATGATCTCGCCACGGAGCATCCCGATACTTGGAGGGTTCACACAGGCAGTGATGTCACAGTGGTACCCCGTCCAGGGATCTGTTGCAGCGCTGGCCTCGTAACGTTCCATGTTCCTCGGCTTTGACTTCTCCCCCTGGTAGACAGAAAAGATCGCGGGATACTTGTCTACATGACCAAAGACCGTGTGACCGATGGTGGGGGCGCCGATATTCGGAGAAGCCTCGCTCAGTTCATAGGTGAACCTGACCTGTTGTTCATGGTTCAGACCGATCTTCTTAAAGACCAGGACCTTGTGGCGAATTAACGCGTCATACACCGCCGCGATCTGTTCGGCGGAGAGTTTGTGTTTGAGATCAATCCCGTTGACCTCTACACCCAGGTTCGCGGATATGGGTTCCAACTTAATGAGTCCGGCTGATTCAGCCGCTGCAAGGCGCGCGTCTATTTCTTCAGGGCTACCGAATGCGGGCTTCATTTTGGACCTCCCAATCTGGCAAAGCTGTATCAACACCAACATAGCACGGTGGTCGTGCAAATTGAGAGTACGCTAATATTTCTAATTAGATTAAAGGTTCAGCCCGTTGGGCCTAAATCACTGCCCGCAATCAATACTACGCGCTCTTCTGATCAGGCGGTCAGTAGCCCAAGTAAGGAGCGCCAACCCGTGCTAACGGGGAACAATCAAGCACTAGCTTGGTGCGATTATTGATTGCTCTTGTTTTACTTTAAACAGTATCACGGTACCGACCACCATCAGTACGATGAGTGATGCGAATCCCAGTTGCTGAGACTGGAGCCGGTCCGTTGTACTTGCCACCATTAAGGGACCAAGAAACAGCGTTACAGTTCCACTTAAGCCGTAGAGTCCAAAAAATTGGGTGGCCTTCTCTGGGGGGCATATCCGCGCCATGAACGTTCGGGATGCAGAAAGACTCGTTAAGGCCAATGCAGCAAACAATTGGAACACCAAGAAGTAGAGTATCTCGGCTACTGTTTTGAAGTAAGGAGATGCCCAGACCGGTTCCGTGCTGACGGAAATGACGAATAGAACTGTATCGGGCTGCATCGATACCAGGGCTAGTAAAGTCAGCGTCGCCAGGACAACAGTTAATTTTAATGTGGTGAGGGAGCCAAGTTTGTCATCGAGCAGGCCACCCAGATAGACCCCAAACATTGCAGATGCAGTTGTGCATAGCCCTAATAGCAACATCGATGTTGCATCCCATCCAAAAGTACCCGATGCATAAACCCCACTAAAAATTACGACGCCCATAACGCCATCGTTATAAAACATACGAGCCAATAGATAGATCGCGATATTGGAGTAATGTTTCAGTTGCCGAATGGTTGTCAAGACATCTCCTAATCCTTGTAGCACCGCGGTGGAGAGTGACTGTTTTGAGGCTCCGCTATCCGGGGTAAATAGCACAAGCGGCAACGTTGCCAGGAACAACCAAGTTGCACCAATGGGTCCGACAATCCTGTTGTGTCCATGTGTAGACTGATCAATCCCAAGAAGCGCCTGATCGGGTAAAAAGGACCAGTCCTGGGTACCTGGAAGTGCGAAACCGATCAGGATGATGAGCATGAAGGTAATCGCACACAGGTTACCGGCAGAAAAAGCCATACCTGAAAGCAACCCCGCCTTATTCGCAGGAGCAACGCTTGGGAGCATTGCGTTGTGAAAAACTTCGGCATAACCAAACGCAATAAGAAACACAAGTAACAGCAGGAGACTCGAGGTCAAGCCGAGCCCACCTTCCTCCGGGAGCATCCACCAAAAAGTGATCGCTACTAAACCCATAACAATGTGGCTACTAATAATCCAAGGTTTGCGTCGGCCGACTTTATCCGCAATCGATCCCAGGAATGGAATGGTAAGTGCCATGATGAGGCCTGAACTGGCTTGGAGAAATCCGATGAGTGTCTGCCCCCGAACCGGGTCCCCCACCACAACATTGCTAAAGTAGGGAAAGAAGATATAGATGACCGCCATGACGTAGAGAGGTTCTCGTGCGGCCTGCCCTAGCATCCAGCTGTAATATCCCAGCGGTGGTGCCGCCGGTGTTCCAGCCAAAGAGAGCGGTTCGTTAGATTCAAGCATTTGTAAATAGCCGGCGCATGCCCAGAGCATACTGCAATAGATGAGCACGCCCGAACCAATGGCGCATAGCAGCCGCGCTGCACCTACCGGCCCAGACGAACCACCAACATACACCTAATACCCACGCCCGCCCAGGCGATGCCTTCAGGGCATCGGCGCTATTCCGCTGTTGAAGCGGCGGGATCGAAACGCAAGATGTCTCGCTCGGGTGGAAAACCCATCAAAAAACGAACCATAAACGGGAGCGGAAATTGGGTTGCCACGTTCTGGAATTCTTCCCCTTCGACCGGTACGGCGATGTAATCGGCAGTGACCCCATCGATTTCCACTCTTACCTGGGGGTTCTTGAGTGCCTCGCGGTACCACCCGCGCGGCCAATGATGGGCTGACGCATAGAGCTTGCCATCGGCCTCAATGCGTGCAAGTCGACGCGGGCCAGGCTCGCCGGCTTCGTCAGTTGTGGTTACGACCAGCATTGGAATTCCGCTACTTTCGAGTTTGGGTTGGTAATAACCGAGGAATACAGCTTCGAATAGAACCACGAAGATTACGTAGATTGCTGCGACGATGCCGACGATCTTTGGAAGTTTAATGCGAAGCTCCTTGTGCAGTATTAGTTTACCTGTATGAACTCAATGACGACGGTCAATTAGGCCCCGTCACTTAGGTCGCAACCTAAATTCGTCATAAGGCTTGGTCCAGTAACCCGCCGAGCCTTCGGCGCTCAGTGCAGCACGTTGGTGAACTTGAACTCCACCCTTGTTGACGTCGAGAGAGCTGAGGATAAACGGCGCTTGACTGGGCTACGGGCCTGCCTGTGAGACATTGCCCGACGTCGGTGGATTCGCCGTCAGGTCGATTTGGTTCTGGAGTTCGAGGGTGTATTCGTCTTCGATCGCGGCGGCGAGGTACCGACTGAGCTCAGCGACCTTCTACACCAATGTCAGCCCGTTTGATGAAAGACCGGCCAGGTGTCGATCAGTTCGCCGTCCTTCATGACCAGCAGATCGCCAAATTGAAGCATCACCAATTCGCTCTGGGTCGGCCGTAGCAAGACGTAGTCATCAACGGCTAGATCCACTCGCTCGGAAGTAGTAATCGGTTGTTGGTTTGTACTGCGGTACATCGACTCTGGAATGCCTGCTGGTGATACGAATCGGGCCTTCCAATATCCACCGTAAATGTAATAAAGATGACGGAAATTGGGATCCCACGATCGGATCGAACGCGCCACCCAAGATTCTCCTGGCAATTGAAACTTGCCGTATGCCTTCAACACGGGCGTCGCAATAAATAAAGCTGGTTGATTGTCGGTGAGATGGAAGGTGTCAAAATCAGTCGGTTTCACGATTGCCGATCCCGCCGCAAGGTCATTCATCGTTGCGTCTTTCTCGTATATCGCCAATGTGTGGCTACCGGCTCCGTTGAGGGTCAATTGATCTGGATCGATACCAGTACTTTTAGCTCGATCGATAAAATTCCGATAAGTCCCGAGAACTTCGCGCACCGCCGGGTGATCCAAGTTGGCTCTCAGACCCGTGAGCTGCGGCTCATATCCCATGAATCCTGAAAACGCGAGATAGTCCGAGTTTTCCTTGATGGTTTTAAGCGGTTTATCTAGCGCTTCAATCTTTAAGAGCCCACCCCTGCGCAAACCCACGTCGATCTCGACGTTAATGCGCATGTGGACGCCGAGTTCCCGGGCGAGCGACAAGTATTGTTCCAGGCGCTGTTGAGTATCGATGAGCCACTGTATTTGCCCTGCAGGATCAAAGGGCGTGTTACCTAGTTTTTTATAGAAGGTCTTTACCGCGGAAATCGGCATGGGTTTGCCGAGTAAGATATCTGCTTGTGGAAAATTCTCAGCAATTTCGTTGAGAAAAGGCTGATGAAACACCATCAACGAATCAGTACGGGCTCGTTCCATTACACCGCGCAGCAATGGCACGCTTGGTAGCGACTTTACGACTACACGGTAAGTTTTTTTGGGGCCAACGGACCGTGCAACCACGTCGACGTTGTGGTTCATCCGATCAATATCGATGACCATTACGGGATGTCCTGGTCCATCCCGCTTCAACAGCTCGTTCAATCGTGCAAAGTATTCACTGTGAGGCGAGCCAAGATCGTCAGGACGCCATAGCAATGCGCCGCCGGCTGCTACCCCCACTAACCCCAGACCACCTCCCAATACACTTCGGCGTTTCACGCACCAAAAACCTTTCGCAAATGATCGTTTAAAAACCGTCCGTGCGGATCCAGCTCAGCACGTAATATCCGAAATTCCTCAAATCGAGGATACAACTCGTTGAGTTCGGCATAACCCAGCGAGTGCACCTTTCCCCAATGAGGTCGACCGCCGTATTTCCAAAAAATTGGTTCGATAACATCGAAATATGGGCGGTAGTCAGCTTCAGCCGTACGGTGAATGGAAATCGCAGCCCGATCTCCGCCACCGAACATCGAAAGCCACAAATCGTCGCCTCGGACGTAGCGATATTCGAGAGGAAACACCACATCGATCTGACGCTCAGCGATGGTATTCAATATCTCTCGTAGACAATCGCCACCACGTTCGCGTGGCACAGAATATTCCATCTCGTTGAATCGATTATTGCGCACATTAGCTAGGATCCTGTAGGAAACATCCACAGCCTCGCTCGGTTCGATCTGCTCGGCTAGGGCGTTTATGTGTGGCCGACGTTCATTAGGTGGCATCAACATCCACGAACTCATCGCATTACCAAATTGAGCTTCCTCCTCGGGATTGGGGACCGGATGATTGATGGGTTCTTCCGTCTCGTCGATCGAAAGAACTAATGCGTAGTCGGAATGAGTCAGCGGAAACATCTCGAAGTGGCGGTGACGGTTCGCCAACTCATCAAATGATTCTAGTACTTCTTCCGTCTTCTGCGCCCAGTTGCGTTCTTTCAAACGATACGCAGAACGGTTTTGCATCTGTAGCCGCGTGACGACACCAAGCGACCCGAGGCTTACGCAAGCAGCCCGAAAAAGGTCCGGATTAGTCGATGGAGAGATATCCAACACGTCCCCGGTAGCCGTTACCAATCGAATTTCCGTTAGATATGCTGAGAGGGTATTGAATCCAATTCCGGTTCCATGAGTCGCGGTCGAAACCGCTCCGGCTAGTGTTTGACGGTCGATATCGGGAAGATTGAACATCGCTTGACCAACCGCGTCTAACGGTACACCCATGCTCCCAAGGCGAGTGCCGGCACCAAACGTAGCCTGCTCTGTACGCTCATCGTAATCGAAGAGACCCGAAAGTTTATCGAGAACGACCAAAACACCGTCCGTAGGTACGAGAGGCGTGAAAGAATGCCCAGCGCCGACGGGGCGTACCGCATCGGATGTCGTGCGCAGGAAACTCACAAGTTCATCTTCGCTTGAGGGCGCAAAGCGACTTGCCGGGTAGGAGGTCAAGGCCCCGGACCAATTTCGCCACGGCAACGTAGTAGATGCTTCCGAAAATCCCTTAACCGAATGAGCGCCGAACGCGGCAAGTGCCGTGCGTACAACAAAACGACGCCGGCTAAGCTTCACTTATCGGGCGCCATGTATCGTGTCAGCTCAAGAAAATCGGATTCCTCGCAGTCCATGCAGTAGCCGAGGGGCGGCATGTTGTTGAATCCTTCGATGGCATTGCGAACCATCCCATCTAGCCCCCGTTCAACTCGCTCAGTCCAGTCATTCGGGTGTCCAATCCTAGGCGCACCACCCTCTCCCGCCACATGGCAAAGAATGCAACTGCGAGACCATTTCTCCATGGCGGCAATGCTGACTTCGGCCGAATCAGCGACCACGCTTTGATCACCATCTACGCGATGTCCCTCTTCGCTACAGCTGCTGATCAGAAGGGCAGTCAAAATAACAAGATATCTACAGCCGATAGCTTGCCTCCACCCCGAACATCCTCGGCGTCCCGATCATTTCTTCGTTAAAGCCAAAGAAGGAGAGGTCGAATGCGTAAACCATGTACTCCTGGTCACCCAAATTTCGACCAAAGGCTGCAACATCCCATTTTCGATCGCTGGAAGTCCACGCGATGCGTCCGTTCAAAATCCAATAACTGTCCTCACTCAAAAGAGGATTATTCAGGGCATCGAACCAGACTTCATCCTGGTAGTTGAAGCTAGTTTCCTCGGAAATAGGCAAATGTCTTTGGCCACTCTTCTTCCCAATCGACTAAGGTTCCAGCTACGTCCGCATCGTGGACCATCGATAACGCGCGTCGTAATATTCGAGTTTGCAAGTCGAAGTCAGATGGACCACCAAAGTTGTTTCCCATCGGGTAATTTACGAACAAACTGCGTGGTGGCCTTACCTGAGCGGTTAAATCACGACCAGTAGATAGACAAACGGTGGCGATACCCGCTTCCTCTGCAACTCTACATACCAAACCCACGGTTTGGTGGTCGAGAGGTCAAGCAGGGGCGGCGATAAGAATGTCTACGCCGTCTTCTTTTAGTTTTTCGACAAATGCGGGCGCGGATTCTTCAAGGACTTTGGTTCGGTTGTATATACGACCCATAAACCCGCTCCAGAAGCGAGCGGCGATTCCACCAATCGTTCCGTCTTGCGCGAGCTCCCGTAGTCGATCGATAGGAAAGACACAGTTCAGATCTACTTCGGCATCTGTGTGATCGTAGTAACTGTCATTAATGTCGAAATCGCGTGAATCCACATCGTTTTTTACGGTATCTAAGCGATGGTCGTTGCGGGCATTTGGGTCAAATCCTGGCAGCGAACAATGCGAGATGCCCCCCGAGGTCAATAGACTAACGGTACATTGATCTAGCGGTTTATCGAGCCTCACCAGGGGAGCTGTTTGGTTGACAGTCCACTGGTACGGAGGAAAGCCCAAGGAGCCGTAATGACTATTTAGTTCGTCGACATAATTTATGGGTTTCATAACTCTGTTCAGCGGTTCATCTGGAAAACATCACGTATACACATGCATGTATCGATTTTCAAATTAGAGTCTTTCTTTTTTGCAGTGTGCTCTGCGCATGCGCCGGCTACTTCCGACAAACCAGGCACCTCGGGCCTGACCGTCCCCGTCGAGTAGAAAGCACTACCCTGACTGACCTACCGGTTACGGGCGAAAAATCTGAATCTTGATGGCCTTGCAGGCGTGATCGTTCATCGGCGAGATGTCGTCCGGGCAGACTGATATAACCGCCAGCACATCCATTTCCGCGCGAAATTCTATGTAATCACCTTCGACACTGCGAGGAGGTGCTATGTTGACCGAGCCGTCCCCCTTTGGATCGATATAGACATTAGCAAAGGCGTTGAAAACACTGGGACTGTATATATCTTCAAGTTCCAGACCAAACTCGCTGAGTGCGTCCGTAAAATTGTCGCTGCAGCTTCGGTGACCGGGCGCCCCCCAAATATCCATCATTGTTTTAGTGCAGTGAGGCCCCAGGAAATGATCGCCAACCGGATTATCGGTTACCGTAAGCATGATCCGTTCATAGGGGACCTTGGAGTAGAGCTCGGTGGCTCTGTAATGAGAACCAAGATGGTCGGGATGAAAGAAACTAAGACCGCCGGAAAACTCAGCCATAAACTGTTCTTTGAAGTTATGAGCATTTAAGAAAATGAGCCCGGCGACTTGTTTTCCTTCATGTTGTATGACTCGGAGCAATTGGCCTTGTTCAACCCGAAAAGCTTTCCCCGTGCACTTAGGTATGACAAGTTCGGTGATCGGTATTGCCGACATTGGTTTTACCTTGTTGACGACAGCAAAGTGGTTTCAGAGTCCAGCTTCACTGCGTGTCCCATCATCAGGTTCTAATATCTGCATTCTCAGGGCTTTGGCTTCAAAATTGTTACACGGACTGGATCCGTCCGGGCACACCGAGCAGACTGCAATGACGTCCATTTCCGCCAAGAAGTCTATGTATTCCCCCTTCTCTGCGAGAGGAGGAGCAAAGTTCATGGCACCGTCTTCAGTAATCCACGACTGCATCCACACGTTGAAGATCGTTTCGTCGTAGGTGTCTTCTTGTGCTAGGCCAATTTCGCGAAAGGCATCAGCAAAATTATCGCTGCAAGTTCGTGTATCTGCTGGTGCTCCCATGTGTTGGATTAGACGTTTCGAGCAGTGGCACATCATGAAATGCCCGGCCCGCTCTCCGCCCCTAGCTCCGTCGCCGACTTTATCGTCGACTACGCTCAGCATGACATTCTCATAAGGCGGCTTGGAATAGAGCTTACTGAGCCGATAGTACCCTCCGATCTTCTGGATACTGTTCAACATTGCAGAATATTCAGCCGCGAAATGTTCTTTGTAGTTGTGCGCATTCAAGAAAGTCAGATCTAAGACCTGTTTCCCCTCATGCTCCATCACACGAAACACTTGGCCTTTGTTGACTCGCAGCGTTTTGCCGCTGCATTTGGGAACGATTAGATCCTCGATGACTTTCCAGACCATGGCCTATTTCCTTACCAACTAATTCCTACGGCCAATCGAAAATCAACCTTGAAGGCGGACCGGGCGGCGCTTGCGACAAGTCGACGCCTAGAATTTCCCTAATACATTGCCTCTGCCAGACGGGAAGATCGTCGTTTGAGCGAGCGAATTCCTGAAGCATAGTGAACGGGTCATCGGCGTCGAAGACCAAAACCAGCAAGTCGCCTTGTTCGGTTTCCTGAACATGCCACGTCTCGCGAGAGATACCAAAACCTTTGAAAGTCTCATCGAGATCCGGATGATTTTTTGCGTCTGCTAGGTGCTGTTCTAACGCCTCGGTCTTGCCGGGCGGTATCGGAACTGCCATTGCCAGAACGGGCATGAGATTCTCCTTACTTATAGCGACGCATGGTGCTGCTTTAGCCGACCGGTGGACCGGCCTGGACTTGCTCAAGCACCTGCCTAAGAGTCCCGGGTTTGCCACAATCCAGCCATTCGAGCCACCACGTGGTGCCAGCGTCTCGATACGCTTGTAACTTATCCTTTGCCGTTTGATTGTCCAAACCCGCTGTGATTCCGGAGGCGATGACATCGAAGGGCTCATCTGTGTCGCGCAATTGGGATGTGAACTCAACCACCTCGCGAATCTGTTCTGGGCTTGGGCCCATCAGAACGCGCATGTCTGTGTCACCAATGTCTTGACTTTCTTCCAGAAACTCCGGCATCACATGGGGCATGATGCCGTCCCACCGTGCCGCCCTGCGTTGACCAGGCTTTGCCGGGAGCATAGCGGCGACCCAGACAGGAATGCGCGGACGTTGCACGGGGCGTGGAAGCAGGCGCGCGTTTGTTACCTGATATATCTCACCGTCGAAGTTGACCGCATCTCCGCGATGCAGTCCTTCCATAATGGCAAGTCCTTCGTCTGTTTTTTTTGCCAAGACCCGTTTGTCAGGATCTTCTCCGAAATTCGAAAATTCCTGATCCATCCCGCCTAGGCCAACCCCAATTCGCAGGCGACCCTTAGACAACTGATCCACGCTTGCGAACTCCTTGGCCAGTTTCCACGGACGACGCCGCGACACTGGCGTTACCATGGAGCCAATGATGACTTTATCGGTAACGGCAGCGATCGCGCCTAACATAACACTCGGATCAGCCAGAGCCAGGAATCCGTCGGGATCCAGTAACAAATGATCGCAGATAAAGAATCCGTCCCAGTCCGCCGCTTCCGCACTCTTGGCCAATTCCAATAGATTTTCTGGATCAGAATATTCGTGAATGGTTGGTGAGACCAATACGCCTTTTTTCATAATATCAATCTCGTATTTCTGAGATCCGAAAGCAGGTCTAATTGCCTAAACTCACGATATCGGTTGGGAATGCAGGGAAGATGTCGCAACCGTCTTCCGTGACATAGACATAGTCTTCACCGCCATAGACGTTAAATGGGGGTTGGAAGTTATCGCCAGTCTCAAACATCCAACACTCGACGGCCAGTACCATGCCTGGTTTCACCACGAATTTCTCGCCGAGCGCAATCGCTGGTGGCTCTTGACCGCAGAGTCCTACACCATGGCCACCTTGATCAAGCGAACAGTGCAGACCCCCTTCCGTTAACGTGTCGATGATCGCATCCATGATCTCGCCCGTTGTGATGCCGGGCTTGGTCACTTCTGCGGCAACTTGTCGGCCACGATCCATAATCTGAGTTTTATGCTGAGAAGCATCCGTTGGCGGACCGAGTTGAAAGGTACGACCCGAGCTTCCCCAATAGCCTTTGACTTCAGGCAGCGGCTCTAACACCAGGCGATCCCCGGGCATAAGAGGGATACCGTCATCCCATGCTGGGATATCTGCCATAAACACCTGGCGTCGACTTCCCATACATAGATTTGGTTTACAGTCGTCCGCGTATTCAAGGAGTTTCTTACGAATGTACAGACCGACGTCCTTCTCATCCCAACCCCACTCAAAATCGGCCACGAGATCATGAAACGACTTGATAGAAGCCTCGCAGGCAAGTCTGATCGCGTCCACTTCCATATTCGACTTGATCATTCTGACATTCCAGATCTGGTCTGCGGCATAGACGAACTCGACATCCGGAAGTGACCCGCGAAACTCATCGATATCGTTGATGGGTCGCGGCACCGTCATGCCACCAGTGAGGCCCCCCTCGATGCCTACTCTGCCGGATGCGCTGCCCAGAAGTTCCTTTGTCAACCCGGCGACCAATTTTGGCAGCTCGCGAAGATGCGATGTGACGTGGGGTTCGTAATGACAGCGAATGTCTTTGATGAACGTATAACCTTCGACAACGCCCTGAAAAAAGTCCGGTACGACCATAACGGGCTCTTTGTCGACCGCGATCAGCAATACCGCCGGACATACGGTGATCGGTGGCCAATGGTTTGAGTAAAACCCTGTAAAGTACCGAATGTTCAGTTCATCCCACATCACTAATACGTCGATATTCGCATCAGCCATTTCTTCTTTTATGCGTTGAATACGGTGATCGTATTCAGGCCTTGGGAAATCCGCGTATGGAGGCTGATCGCACAATCGTTCTACTTTATTCAGCATGCTTAGCCCATTGTCTTGTCGTTGTCGTTGTTTCTGATTCTTCCTTCATGGATTTCCGCACATCGACTTTATAGTGGGCTGAAATTAGACCAATCCATCATGTCGAAGGTCCATAAAAGCAAGTTGGAACGCATTGATGACTTCGTCAACGATTGCTTCCGAATGCGCCCATGAGAGGAAGGCCAGATGGATGCCTGGCACAATGACGTCATGGCCGAGTAGGTGTAAATAGAATTCTCGCTCGACGATGCGCAGACTGCTATCAATGTCTCTGGAAGAGTTAATTTCATTTGAACTAAAGCCCAAAACAAACATGGACGCCGCGTTCATTAATTTGGCTGGTATGTTTTCCGATTTACAGAATTGATTAACGTCCTGGCTTAGCCTATCGCCCTGCTTTTTCAGATAGGGATATATGTCGTCCTTGTTTTCGTTCATATATTCGAGTGCCGCGAGGCCAGCGCCCATGGTGAGCGGATTGCCACTGAACGTTCCGCCGGTAAATATGAAAGGCGCATCATCGGCACCGGAGAATGTGTCCATGATGTCCTTCCTACCACCGACAGCACCAATGGGTAAGCCTCCCCCTATTGCTTTTCCGTACGTGACAAGGTCTGGCTCGATACCGTAGTACTCCTTACAACCACCGTAGGCGATACGGAACCCGGTAATCACCTCGTCAAACATCAACAACACGCCGCACTCTGTGCATACTTCTCTTAACTTATTGAAAAAGTCCTGATTATCGAGTCTCGGATTTGAGCTTTGAACGGGTTCGATGACGACCATGGCCAATTCATCCTTGCGCTCTCGAATCAAATCAAAGGCGGTCTCATTGCGATACGGCAACATCAACATAAGGTCATCCGCAACCACGCTTGGAACGCCAGTGCCAAGTGTTGTTGGGCTGGGACGAGATCGATCGCTCTTCATGTCGGCTTTGACCAGCGCATAATCATGTACGCCGTGGTAAGAACCATCGAAGAGTGCCACGACCTGTTTGCCAGAAAACGCCCTTGCAGCACGAAACGCGTACATGGTTGCCTCCGTGCCGGAATTACAAAACACCACTTGGTCTACGCAAGAGTCCGCCGCTTTAACGAGCGCCGATAATTGTTTTTGACCCGCGCTAGGAATACCAAAGTGCCAGCCCTTTTCAATTTGGCTTTGTAGGGCTCGTTCAACGACTTCCGGTTTATTGCCGAGGACATTAGGGCCAAACCCACCGGTCAAATCGATATATTGATTACCATCAATGTCGGTGAGATAGGGACCTTCCGCTGAATCAATGTATATCTGATGGGGCAAGTCAACGGTTTGAACAACTTCCTGCGCGAGGGACAGTTTTCCGTCGCGAGCAACCTTCTCCGATTCGCGCGTTCTCTCGACTAGTTTCTTGCGTACGGCCTGTGACTTCTCGCCTTGATTGATTTTTTCGTTAATTTCAACTTTATTCACGATTAAGCCTCCTTGATTAGTTATCCGTTATGCGCACTTATGCTCACATATCGTGATGACGAAGTGTTCGCTAGCTGTTAGTACTTCTCCCCGTCTTCCCTTGGCGTCATAAAAGTTGGCATACCGGGCGGCCGCAGCTCTTTTCTCGAAAGTATCTCGTCGAAATGCTCTCGAATAGTATCGTCCCAGGCCGGATGCGGGAGAATGTAAAACAAATTGTCCTTAATGGCATTGATCACTATGTCCGCGACTTCGCTCGGGTCCTTTCCATTTTTGAGCAACGCTGCGAACGGAGCAAATGCGTCGTCGTCAACGTCTGGCAAATCGGTCTTTTGCAGATTAACAGGTCGATTCCGCTCGGCATTGCCAATATTTGTATTAACGAAACCAGGGCACAAAACCGAGGAACCAATCTTTGAACCTCGAGCGACCAAATCCGCGTTTAGCGATTCGGCTAGCGCGCGTACAGCGTGCTTACTCACCCCGTAAGTACCAGCACCCCGCATTAGACCGGCTAAAGAAGCCGTCGTCACCACGTGCCCTTCTTCGCCGTGCTCTTGCATATGAGGTAGGAAGGTCTGGATGCCATAAAGAACCCCATAGAAATTGACTCCCAGGGTCCAGTTCCAGTCTGACTTCTCGACCTCCCAAATCGATCTGTTTCCCGAAAAAGCTCCGATTCCAGCGTTGTTGCATAAGATATGAATATTCCCGTACTGGTCGTGAGCTTTGGCGAAGAGTTCCTCGATGGACTCCTTCACCAAGACATCCGTCTGGATGCCAGTCACGCGATGTTGACGTTGCTCAAGCCGTTCCACCGCCTTTTCCAGCGCTTCCTCTTCCACATCGGCCATTACAACCTGCATATTCTCTTGCGCAAATCGCTCCGCTAAGCCGAAGCCGATACCACTTGCGGCCCCAGTCACTACCGCCGTCTTGCCTTCAAAATGCTTCACAAAATCACCCCATTAATTACTTGAGACCCTGCCGGCTACCAATCCACGTCCGTCGATCCTCCCCAAGAGACCGACGTCCTCCATATTAGCCGTCGTGATTTTTTACGGCCAGTCCATGCCGTGTCCTCGATGACTTTTCGTCGACCTCAGCTCGCCTTTCGGGTTTTACTTTCGATCTGCAAATTTAAAGAACAACACAAACAACAAATGTCACCACGGCGGCTACGCTCCCAAGAGGACTCCGCTGCGATCATCGAATTCCTTTGGGATTAGCAGGCGGCTCTTATTTCCCTCAGGACACGTTGTTTGGTTCCCAATCCGGCGACGTCTTTGGCCAGCCGGGCCAACCCGGACGTAGGGGGTCTGGCAGGGGCGGCGGATCGGGGAAACGACCGTCCGGCAAAGGCCATGCGATCGGCGTCACTGGCCCCCGAATCGGCGCACCGACCGGGACGCCCATGCGATCGACCGAAGGGTGTGTAGCGTCCCTGCGTGTGCAGCCGTCCGCAAAGAAGATTACGGTGTGGACGCGCCGGGTCCGATCGCTTTGGTTGGGGTGCGCGAGGTGAATCGTACGCCCGTGATGAAAAGCCACCGATCCGCGGGGCACGTTAATGAACTCAGGCGCGACGCCACGAGCCTCATCACCGTTTTCGAGGTCAAAGCCGCTCCCTGTGAAGATATTGGCAATTTTCGTGATATCGAATTTGTGCGAACCAGGCACGTAGCCCATCGCCCCCGTGGTTTCGGTCGAGCCGTCGAAAGGAATCCAAGCCGTGACCGTACGTGGCTCTTCGATCGCCCAATAGTCATGGTCAAGGTGCGGATCCGTTTCGCGCCCGTCCGACTCCTTGTACAGCGCTTGGTCGTGCCAGATACGGACAGCGTCCGCGCGTATAAGCGCGGCAGCCACCCCCCCGATCCTCGGATGGAATGTGAGCGGTCGTACGGTAGGCGCATCCTCCCAAAGGTTGATGCACTGGCGAAACGATTGCTCATAGCGGGATCGATCCTTGAGCTTGCGTTTGTCCCATCGCGTTCGTTTCGCAACGGCCTCGTCAACCGCCTCGCCGTAGCGGTCAAGTTCATCAACGGAGAGCATGTCATCGATGACGACAAAGCCTCGATGCTCGAACGTTTGTAGGTGTTCTTGTGTGGGTGCCTTCGCCAAAGTCAATCCACTCATCGCAACCCTCTCGATCGATCAGTAGCCCCGATACTAACAACTCTCGCTAGACGACCTGGCTAGAAACTCGACGACTTACTTACAAGCATATTGACGATCCAACCACGCGCCTTCCGAAGTAACATAGGCCTTTCGCAGCATTCAAGGCAGTGGATGAATACAACGGATCAAGCCATCCAAGAAATTGAGGACGTTGGTTATACGATCATCCCAGAAATCATCTCGCCATCTCGCCTTATCCAAGCGCAACAAGATGCGGAAAAACTGCTCCATACCATCCCGGCCGAGGGTTTGAACGGCACACGGATAGACGGGCGAATGTGCAAGGGCCTTTTCGCGAAAACTCGCGAGTTCGACGACATTGCCGCGAACGCAAACGTCACGGCAATCGTCAACGGCGTCCTGCACCCTCACGGTCGCGCAGCGTACTACAGCTCGAAACAAGGCGCCCAGCTCGGCACCGCCATGATCAAGGACGTTCAACCAGGCGAAGGCATTCGCGCGTTGCATCGCGATGACAACTACCCGATCCCGCATCCGCATCCACCGCTTATCGTCAATTCTCTTCTGGCCCTTGATCCGTTCAACGATGAAACGGGCGGCACGTGGGTGGTCCCCGGCAGTCATACCTGGAGCGGCCAAGTATCAACTACCGCCGAGCACGTTACGGTCATCATGGAGCCCGGATCCATAGTGCTATTCAACGGCGCTCTTTGGCACGGGCACGGTCCCAATTACACGACGGACCAAGCGCGCCGAGCGCTTAACTTGCTCTACAACTGCTCTTGGCTAAGGCCCTGGGAGGGGGAGCACCTCGGTATCCCTGAAAACGAGTGGGACTCACTACCGCCAGCAGTGAAAGCCATTCTATAAAGAGCCGCTCGTTTAGTTAGGTTCACCTCGTTCTGAGATACGACATAATCCGCTCGTGGTTGTCGTACTTTTGATTGGTTTTACTCTTGGTTTTTTCGGCTCTGTTCCGTTGGCTGGTCCCATCGCGGTGTTGGTGTTTGCTTATGGCTTGGAAGGTCGATTTCGAACCGGAATCTTCTTGTCGCTGGGTGCGGCATTGGCTGAATCTATATACGCCTACGCAGCGTTTTGGGGCGTGGGCACGCTGCTTGGGCGCTACCCTTCCATCGTGTTGGCTTCTCATGCGGTGATCGGTACCTTGTTAATTGGTGTGGGTATCGTGCTGACTAGACGCGAATTGTCAGCGGGCCTAGAGAAAACATCCAAACCCCGCCACGCTCGGGCCTTGGCGTTGGGATTTGCCATCTCGATTTTTAACCCTACGTTGTTGGTTACGTGGTCTGCCGCGACGGCGGCGCTCTACGGTACGGGATTTATGAGCGAAGGAGCGGGGGCGTCTATACCTTTCGCAATCGGAGTGATTGGTGGAATCGTCGGCTGGTTTTCGCTGCTGTTGTTGCTCATCAGACGATATTCGGGCCGCTTTACTCGAAATTTTCTGGGTCGTGTCATCAACGCCATGGGGGTCGTTTTGATGTTGATCGGCGGTTGGTTTCTAGTCGAGCCGATTCGCGACCTATTCGTTCTCTAACCAACTTTTTCATCAACTCTACTCGGTAGCCGACATCGGCCTTATCTCGGCAACGAAGTCTTGCATGCCGCTCCACTCGCTCCAGTGGTCGCACATCTTGTCGACCGAGGTCTGATACGGGTCGTAATTAGCCGGATATTCGAGGAAATCTCCGTTCAATGCCCGGTCCGGGTGATCTGACACTCCCCAACCGATGCGCGGATCGCCTTCGTAAGGATTTTCGGGACGCAAACGTCGGATCCGAAAAAATACATTCATTCGTGGGTCGTCACTGAGATTTGGCGTCGCTGTGTGTGGTAAGGCGTGAAGCGCGAGAACGGCATCGCCTTCAGCCATGAGCGTCGGGGTCAATTCCGGCCATGGCCAATCCTCGCCCTCAAAACGTGTATCTGGATACGTGTCGACCATGGCTCGGGGCATCGTTCCGGCCACTGCACGATCATCATCGGCTGGGATCAGACGGGGCCAGCGCGGGCCACCACCACCAATAGGTCCTCCCTCGTCCCTCTGCCCACGAAAAAACGCTTCTACCGCTTCGTGTGCGCCTCGTCGAACCGAAAACTGACCCTTGCCGGGCCGAGTCTGATCATTCAGACAAATGCCAACCAATGCGGTGTAGCTACCGATCGCCACGGTACGTTCACGGTTCTGCCAAAGTGGTGCGTGCCCCGCAGGACCCTTCGACTGAGGGTCACCGTCAGAGCCCCATGAGTGTAAGGACTGCCCCGATGCAAGAATCTCGCTTTGCGCCACCGGACAGAGTCCCGCCCAACCTCCATCGACGTGGGCGCCTGGTGCATAGACGTTGTTAACGTCGATCGGCGTTCGCACCACTGCGTCCGCGTAATGGGGCATCGTCACTGCCACCTGGGCATTGATCGGCCGCGTGTGCGGCCCCATGGCTTCATCGAGTAGCGCTGCAAGAATCGAGTCGTTGTAGAGACCGTTGATCGCATCGTTGTCGCCATGAACGATCATTTGCGGATTTTCGTTGATGACGCGTTTGGCCCGTTCCCGTACGTCTCGGGACACAGCGTTTCTCAGGATCACGAAACCGTCGCGAACGAGTAGAGCTTTTTCTTCGTCGGATAAGTGGTCGGCGTGTGCCATGTTGTCCAGTGTGTTGGTTCGCTATTCGCGTGAAATAATATGTCGCCCGAGAACAAACGTTAAGTCACCACTTGCAAATAACAAGGGAACGGCACCATCACGGCATTTGATCAATCCGCGTTCGACGCGACATTTGAAGAGTCGATCTCCAAATTCCACGAGCTTTCCCGGAGCGAGGCGGAGCATTTCGTTGATAAAGGTTACGTCGTCGTTAAGGCCGCGTTTTCGACCGATATTGCAGAAAGTGTTCGCAAGCAGGCGTGGTTAGATCTCAAGACACGTCACCAAATAACTAAAGACGATCCCACCAGCTGGGATAGATCTTTTGTCGGCCCACACGGTATGCATGGCTATGTTCGTACCACCGGAAGTGACGCTCATTTTCAACTTGAAACCCAAGCACCTCGCGCGTTCCAGGCTCAGGCTGATGCCGTTGGTGGTCGCGTGCGTCTACCAAAAAATGGCGTCAATCTCGCGTGGAGCGATGGGGCCATAGCCAATCTCGGTACTGCTACCGGCTGGCATCCTCCGAAACCCCGACAGCCTGGCTGGCATAAAGACGGTTGGCACTTTCGCCATTTCCTGAACTCGCCCGAACAGGGTCTTCTTACGGTTCCCATATACAGCAACATTCTTCCGCAAAGCGGTGGTACGTTTATTGCGACCGATTCCATTGGCCCTGTTGCACGCCTTTTAGCAAAGCATCCCGAGGGTTTACACGCCGATAGCGTGCAGGGAAGCGGTTACGTTATTCCAAATCTCATCGAACAATGTTCTCGCTTCGAGGAGCTAACGGGCGAAGCCGGGGACATGGTGCTATTGCACCCATACGTCCTTCATCGGGTAAGTGAGAACACTTCTGATCGTCCACGTTTCATTGCCAATGCCGCGTTGGTATTGAACGACCCGATGCAATTCGATCGTGCGGTTGGTGACCCCTATTCGCTGGTCGAGCTCGCCGTACTGAGAGCACTACAAACCAACAGCTTGGAATTCAATACAACCCGACCTATGCAGGCTGTCGTTCCGGGCCCGTTTCGTAGTGAAGACGAACGTTCTAAACAGAATCGATTACTGAATCAGGAAATGCGCGCCATGGCTGCAACCGGTTTGATTACGTCGACATGGGGTGAATCGCTGGGATACGCCTCCAACCGACGTTAATTGCTTAGCTAGGGCGCAACCAAGAACCCGTGTGCACGGGTCGTGGAAGATCTTCAGGGTCAGCGCGTCCGGGTGCGAAGACCCTGGCTAACGCGCAGCTCGAGTGTGTGGGCCGTCGCGGGCTGGGTGGCCAGGAATACCGCCGCGTCGGCTATGTCTTCCGCTTGAATTAGAGAATCGGGATCTTCGGTTGGAAATCCTTCGCTTCGCATCTGCGATACCGTCGCATCTGGCAAAATGACGTGCGACCGGATCCCTTGCATCAGGTATTCAGCAACGAGCGTCTTGGTAAATCCCATGACGCCATGCTTCGAGGCGGCATACGCCGATCGATTGGGCGGACCCACAACGCCCGCGCCTGAAGATATATTGATGATGCAACCACTGCCCTGTTCGAGCATGGTGGGTAACGCGTATTTTGAGCAGAGAAACACGCCGCGCAAATTGACGTTCAGCACGTAGTCCCAATCCGCCGTGGGTAACTCGTGTACCGGCAATCGCGCAACAGCACCGGCATTGTTGACGAGAATATCGATCCGACCGAGCTCACCGACCGTGGTATCGATCAAGTCGCGTATCTGTTGCTCATCTGCTATGTCACATGGAACTGCAAGACCGTCTATCTCTTGCGCCACGGCATCGATTTCTTCTTTGCTGCGCGCTGCACAGACCACTTTCGCGCCGGCTGCCGCGAAGGCGACCGCGATTGCCTTACCTATCCCCCGCCCCGCACCGGTCACCACGGCGACTTTGTCATCAAGCTGCATGCCCATTACCACCCGTACCACTACATGGCCCAACATAGCATGGCGAAAGGTGTAGATGACCTCGCGAAGCTCGAATTAGAGCGGCAACGCCGATTAATGCGCCGCGCACGGACTCTGTCCCAGCAAGCCCTATAACTACAACTTCGAGCGCGTGCTGACGACTAGAATAGCGAGCGCCAAGTACATACCACCACCCAATGCGATTCCCGCAGCATCAAAACCGAACGCGCCCAGTAACCACCATCCAAGCAACGGACCAGCAGCAGCCCCAAAGTCCATGCACGTGATGAAATCACGAAAAGGCCTCGAGCCCCGCTGGCTTACGGCACCCGTGACCCCTGCCTGCAAGGCAGTACCGGACGCAAAAAACAGGACGGTTGATACAGCTACCAGGTAGACGCTGTAAGCACTCGCAGCCAGCAGCAACGCCATGCCGCCGAATAAGGTAAACCCGACGACGGTCGCTCTAACGCCGAATCGATCCGATAGGCCTCCCAACCACGGCGCAGCCAGGGAATCGAGTACATAGCGCGCAGCAAGAACCGCGCCGGTTAGAGTCGCCGCCGATATCACGGAGGCCGTGGTCCCCAAACGATCCGCGAGAACAGCACCCAAGGTGGCCATCACAAGACCCGGGCCAACGGCTCCCAGGATAAATCCGATAACAGCGTATATACGGACATCCGCACTCGTCACGAACGTTGCCGACGATTCGCTAACGAGCAAGGGACGATCTGGAAGCTTTGCGCGCATCGCGATAGGGATCGCAAGCAAGGATGCGCATGCGATAGCGGGCAATGCCGTCGAAAAACCCACCAGGTCGACCAAAAACGCACCTCCAAACAGTCCAGTCACGGAACCTAGCCGCGAAATTCCGTTGTACACGCCCATGGTCCTTCCCGAGACCTCGGCTGGCACGTCCCGCATCACTTCGAGCACGCCAATGTGACGAATGAAGGACCAAGCCAAACCCCAGATTAATCGGGCCGCCAAAAGTACCGTGAATAGGGAGGTAAAGACGTACATGGCGGTTGTGAGAGAGCCCAACAAGAGCGCGCAAGCGAACAAGACATCGGATCGAAATCGCCCGGACATACGGTGCGCAAAGTGATTGGTTATGAGCCGAATCCAACGATTGACCGAAAGAATAAGGCCGACTTCGATCGGTGCCAGACCCAGTTCTTCAAAGTAGACGGGCAAGACCGAATAGAGAACTTGGTCCCCCAGCAACGAAAACGCCGTCGCAACGCCGATGAAGACAACGGTTTTTGAAGGATGTCTTATGGGCATTGACGGATTTTTATCTGAACGACCCTCATAAAAGCCGCGACCACCGGGAAGCGAGCTATGTCAATTCGGCTACAAATAACTACGAAACGACCCGTTTTCCTTCTCGCAATAAGGGTATCGGCGCTTCCCAATCTCCTATCGGTAGAACATGCGACACCAATCCCGGACCCGTAGGAGACGCATCTTCGAGCCAAAGATGAATCGCGATCGCCGGGGGTTCGTGAACGATGTTGAGTACCCTGTCGGCCCCCATGTCGAGTCCAAACGGATAACAGGTGGTAGGCCCAGAGGAGGCAATCGTGCCACCAAAACTGGTCGTGATCGGACGGTGGATATGGCCCGCAAGTACACGAACCACTTGCGTGTGTTGTTTAAGGAGTTCGTCGAACTGTACCCCTCCACGCAGTAGTCCTTTCGCCGTGGTACCCGTCATGCCACTGTAAAACGGTGGGTGATGCAGAGCCACGATGGTCGGTTGATCACCAGCATCATCCAGACGGTCGCTCAACCAGTTAAGTCGGACCGGGCACAGCTCTCCCGGCGTCTCGTCCTCGATCACGGAATCGCAACAAATCAAACGCACGGGGAAGTCATCGATCACGTACTGCAAGAATTCGCCATCCGTCGGCAGCATCGTTGATCCAGAAAAAACTTGTCTGAGCGCACCTCGTTCATCGTGGTTCCCGGGAATAAGTGCGACGGGTACCTGCAACGGCTCGACGATTTCCCGAAAACGTTCGTAGCGCTCCACGTTACCCCGCGAGGCAATGTCGCCCGTATGGAGGACAAGATCCGGTAATGGATCCATCGCGTTGATCACGGCCACGGCCTTCTCTAACGCGGTGTTCGTGTTAAAGCGCCCGTAGACGAGTGAATTCGACGCATCCACGTGGGTGTCAGAGATCTGCACTAGAATCATAGGGGGACTCCCTTTGTTGGGGTTAACAGTGCGCTCGGCTTGTTACTTTACTCTCCAAGATCTGACGCGACGGAGCAAGTGCCATGACCACAGGAAAGTGCTATTGCGGTGCCGTAACGTATCAAATCGAAGGCGCTATCGATTACATCGTTCACTGTCACTGTCGCAATTGTCGGCGCGCCTCGGGAGCCGCGTTTTACAGCGCCGGCTTTCTCGCGGCATCGCAATTTTCAATCACATCGGGCGAAGCGAGCGTTCGCGAATTCAAGTTTCCCGAGAATCCCGACGGTGCTCGTTGCTTTTGCGGAACCTGCGGCGGCCGCTTGTATATCCGCCTACCGATGCCCGGGTTGATCAACATCGCCATCAACACGCTCGATCAAGAACCCCCTGAGGACATTGGGGTCCACATTAACGTCGAATCAAAAGCTCCATGGGACGAAATCCCCGAGGGTCGTGACCAGCACAACGCGTTTCCACCGGACATGCTGACTCAATTGCGGGCGTTGATGCATACCGAGTAAGTCGCTACAACAGACCCTTGATGCCTATCCAAGGCCTAGTACGCGAGCCATTATTTCTCTAAGCTCATTTTTGACTTAGCGCTTCGGAGACCTACCGGATGGAAATAGACCTAAGCCCTGAAGATTTCGAGTTCCGACAAGAAGTCCGCGACTTTCTTGAGGAAAACACCGCCAAACCCGGCGCCGATTACTCGCAATGGCGAATGGACTATTTTAAGAAAGCGGCCGCAAAAGGCGGCTGGGACGTGCCCAAGTGGCCGGTCGAGTTTGGCGGGCCCGGCTGGTCGCCGACGCAGCACTACATCTGGGAACAAGAAACCGTGACCGCGTCGTTACCTTGGGACATGCCGTTCGGCATCGGTATGCTTGCCCCGATCCTCATGAATTATGGTTCCAAAGAACAAATTGACCGGTTCTTGCCCGACATCCGCGAGCGCAACGTCAACTGGTGTCAAGGATATTCAGAACCCGGAGCGGGATCCGACCTCGCTTCGCTAAAAACCAAAGCCGTGCTATCCGATGACGGCACACACTACACCGTCACTGGCACGAAAGTGTGGACGACGATGGCACATATGGCGGACTGGATGTTTTGTCTCACACGCACCGACGATACCGGTATCAAGCAAGAAGGTATTACGTTCCTGCTCATCCCCATGAAACAGGACGGGATCGAAGTCACACCCATCATCACGCTCGGTGGCTCCCACAGTGTCAACATGGTGCATATCACCGAGGTCAAGGTCCCCGTCGAAAACCGCATCGGAGAAGAAGGCAAGGGCTGGACGTACGCCAAGGGTTTACTGCAACACGAACGGACAGGACTTGCCGGTATTTCTCGCTCCATCGTGGCACTCGAGAACTTAAAGCGTCAGGCGCAGTCCGTGACCCGTGGCAACCGCACACTCATGGACGACCCCGCTTTCAAAAGCAAAGTTGCGGAACTCGAAATTGACCTGTTGGCGGTCGAATTCACGGAGCTGCGAAGCCTCGCGGCCGCGGCCTCTGGCGATGACCCAGGGCCCGAGTCTTCAATTCTGAAACTAAAAGGCACGGAAATTCAACAACGTATCCAGAAGCTAACGGTCGAAGCCGGCGGCATTTACTCCGCAGCGTGGGGTGTTCCCGTCGGTCATAAATTTGCGCGCAGCGGCATGCAGGGCTACCTCGGAGGTCGTGCTAACACGATCTATGGTGGCGCCAGCGAAGTGCAGAAGGACGTCATCGCGAAAAACGTCTTGGGACTCAAGAGATCGTGAACTTCGATATTTCTGAAGAACAGCAACTGTTGCAACAGTCGGTCGAACGCTTCGTTAACGAAAACTACGATCTCGCCACTCGTCGAAAATTGGTCGACAGTCCACAAGGTTATAGCGATGACAACTGGTCCCAGATGGCAGAACTCGGATGGTTAGCGCTATCGTTCGATGAATCGGATGGTGGTTTTGGTGGTAACCAAATCGACACCATGATCGTCATGGAGCAGTTCGGGCGCGGGTTGGTCGTTGAGCCGTATTTCGCCAATATTGTTCTCGGTGGCGGCATCCTGAAACGGTCATCAAACCTCGAGCTAAAAACCGCGTTGTTGCCCGGCATCATCACTGGGGACGTACGTTTGACACTCGCGCACGCGGAAGAGCAATCACGTTTTGACCTAGACGACGTTGTCACGACCGCTCGAGAAGACGGCGATCATTATGTTCTCAACGGTAAGAAATCCATGGTCCCGAACGCGGCTACCGCAACCCACGTCATCGTGTCAGCAAGAACGGGCGGGGGGCAACAGGACAAAGACGGTATCGCGTTGTTGCTTATCGATAGCGGTGATCTCGACGGTAACCATTTCCCGACAGTCGATGGCGGCCGCGCGTCAGAACTGTCGCTCGATAATGTTCGCGTTCCGGCCGAACGGATTATTGGTGACTTTAACCTGCTGGCAACGGCAGCCCACGACGCCGTTCTCGCACTGTCTGCGGAGGCGTTGGGTTGCATGGAGGTTTTGTACAAGAGCACCGTGGACTACACCCAGGAGCGCGAGCAGTTTGACCACCCGTTGTCTGATTTTCAGGTCGTCCAGCATCGTATGGTCGACATGTTTATGGAATACGAGCAATGCAAATCGCTGCTCTACCGCGCCACACTGGAAGCGGTCCAGGATGCGCCCACCGCCGTGCGAACATCGCACGCACTAAAACATTTGATAGGAAAATCCGCGAGTTTCATCGGCGAAAACGCGGTTCAATTGCACGGTGGGATGGGCATGACCGAAGAATTAGCCATCGGACACTACTTTAAACGGTTGTTGGTCATCGAATCACAATTCGGCAATACCGATTACCACCTGACGCAATTTGCGGACTAAGCCGAGCGCCGCTCGGGTACCAACTCCATCAGCGCTGAAAGTGTTTGATCAAGCGAGATCTGGGATTTTGCCGCTCCTGAAAAGTGGCCAATCCGCACCACCACTAGATCGCGGGATGGGACGATGATCGTTTTCTGACCGCCTGCGCCCGCCATAAAATACGCATCTTCTGGAACGGGCATCCTCGTAGCGCGTGGACCACGGTTCAACCAGAAGAAGCCTCCGTAAATCGGTCGACCATCCGCGACCCAGCCCGGCGCCGGCGTGCTCACAAATTCTGACCAGCCTTCTGGCAACAACCGCTTCCCGGCCACCACGCCATCTTGCAGATACAAATTAGCCAGTCGCGCCCAATCTCGCGCACTAATGAACTCGTACCCGTTAAGTAGAAAGTTCCCAAAGGGATCGGTTTCAAGTACCGCACTGCGGACACCGATGTGGTCAAACAATGCGTGCTGAGGGAACGCGTGGTAGTTCTCGCCACGAGATTCAACCGCCAACCGCACTAAGTAATTCGCAAGTAATGGGTCGCCATTGCGGTAACGCCCGACCTGACCAGGCGGCCACTGTTGCGGCCGTGTCGCAGCGTAGTGATACGCGTTGACCCCGCCCGTGTAGACATACAAATGGTCCGGATATCCCGCCCTCGGGTCGTAATCGGGATCCATCATGGCCCGAAACCGCAACCCGCTCGACATTTGAACAATATCGGCTATCCGGATCGACGCTCGGGCGTCGTCTCCCGATTGCCATTCCGGGATGGGTGCCGGCTCATCCAAGGCATAGTCGCCCTGGTGCACAAGCAACCCCAGCAGGGTTGCCGTCAAACTTTTGCCCATCGACCAACTTTCAAGCGGCGTTGTCGATTCGATGCCTTCGCCGTATCGTTCCGCGACCAGCGATCCTCGGTGCGTGACCACCAGCGCTGACGTCATGCTCCCTTCGTTAAAGGCTAGATCCACGGCATTGGCGACCGCGTTCTGATCGAGGGGTCCATGATAGCCGTCAACCACGTCACCCATGGGCCAGGGCTGTGTATCTGCGGGCGGTAGGCTTGAGTCAACGATGCTTGGTGTGAAAGAAACGTCATCGGCTTCCAAAGGAATCGCTACCGCGCCCTGGCTACCGCAAATCCTCGCGGTACGGGTGACCCCGTTATCCAAGACAACGCGCACACTCTGTGATTCAACATCGACTTGGATGTCCGTGACGTGCGACCGGTCTTCAAAAGGAGCCGTGAAGTAACCGTTGTGTTCTGCCGCAAACGCTGGATCGAGTCCCGCCAGAAAGACATTCGAACAGAGAATTTTGGCGAATCCAGCACCGAAGTGTGAAATCGGATCCCCCGGGGGGAGAAGAAACTCGCCCCCGATATCGAGACGGCGGGCACGCTCGTTGATATCTACCGATTCACTCAACTGGATACCTCGAATCGATGCCCCAATAGCAGCTTGTGGGGCTTCGCGTTTTCCTGTCTTTCCAGGTCAATCAGCCGCGGCGTCCACGTCTGCTGGGCGGATTTACCATCACGTCGGTCGACGCCAGCAACAGTTTCCGATAAGTCAGATAGCGCTCGTACTGTTGATCATCCAGAACGCCGCGCATTTTCTTGTCCATCTTTCGAGCATGTCGACTGCGCGCCTGTTTAATCCGACGCGGGATATCTTCTTTCTGCTGTTTCATCATGGAGACATACTCCCTCGTCAGGCCATCGAGGAATCCCCCCACGGCTTCCCGGAACACGGCCAGTTGATCCTGCGTCATCTTGATCGCAACAGACGCTTTCACGACCTGGGGTTGCATCCATGGCGGACGCCCTTGTAGCCCTCCTTCTTCTGCCGCAACCGATCCCGACGCGATCAACGCTCCGAGGATCCCGACGAGAACGTTTTGCCAACTCGTTTTCATGCTGGTCTCCGAAAGTCCTATGTAATGAATATAGTCTCGATTCCTGCGGCAGCATAGCCATAAGCTTTCGCACCTGTCACGACGTCGGTCCACGCTCCGCGCGTGAATCCATCGAGTTTTATCCTCGTCTAGATACGAAAAAGGCGCACCGAAGTGCGCCTTTTTAATGCCGAGTGAGTGCTAACTACGACCGAAAGTTGTAGGTAAAATCCACTCCGATGTAGCGCGGATAGAGCGCGACAACGTTATTCGACCAGTTGTCACCATAGCCCGAGTGTCGGGGATGCATGTCCGATTCCCGAACGTAGGTCTTATCAAGCACGTTGTCGATGAAGACCGAACTCTGCCACTTACCCGAATTGGCACGATAGGTCGCCCGCACATCCAAGCGATTTCGTTCCGGGACCCAGTCCCAGGGCCGGTTGAACTCTTTAGTCGAGTATTCGCCGGTGAACGCCAAGGCTCCGTATAGGGTCACGTCGCCACTATTCATGTTGAACTTGTAGGACGCCCAACCGGTCGCCTTCCACTTCGGAATGCCGGCAAGATCAAGCCCGTCGACTTCGATGCAGTAAAGCGCCCGAACGCTCTCGTCCATTTCGCACGGATCCTGATTCAGATCGCCACCGAAAATCTCACGCGGGTAGCGCGGATCATCTTCATTAAAGAACGTGTAGCGGGCGTCGTACTTACTTTGCGTGTAGCTCATGTTGCCGCCGACGGTAAGGCCATCGGTCAAGAGGTACACGGCATCCACCTCAAACCCATTGTTGTGGGCCGAAGGGATGTTGGTCGTAATCGACACCGCTCCACGTCCCGCCGGTGGGGCCAAGCTTTGCTCGGTGCCATCCGGTCCCGTAAAGGTAAGGGACGGCAACGCAAAATCGCCCGACTCACTTTCCCAGGTCGAGATGTGATCCTGGTAGTTCTCGTAGTCGTAGTAGTAGACGGCCAGGTTCATCATTAATCGGCCGTCTAAGTGCGTGCCTTTGTAGCCAAACTCATACGACGTGATGTTCTCGCCATCGTACTGCGACATCACGCGCAAGTTCGCGGTCCCATCACCGGTCGAATCGACTTCGGTCCGGTTCGAAGGTCCGCCCATGTTGAAGCCACCGGCACGGTAGCCTTCGGTCGCGCCAAAATACATAAGAATGTCGGACGTCGGTTCCCAGTTGAAGTTCACCCGGAAGGTAAATTCCCCGTCCTGCTTGAAGGTCCCCGTGGTCCGGCTACCCCAAGAGATCGGTACTCCGGTCAGTCGTATCGGCCGGTCACAGGTCTCGGCCGTCAGCTCACACACCGGCGCGATCGGAAAATTACCGGTCGGGTCGTTGGTAAATGTTGCCGCGCCCATGGCCACGTTCAACGCCGCTAACGGCGTGACGCCGGGGCCAAAGAACTGCAGCGGGTCCGCAACGCCAGGACAGGTTCCGCCCGCAGCAATCTGGATCGTGCAGCGGGTGTAGATGGCCCAAGGGAGCCAGCCGTACTGGTTGGCTTCGATTTCGCTGTAACCACCGCGTTGCTCTTCAGCATCGCGCCAATCTTTGGAATAACGCATACCGAGCGTGACGCTGAAGTTATCCGCGAGGCGCAGATCGCCCTGGGTATAAAAGGCCGCCGAATCGTTATCGATGTAGTTCCGGTGCTCGTAAAGGGCGCCGGTATCGTGTTCGTGGCTTGGGAGGACTCCAGGCATATGTCCGGTAAACGGATAATCCCGTCCTGGGTCGCCGCAATAACTGCCGTACCCCGGGTGGGTGGCGTCGTTGTAATCAATACCACCGACGACCTCGTTACCGAGGGTTCCGCCCCAGTTCATGCAGCCGGGCACAATCCAGCCCACCACGGCCAACGAATCGGTAAGGAAAGTTTCCCAACCCTCAGGACCGTAGATGGAGGGGTTAATAACCCGGCCTTGGGCCGCTCGTTCGCGAATGCCGTACCACTGATCGCGCGACTCCCAGAAGGTGTAGAGCCCGCTGGTCGCGGTCCAGTTCTCACCAATCTGCCAGAACAAGCGCAGCTCGTGCGAGCGGCTCTCGGTCTGGGCAATGACGGTGTCGTCGATATCGGACGTAACACCATTCGACACGTTCACGTCGCGGTTGAAGTAGTACATGAACGATTGGTAGTTGCCGAGGTAGCGTAATGCCACGTTTTCATTGAATTCATAATCGATAATCAACGAGCCAGCGTTGTGAATAAATTCTTCACTGCCGTCGTCGGTCGATAGCGCCACGATATCGGGTTCATTTTGCGATCCGATGTTGTAGCTCGCGCAATCTGCATTCATGTAACACTGCGAGGGCATGTTGGGCCAAGCATCAACGCTATCCACACCGGGTCGGTTGTACGCGCCATAAACGGCCGCACCCGTGGAGGGGTGAGTCCAGGTCACAGCACCGCGTGGGTCATCGGCCAGATCCCCGAAGGTATCAAACCAGGTCTGATCCACCGGCCGAAAGCCCGGGGCGTAGTGGTTGATGTCGCGACTGACCCGATAGCGGGGATCGCACTGATCGTTATCGGTGATCGGGTGGACACCAACGCAGGGGCCCTCACTCGACACACCGGTGCCGCCGTTGCCGAAGTTACCGGCGCGGATACTGTGGCGATCGTTGCCGCGCATGCTCATCGAGAGCTTGTCGCTCAAGATCCAGTCGAGCGTCAACACGTAGTTGCGGTCGTTCCAATCGTCCATGGCCTGCGTGCCAGCGTGGCCTGGGATGGCACCGTCGCGATTGCGATCGGTGAACACGAGCCGATAGGCGATGTCGCCAATTTGTGACTTGGCTGGATCCGTCAGCGGTCCTGTGACCCAACCAGCCCACTCGTTGGTCCCGTGCTGACCAAACACCATTCGCACGGACCCATCCAGCTCGTCATGATCGGGTTGGTTGGTGACGTAGTTGACCACCCCACCAATGGAGTTCCGTCCGTACAAGGTCCCTTGCGGTCCGCGCAAGACCTCAACACGCGCGACGTCGTAGAGCGCGTTCTCCGTTGCCGCAATACCAAAGTCAGGTGAGTAAATACCGTTGTAGTAGGTGCCGACTCCTGGGTCACCACCCAAGCCTCGGAAGTTACGTCCTACACCACGGATCTTGATGTCCCAGGCAGTACGCGTGGTCGC
>ERZ651768.351-NODE-351-length-35015-cov-3.980594_pt1 | contig 35015 bp, 25 predicted proteins | sample MGYA00514754_ERZ651768 | MGnify/ENA metagenome assembly ERZ651768
AAGAGATGCGTCAGGAAGTCCTCGTCGCGAGTCCGCATCCCGATCCGGCCCTTGCCGCCCCGACGCTGGCTTCGATACTCGGTGAGCGCGGTCCGCTTGATGTAACCGGTGTTTGTCACCGTGATCGCCATGTCCTCTTCGGCAATCAAATCCTCGATGCGAAGTTCGCCCGTCTCGTCCACGAACTCACTCCGCCGGTCGTCACCGAACTTCTCACGTACGGCACGGAGTTCATTTAGAACGTTTTCCAGCAATAGAGTGTCACTGCCGAGTACGGACCGAAGCTGTTCGATCGTTTTCAGGAGTTCGGTCAATTCGTCGACAATTTTCTGCTGCTCAAGTCCCGTAAGGCGCTGAAGCTGCATGTCAAGAATGGCTTGAGCCTGCAACCGGGTCAGACTGAACCCCGACATCAGGCCGGCACGCGCCTCTGCTGGCGCCTTCGAACCGCGGATTAACTTAATAATTGCGTCGAGTTGATTGAGCGCGATCTTCAGCCCTTCGAGGATGTGGGCGCGCGCCAGTGCCTTACGCAAATCGAACTCAGTGCGACGCTGCACCACTTCACGCCTGAACTCCAGGAACTGCTCAAGCACTTCTGCAAGCGTGAGAACGCGGGGGCGTCCGCCGACGATGCCGAGCATAATCACGCCGAAAGTGGTTTGTAGGGGCGTGTGCTTCCAAAGGTTGTTCAACACCACTTCCGGCACTTCGCCTCGCTTCAGCTCGATCACAACGCGCATCCCGTCACGGTCCGACTCGTCGCGCAAGTCCGAGATTCCCTCAATGACTTTCTCACGCACCAGTTCCGCTATCTTCTCGAGTAATCTCGCCTTGTTGACCTGGTAGGGAATCTCGGCAATAACAATCGAAACCCGGTCACCTTTTGGCGCCGTCTCAATGTTGGTCTTGGCACGCATCAGGATCGATCCTCGACCAGTCTGGTACGCCGACCGGATGCCACGCCGGCCGACGATGTAACCCCCAGTAGGAAAATCTGGGCCAGGTATAAAAGTCAGTAGTTTGGTTAGTTTCTCTTCTTTTGTCTCACTGGGATGCTCAGCCAGCCACACAAGCCCGTTAATAATCTCTCGGAGGTTATGTGGCGGGATGTTGGTCGCCATGCCGACCGCGATGCCGGCTGAACCATTCACTAGTAGATTTGGGAACGGCGTTGGGAGCACCGTTGGCTCCTCGGTGGTTTCATCGTAGTTAGGAACAAAATCAACGGTCTCTTTGTCGAGATCAACCATCAACTGCTCGGCGAGCGCCAGCAGTCTAGCTTCGGTGTACCGCATTGCGGCTGGTGGATCACCGTCGATGGACCCAAAGTTCCCCTGCGAATCAATAAGCAGGTAGCGCATGTTGAAGTCTTGCGCCATGCGAACAAGCGTGTCGTAGATCGAGGCGTCGCCGTGGGGATGGAAGTTGCCCATCACCTCGCCGACGATCTTGGCGCACTTCCGATACCCACGATTCGACGCAAGACCCATGCTCCGCATGCCGTATAACACGCGCCGGTGGGCAGGTTTCAGCCCGTCTCGTACATCAGGCAGCGCCCGCCCAATGATTACGCTCATGGCGTAATCCATATACGAGCGCTGCATTTCATCTTCGATGTTGACAGGGATTTTTAATTCGGAATCGGTCATGCGAGGTCACGTCGCGTTGACGCACGCGGAGCGTGCGTCAACTGAAGGCTGAGCTTGCGTCACACGTCGAGGTTTCTTACATTCAGCGCGTTATTCTCGATAAATTCTCTGCGGGGCTCTACATTTTCACCCATTAGGGTCTTAAACATATCGTCGGCGGCTTCGGCGTCTTCGGCCCGCACCTGCAGCAATGTACGGGACCCGGGCTTCATCGTCGTTGCCCAGAGTTGTTCCGCATTCATCTCACCCAGCCCCTTGTAGCGATTGATGGCAACCCCTTTTCGCCCGGCTGCAATGAAGTGCTCAACTAAATCGTCGATCGAGTCAATCTGAACGGTGCCGTCAGTGTGGCTAGCTTCGCGAGACTCGGTGGCGAGGCGAGTTGCTTCGTCGAGCGGGGCGCCGCCGATCTGTGTTTCGTCGGCAGTGCCAGTAGTGGCCTCGGCCGCTCCACTCTCGCGGTGCCCATTTGTACTCGAAACTGTTATTGGTCCTTCGAGTCCTCGGACATCGGCATAGCTCGCCAGTAGTGTGCGGTACTCGCCGGTCGTGACGAACCCGGAGTCCACCAAATACCTTTTCGGGTAGCCGCTCGCGCGATCCTCTATCGCGACAGCGAAAGCGTTGTGTTCTACGTCGGGACGGACCGTGACCTTCCGCGTCTCAGTCGTTAGTTCATTGGCCAGCACCGCGAGAGCCTTCTCGTCAGTAAAGAACTCCCGGTCGCGCGCGTCGCGATCCAAGAAGGCCTTAATGACGGCGCGTTCGGGCCCTCGCCGCTCAACGAGTTGCACATATTTCTGGAAGACAATGAGCTTCTGCAGCAGCGTTTCCAGTTCTATCCCTGCGATTGGGGCTGGACGGGTCGACGCTCGCACAACCCGCGATTCGGCGGCACGAGCAATCAACCAACTCTCGAGTTCGCGTTCATCTTTGATGTAATGCTCCTTCTTGCCACGCTTCGCCCGATAGAGCGGCGGCTGCGCAATAAGAACGTATCCATGCTTAATCAATATAGGCATTTGGCGGTAGAAAAATGTCAGCAACAGCGTGCGGATATGCGACCCATCAACATCGGCATCGGTCATGATGATGATCCGGTGATATCGCAGTTTCGCCAAATTGAAATTGTCTCCGATGTTGCAGCCAAGAGCCGCGACCATCGTTTTGATTTCGTCGCTGGCAAGAACCTTGTCGAAGCGAGCCTTTTCGACATTTAGAATTTTTCCCTTGATCGGCAGGATGGCCTGGAACCGACGGTCACGACCTTGCTTAGCCGACCCACCCGCGGACTCCCCTTCGACGATGTAGAGCTCACTCTTGGTTGGATCGCGTTCCTGGCAGTCGGCTAGTTTCCCCGGCAGCGCACTGTTGTCGAGTGCGCCCTTCCGTCGAACAAGGTCGCGCGCCTTACGGGCCGCTGCGCGGGCCCTCGCTGCTTCAACCGCCTTGTTCAACACCTGCTTCGCTATTCCCGGGTGCTCTTCAAAGTAGGAACCAAGCCGGTCATTCAGGACGGACTCAACAATCCCCTTAACCTCGGTGTTGCCGAGCTTGGTTTTTGTCTGACCTTCAAATTGCGGTTGAGGAATCTTAACGCTGATAACTGCGGTTAGTCCCTCCCGGATGTCATCGCCACTGATGCTCTCGGATAAATCCTTGGTCAGGTTATGTCGCGTCGCGTAGCTATTAACAGTCCGTGTAAGCGCCGACTTAAAGCCTGATAAATGTGTACCGCCCTCGTGCGTATTGATGTTGTTAGCAAAGGAATAAACCTTCTCCGTATAACCGTCGTTCCATTGAAGCGCGATCTCAACATCCGCGCCGTTCCGGTCACCTTTCATAAAGATTGGCTGCTCATTAACCGCCGCTTTGTTCTTATTGAGAAACGTAACAAACGACACAATGCCGCCATCATAGAGAAAGCTGTGATTCTTGCCCGATCGGACATCATCAAGCGTAATCGTGACACCGGCATTAAGGAATGCGAGCTCCCGAAGACGCTGGGCCAGTGTGTCGAAACTAAACTCGACACTCTCAAAAATCTCAGGGTCTGGTTGGAATGTAACCTTGGTCCCACGGCGTTTGGTTGTGCCGGTCACCTCAAGCCCACTCATGGCAACGCCGCGCTCATAAGTTTGGTGGTAGACGTTGCCGTCGCGCCAGATTTCAAGATCCAGTGTTGCCGACAGCGCATTAACAACCGAAATGCCCACGCCGTGCAAACCGCCAGACACCTTGTAACTTGAATTGTCAAACTTGCCGCCGGCGTGCAGGACCGTCATCACTACCTCAGCGGCTGACTTTCCACTGGCATGCTTATCAACAGGAATGCCTCGACCGTCGTCGACGACCGTGACCGAGTTGTCTAGGTGGACGGTCACATTGATCTCATGACAATGCCCAGCCAAGGCTTCGTCAATGGAGTTGTCGACGACCTCATAAACAAGGTGGTGAAGACCCACAGCGCCTGTAGAGCCGACATACATCGCCGGCCGTTTCCTCACAGCCTTAAGCCCCTCTAAAACTTTGATTTTCTTGGCATCATAGGAATCAACTGAGCTTCCATTATCAGAAGACTTGGCGGCTACATTAGAAGGGGGCCGCTCTTGAGCCACTGGGTTAACAGCTTCTGGTGAAGACTGATTAGGAGTGGTGGTTTTTAGTTCCGCCATGGGCGCGACGCCGAAAACAAACTATTTGAACTTCAATTACAAAACAGAGTGGAGTTAAACGCTTAAACAGTTAGTTATATGCGCATTGGCATAATCACATAGGTGTAGTCATAACCCTCTGACCCAACTGGTTGCATTACCGCCTGGGTTGTCTCGTCTTTAAACTCGAGACGAACATTGTCGGTCTCGACCACTCCTAAAAAATCAAGCACATACTTCGCGTTTAGACAAATTTGCACACTGTCACCCGTGTACTGAACATCCAACTCTTCGCTTGCTTCCCCAACATCTGGCGTGTTGGAGGTAATCTCAACCTTGTTCTTGTTTATCTGAATTTTTACAGCTTGCGATCGCTCGTTCGATAAAACTGCAACTCGCTTAATAGCAGCCGTTAAACGGTCGTTGTCAAACTCAATCGCTTTGTCGTTGCCCTTAGGAATTACTCGCTCGTAAGCTGGAAATTGCCCATCAATCATTCTTGAAATCAACACACGTTCGCCGATCTCAAAAAAGAGGTGGTTGTCGGTCTGTTGATAGCCAATTTCTTTAACTTCTTCGGTTAACAGCTTGGTTAGTTCAGTTAGGGTTTTTTTAGGCAAAATCACCCTTGGGGTCTCGTCTTGACCCTTCTTTGTGCTTCCACCTCCCGCCCGCTTCCCTGCCACAAGTGCTAAACGGTGCCCGTCGGTTGCAACTAGAGTTATTTGTTCCGCGGTGAAGTAGAACAATGCACCATTAAGGAAATACCGCGTATCTTCGCCCGTGATCGCAAATTGGGCCCTTGTAATTAAGTTTCGCAGTGTCTGTCCTGGGAGTTTAATGGCTTTTTTATTATCTGCTTTCGCTAGTGTTGGGAAGTCTTGGCGCGGCAACGTCTTTATTTTGGACTCAAAATTATCGGCTGAGACCTTAACCACGTCTTGCCCTTCCTCGCGAATTGTGATGTTCGTGTCGGGCAACGCTCGAACAATTTCAAATAATTTTTTGGCTGGAAGAGTAAGCGTTCCACCTTTCTTTACTTTAGCTGGGCAGCGCACATCCAGTGCAACTTCTAAATCAGTTGCGACCATCCTAGCCTTATCACCTTCGGCTTCGAGCAAAACATTCGCCAAAACCGGAATGGTATTTTTTCTCTCCACGATGCCTTGAAACAATTGGAGTTCGTGAAGGAAATCTTTTTTGCGAACAACTAAATCCATACTTCCAAAGACCTCATGTTTAGATATCGTCGATCCGAAACAGGCGAGACCAACACAATCTCTTTATAAAAAGAGATCATGAAGTAACAAAATTATATAAGAATAAAGTGTGTGTTGATACTGTTATTTTTAAAGACTAACCCTTTAAAATCAATAGGTTACACAACACCATAGGAATAGGAAAAAAAGGGTCTTTTTGGTTGATTTTTTGTGGAGAAAAAGGGGCTCCTAAAGGAATTAAGGAGTAGTTTAGAAACCCTGTGGATACTGGCTGGAAACCATTGATAACACTACTTCAAGGATTCTATAAGGTTGTTGATAACCATGTTGAAATCCCCATCGAGCTTACGTTTTCCTTCAACCTTTTTAATTGAATGAATTACGGTTGAGTGATGTTTTCCACCAAAGCTCCGGCCAATTTCCGGCAAAGAAGCACTAGTTAGAGATTTACATAAATACATTGCAATTTGTCTTGGCCCAGCAATTGATTTTGAACTATTTCGAGACTTTAATTCAGCTATCCTAAGCTTATAGTAGTCCGCGACAGCCTTTTGGATAATTTCAATTGTGACGGCTCGGTCGCCGTGCCCCAACACATTCCTTAACACGTCTTGGGCCAAGGGCACGGAAAGTTCGTGTCCGGTGAGCGACGCGTATGCGATTAAACGGATGAGCGACCCCTCAAGCTCGCGAATATTCGATTTAATCTTGCCGGCGATATAAATGGCTACATTGTCAGGCAGGGGAATAGATTCAGCCTCTGCCTTCTTCTTAAGAATGGCCACCTTGGTTTCCAAGTCTGGCGCCTGAATATCAACAATAAGTCCCCACTCGAAGCGCGACCTTAACCTTTCCTCTAGTGAAGCGATTGCATGGGGAGGGTAATCACTGCTTATAACAATCTGTTTTTGGAGGTCATAAAGGGAGTTAAATGTATGAAAAAACTCGGTTTGCGTCCCTTCCTTACCAGCCATAAACTGGACGTCATCAACAAGAAGAACATCAACGCTACGATAGCGTTCCCGGAAGTCGAGGATGCTATCAAAGCGCACAGCGTTGATCATTTCGTTCATAAACCGCTCTGAAGAAATGTAAGTGAGTTTCAGTCGCGGGTTGTGTTCAAGTACAAACTGACCAATTGCATGCATTAGGTGTGTCTTCCCGAGCCCGACACCACCGTATATATAAAGAGGGTTATATGATCGGGAGGGCGCTTCGGCTACTGCCCGACACGCAGCATGGGCAAATTGATTTGATGAGCCAACAATAAAAGTGTCGAAAGAATAACGGGGGTTTAAGCCAGCCGCCGAAGAACTGCTTTTAATGTCTGTAGTTGGTTGAGGTGGGGCATCTTTAAGGGTGGGTAAGCTTACTTGGCTTTTTACTTCATCGGTCACAAACGAGATGGTGGTAGAGGATCGATTAACCTCGGTTAGCGCTTCAGAGATGACGCCTTTGTAGTGTTTTGTTAGCCAGTCTTTGACTAGTGTGTTTCTAACCCTGACTTGGATTATCTCTCCAGAGTCATCTATGAAAGTAGTCGGTTTAAACCAGGTGTAGAAACTGTGCTGGTTGATTTTGGTCTCTATCCGTCCAAGTAATTGGTCCCAAACACTGTTACTCATCACCAAGGTCCAATCCAAGTTGCTTGGGGCGGCAGTTTGCGATTGGCCAATTCGGATAGTTTTTGACCTTCTTATTCGTCCAACTCATAAAAAACCCAAGTAAAAAGGCCATTTCTTCCACATTTCTTTCCACAACTGTGGAAATTCATGGCAAATGGACCACGCAAACAATTGAAAACGAGGACTTTAGCACATGGCAGCTACCTGGCCAAACACCTTGAATATAGGGTCAGCTCGATAAGATCTTGTGATTTCTTGTCCATTTTTTCACGGTTTGTCATTCCTAGTGAATAATTTCACAATATTAACCTAGCTGACTCCAAGAACCCTTCTTCCAGTGACTCGAACAGGATTGTTGCGGTAACGAGCTTGACCGCATTGACACTTATTAAGCGCGTCCACTACCATTAACGTTTCTCGGCTGTTCACTAGGCGCAACCGGGGAGTAAAGGGTTAATGAAGCGCACGTTCCAGCCAAACCGTCGACACCGTCGACGAACTCACGGATTTCTCGTGCGGATGGCCACGAAAGCCGGGCGCCGGATTTTGAAACGTCGTCGTGCCAAGGGTCGGAAGCGCCTTGCTGCTTCCTGACCATCGCGATTCCGTAATTCCGATCGAATTACAGGTTGCCCTGAAGGGTCATCAGTCTCAGCCCACCTGCGGCGCCAGAGTCCAACTAGTGCCACAGACGCTCAAGCGTAACGAGCGAATCCGGCGCCGACCGGAATACCTGCGGATCCAGAAGAATGGGATTCGGACGCATGGCCGGTATCTAACCCTTCTTATTTTGCCTAACGACTTATCGAGGAGCCGGCTTGGAGTCACAGCGTCGAGACGTCTTGGTGGCGCGGTGTTACGGAATCGCATAAAACGCCTTGCGCGGGAGCTCTTTCGAAGGACAAAGTCAAGCGTTGGACTAGACGTCGTCGTCCTACCGCGACGTGAGTTCTTAAACACTGATTATGCAAGTTTGGAGTCAGACTATCGATCGACCTTAGCCCGACACGGGCGTCGCCAAAGATGACGATATGGTGAACCGGGTAATCACGGCACTACTGATCGGGCTCCTCCGCGTATACAAGGTAACATTCTCACCACTCTTCACGGGTACCTGCAGGTTCACACCGTCATGCTCGACTTATGCGGCCGAAGCCGTAAGCTGCCATGGTCCGTGGCGAGGACTTCTGTTTGCAGGCTGGAGGTTGGTGCGTTGCCAACCGCTCACCCCAGGTGGATACGACCCCATTCCGGCGAAGCGCTCACGACGGGTCGAGTCCTGATTAGCTATCGATGGAAAAAAGAGTTTTACTCGCCGTTTTCCTCTCATTCCTAGTGCTATTCGTGTACCAGAGTCTGATAGTGCCCCCCACTCAATTACCGGATGGTGAGACCGTGTCCACAGAGACCGGGTCAACTGTTCCAATTGAGTCCCAGGAGCCGATTATTGACACGCCGCCCTCCACAGAACCACCACAAATGACCGATGCGTCGAGCGCAGTAGGGGTGTCTACTGTCATCGCTGATGACGCTCCGCGCGATATCGTTGTTGAAACCGACCAAGTGATAGCAACTTTCTCAAACCGTGGTGGCGTGCTGAAAAGTTTGAGGCTGAAAGAGTATTTAGAGGAATCCGGTGAACCAAGTGAGCTGGTGCCGGTCCTAGATGACCAAGAGGCACCGCTTCCGTTTACCCTCGAGGTTGCTGACGAACAACTGAACGCTCAGTTGCGCGAGGCACTGTTTCGGCCAAGCGCTGCATCGTTGCAAGTAGGAACAGCGCCACGGTCACTAGTCTTTGAGTACGAAGACAGCGATGGCCTACAAGTTCGCAAGGAGTACCGCTTCGATCCCCTAAACGAACCGTTCGTGGTGCGCTTCAGTGCCAGCGTGAGGACTTCTAGAGGTGCAATAAATCCGGCAGTGCGATGGGGTCCCGGGCTGAGCAGCGGCACCGCTGGCGGGTTCGGCTTCACTTATAGCCAGCCGTCGCAGGCGATCTTTTATCTAGAGGAAGAGGTCTCTCGGCTGGACAGCTCCGACTTGGAAGAGACGCCGGTCTACGAGGGCACTTTCGGATTTGTCGGTGTTGACAACCACTATTTTCTGTCAGCGGCGCTGCCTGATACCAACCCTGCGGAGGTTAGCTATCAGCCAGTAACGCTGGGTTCCGGCGACGACCAGCGTGTGCTAATAGATTACTCCGTGCAGTTTTCCGAACCGCCCAACGAAACCCGTTTCTTTATGGGCCCGAAGGATTTTGACATTCTCGGCATTATCGACAGCGAACTTGTGCAGGCCGTACACTTTGGCTTTTTTTCGTGGTTGGTCGTACCACTACATCGTTCGCTCAAGTGGGTGTATAGCTATGTCGGGAACTACGGGTGGTCGATCATCATTCTTACCATCATGATCAATGCCGCCATGTTTCCCTTGCGTCACAAAAGCGTCGTGTCGATGCGTAAGATGCAAGAATTGCAGCCTGAAATTAAATCCATTCAGGAGCGCTACAAAGGTCTAAAGGCCACCGACCCTGGCAAACAGCAAATGAACAAGGAGCTGATGGGTTTGTACCGCGACCGCGGGGTAAATCCTGCAGGTGGCTGTTTACCGATGTTGGCGACGATGCCGGTTTTATTTGCGTTTTATTCATTACTATCAGTCGCCATCGAAATCCGGGACGCTCCGTTTGTGTTTTGGATTCAGGATCTTGCGAAGCCCGATCCGATGTATGTCACTCCTTTACTGATGGGTGTGACGATGATGGCGCAGCAACGAATGACACCATCAACGGCGGATGCGACCCAGCAGAAGGTAATGATGGTGATGCCGGTTGTCTTCACGTTTATGTTCTTGGGGGCACCGAGCGGATTGGTCCTGTACTGGTTGACAAGTAATCTGTGGGGTGTGGGACAACAAGTGGTGACCAATCGGATTATCGGCCCGCCGAAGGTGCACACGGTCAGGCCTCCCGCTGAGCGTCGAACCAAGAAAGCGAAGCTGAAAAAGAAGGGCTCACGTGAGCACAGAGGCGACTAGACGATGAACGCAGATATGGAACTGAAGACGCGGGTACAAGACTTGGTCAAAGAGGTTTTGTCAACCCTAGCCCTGCCACTACAACCGGTGGTTGAAGAGCAGGACGATTGCCTGCGCATACGACTTGATGGTGACGGGGGGGAGGTGCTGTTGGAAAAACGCGCTGCTGCGCTTGATGCGCTGCAACACGTTATGAACTCCGTTTTTCGCCACGAGCTCCCCGAACGCCATCGCGTTGTTGTCGACTATCGAGATTTTCGGCTGAGCCAAGATGAGGAGTTACGGCAAACGGCTCAGGTGCTCGCGAACCGTGCGAAGCAAACGGGCGAACTACAAGAACTTGGACCGTTGAATGCTTATGCACGGCGTATCGTGCACTTGGCCATTGCTGAAGATCCGGACGTGGACTCGGAGAGCATTGGCGACGCACTGCTCAAGACGGTGATTATCTCAGCGAAGGGGAGCGACTAGACCGCGCTGGGCGCCACCCCACCACGATTCGGCTGTTAGAGGGCGTGCCCATCCCGTGTTTAATACCGACGACACAATCGTCGCCATTGCGACCCCGCCGGGGCGTGGTGGCATTGGTGTTGTCCGTCTGAGCGGCCCGAACGCGCAGTCGATTGCTGGAGCACTACTGAGCCGCCGCGCGGGGCTTAAAGCCCGCACGGCGACACTCGCGACACTTACACGGGCTGCCGGTGACGATGACGCGGAACAGATCGATCAGGTTCTAGCAACCTTCTTCCCCGGCCCGGCGTCGTACACCGGTGACGATGTTGTTGAGTTGAGTGCGCATGGGAGCCCAGTTGTACTCGAAGCGATCGTTGAGGCTGCGATGCGTTCTGGTGCTCGGCTAGCCGAACCAGGGGAGTTTACGTTTCGCGGATTCCTCAACGGGCGCATAGACCTCGTACAGGCGGAAGCGGTAGCCGACTTAGTCGACTCCGTTACACCACTACAGGCCCGATTGGCTTACGATCAACTTGAGGGCACACTTAGTACCGAGATCAGGGCGATCGACACAACCCTCTTCGACTTGATCGCTAGCCTTGAAGCTTCACTCGACTTTCCCGAGGAGGGCTACCACTTTGTCGACAGGCAGAAAACAGTCACAGCGATCGCTGACATCAGCGCGCGAATAAGCGGACTGCTCGCAGGTGGGCGCCGTGGTCGGGTGATTCGTGAGGGTCGGCAGGTCGTGATTATTGGAAGCCCAAATACAGGAAAATCTAGCATTTTCAATGGTCTTGTGGGTGCCGGTCGGGCAATTGTCACCGCCGTGGCCGGCACGACGCGCGATCTTGTCACTGAAACAATTGATGTCCGTGGAGTCCCTGTTCGTTTGGTAGACACTGCCGGGATACGAGAAACAGGCGATGCGGTTGAAGTAGAGGGTGTGCTCCGCGCACGCTCTGCGCTGGCGGTGGCCGACCTCTCACTCCTAGTCTTCGACCGATCCCGTCCGTTTGACAGCAGTGATGTCCAGTTGCTCACGGAAACCTCGTCGTGCCGGCGATTGCTTGTCGTCAACAAAGTTGATCTGCCGTTGGTGTGGGCGTCAAACCCATTTACTGCGGTGTCCAGTCGGATCGTGGAGGCTTCGGCCACCACAGAAGGGGGTCTTGAAGCTCTTCGGGAAGCGCTAACAGTCGAGCTGGCTGCTGAGGAACCACGCCGCGACTCACCAGCGATAACAAACACACGGCATCTTGATCTACTGGAACGGGCGCGCATTGAAGTCGAACGAGCCGGCCAAGCTGTTTCCAGAGAGGTGTCGGAAGAATTCGTGCTCGCCGACCTGCAACAAGCACGCGCGATTCTAGAAGAGATTACTGGTCAACGCACCACCGAAGATCTTCTGCAGCACATCTTCAGTCGGTTCTGCATCGGCAAGTAGATTTTGTAGTCTTTGTCACAGTGATACAGTTGCCGTCGTTCATCTCAACAGTCTCTATCTCAATGCTGGAGACCTAACCTGGCGAGGTTTCTAGAAACCCCGTCAGCTCCAAATTTCGATGTCGCACTACGATGTAATTATCATTGGCGCAGGGCACGCGGGATGTGAAGCGGCGCGAGCAGCGGCGCGGATGGGCCAGCGGGTCGGCCTATGCACGCTCTCGCGCGAAACAGTGGCGACGATGCCCTGCAACCCGGCGATCGGCGGCACCGCGAAAGGTCATCTGGTGCGTGAGATTGATGCCCTTGGTGGTCTCATGGGAGAAGCAATCGACGCAACCGGAATTCAGTTCAAATTACTCAATCGAAGTCGTGGACCAGCCGTCTGGTCACCTCGCGCCCAGGCCGACAAACATAGATACTCTCGTTGGGTGCTAGCTTCACTCGACCGCGAACCACGAATCGAGTGGATCATCGGCGTGGCTGCCGAAATCGTTGTTCGCGACAACGCTGTCCGAGGACTACGGATGATAGACGGTCGATTACTGGACTGTCAGGGGTTGGTGGTCACTGCCGGCACGTTTCTTAATGGCCTAATCCATATTGGTCGGGAACAACGTCCTGCCGGCCGGTACGGTGAACCCCCGTCGACCGCCCTCGCCGAGTCGTTGAAGCGGCTGGAGTTTCACTGGGGGCGGCTCAAAACTGGCACACCGCCCCGCTTACATCGCGACACGATCGATTGGCATCGGTTGGAAGTGGCGCGAGGGGATGATCAGCCGACCCCATTTTCATTCATGACCGATCGGATCAGTAATCCACAGATCGATTGTCACCTCGTACACACCAACGAAAGAGTTCATGCGTTGGTCCGCGCGCGTCTTGGTGACTCCCCTTTATTCAATGGACAAATCAAAGGAATCGGCCCGCGTTACTGCCCGTCACTCGAGGACAAGGTTGTGAGGTTTCCTGACCGAGAGCGCCATCAGGTCTTTCTTGAACCTGAAGGGATTGATGTTGAGCAGATTTATGTAAACGGGATGTCAATGTGCCTGCCGCGTGAGGCCCAAACTGCGATCATCCGCAACCTGCCGGGCCTCGAGGCTGCTACGTTGCTGCGGCCTGGCTATGCCGTCGAGTACGACTTCATCCAACCAACCGAGCTTCGGCCGACACTAGAGACCAAACGACTCAAGGGTCTTTACCTAGCAGGACAGGTAAACGGAACATCGGGGTATGAGGAAGCCGCGGGACAAGGATTGATCGCTGGAATCAACGCCGCGCGCGCGCTCGCAGGTCACGAGCCACTGGTACTCCGTCGCGATGAGGCATATTTGGCCGTAATGGTTGACGACCTCACTACGCAGGGCTGCCTTGAGCCTTATCGCCTTTTTACCTCACGCGCCGAGCATCGGCTGCTTCTTCGGACCGACAACGCAGACCTGCGACTTACCCCACACGGGTGGAACATCGGCCTTGTTAGCGAAGGACGCTGGGAACGATTCGTCGAGCGCAGGCGACGTTTTCAGCAGAATCTCAGGACCTTGAGAAAGACCACGGTTACGCTACCCGATGGCTGCCGTGTTCGTGCCGCACAGGCCCTTCGGCGCCCACACGTCAGACTCGAATCACTGATTGATAGTGGTGAGATTGACTTTAAAAGCGAAGAAAAGACGAAGATAATAGACCTAGCGACTGTAGAGACTGAGCTCAAGTATGAGGGATATCTCAAGCGTCAGATAGCGGCTGTTGAGCGAGAGCAGCAACAAGAAGAATACGAGATTCCTCAAGGTTTCATTTACGCACAGACCCCTGGTTTGTCAGCAGAAGTCGTCGAAAGACTCACCCAGACTTTACCATCGACGCTCGGTCAGGCTCGTCGAATTCCTGGCATGACACCTGCTGCAATTGCGATTCTTGGTAGTCTCCTCAGAGGTAACAAGAGAACCAAAGGGATTGGTCGGCACAACCGAGATATCATGCACGCCGGCCATGGAAACACAGGACACAATCCAAAGGCTCGATCGCCTCGCGGTTCAGTCAGGGCTTCAGCTCAAGGGTGAACTGGCTGAAAAGCTCCAAGCCTACTTAACGCTTTTAGCCCGCTGGAACACTAGTATCAATCTAACCTCCCGCGTCGATACGGATTCGTCGCTGACTAGATTGATCATTGAACCGTTAATTGCGACGAGAGTAATCCCAGATGGTGGGTTCAAGTTCCTTGATGTAGGTTCTGGTGGCGGTTCACCAGCCATCCCAATCAAACTGGTCAGGCCAAAGCTAACCCTTACAATGGTTGAATCGAAAACAAGGAAATCTGCATTTCTTCGTGAGGCCATCAGGACGCTTGATCTGAAAGATTCGACTGTCGAAACGGCTCGCTTTGAGGATTTGCTACTTCGTAACGACCTGCTTGAATCGATGGCCTTCGTAAGCTTAAGGGCTCTCAGCGTAGACCAGACCTTGCTCGATAGGCTTCAGGGTTTCTTACAAGATGGGGGGAAGCTACTCCTATTTGAGGGTGGTGGAAGTTCCAAGAATCTAGGGTCACTCAATTCTCCACTTGTCTTCAGGGAAACGGTCAAACTCGTTGAGTCACTTGGAAGTCGATTAGTTGTACTTCAGAAGGAAAAGGGGTCAAAATAAATCCTACCCCTCTCCAGCAAACTGTTTCACGTGAAACAAGGTTAGTGAAAGTAATAACCTCAAAGACAAGTGTTTCACGTGAAACAGCTTGACCACACAAGCTTCTGGACTTATCCTTACATTGAACATGCAACATTTTAGGTTATTCAACATAACTCGTAACCACTTTAACTCTCATGGCTGCTAGGGTCATCGCTGTTGCCAATCAGAAGGGCGGGGTTGGCAAGACCACAACCGCAATCAATTTGGCTGCTTCTCTGGCGCTTGCAGATAGCCGCGTGGTAGCTATCGACATAGATCCTCAAGCTAATTTAACAAGCGGGATTGGCCTGAAAGGACAGGCTAGTAGTCAAGGCACTATGTACGAGGCTCTCATAGCCAAAACGATTCCTGACTTTGCGGGCTTCGTGTTGCAGACCACCGTGAGTGGCCTATCTCTGGTGCCGGCAGAACGCAACCTGACCGGGGCAGAGCTTGAGATGGTCTCACTGGAAAATCGTGAAACGCGACTCCGCTCGCTTGTAAGGCAACTCGTCGGTCGGTACGATTACGTTTTTATCGACACCCCGCCGTCCTTGGGCCTTCTAACTCTCAATGGTCTCGTCGCTGCGGACACCGTTCTAATCCCTATGCTCAGCGAGTACTTCGCTTTGGAAGGCTTAGCCGAGTTGGTATCAACCCTGCAGCGCGTCCGTGCTTCGCTCAACCCGAGCCTTTCCATCGAAGGCGTCTTACTGACGATGCACGATGGTCGTACCAATCTCTCACAACAGGTCTCGCGTGAAATCAGGGAATTCTTCAAAGCGAAAGTGTTCGATACCGTTATACCTCGGAACGTACGGTTGGGTGAGGCGCCAAGCCACGGACTACCGGCTATTCTCTACGACAAGAAATCACGCGGCGCGAAGGCTTATGTTTCCCTTGCCAAAGAAATTCTCAACAAGGATTCGATTACTCTGAGAGACACGAATGACTGAAAAGCGCCCAGCGCTCGGCCGGGGACTGAGCGCACTTATTCCTGACGCGTCGCCAACTCACAAAGTTGCGCTCAACGAAATCGACATCGATCAACTCGTTCCGAACCCCGACCAACCACGGACGGAGGTAGACGGGGCGAAACTGGATGAGCTGGCACAGTCGATCCGAGCCAACGGTGTTATTCAACCGCTCGTCGTGCGAAAAGTTGAGGATAGGTACGAAATCGTCGCGGGGGAGCGGCGGTGGCGTGCCGCGCAACGGGCGGGTTTGTTGCGTGTACCGATTGTTGTCCGCGATGTAACGAACGACCAACTATTACCGCTCGCACTCATCGAAAATCTGCAGCGTGAAGACCTGAATCCTATTGAGGAAGCCGTTGCTTTCCAGCGGCTGGTAGAACAGCATCAGCTGACGCATGACGCGATCGCCAGTGCGATTGGGAAAGATCGCTCGACTATCGCAAACGCCCTGCGTCTACTGAAGTTACCAGAGGAAATCAAGGCCAACCTTATGTCCGGTGGTCTGACCGTTGGCCATGCCCGTGCGCTGTTGGGCGTGCCAGACGAGTCGGCTCAACGGCGAGCGGCTCGTGAGGTGATGAGGCGGCGACTGTCGGTTCGAGAGACCGAGGCGTTCATCCGTAAACTCACAGGACAAGAGGTCAGGGCAGGCAAGCCGGCAGTACCCGATGTACATATCCGTGCGGCCGAGGAGCAACTTCGATTCGCCCTGGGGACGCGGGTACGTGTCATCCGGAAACGGCAAGGCGGTCGGATTGAGGTCGACTTCAGTTCAGAGGAAGAGCTACAACGAATCTATGAGCAATTGACGAAGCGATGACCGAACCCTAGGGCGCTGTGGAAGAGGGCTGTAGTATCAGTGTATTAAACATGCGTTGGACCAAACGACGACTGACCGACTACTCCAGTTGCGCAGGTTGAGCGAGCAAGCTCGCCGCTGGCGAGCTCGCTCAGGTTCTGAGCGATCTACCGTCACCGGAAAACGAACGGGTGCTGATCGATTTCCGCACTTCGGACGACGCGGGTGTCTACCGGTGGGACGCTAGTTCAGCACTAGTCCAATCCGTTGATTTCCTCACGCCGATTGTGGACGACCCTTTCGCCTACGGACAAATCGCTGCAGCGAACTCCCTGAGCGATGTTTATGCTATGGGCGCAAAACCCCTCACAGCAATGGCCATCGCAGCTTTTCCGAACGAGGAGCTCGACCCAAGCGTGGTGAAGTCGATCTTTAAGGGAGGGTTGAGCAAACTGCATGAAGCTGGAGTGGCGCTTATCGGGGGACATACCGTACAGGACGCCGAAGTTAAATTTGGCTATGCCGTAACTGGCTCTGTAGACCCAGACCGGTTGCTGTCAAACGCGGGCGCACAGGTCGGTGATACGTTGCTGCTAACCAAGCCGATAGGCACAGGGATTATTGCAACCGCGATCAAGAAGGGACGTGTAGCTGAGAACATCGAGACGGCGGCTATTGAGTCGATGACAACGCTCAACCGTGCCTCGGCCGATGCGCTATGCACCCTGGCCCGGGATGAAATCCATGCCTGCACCGACGTTACGGGTTTTGGTCTATTGGGTCATGCCTGTGAAATGGCCTCGGCCTCGAACGTCGCCTTACGGATTGAATCAGCGGCGGTTCCATTGCTTGAGGGGGCAGTCGCTCTGGCCCGGGATAATTCGACCGGCGGGGGTGATACCAACACGGAGCACTTCGGCCAGAGGACGAAGTTCGAAGCGGGACTCGTTGGAGAGATTGCGACCTTACTCTACGATCCACAAACATCAGGAGGATTACTGGTCGCAGTGACGGCCACAGCGGTGGATCGAGCGGTGAGTGCGTTGGCAGCAACTGGTACCCAGGCGGTCAAGATTGGCTCAGCTGAATCGTTCCTGGAATCTGGCCCCAGAGTGTACGTGGTATAGATGGCCCGACACTTCACAAACACAAGGTTTGGCCTAGCCGCTCTTGTCGCCGTGCAGTGCAGATGCTAAAATCGGCTCTCTGCGTGGGCGCTCGAAACCCTTCTGGGTCGTCGCTCTACCAAGCGGGGGTTCTCTTTGATTCCAGACCTCACAGTCATCTGGGTAATTGGGTTGGTGCTGTTGCTGTCATGGACGCTCAAACGCCTGTTAATTGCACCGCTTACCGAGGTGATGGAAACACGTGAGCGCGCGATACGGTCGGCGGTTGAACTGGCCGAGTCAGCGGCAAAAAAAGCTGCTGAGGCGACAACAGAGTTCGAAATAAAGACGGCGGCTGCGCGTGCAGAAATTTATCAACAAATGGACGAGAACCGTCGAGAGTTACTGGCTCGTCGCGCTGAGATCCTCGACGAAACACAACGGGATGCTGAGTCGAACCTCGCTGACGCGACCGAGCGCTTGAAGACGCAGACCGCCGAAGCCCGCGCCCAACTCGAGCGCGACGCGGAGGCGCTCGGCCTCGCCGCCGCCGAGCAGGTGCTAGGCCGGAAGATTTCGTCGAATTGACTCTACCGGCGCGGAAGGTGCGCCGGGCGCCCCGTTAAGTTGGAGATCGTTGACCCGCATCCGCCATTCGCTTGCCGTTGAATCCACTCGTAGCTCTGAATTGTCGAGTTTCAGTTGGTCGTCCGTTCTCTTCATTTGCCTCAGCTTCACCGTGGTTCTGCCGGCGATTCAATGGTCTGGCAGCATCGGCGTCTTGGCCGCGGCTTCCCAACCAACACAAACCGACTCGGTGCATGCTGAGGAAGAGCACGACACACCTCTCTTGGAAACGATCGCTCGGCTTACTAATTTCGCTGTGCTCGCGGGTATCCTATTTGTATTACTTCGGCGACCGCTCGGCGTTTATCTGAGCGATCGAAGCGATCAGGTGCGTGAAGGTCTCGCTCAGGCGCGGGCGACTAGTGCCGAAGCAGCCCAGCAATTAGAAGCGATCGACGAGAGGCTGCTAACCCTTCCCGATGAGCTGGAGGCGCTTCGGGCGCGCGGCCAGGAGGAGGTTGCTGCCGAGGACAAACGGCTGCGAGAGTCGACCGAGGCGGCTCGTCAGAAGTTGATCGAAGAGAGTCGTCGGGAGTTGGCTCTCCAGTTACGGGTCGCGAAGCAGCACCTGACGCAGCACGCGGCCGCGTTAGCCACGCGAGTGGCGGCGCAGCGGATTCAAGATAATCTGTCAGCGGCAGACCAGCTGAGACTCGTTGATCGCTACGTTGACCAAGTACGACCCGGTCGATAAGCGGATGCTAGACCCAGCACCGAAGGGTGTTGAAAGAAAATGACTGAACGGGCTATTGCAGGACGTTATGCACGCGCGTTGTTTGATGTGACGGTTAGAGACAAGGATGAGGAGCCCTCGACCGCTGAGCACGATCTAGAGGAGTTTGTCACCTTGCTGGAAGTGCATCCCTCGTTGCAGGAGGCGCTCGTAAACCCATCCGTGCCGTCTCCACACAAGCAGGCTGCCGTGACCGCGGTTCTGAGGCATAACAAGAATGTGTCAACCGCGGTCACAAGGCTGCTGGATCTACTGGCTGCACGTGACCGGATGAGCCTGGTCCAGGAAATCTTCTCGGCTTTTCGAGCCCGTGTGCAAGACCGGTTACAGACCGTGCGCGCTGAGGTGACGACAGCGGTGAAGCTATCAGCCGAACGGCGCGACGCGATTGCCCAGCGGCTTGGGGAGGTGACCGGAAAACAGGTGTTGATTGATGCGCGGGTCGACCCATCGATCATTGGTGGCGTCGTGGCAAAGGTCAGTAGTACTGTTTACGACGGCAGTGTCGCAACCCAGCTTGAACGGCTGAGAGAGCAACTAGAGAGTGGAACCTGATGGATATCAAAGCTGAAGAAATTTCCAAAATAATACGCGATCAAATAGGGAACTACGCGGTCAACGTCGACGTGAGTGAGGTCGGCACCGTAGTTGCTATCGGCGACGGCATTGCAAGGCTGCACGGTGTTGAAAGTGTGATGGCTGGTGAAATGTTGGAGTTTTCTCACGGAGTTTTCGGCATCGCGCTTAACCTCGAAGAATCAAGCGTTGGTGCTGTTTTGCTCGGCGACTATACCGAGATCCGCGAGGGCGACCCCGTGAAACGCACCGGACGGATTATTTCAGTGCCGGTAGGTGATGAGATGTTGGGCCGTGTTATCAACGCTCTGGGCCAGCCAATTGATGGCAAAGGTCCGATTACGAGCAATCAGTACCGGCCTATTGAACAAATCGCTCCTGGTGTGGTCGACCGCCAACCGGTTCGTGAGCCACTGCAAACTGGCCTGAAGGCGATCGACGCCATGATTCCGATCGGCAGAGGCCAGCGAGAGTTGATCATTGGTGACCGCCAGACTGGTAAAACCGCTGTAGCCGTTGACACAATCATTAATCAGAAGGACACCGGTGTTATTTGCATCTATAACGCAATTGGGCAGAAACAGTCCACTATCGCCCAAGTCGTTAAGACCCTTAAGGACGCAGGGGCGATGGCCTACACGATCGTTGTGGCTGCAGCTGCTTCGGATCCTGCATCGTTGCTTTTTGTTAGTCCTTACGCGGCATGCTCAATCGGTGAGTACTTCCGAGATTCAGGACGACACGCCCTCTGTGTCTATGACGATTTATCAAAGCACGCGCAGGCCTACCGCGAGATCTCCTTGCTTCTGCGTCGACCGCCTGGCCGTGAAGCCTATCCGGGTGACGTTTTCTACCTGCACTCTCGGTTGCTTGAGAGGGCGGCTAAGATGAACGACACACAGGGAGGCGGCTCTCTGACTGCCCTGCCTATCATTGAGACCCAAGCAGGCGATCTTTCAGCCTACATTCCAACCAACGTTATCTCAATCACCGACGGCCAGATCTTTCTAGAGAGTGATCTGTTTCACCAAGGCGTGCGGCCGGCCATCAATGTCGGCAACTCTGTTTCGCGAGTCGGGGGGGCAGCGCAAGTCAAGGCAATGCGCCAAGTGGCCGGCACGCTTCGGCTCGACCTCGCGCAGTATCGAGAGCTGGCAGCCTTTGCACAGTTTGGTAGTGAGTTAGACAAAGCGACTCAGGCTCAGCTCTCGCGGGGGCAGCGACTAGTCGAACTTCTCAAGCAACCCCAGTATGAGCCACTGGCTGTCGAGCAGCAGATAATGATTATCTTTGCTGGTACCACCGGGTTACTCGATGATTTAGCCGTGACCGATGTTCAAAAGTTTGAACGAGAGCTCTATCGGTTTGTCGAAACACGCCATGGTGCTGTTTGCGCGGCGATTCGAGAGAAACAGCAGCTAGACGAACAGCTCAAAATCGATCTCACCGCCGCCATCAAAGAGTTCGCGGCCGACTTTGCGGCCAATAGGAAAACCGAAGCAGCCTGATCGATGCCCTCCCTTCTCGACGTCCGCCGCCGTGTACGCGCCGTCAAGTCGACGCAGCAGATTACCAAGGCCATGAAAATGGTCGCGGCGTCGAAACTTCGCCGGGCGCAGGACCAAATCCTGGGCGCACGCCCGTTCGCGCACCACATGCTTCGCGTCCTCAACGACCTAGCAACACGCGTTGAGCCATCGGCGCATCCCCTTTTAAGGGAACACGCTGTCAAGGCGGGTCGAACCCTGATCTTCGTAATCACAGCTGATAAAGGACTCTGCGGTAGTTTCAACACCAACATCATCAAGACGGCCGAGAGGTTCGCGGTGGAGGACCCAGATCGGGAAGTGGCGCTTGGGTTGGTGGGTCGAAAAGGCCGAGATTTTTTCAATCGTCGTGGCTTCGATGTCAGGTATGAAGTTGTAAACCTCTTTGCCAAGCTGTCCTCTAAAGACTCACAAGCGATTGCCGAGACCGCGGTCGATGAGTACACGAACGAGAGGGTCGACACGGTGTATCTCGTTTACAACGAGTTTAAGTCAGTGTTACAGCAGCGCGTCGTCGTCGAACGATTACTGCCTATCGGACGGCTTCTACTTGATGACATGACCGCCGACCAGGTCGCTCCAGTGGACTACGACACGGCGAAGACCGAGTTGTTCATCGACTACCTCTACGAGCCGGTGGCACAGGAGATTTTCAGCAAACTGATTCCCCACCATGTAGAAATACAGATTTACCGGGCGTTACTGGAATCCGCCGCCGCCGAGCACGCAGCTCGTATGACCGCGATGGATGCGGCGACGAAGAATTCTGGTGAGCTTATCGAACAGTTGACGATCTATATGAACAAAGTACGTCAGGCGGCCATCACGCGCGAGATAATCGAAGTTGTGTCGGGAGCCGAGGCGCTGTAGAGGGATCAAGACACATGGCGAATGCAGTGATAGTGGAACAGAAGAACGGCAAAGTGGTGCAGATCATTGGACCTGTTGTTGATGTTGAATTTGAGGGTGGGCACCTGCCGGGGATTTACAACGCGATCCGGATCCAGTCTCACGAAAAGGATGGCGCTGGCGCCGAGATTGACGTTATTGCTGAAGTTGAGCAGCACCTTGGTGAGAACCGAGTACGTGCTGTGGCCATGAAGCCGACTGATGGAATGCAACGGGGCATGCAGGTGGTCGACCTCGGCGAACCAATCTCCGTGCCTGTTGGGCCGAAGACCCTCGGTCGGGTGCTAAATGTACTCGGTGAGCCTGTTGACTTTCCTGATAGGCCGATTGAGGCGAAGGAACGTTGGCCGATTCACCGACCGGCCCCAACTCTTGAGGACCAATCAACCGAACTTGAGATGTTTGAGACCGGGATCAAAGTCATTGACTTGTTGGAGCCGTACTTGCGTGGCGGCAAGATCGGTCTGTTCGGCGGTGCCGGTGTCGGCAAGACCGTTATCATTATGGAGCTTATCCACAATATTGCGCTGAAGCACGGCGGCGTTTCAGTTTTTGGTGGAGTCGGCGAACGAACGCGCGAGGGTAACGACCTATGGCTTGAGATGCAGGAAAGTGGCGTTATCAACATCGACGAGCCTGACAAGTCACGAGCCGCCCTCGTGTACGGTCAGATGACCGAACCCCCGGGCGCGCGGCTCCGGGTTGGCCTGAGCGCGCTGACTGTAGCGGAGTACTTCCGAGACGAAGAGAATAAGGACGTCCTCCTCTTCATTGATAACATTTTCCGGTTCACCCAGGCCGGTTCTGAGGTCTCAGCGTTGTTGGGCCGCATGCCGTCGGCGGTTGGCTATCAGCCAACTCTTTTGACCGAGATGGGTGAACTCCAGGAGCGGATTACCTCCACGAAAAATGGTTCGATTACCTCAGTACAAGCTATTTATGTACCGGCCGACGACTACACCGACCCGGCGCCGGCGACGACCTTTGCTCACCTTGATGCGACGACAAACCTCTCACGGTCAATTGCCGAACTTGGTATTTACCCGGCCGTTGATCCGCTAGCCTCGACGTCACGCATTCTAGATGCGCGGATTATTGGCGAGGAGCATTATGAAGTTGCCCGTCAGGTGAAGCAGGTCCTGCAGCGCTACAAGGACCTGCAGGACATCATCGCCATCCTAGGCATTGACGAGTTGTCGGAGGATGACAAGCTGACTGTGTCACGTGCGCGGAAGGTACAAAGGTTCCTATCCCAGCCGTTCTTCGTGGCGGAGCAATTCACAGGTCTGCCCGGTAAGTACGTGCCGATTGCTGACACCGTCCGTGACTTTAAGGCGATTGTTGAGGGGGAACATGATGACCTGCCGGAGCAGGCGTTCTATCTCGTGGGAACCGTTGCCGAGGCAATCGAGAAAGCTGAGAAGATAAAGAGTGCCTGAAGCAGGGCGCGTAGTGTAGGGACCCCATGGCATTACCATCACAGCTCAAACTTGAGGTCGTCACCCCAGGCAGGTCGCTGGTTAGCCAGTCGGTTGACGAGGTGCACATTCCTGGCGCGGAAGGTTATTTTGATGTTTTACCCGGGCACACTCCGCTGCTAGCGACGATGATGGATGTTGGGCAACTCTGGTTTCGCATGAATCAAGAACGGTCATTTCTTTCGATCCTCTCAGGATACGTTGAGGTCCTACCCGACCGTGTCACTATCCTTGCAAAGGTGGCTGAGCGCGCCGAGGAGATTGACGTTGAGCGTTCACGGTTGGCCAAGCAACGTGCTGAAAAGCGGCTGGCCGAGCAGTCCTTGGACACTGATGTCGCTCGAGCGCGCCTTTCGCTGCTCCGGTCGCTCGTTCGAATACAGGTCGCTGCACGCGCCCAGGCCCGCAGCTAGCCTTCGGCCTTAATCCGAAGTCGGCTATTATTTAGGCTCGGATATCTACATGAACGTTGCATGGGCCGTTGTTTCAGACCCCGGGCTTCTCCGTTCCACCAACGAAGATAACCACTGTGCGCGACCTGACTTGGGACTGTTTCTGGTGGCCGATGGCATGGGCGGCCACGTGGCTGGCGAAGTCGCGTCCCGGATTGCTGTGGAAGCCATCGAGGCGTTTATTGATCAAACCAAGGTTGCCAAGCCAGACGATACCTGGCCCGTTCCCTTCGATACCACACTTAGCACTGATGCCAATCGAATGACTGCAGCATTTCATTTCGCGAATCGCACGATCGCCAAGAAGGCAGAGGAGGCACAGGGACTACGCGGCATGGCTACCACGGCCTCGGCTGTTCTTGTGAAAAGTAGTGAAGCCGTGGTCGGCCATGTCGGGGACAGCCGGGTCTACCTGCTTCGCGACGGCGAGTTGAATCAATTAACTGCAGATCATTCGTGGGTGGAGGAGCAGGTGCGTGCGGGGGCGTTAACACCGTTAGCAGCTCGGCAGCATCCGTGGAGGAATGTGGTCACACGAGCGCTGTCAGGCGGCGATGATGCAATCGTCGATATCACCGGGTGTTCGCTTAGAGTCGGCGATCGCCTGTTGCTTTGTTCAGACGGCCTGTTTTCAATAAAACTCGACGAGGAAATCCGTGAACTGTTGGAGCAAGACGCTCCACTTTCTGACATCTGCAAATCGTTGGTCGAGGCGGCTAATGCTGGGGGCGGACCCGACAACATCACTACGCTAGTGCTTCAGGTCAATGCTGCATAATCTGGTTCGCTTACTCCGCCACCGAAGTCTCATTCAAAGCCTGGTGGCCCGTGAGCTGAAGGCGCGCTACCGGGGATCGGTTCTTGGGTTTTTTTGGTCCTTTATCAACCCCCTTCTGCTTCTGTTGGTCTACTGGTTTGTCTTCAGCGTCGTTCTCCCAGGCATCCGCCCGATTGACATTGAGCCCTACGCATTGTTCATGTTTTGCGGTCTTCTGCCTTGGACATGGTTTTCGTCATCTGTCCTGGAGGCGTCGAATGTGCTAATCGCGGGCGGTAATTTGATCAAGAAGGTGCTGTTTCCTGCCGAAGTGTTGCCGGTTGTTACCGTTCTCGCGAACATGATCCATTTCTTACTAGGGTTGCCGATAATTGCTGCTGCGCTGGTGTACTTTGCGGTGCCGGTCCGTCCACTGGAATTACTCTGGTTGCCGGTTGTCGTGCTTGTACAGCTTTTTTTTACACTTGGCTTAGCGCTGATTGTGTCGTCGCTAACGGTCCACTTTCGTGACCTAAAAGATATCTTAGGAAACCTGATGACCTTCTGGTTTTTCGCCACGCCGATTATCTATCCGATGTCATTAGCCCCGCCGAGTGGCAAGGTCCTACTGGACCTGAACCCGTTCACGCACTTGGTCATCTCCTATCAGGAGATCTTGTTCTACGATGGGCCGTTCGGGCATTGGAAGTGGCTGCTAGCCCTAGGCGGCGTGTCAATCGTATTGTTTCTCCTTGGATATTTTCTATTCGACAGGCTACGCGACTCGTTTGCCGAAGAGGTATGAGAGGGTGGAGTTGACGAACGTCATCGCAGTCGACGGAGTGTCTAAAGTCTACCGCCGATTTAGCCGTCGCCGGAAATTCGCCACGCTGAAGAGCGCTCTATTGTCGGGTAGCCTGATCTCTGACCTTCGGCCCCACGAAACATTTTCCGCCCTTCAGGACGTGTCGCTTACTGTAGAGAAAGGGCGGACGGTGGGGGTGATCGGTTCGAATGGATCAGGAAAGAGTACCCTGTTGAAACTGGTCGCCGGTATCACCAAGCCGACGTTGGGGACGGTTCGAGTCGACGGCCGCATTTCAGCGCTGATTGAACTCGGAGCTGGCTTCCATCCTGAGATCAGCGGGAGGGAGAATGTCTTCATTAACGGCATCATGCTAGGTTTGTCAAAACGGGAGGTCACCAGGAAGTTCGACGAGATTGTAGAGTTCGCTGAGCTAGAAGATTTCATTGACGCACCAGTGAAAACCTACTCGTCAGGCATGTATATGCGACTCGGATTCGCTGTGGCAATCCATGTCGACCCGGACGTGCTCCTGATTGATGAAGTGCTGGCGGTTGGCGATCAGAGTTTTACCCATAAGTGCCTTGATAAATTCGCCGAGTTTCGTCGGCGAGGCAAGACCGTCCTACTGGTAACCCACTCGCTGGATCTAGTGGAGCGACTTTGCGACGAGGCTGTGTGGTTAGACGACGGGCGGATCCGTGCGACCGGTGATCCAACTCGGGTTGTCGATGCGTATCTAGTTAACGTGGAGAAGGCGGAGGAGCGGCAGATAGCCTCTGCCGATGTAAAGACGAGGAAGCAGGCGGCGACGGCCGGACCACCCAACGATGACCATCCACCTGACATGTTCCAGGCCACCGAGGGCCGCTGGGGGTCGCGCGAGGTTGAAATCGTGGAGGTCTCGATGGTGGGTGATGATGACCAGCTCTCGCACGTTTTTCCCTGCGGTGCACGGATGTCCATCCGGGTGCGTGTCAGAGCTACGAAGCCGGTAGCCGACTTCGTATTCGGGATCGGTTTATTTAATGCTGAGGGTGTGTGCTGTTACGGTACCAACACGGCTCTGGAGAAGTTGACCTCCGAACGTATGGACGGTGAGGGAGAAGTTGTTTTTATCATCGACAGCCTTGACTTGGTTGCAGGCACCTACAAGCTTGACGTCGCGGTGCACAAGCGTGACGGATATCCGTATGACTATCACCGCCTATTGCATACCTTCCGCGTTAAATCGCGCACTAACGACATAGGAATCTTCCGCCCGCGCCATCGTTGGAAGTTTCCAGACAACATACGTTTCACGGGACATCTCGACTAGATAAGACCTCCATGGTGCCGATGATACCCGACGAAGTGATCGACCTAGTTAACCAAACACGTGCAGCAGGTGGATCCATTGCCTTCACGAATGGCGTTTTCGATTTGGTCCACCCTGGGCATGTGCGTTATCTTAGGAAAGCAGCCGCAGAAGGCGACCTTCTGATCGTTGGACTTAACGGTGACGCATCCGTGCGGTCGATCAAGGGGCTAGGCCGGCCCGTTGTACCAGCAGCCGAGCGTGCGGAAGTGCTGGAGGCACTAGCCTCTGTTGACGCGGTTGTTATCTTTGAGGAGCCGACGCCTGAGGAACTCATTGCGAAGCTGCAGCCCGATGTGCTTGTGAAAGGCGCTGACTGGATGGCCGACCAGATTGTCGGTCGTGCAACAGTCGAGGCTCGGGGTGGACGGGTTGTGCGTGTCGAGATTGAGCAGGGTCACTCGACGACGGCAATCGTGAACCGCATCCGTTCCTTGCATCCGAAACTCCATTTTTAGTCCTCAGTGCTAGGTGGAAGACTGTGGCACACCTTGCGGTTTTCTTGGCTCCCGCGTGCTAATATCGGGAGTTCATCTTCTCCGCAGATTTGATCGTGATCACCTCGACCCCCCAATCGCTTGCGGTGCGGGCGATGCTCCAGACCGCACTCGAGCAACTTGATAGCAAGATTAACGCTACCGCCATTACTGGGTTGACGAGTTCGGCCTGTGCCCTATTCACGGTGGTCACCACGCGACGTCAAACGGTGAGCCTCCTTGTCGTACCGACCGATGCCGAAGTCGACACGATGACATCTGACACAAGGTTTTTCTTCGCGTCACTTGAGGGGCTCTCGACGACCGACGCAGAACTGGCGGTTCTTCCGTTTCCATCGCTGGAGGTCGATCCCTATCGCGGATTAGCACCGCACCTCGAGGTAGCCTCTGCACGAGCTACTGCTCTTTCCGCATTGGTACGGGGCTCGGCTCGGATTGTCGTGGCCTCAGCTGAAGCGCTTCTGCCTCGTATGAGTGCTCCAGAGGTAATGCTGGAAGCGTCGATTCAACTTGCTCCGGGAGACGAGACGTCGCCGACGTTACTCGGCGACCGTCTCCTTCGTGCAGGTTTTGTTCGTCAAGACCCCGTTGATGCCCACGGTGAATTCTGTGTCCGCGGGGGTATCGTCGACTTTTTTCCTGCTTCAGATGACCATCCTGTACGCGCCGAATTCATTGGAGACATAGTCGAGTCGCTCAGGCACTATGACGAAGCGACACAGCGCTCAATAGGAAGGGTCGATTATGCTGCAGTAACGCCAATTCGGGAGCGCTTTGATGACAACGACAACCCAGAAACATCAGAGGACGTGTCACTACCTGTCTCGGTGTTCGAGTATTTGCCAATAGGTGAACACCGCCTGGTTACTTCCGAGCCGGAAGAAGTCAACACGCAGTTGACGACGGCATATCAGCGATTAGCCGACGCATTTGAGGACGCCAAAACACGTGGTGAGGCACCGAGAGCGCTGGAACAGCTCGTGGCCAACCCCGACGATGTTGCACAGCGGCTACGAACCTCGGTTCATCTCAACGCCCTCGATTACAAGACATCCACGGGTGATTCTGTGCACGTTTCCTGTCAACCGGCAATCGAGTATCGAGGCCGCCTGGCGGACTGGATAACTGATGTCCGACGTGCGCACACTCGGGACGAGCTTGTGTTGTTCGTTGCGACAACCGGTGGCAGCTCAAAGCGCGCCATTGAACTACTGACCGAACACGGGCTTTCAGCGGTAATGGCCGGCACTGATCAGCCGCCGAGCAAGCCAGCCGTTATAGTCACTGTGGGTCAGCTATCGCGTGGTTTTAGGCTGGCTGATGCCGGACTCCAGGTCTATGCCGAACCCGATGTGTTCGATGAGCCGAGACAGACACGCGACCGCCGCCGCCCCCTCCCGCAGGTATTCCTCAACAATTTTCGTGACCTTAAGGTCGACGATCACGTTGTGCACGTGGAACACGGTGTCGGCGTATTCGTTGGTCTCCGCCAGCTTGAAGTTGGCGGTGCAGTGCAGGAATTTATGGAACTCCAATATGCAGAGGCCACGAAGCTATTTGTGCCGGTGGAGCAACTCGACCTAATCCAGAAGTACACCGGAGGAAGCCGCCCGTCGCTTGATCGGCTAGGGGGAACAACTTGGGAACGTGCCAAGACACGAGTTAAGAAGGCGATGCGTGATATGGCGGAGGAACTCCTGAAGCTTTCCGCCGCGCGCAGAACCATACCGGGCCACGCCTTCGGCGAAGATTCGCATTGGCAACGTGAATTCGAGGACGCCTTTCGATACGAACTAACTGCTGATCAAGACGCCGCCGTAGCCGACATCAAGCACGATATGGAGGCACCGACCCCTATGGACCGTCTGTTATGTGGTGACGTTGGTTACGGAAAGACGGAAGTCGCTGTCCGCGCCGCATTCAAAACAGTCATGGAGGGAAAGCAGGTCGCACTGCTGGCGCCCACAACCGTCCTAGCTTTCCAGCATGCCAGGACGCTCACAGAACGCTTTGCAGCGTTTCCCGTCACGATTGAGTTGTTGAGCCGATTTAGAACCCGGCAAGAACAAAAGACAGTTATTAGTGAAGTGGCAACTGGGAGGGTTGACATAGTTGTTGGCACCCATCGCTTGCTCTCGAGGGATGTGAAGTTTCGTGATTTAGGATTGCTTGTCGTCGATGAGGAGCAACGCTTCGGCGTGGCCCATAAGGAGCGACTCAAACAGCTACGCCGGCGGGTTGATGTCCTAACGCTCACGGCGACGCCAATTCCTAGGACGCTCAACATGTCCCTCGTCGGAATTCGCGACATGTCGCTGATTGAAACTCCCCCAAAGAATCGATTAGCGATTCAGACCAGTGTTACCAGATTCGACCGCACTTTGATCGCACAGGCGATCCGTCACGAGGTCGAGCGCGGTGGACAGGTCTATTTCGTGCATAACCGCATTGAATCGATATATTCAATCGCTGAACTGGTGACGCGACTCGCACCGAATGTCAAGGTGGCGGTTGCGCACGGCCAGATGAGCGAAGACGTTCTTGAACGATGTATGGTGAGTTTCATCGATCGCAAAATTGACGTGCTTGTAACAACCACGATCATCGAAAATGGTCTTGACCTGCCAAACGCCAACACTCTAATCATTAACCACGCCGATCACTTTGGTTTGGCGCAACTCTACCAGTTGCGAGGTCGAATCGGTCGGTCAGATCGCCGAGCCTACGCCTACTTCCTTGTACCGCATGCCGACGCACTGTCGCCGGTTGCCCGTAAACGATTGGCGGCGATTCGGGAGTTCAGTGATCTCGGTAGCGGGTTTAGGGTCGCCGCGCTGGATTTGGAGATTAGGGGGGCTGGTAACTTGCTCGGTGGTGAACAGAGCGGGCACATTGAAGCGATCGGCTTTGAGATGTACATCAAGTTGCTAGAGGAGACGGTGAGTCGACTGAAGGGCGAAGAGATTTTGGACGAAGGACGAGCAGCCGTTAACTTGAATGTCGACCTGCGAATTGACCAGAACTACATACCAGACATGACGCAACGATTGACAGTGTACCGTCGTGTAGCAGGCGCAAAAAGCGAAGATGATTTGGTGCAGATTCTATCCGAGCTGCATGATCGTTACGGCCCCCTGCACGCGTCGATTCTGAATCTTGCCGACTACGGTCGGCTCCGGGTTCGTGCCGATGCGTTGGGCGTTGAGTCGATTGAGCGTGATCGCAATACGGTGGTCGTGAAATTCCGACCTTCGATGGTGGTGGACTCCGCTCGAGTTTTGGAGGTGGTCGAGGAACGCTCAGATGTGACACTGGTTCCACCTGGCCTCCTGAAAATCGACCTGCACACCGCCGCCGAATTTAGTGATGTGCAAGCGATCATTTCTGAATCCCGGTGGGCAGTCCGGGAGAGAGTCGGTAACGCCTCGCCACGACCCAACCAGCGAGGCAGTTCTGTTAAGGACGCACTTGCTCCAAGCGGTATCTTTTCTCGCCTCACCGGCGTGCTGGCTGAATTGGGATCAACAACAGAGATCAGCTAAGATGGTTTTGTGTCTAACACATTCATTCTGAGGCGCTTGTGAGAAAGTGTAGTGGTACACGTGGCTTGGTTATATGGGTCGTAGCGGCAGCCGTCATGGTTTTGGATGGTGCGGCGGCGGCGCAGAACATAGTTCTGGAGCAAATTCTCGTCAAGGTCAATGGCGCGATTATTACTAAGACTGAACTTGAGGAACGCCAGGTTCAACTGTTGCGGCGACAGCGCGAGCAAGGCAATCTAGACGAGAACACGACCGACGCCGAACTTGACGATTTACTGAGTCAAGCGATGCCACAGCTTATTGTTGATGCAATTGATGAGCTACTGCTTGTGCAGCACGGGCGTGAACTCGGTATGGAGATGGATGACGAAAGATTCGCTGACATTGTTGAGAACGTCAAAACACAGAACAATATAGAAAGTGACGAGCAGTGGGAGGAAGTTTTGGCTGCAGAAGGTATGACAGTGGCAGACCTCAGGCGTGCGATGGAGCGGCAATTCATCGTTTCGAATGTCCAGCGGCTCGAAGTTACTAACAAGGTCTCGATGACGGATACTGAGGCGCGCGAGTACTACAACGCGAACCCAGACGAGTTTCGTATACCAGGACAGATCACGCTACGGGAGATTCTGATCGCAGCCCCTGACGGCGCGCCAACCACCGCAGCCGGCCTGTTACTCGATACTGCAGCCGAGGCGGCTCTTGAAGGGAAGGCTAAAGATGCTCGCGCCAGCGTAGTTGCTGGCGAGCCATTCTCGGCTGTAGTGGCTAGGGTTTCAGACGCGCCGTCAAAGGCGAATAGTGGTCTGGTTGGGCCGCTAAACGACGACGAACTCGCACCGGCTGTAATGGAGTTGCTAAAGGGTTTGGCGCCCGGTGACGTTACTGAGCCGATACGCACAGCGATTGGGTACCAGATGTTTAAACTCGAATCAGCCACACCGGCCTCATTTCAACCGTTTGAGGATGTACGTAGCGAGATCGCCAATAGGGTTTTCAGCGAACGCCGTCAAGTTGCGTTCAATGGGTTCATGGAAGAGCTTTATGCCAACGCGATTATTGAGTGGAAGAGCGATGGCCTCCGTGAAGTGTACGAAGCTCGTCTGGCTGCTATCCGGGCGGCGGCCGCGCCCACAAATTTCTAAGTTGGCTGGTCACACCCGCTGCGTCTAGCTACTGGCTATCAATGAGTAATTCTCCAACCGCACCTGCGGCACATGAACCCGCTGAGGGCTCACCGTCTTCGGAGTCAGCCTGGTACGCAGTGTGGACCCGGTCTCGGCACGAGCAATCTGTACGTGAGCAGCTTCAGCAAAAGAAGATTGAGGCGTTTCTACCAACGTATACACGGTGGAGTCGGTGGAAGGACCGGAAAAAGAAGTTAGCCTGGCCGCTATTTCCAGGCTACTGTTTCGCCAGGTTCGACACGTCTACACGAACCACCGTGCTGAAGTGTTCAGGTGTTGTGAATATCGTTTCGTTCGACGGAGCACTTGCCCCGATTCCGAACCATGAGATCGCGAGTATCCGGCAGCTCGTAGAAAGCGACATGCAATACGATCCCTGTCCGCTCATTCACGAGGGGATGATGGTTGAGGTAATTCACGGCCCACTCGTGGGGGTCATTGGGCGTCTACTACGTAAGAGTGCTCAGGCCAGATTGATACTTTCCGTGGACCTGCTTAAACAGGCTGTTAGTATCGTTGTAGATGCCGCTGATGTTCGGCCGTACTGAAGCAATGAAGCAAATGGCGCAGCTGCGAATCGGCGGGGTGACTTTAACGCTTCCGTTTGGATTGGCACCGATGGCGGGGATGACTGACACAGCGTTTCGACGCTTGGTCAAGCGGCAGCGTGGATGCGGCCTCGTTGTGACGGAGATGGTCAGTTCCGAAGGACTCGTACGCGGTATTGACCGCACGCTTGAATTCGCTGAGTACACGGAAGAAGAACGTCCGGTATCGATTCAGGTGTTTGGCGGCGATCCAGCTAAGATGGCGGCTTCAGCGCAGATCCTGGAGTCATTAGGTGCGGACATCGTAGACGTGAATATGGGTTGTCCGGTTCCCAAAATCGCGAAACACAATGCGGGCTGTAGCCTCATGCGTGATCCGAAGCACGCAGCGACTATTGTCGAAGCGATGGTGCGGGCTGTAAAGATACCAGTGACGGTTAAGATGCGGAGTGGTTGGAATGAGGAGGAACTCAATGCACAGGAGTTGGCTCGGAGGGTCGAAGGCGTAGGTGCGTCAGCTATAACGGTTCACGGGCGAACAGCGAAGCAGTCCTACTCTGGTCGGTCTGACTGGGGCCTCATCAGCGACGTTGCGCGTTCAGTTGACATCCCGGTTTTCGGTAGTGGAGATTGTGTTGAGCCAGCTCAGCTTCTTGAACGGCTTAATGAGAGCGCTGTGAGCGGCGTTCTTGTTGGACGCGGTGCTCTCCGGAATCCATGGATCTTTGTACAAGCAGCAGATCTCTCCGTCGGCAATGCGCCCCGGCAGGTCACATGTGAAAAAAGGGGCCATTTCTTACTGGACTACCTGAACCTACTGCTCGGTGAGGGTGTTGATGAAGCGGAAGGATTCCGTCACAGACTGCCATTGACTGGCGAAACTGCGCCGGCTCGCGGTCGTGACCGATGGGTGATTAACAAACTTCGGGCGCTCGGCGCCTGGTATACAAAAGGGTGCGAGAATGGTTCCCATCTCAGGAAGGAAATCAACACTGTTGAGTCAATTGCTGGTCTTCGCCGAACGATTCACACTTTCTTTCTTAAGCCGATAGATCGATGCACAGCTGTCTGACAGTGTTCTGGCCCCGGTAGTAGTTGAATCCTGGCGTACGTCGCTCACCGATTCCGGGAGTGCTTTCCGTTGGTCGGCGACTTCCTTTTACGCGGTGGTGTTACACTTCCCCCTTTTTTTTGACTACGGGATGAGCGAAATGATTCTGACCGAGAAGTGTTGGTTGGCTCAGGTCGGCTTGGTCCATCTCTTCTCTTCGTAACCTCTCTTGTAGCCTTAGGGTTGCGGGCCAAGTGGGCGACCTTCGTTGAATGCCGCGCCCGTGCCGCTTGCGCCTCGGTCGGCGATTCCCATAGGCGCCCCCCCGCGAACCATCTAAGTTCGGCTTTCGGGTCTTTTCTTCTGATTTGGTGCAAGGTTGTGACCAGCTCATTTCGTGTCGCTGATCGAAATGATGTGAGAATGCCAGTATCCAGCACAATCGTCCAGTAGGCGTAGCGCGGCGGCATGTAGATTTCCTCAGGCTTGCAATCGCTTCATCTTCTCAATAAGGGTCGTGCGCTTGAGCTTCAGCAGGTCAGCGGCACGGCGTTTATTGTCACCAGATTTCTTGAGCGCCTGCTGGATGACATCTCGCTCGATGTCATGGATATAGCGACTGAAATCAAGACCGTCGTTGGGAATCGTGACTTGGGTGCTTGCCAATGGATTAGCATTCGCTTGGATTTCCTGCGGCAGATCGCCAACCTCAATCTGGGAGCGACCCTGATTTAGGGTGAGTGCTCGCTCGAGGAAATTCTCGAGCTGCCTGATGTTTCCCGGCCAGTGATAAGCCATTAGCTGCCGTATTGCCTCTTGTGTGGGCTCGACCTGTGGACGTGGCGGTACTAGTTCATGCCCGATTCGTTGGAGAAAATGCTGTGTCAGTTCCGGGATATCGTCCGGGTGATCCCGGAGTGGTGGGAGGGTAACCGGAATGACGTTCAGTCGATAGAACAGATCCTCGCGAAACTCGCCCTTAGCAACCTGCTGCGTCAGGTCGGAATTTGTTGCTGCGACGACCCGAACGTCGATCTTAATCTGCCGAGTGTCACCGATCCGTTCCAGTTCGCGCTCCTGGAGTACGCGAAGGAGCTTTGCCTGAAGCGCCGCACTCATTGTGCTGACCTCATCGAGGAACAGGGTGCCTTTTTGCGCCTGCTCGATCCGACCCGGCCGAGACTCTATAGCACCAGTAAACGCGCCCCGCACGTGGCCAAATAGTTCTGCCTCAAGAAGAGTTTCAGGAATAGCGCCACAATTGATTGCGACAAACCGATGCATGCTGCGCGGGCTGTTGTAATGGATGGC
>ERZ651768.353-NODE-353-length-34992-cov-4.393899_pt1 | contig 34992 bp, 37 predicted proteins | sample MGYA00514754_ERZ651768 | MGnify/ENA metagenome assembly ERZ651768
CGGAGACCGACGGGGGAAAGTGGACCACATCGTTTTGGAGTCTGAGAAAGACCCGGATGCGCTGATCATCATGTCCACCCACGGATGTTCCGGGGTCGGCCGATGGGTTATGGGCAGTGTTACCGACAGAGTGCTTCACGCCGTGAAAACACCGCTCATAACCATACGCACTGAGGACAACGACGCCGTTCTGGACGGCTCGCCTCTAGCGGAGAAGATTTTGCCTCATGCAGTTACATTGGCCAAGGCTACGGAGGCGAAACTGCGCCTGGTGTGGGTGTCAGGGTCACCCGGTCAACGCTCCCGCTATGTAGTACCCTGTGACAGCCAGGATCGCGCTGGCCGTTAGTCCCAACTTACCCAGGTAGCGCTCCCCTTTGGAGACGGCCACCATCTGGATTCCCAAGGGATCGAATACCGCCGGCGCCACGGCCAATGCCACCAAGGCCAAGACCATGCTTGCGGCGGCGAACCGACGGCCCGACTTGTTTTGACCCATGGTTAACCTTCTTCGCCCGCTTATCGCAACACGCGTGATATAACCGAAACGATAAATGTTCATCCACGATTGGCTTATACGTTGATATCGCTGTTTCAGAGAATATATATGGATCAACGGTCGGTAAAAATTTCTAAAACAGTGATAGAACACTAAGCCCAGGAATACGAGTACCGTTTCCCCATGGGTTGTGGTATGTTACCGGCGTCTTTTTAGCCTCGATCTAATGGCTAACAATCATCGGGACTGCGTAGTTCGTCAACACGTGGTTCATCAATTAGGAGGGACTTATGAAAGGCCGAGTAGTTGTCTGCAAGGAATACGGAAAACCCTTCGTAATCGAAGAGTACGAAGTGCCGGAGCCTGCTCCCGGCGCAGTCATACTCCGCATGACCCAAGCCGGTGTTTGTGGTTCCGACCTCCACACCTGGCGGGGGGACCAGAACCAGCGGGACCTGCCTATTCCCCCCACGGGCCGGGCCATGGGACACGAGGGCACCGGAGTCGTGGAGGTTCTGGGCGACGGGATCGAGACGGATACCGCCGGTGCGCCCATCAAGAAGGGAGACCGAGTGGTCTACGCGGCCGTCTTTCCCTGTTACCACTGCCGCCAATGCCTGAAGGGCAACACCAACTGGTGCATGAACCGCAACTATCCCGCCGCCGGGGTTTGGCCCTATTTCACGGCGACCTATTCCGATTACCTCTACCTGCCGGCCCGCCATCCCTTCTTCAAGGTGCCGGATGAACTGGACGACAACATCCTAGGTCCGGTGAACTGCGCCATGGGCACGGTTACCACCGGTCTGATCCGCGCTCAAGCCGGGGAGGGAGATTACGTGGTGATCCAGGGCGCCGGCGGCCTGGGCGTCCACGCCACCGCCATGGCCAAGGAGATGGGCGCCGACCGCGTGATCGTCATGGACCGCCTGGAGAACCGGCTGCAACTGGCCGAGGAATTCGGCGCCGACCACACCATCAATATCGAAGAATTCAACACCCCAGAAACCAGGTTGGCCCGGGTGAAGGAATTGACCGACGGCCGCGGCGCTGACGTGGTGATGGAACTGGTGGGCCGGGCCGAGCTGCTGGCGGAAGGTATCGACATGCTGAGCAACGGCGGCACATTCGTCGAGATCGGCGACATCGTCCGGGGCCGCGAGGTGTCCATCGACCCCTCCAAGCTGCTCCAAGGCAAGAATATCGTCGGTTCATTGATGTACAAGCCGGAGTTGCTACCCAGACTGCTGAACTTCCTGGTCCGTAAGCAAGACGTCTTGCCTTTCGACAAGATCGTCTCGCACAAGTTCCCGCTGGCCGAGGTTAACGACGCGTTCGTCCAGGCGGAGTGGGACCAGAGTCAGACTCCCATCACCAGGGCCATGCTGGTCCCATAGGCGGGATGTGGTCTCGGAAAAGCAACATACGAATAACCTGATAGAGCCGCGGGAAGAACTGGTCAAGGCCGCTAAAAATGCGGCCGTGGCCATCGCCAAGCGCGCGCCCGATGCCGACCGGCGGCGACGGGTCCCGATGGAGAATATCCGAGATCTCTACGAAGCCGGGCTCTTGACGGTCGCCATCCCCGCGGAGCTTGGCGGGTCCGAGGCAGACCTGGTGACCCAAGTTGCTGTGTACGAGACCATCGGCGGGGCCTGCGCCTCCACCGCCTGGGTAATGGGCAACCACTCGGTCCTCTGCACCCGCGCCTTGGGAATGATGGGTGAGGGCGCTCACTCGCTGTTGCGGGACGTGGCCGAAAACGGCTCGCTGATCTCCCACGCGGCCATACCCGGCGGTGATACCAAGGCCGCGCCCGGTGGGTTCGTATCGTCAGGGCGTTGGCCCTTCGTCAGCGGTTCCAATATCTCCACCTGGATGTTCCTTAGCACCTTGGTGGGAGGCGACAACCGGTGGATGTTGATGCCGACCTCCCAACAGGGACTGACCATCGAAGACACCTGGATGTCCATGTCGGCCCGTGGCTCCATGACCAATGATGTGGTCCTGGACCAGGTATTCGTCGCCGAGGACATGGCCCCGGTGTCCCGCCGCCCTGCGCCTCACGAGCCGTGGCTGCCCCACGGCCCGGCGGTCCTCAAGGTGCCGGTCAAGGCCAGGGTCTGGATGTCGGCCATGATGTTGGGGGTGGCCCAAGCAGCTCTGGACGAGACCATTGAATTCGGCAAGGCCCGAAGCATGACCCTGGGCGGTGTCTCGAGGGGCAGCATGCCCGGAAATCAGTTCGCCGTGGCCGACGCCGCCATGGCCGTCGAGTCGGGCCGGGCCTTCTTGGTCCAGGAGTCCCGAAGCATAACCGCCAAGGCCCTGACCGGAGAGCCATTCATCCCCGAAGACGCGAACCGCATGGAGATGGCCGGGCTGGTGGCCAGGGAGAATGCCCAGAAGGCCGTCGACCGATTATTTGGCATCCGGGGCGCCCACGGGCTATTTGAGAGCCACAACTTCGAGCGGTACTACCGGGACGTCCGCATGGGTACCCTCCACGCCGTAAGCGCACCCGACCTGGTCCGCGAAGAGATAGGCAAACACATCTTCGGCATACCCTCGGACGTGCAGCCTCGGTGGGCGTAGCGGTCCAGCCCTTACTTCATGGGCTGTGGTAGTATTCCTCCAAACCTGAGAATCCGCGACTGAGACCGCCACCAGATTCTCGCGCTGGCGCCCTGGCTTATTCATTGGGAGGTACTGATTATGAAATTCGGCATGATGTATGAGATTCAGATTCCCGAACCCCACTATCCCGGCATCGAGCGCGACCGCTACCACCAGGTCATGGCCCAGGTCGAGCTGGGCGACCAGGTGGGGTTCGATTACTTCTGGACTGTCGAGCACCATTTCCTGAACGAGTTTTCCCACTGCTCCGCGCCCGAAGTCCTGTACGGCGCCATCTCCCAGCGCACCAAGCGCATCCGCATCGGCCACGCGGTGGCTTTGCTGCCGGAACAGTACAACCACCCGGTGCGCGTCGCGGAACGGGCGGCGGTGTTGGACATCGTCAGCGACGGGCGCATGGACCTGGGCACGGGTCGCTCGACGACTCTGACGGAGATGGACGGCTTCGAGGTTGATCCGGAGCAGACCAAGGCCCAGTGGCAGGAAGCCATCCGGATGATCCCCAAGATGTGGACCGAGGACCCCTTCTCTCACCAGGGCGAGTTCTTCAACATACCGCCCCGTTCAGTAATCCCCAAGCCGGTGCAAAAACCCCACCCGCCACTGTGGGTGGCCTGTAGCCAACCAGACTCCTTCACCGCTGCCGGCGAGATGGGTTTGGGTGTGCTGTGTTTCAACCTGGGCGGGTATGAACAACTCCACGAGCGGGTCGCCGCCTACCGCACCGCGGTGAAGAACGCCAACCCTGTGGGTTCTTTCGTGAACGACCAGATCGCCGCCTTGGTCATCGTTCATTGCGCGGAGGATGACGAAGAAGCCAGGCGCATCGGAGGCCCCGAGGGCGAATGGTTCGTCCAGAACGCTGAGCGTTTGTATAACCCCTGGCAGGGCCGCGAGGTCCCGGACTCGTACAAGTTTGCCGTGGACGCCATCCAGACCGAACGGGTGAACAAGGTAGCGCAGGATCATCTAGACTCGGGAGCTTTCGCCATGGGCAACCCCGAGACCATCATAGAAGTGATGAAGAAGTACCAAGACGCCGGTGTCGACCAGGTGCTGTGCTTCCTGCAACCCGGCCGGTTGGAGCACACCCGCATTATGGACAGCATCAAACTGATAGGCCGCCACGTGATCCCCCACTTCCTCTAGACGGCAGCGCCGCGGGTAGAGTAGGCTGCGCCGTGGGGGACACGCAGTCCGCCCCCGACCGTCACTTCAGCGGAGGCAAACGCCCCCTCTCCATCGAAAGGGAGAGGGTTGGGGTGAGGGCCACACTCTGGATTCTGGCGAAGGCCAGAATGACGAACTGGACAAAGAATAAGGCCCCTTCTTCCGGTTGGGAGAAGGGGCCTTTAAGCGTCATGAGTTGAGAACCTAGTCAGAAGACGGCAGTTTTCGGGGTTCTTGGATCTCCATGGTTTTCTCGCAGCAGTCTATCTCGCCTTCGCCGCTCTTGGTGCAGAGCACGCTGCTGCCGCAGGTCTCACAGGTGTAGCGCTTGCCTAGTTGATTGGCCATGTGGTGGTCCTCCCTGGGGCTTTATCTGGGTTTTCAGGCGTACTACTTAAGTTCCATGGGTGTCTGGCAACATGTGATGGCGCCGTCCCCGCCCTTGGTTACGATGAATTCGGAACCGCACTTGCTGCATACGTAGCGTTTGCCAGTCTGATTAGCCAACTGCTCAGCTCCATTGCCGGGATCTTGTCCAGGACGCCTCCAGGCTCGTAATGATTATAGACAAGCCAGGTAGGGGATTCAACTTCGGCGGGTCGATTTGGGGCCAGTTAGGACTCTGGGCCCGGTCTGGCCGTTTCGCCTGCGAACCGTACGAGAAACGTGGCCTCGCCCAGGGGTATGCCGTCGAAAAGGATTGCGGCCGAATGGATGCCGGGTTTCTGCACTGGGATCCTGAAAGTCTTGATCCAGCGCTGGAACAAGATGCCCTCTTCCCACTCCACCTTCTGGGCCGGCGGCGTCTCCAGCGGGATGCCGGGTGTCTTCAGGGTGACGAACAGGTAGTGGTCGCCCGGTTCGACCCCTCCGATGCAGAAGGCCAGGTTGAAATCAACGGTTGCCAGTACGGGGTCGCCGGGATCTTCGGTACCGTCGGGCTCGGACAATTCAAAGAGGTCCACGATGCCGTTCAGGCTCAGATCGCCGTCCTCCGTCTCTTCCGTGTCCTTGCAGAATAGAGCGTATTTCAGAAAGGGGGCGCTAACGTCGCCGGACGGACTGGGGTCTTCCATGGCCATTTGGTATTACCACCGGGCATCTTGGAGTTCAACGAGCAATTCTAGCATGCCGATTCATTACGGAAAACGTGGCGGTGGGACAGTTTTAGCTAGCCCATTGCCAACTGCGGCCAATATTGAGAAACTAGGCGCGTATTATTCAGACCGGGGGTGGCTTTAGTGGCATCCACTCAAGAATCCCAGATAACCCAGCAGAAATTCGAACAGGGTATGACCACCCAACAATACATCGACCAGATCAAGGTAAACAAAGACCCGTTCGTGGCCATCTACGACACGCTTCAGGTACCGGCCGATTCGGCTGCTCTGTTCAACGGACTGAGCCAGCCGCTGAACCTGGCCGTGTTCACCGCCGACTGGTGCGGCGATGCTATGAGCACCACCCCAGTGATCTTGAAGCTGGCCGACAGCACCCCCAACATATCGGTCCAGGTGTTCAATCGTGACGATGAACTAGAGCTGAGCAACAACCTGTTGCCCGAGCACCGGGCCGGTACTGTGCCGATCTTCGTGGTCATGGACCGGGATATGAACCAGATGGTACGGTTCATTGAAACGGCCAACACCCTGGTGCCGGACATCGACGCCATGGACGTCGCCATAGACCAGGAGACCGCCGGGTTGGATGACGCCGCCCAACGGCAGGCCAAGCGGGGTCGGCGCACGTCCTACCGCGTGGAGCACGCCCAAGCATGGGGTGAGGTCATCCTGAAAGAATTCGGCGGTCTGGTCGCCGATGCCCTGGCAAGCAGCACCCAGCACCACCCACTGGAAGGCGGCACTAAATGGCCGCCCGAAGACTGATTTAGAAAACTGAACTATTAGACGGGCCTATACCTCTGGAAAACACTTCTGAGAGGACGGTGATGGCTGAAGAACTGATCAGCATGGAAGACATGGAGACGATCTTCGAGGTTACTGATTCCTTGGGGATCCACCGGGAATCTGTGCGGGTCGAACTCACGAAAGAAGACCCGGGCTCCATTCAAAAGGTTGCCGACGGCATGGTCGAGATCACGCTGCCGGTCAATGAAAGCGCCGAAGTCTTTTGCCGTAAGTTGCGTATCGACCTTGAAGCCATGGGTTATGAGCCGGCGGATAGCGTGCTCAGCTACGACGATGACGACGAAGATGATGAGGACACCCGGCCGGCCTCCGGCCCAAAACCTAGGCTAAGCTGATCCCAGGGAGCCTAATACCCCGGCTCCCGCCACTCGAAGGCCAGGTTGGCATAGCGAACGAAGACCGCTCCGCCAGGGGCGGCCATGGGTCCGTTGGCGGCCAGCAATGCGATGGAATGCCGCTCACCTGGCTTGACATCGTCTGTGATCAGCACCCGCTGGGGCACGTTGAAACCCTGCACGGCGCCACGATGCCGGTCACACTCCCCATCGATCCACAACTCCCCATAATCGTCGATACACGTCTCAAATTGGACCCGGACGCCGGCGGTCGGGTGACCTTCCACGGTGTCCGGGAAGGTCACATTGATCCGGTACCAGACGAAAGAGAACCCATGGGAGACCCATTTGCCCAGGTCGTTGCAAACTTCCCACCCCGAGTCGTCGTAGTCCGCCAGCCGGGCAGGAGAACCTTCAAGCTGGGAGACCAAGCCCTCGTTGGGTTCGCCTGGCACCAGACCCTGTGCGAACTTCCACTGTCCTTTCACGGCCGCCAGGCCGCCCCTACTATTGAGGTCAATCACTGCTCTAGGCATGTAGCCTCTCCTAAGTTGTGGATTTTTGAAACCTAAACGCCGACTATCTTTATGCCTGCGTGGATCTTGTAGATCCTATTAATGTTCACCAGCAAGGGCGTGAGTTGTTCCACGTACTTGGCATTCGCCAGGCTGCCACCGTCCACGCCGCGCAGGTCCTTGATCTTGCCGGCCAACTCCATCACCAGCTTCTTGGCTTCGGGGTGGTCCGAACAGACGACCACATCGCCTTCCATGGTCGCGCTGGGGTCCAGCAATTCTTCGGCGCTGGCGTTCTGGAAGGCGGCCACCACTTGGGAGTCGGGCAGCATGTCCTGGGCTTCTTGGGCCGCGGAACCGGCCTCAACTTCCACCGCGCTGGCGCCCTTGCCCCGTTCGAACTTCATGGGCGCGATGACGCTGACCACGATCTTGCCCTTCAATGCTGCGCCTAGGTCTTCCAACACCGGGCGTTGGCCTTCGTAGGGAAAGGCCAAGAAGACCACATCCGCCGATGCCACTGCGCCGGCGTTATCGGAGCCCTTGATCACGACCCCAGGCACGGACTGGGCCAGTTCCTCGGCGGCGTCCGCGCCCCGGCCAGCGTCCCTTGATCCGATGATGGGCGTCTCTCCAGCCATGGCCAGCCGCAACGCCAGCCCTTTACCTTCCGGTCCGGTCCCTCCCAAGATCGCCAGCATAGACCCTCCCTGATATTAGTTAAGATGAGCGGCCCCTGCCGGGCGTTAACCCGCTGGCGGCCATGGGTAATCATTCGTGCGGCAACACTATAGCCGCAACCGATTGCTGATGGAAGGCCTACTGGATCAATGCCGCAGGTACGGAATTTACGGAGACTCCCTAGCAAGATTTATTGGCCCCTTCCCAGGATTCTGTCGAACTACGTTTTCGACTCACCCAATCAGGTACCGGAGAGTACATGAAACGCCTCCTAATCATCCCGGCACTGGTTATCTTGCTGACTATCTCCGCGGCATGCGGTAGCGATGACGAAGTCGTAGCCGAGATCAATGAAGTCTCCTACGCGGCCATGGACTACCATTTTGAAGGACCCCAATTCTTGCCGTCTGGCATGACTGAACTCACCCTCGTCAATCAAGGCATGGAGCTACACCACCAACAATTGCTGACCCTGCGAGAAGGAATGACGGTCGATGACTCGATGGCCGGGTTGATGTCCGGGGAGGAAGGCCGGTCACCTCCTGGTGTCGATGCCGCTGGGGGCGTAGGCGCCCTGACCCCCGGTCTCTCGGGGAACGTTACGCTGAATCTGACGCCTGGTAACTACGTGATGCTGTGGTTGGTCCCCAACGCGGAAGGCGCCCCTCACGTGGCGCTTGGGATGGTTAAACCGATTACTGTGATCGAATCAGGTGCTCGGCCGGTGGCCGAACCTGAGGCTGACCTAACTATCGGCATGGTCGATTGTGGATTCGCGCCATCAACGGCCATCTCTTCAAGGTTACAAAACATTCGAGTAACCAATCAGGGAGAGCAAGACCACGAGGCATTCCCGATCATCTTGAACCCCGGCGCCACCGTTGAAGACTTTTGGGCGCCTTTGAGCCAGGAGCACCTCCCGGTCCGCCGCCAGGGCAAGGATTTGGCGGTTTCCAGGCGATAGCACGAGGTGGGGGAGGCACGTTTACCGTTGATTTCGGTGCTGGCGATTGTACGTTGGTCTGCTTCGTTGCAGACCCGACCACCGGCGCGCCCCATTTCGCTCTGGGGATGATCCACGAATTCACAGTTCAATAGCCTGAATGATCCCGACATCCATGAGAGCAAGAAAGAAGCCCCCATACCAACTGGGGGATCTTTCTTTAGTAGCCGTAGCGGTAGGGAAACCATATCACCAGTCTTGTGTTCCCAGGCAGGCTCGGCGATAATGGGGCCAACATTCTCCAGGGCTTTTTCACGCCTATTCCGAGATTCTGGAGGTCCATCATGGACGAAGATGCCAAGAAGACAGCTTTACGCATGATTCCCTACGGGATGTACGTGTTGACCAGTAAGAGCAAGGACGGGAAGGATGTCAGCGCCGCCACGGTGAACTGGCTCACCCAGGCATCGTTCTCACCGCCCCTGGTGGCTGTTGGCGTTAAGGGTGATTCCGGGGCCCACGCTCACATAATGGAGACTGGCGTTTTTGCGGTGAACGTGATCGGCAAGGATCAACTGGATCTGGCCTTCACCTTCTTCAAAAGCCTCGAACGCGAGGGCGATTCCATCGGCGGGCAAGACTTCGTGGCCGGCCCCGAAACTGGATGCGCCCTGCTGACCGGCTCCCCCGCTTGGTGGGAGTGCAAACTGGTGGGCCAACTCGACCAGGGCGATCATACTTTGTTCCTGGGTGAAGTCTTGGAAGCCGGTACCCGCGCCGAGGACCAAACGATCCTCATGCGCGACCACAACCTAAACTACGGTGGCTAACCGCCACAGGCGGGTTTTCTCACAGGCCCCTCTTCTGGGTAGTTTGGGGATTTGGTGGTATATGTATTGGGCGAAGTGCCGGACTAGGGCGTGGAAACGGCCTGTTACAAGTAAATAAGAAAAACTCCGAAAGGGAGGGTCCCAGCCAATGGTAGACCTGAGACGTGCGGCCGCCATCGTCGGCGTGCACGAGCACATCACCCGGTACGCGCCGGACAAGAGCGAGCAGCAGATCCAGGGCGAGAGCATCATCAAGGCCCTGGAGGATGCCGGGCTGGAGAAGAAGGACGTGGACGGCCTCTTCTGCGCCTCAATGTCAGTCCGCAGCAGCGGCCTGAACCTGGCCGACTACCTGAACATGTACCCCAAGATGGTGGACAACACCACCGTGGGCGGCGGCAGCTTCGAGTTCCACCTCTCCCACGCGTTGAACGCCATCTACGCCGGCCGCATCAACTGCGCCGTCATCACCTACGCCACCCAGGCCCGATCCGGCGGCGTGTCGATAGGCACCGGCGGCATCAGCCGGCAGGGACATCCCCGGCTGGACCCATCCCCCGACAGTTTTGAAGAGCTCTACGGTCTGACGACCGTCGGCCTCTACGCCATGATCGCCCAGCGGCACATGCACCTCTACGGGACGACTTCAGAGCAGTTGGCCGAGATCGCGGTTACCATGCGCCGGCATGCTTCGCTGAACCCCGAGGCGCTGTTCCGCGACCTCATTACCGTCGACGACGTGATGCGTTCTCCGGTGGTTTCCACGCCGCTGCACCGAAACGACTGCTGCGTCATCACCGACGGCGGGGGCGCGGTGGTGGTCGCTTCCCCGGAGTTGGCTCGTAACTGCAAGCAGAAGCCGGTCTGGATACTGGGCGCGGGCGAAGCGGTGGCTCACCAGGGCGCCGGCAAACGCGACTTGATGTATATCGCCGCCAAGCAGAGCCACGTACCGGCCTTCGAGATGGCGGGTGTCACCCAAAAAGACATCGACATGGCCATGATCTACGATTCCTTCACCATCACGGTGCTGGAGACCCTGGAGGATCTGGGCTTCTGCGAGAAGGGAGAAGGCGGCCAGTTCGTCCTCAACGGGCGCATCGGACTGGGTGGCGAACTGCCGATCAATACCGACGGTGGTGGCCTGTCGTCCAACCACCCCGGCATGCGGGGGCTGTTCTTGTTGCTGGAAGCCGCCCGGCAGCTCCGGGGCCAGTTTGAGGGAACGGAAAGGCAGGTGCCTGATTGCAAGATAGCGCTGTGCCACGGCACCGGTGGGGCCCTCGGCTCCCGCCACAGCGGCGGCACAGTCATCCTGGCGAGGGACTAGATCATGACTACTTGGAACAAACCCCTACCGACGATCATCGGCGAGACCAAGACCTTCTGGGACATGTGCCGCCGGGGCGTTCTGCTGATTCAGAAGTGCGATAGCTGCAACGAATACCAGTGGTACCCCCGGGGCATCTGCGCTAATTGCTGGTCCAACGGCATCAAATGGATACCCTCTTCAGGACGAGGTACGGTTTGGACGTTTACCGTGACCAACCAGAACCGGACCCAGGGTTTCGACACCGGACCCTACGTGCTGGCGCTGGTGGAGCTGGAAGAGGGAGTGCGCATGTTCACTAACATCGTGGAGTGCGACCCTAAAGACGTGTCGATCGGCATGGCAGTGGAGGTAACCTTCCAACGCGCCACAGACCAGATATCGGTGCCGTTCTTCAAGCCCGCGTCTTAGCGATACACGGACACAGCGCACAAAAACGATGGGGCACGGGATTACTGTGCCCCATCGTTTTTGATTGACCGTCTAGAATCGGTCAATCCCGTAGGCGCGGGTTCTCAACCCGCCGTGCCACGCATTGACCATTCATGGTTCCCAGAGCTTCGGCATTCCACCAAGAACCTCGTTTCATGCGCACAGGCAGGCGAGTCAAAGACCCGCGCCTACGAGGCCTTTCGGTGGCATTTGCCGCAAACAACGATGGTTTTCCATAGTCGTAGGGGTGAGTTTCTAACCCACCCAGACTCGCGTAGGCCGTGTTGGGCCCTGCGAAACCCGCTATCCCACCAAGAAATTGGGTTGACGACGATATAGGCGGGTCAGAGACCCGCCCCTGCGATGTTCTTGTTACTCCAACCTCGATCAACCTTCCTGCGCCCGGATGCGCAACTCCTGGCAGATGTCCTCGTCGGCCTGGGCTAGGTCGGGTTTGTCACTGAAGATGTAGACGATGGCCCGTTGCCCGTAGTAATGGTCGGCCAGCGGGTCTAGCTCGATGGCCCGGGTTAGGTCGGCGACGGAATCGTCGAGCTTGTCCACCTCATACCAGGAACAGCCGCGGTTGTAGTAGGCGTCGGCCAACTCAGGTTCGAATTCGAGGGCCTTGGTGTAGTCCTCGATGGCCTTGTGGTAAACGCCGTTACGGCTGTAGCGGTTGCCCCGGTCCAAGTACCCGGCGGCGTCCGTTGGTTCCTCTATATGTCTGCGTTCAAATGCCATAAATCTCCCAAGTCAGACTACAATCAAGTTTCGAACGGTGCCCTTCACCGCCCACGCTCGGGCTGCGAGTAGAATCTCGCCGTCTGGGCCAGTAGGTAACTTTGCTTGGATGGAGGTTTCAATCTGATTTCGAACGCTATCTTCCAGCGACATACAATACCTCGGGGCTGAGCCAGTGCCGCCCATGAAAGGCGACCAATAATCGTCGAAATCCACAAAAGGCGTCGGTATGTCGATCGCAGTCGTTTCCACATCAACAAGACCCGCAAAGCCAAATGCGTCCTTCAGGGGCTGTGGCCGGCAGATGGGTGCGTTAACTCCGTCATCGAATGCTGACGCACCTGTATCGATCGCCACAGCAGCGTCGAAGAAACATCGCATGATCGGCGTGTGCCCAGCGTAGTCCCACACGTACGATGCGACCGTTCCCCCTGGGCGCACGATGTGGGCCATTTCGGAGATTATTATTCCGCCGGTTGGGACGAAATTCAACACGAGCCCGCAAACAGCGAAATCCATTGAACTATCAGGGATTTCGAGTTTGACCGCACTACCGACGGGAAATTCTGCGCTCGGGACCTGCCCTTTGGCAGCCTTCAAAAACCCTTCGGGAGAATCTATCCCCAAGAGCTGAGACGGCGAACAGTTGGTGGCGATTTGATGGATGAGGCCGTCCGACCCACATCCCATATAGACCCAACTATTCTCAGCCGGTGCGTCCAGCCAGTTCAGGAATAATGGAGTGGCCTTCCGGCTCCAACGGCCCATGTACCGGTCATATGCGTCAGACGAGTTCCAAAGGGCTGGTTTTGCGACGGACAAAAATATTCTCCTGATTCTGAAATGTGGCCACCCTGGACGCCTGCGATCTAACGCCCCGGTCGGGCCGACCTACATAACAGACCGCACTAGCCCGCCGTCCACAAGGATGGTGGTGCCGGTAATGTAGGTGGACTTGTCTGAGGCTAGGAAGGCCACCAGGTTGGCAAGTTCCACGGGCTCACCCACTCGCCCAAGTGCGGTTTCCTTAGCTCGATTGGCGAGAGCATCTTCTACACTGATGCCGAGCTCTTTGGCCCTGGAAGTGACGTTCGAGAGCATGCGGTCGCTGAGGATGGAACCCGGGCAAACGTTGTTCACCAGGATGCCGTCTCGGCCTACCTCGTCGGCCAAGCTCTTGGAGTAGGCGACGACCCCCATGCGGGTGGCTCCGGAAAGTGCCAGGTTGGGGATGGGATTGTAAACCGTGCTGGCAAGGATGTTGATGATGCGTCCGCCGCCCCGCTCTCTCAGGTGGGGGATGCTCTCTCGGCACATGCGGCCGAAGAAGATCAGCGACCGGTGGACCGCCGTCTCCCACTGCTCCTCGGTGGCGTCGACGGAACGGGCCAGGGGCGGTCCTCCGGAATTGTTGACCAGGATGTCGAGCCCGCCGAACTTTTCCACCGTGGCTGAGATAAGACCGGTGATCGACTCCAGTTTGTCCAGGTCGGCGGCGTAGGTCATGACCTCGGCGCCGGTGGACTTGCGAATCTCCTCGGCCGCCGTCTCCAAGTCGCCGCTGGTGCGGCTGCAGATCGTAACCTTGGCGCCTTCTTCCGCCAGCACCTGGGCGGATGCACGGCCCAGTCCCTTGCTGGCCCCGCCGACTATGGCAACCTTGTCTTTCAGTCCCAAGTCCATATTTGCCCTCAATTAACCCCGAAAAAATCGAAGCTCTTCATTCGATCTGAGTCTGCCTTCCTGAGGCAGCAACGAGGATTATACCAGGCGCGGCCTGGAAGCTGGCCCATGCTATACTCCAAACCCGTCGCCACGAGGCGAAATCCAGTGTTATCGGGTTTATTTTGCAAAGTTGGGATGACTCCCTGGCCCAAGAGATCGAGCAGCATGCGGTCGAGATTGCCCGCGGCGCGGGCCGCATCTTGGCCGGGCATTTCGGCAAGCAGATAGCCATCGAGTTCAAAGACGAACACGAACGCGACCCGGTGACCGCCGCCGACAAAGAAACCCAAGAGTACCTGGCCACCGAGATTGCCAAGCGGTTCCCGTATCACGGCATCTTAGGCGAAGAGGGCACCAAGGAAGAGAAGGAGTCCGAGGAACCGGCCAAGAATATCCTCTGGGTGCTGGACCCGCTAGACGGCACCACCAACTTCATGAACGGACTGCCCGTTTTTGCTTCGTCTATCGGCGTGCTTTATCGGGGTTGGCCCATAGCTGCCGCGATGTATGTGCCCTGGCCCAACCCTGAGGGCGGGTTCGTACTCCATTGCCGGAAGGGCGGCGGCTGTTTCGCTGACGACGAGGCGGTATCGGTCTACGCGTCCGATGAGCCGGTGCCCAGCCGGTTGATCGGAGTGCCCGGTTACTTCGGCGTCGGCCAAGGGTTTACCGGAAAGTTGGCCGGCAAGGCCGGAGAGGTGCGCACCACCGGCAGCATCGCCTACGAACTGGCCATGACGGCCCGGGGTGTGTTGCAATACGCCATGTTCGGCGCTCCCAGGCTCTGGGACATGGCGGCAGGCGCGTTGGCGGTAGTGGAGGCCGGCGGCACGGTGATGACCCGCTTCCGGGGCGAGAAGCGCTGGCATACCATGGAGTGTCTCGTGCCCAGTTGGGAAGAGAAGACCCCCACCATGAAAGAGCTACGGGGTTGGATGGCGCCCCTGGTGGCCGGCAACCAGAAAGTGGCGCCGATGATCGCGGAAAACGTCAAACGCCGTTTCAGCCTGTCGTCCCAGTTGCGAAAGTTGACCCGGCCCTTGCGTAGACGCAAGAAGAAGCCGACCGCCGGAGCCAAACCTGAGGCTGATTCGAAGACCGACGCCCACCCGTAGGGGTAAATCCATGTGAATCTTTGGCGGTGTAGGGGCGGGTTTCTAACCCGCCCTGCTTGCGGAAGTCACGTTCTGGAATGAACCGCGCCTTTCCCAGCGACATGGGTTCGACTCTGAGGAATCGGTGTTTCTGAACCAAGGCGGGTCAGAGACTCGCCCCTTCGCAGATAAATGGCACGTCTAGTTGAAAATTCACTACGCCGAGACCGCGCCTACGTTGCGCTAAGCATTATTTCGTTGGTCGGATCCTCTACGCTGTATCCGGCTCCCAGCCCCAGGTGCGGGGGCCCCAGCCCGCTTCGTAGACCTCGCCTTTCTTGATGGCCATCACGGGGACCACGGCCTTGTCGCTCTTCTTGGGGTCACGCAAGATGTCGTATAACACCCAGTCGCCGTCTTTGATCTCTAAGACCGATAGGTCGGCCTGCTTCCCGACGGCCAGGGTGCCGAGCCGGTCGGCAACTCCGGCGGCCTTGGCGGGGTTCTCGGTGGACATGGTGACCACCTGATCGAAGGTGAAACCCATGGCCAGGAATCGGGTCATCATCTCGGTCATGCTGTGCACCGTGTTGGCCCGTCCGGGCACGGTTAGATCGGTGCTGATGCAGTGAGGGACCACGCCTTGGTCCAGGATTTTCTGCCCCACCTCAAAACTAAAATTCATCTGGCCGTGGGCGGTGTCCAGCCAGACCCCCCGATCATGGGCCTCCTTGGCTTCAGGCACCAGCTTGCTGTTGCTATCCAATACGCCGCCGGGATTGGCGGTGAAGTAGTGAGTGACGATGTCTCCCTTGTCCAGGATGGGCAGCAGCTCGCGAATAACGTTGGCGTCGTAGCGCTTCATGGTGTCTCCGATGTGCACCATGAGAGGCACCCCGGCCTCCACCGCCGCCCGTTTGGCCAACCTGGGCATCTCCATTCCCATGATCTCCAACGCGGGAGAGACCATCCGGGCTTTCACACCGGAAATCACGCCCTTGTTGTCACTGATCACCTCGATCGTCTTGTCCAGGTTGATGCTGTCGGGACTAAAAATGTCCGGCGTGGTGTTCAAGCCGGTACGGCAGATGTGCAGGAAGCAGATTATCTCCGTGGCGGTGTTGGGCAAGATGTGGGCCGGGAAGCCGCCAAAGTTGTCGCAGCCGGCGCTTCCAGCATCGACCATCGTCGTGACGGCGGCCCGCACGCCGCCGATGTCCGGGTCTACTCCGTTGGCGTTCACGCCCGAATAAACGTGGGTGTGCAGGTCGATCAGTCCGGGGGTAACGACCTTGCCTTTAACTTCGACAACCCGTTTGGCTTCCTCGGATGGGATGTCCGCGGCGACCTTGACGATTTTGCCGTCCTCGATGGCGATGTCACTCACGCCGTGGAGGTTCTGGGAAGGGTCGACGACCGTGCCGCCCTTTACGATCAGGTCATACATGGGAAAATAGGCCTCCTGAATACGCTGGGAATACATAACGCGAATGGCCGGTTGGGCCAGACGGCAAATTATACCGCGAATCTAATGGGGAGGAGCCAGCCGGGGCGAGAAAACACCGTAAGGGCTCTACTTGAACAGGTCGCCGACGGACTGGCCCTTGTGGATGCGGTAGATGGCCTCACCCAACAGAGGCGCAACCGAGAGGATGGTGAACTTGCCGTTGCGTTTCTCCGGCGGCATGGGGATGGTATCGGTCACCACCACCTCACTGAATTTGCTCTTGGCCATGATCGCAGACCCGTCTTTGGACAGAACGGGGTGTGTCACGCAGCAAAAGACATCTTTCACGCCCTGTTCGTACAGTGCTTTGGCGGCGTTGACTATGGAGCCGCCGGTGACGATCTCGTCGTCGAAGACCAGCGAGGTCTTGCCTTCGACTTCACCGATGACATTCATGGTCTCGCTGACGTCGTTGTTGTTCATCCGCCTCTTTTCAATGATGGCCAACGGGGCGCCGAGGTGCTCCGCGATATCACGGGCCTTCTTGCTGATACCGATGTCGACGGCCACTACCACCAGGTCTTGAATCTCTTTGGCGGCGAAATAATCGCCCAAGAGTGGCAAAGTCGTCAGCTCGTCGACGGGGATATTGAAGAAACCCTGAATCTGACCCGCGTGCAGGTCGACGGTCAGCAGGCGGTCGGCGCCGGCGGCGGTTAGAAGGTCGGCCACCAACCGTGCGGTGATGGGGACTCGGGGCTGGTCTTTCTTGTCGGTGCGTCCGTAGCCGTAATAGGGGACAACCGCGGTGATGCGGCCCGCCGACGCCCGTTTGCAGGCGTCAATCATAATCAACAGTTCCATCAGGTTGTCGTTGACCGGGAAACAGGTAGGTTGGACTATAAAAACGTCGCGCTGGCGTATATTCTCGTGGATCCGCACGAATGTGTTGTCGTTGGCAAACTTGAAGACTTCAGCCTGCCCCAGGGGAATATCCAAATACTCGCACACCGACTTGGCCAACTCCGGGTGTCCGTTGCCGGTGAAGACTTTCAGTTCATCGAGGATCGGGTTCATTTAGCGGCCCTCGTAAAATGGTTTTCGTGATTCCCTGATGGCCCTGGTCCCCTCCCCGTGGTCGTAGGAGGTCAACGTGATTGTCTCCGCAGCGGCGGCCATCTTCAAGGCCGTATCTAGGTCAAACTCAAGACCTTTGTAGAGCATGAGCTTGGAAAGCCGGATGGCGATGGGTGGACCGGCAGCGATCTTCCGCGCCATTTCCATTGTAGTCGACTCCAATTCATCCTCGTCAACAAGATGGTTCAAGAAACCTAAGCGGTAGCCTTCCTCGGCCTCCATGAAGTCGCCGGTGAACAGCATTTCCGCCGCCTTGCCCATGCTGCCCAGGGCTCGAGGTAAGAGCCAGGTGCCGCCGAAGCCGGGGAACAGCCCGATGCGGATGTAGGCCACCATGAACCGGGCTCTGGTTGATGCGATCCGGATGTCGCAGGCGCAGGCAATATCGAGCCCGGCCCCCACGGCGGTCCCGTTGATCATGGCTATCACCGGTTTTTCCATACGCTGCAAGCCCAATATAACCCTCTGGGCCAGACTAAAACTACGGCGGATGTCGTCGGTGTTATCCGAGACCCACGGGCCGGGGTCACTGCCGCCTTGCAGGGCGTTTAGGTCGCCGCCGGCGCAGAAGGCTTGCCCCGCTCCCGTGATGATCAATACCCTGATATCGTCGTCCGCCGCCACATCGTCAATCGCCTGCCCCATCTCGTCAGTTGCGGCGTCGTGTAGAGCGTTCCTACGTTCTGGTCTGTTGATGGTTAACCGGGCGATGTGTTCTACCGGGTCTTTTTCGAGAATTATGTGCTGGTAATCGGGCATAGTTGGGCTGGGGGTTAGGCTGGGGCAACGCAGATTATAGCATAGGAACTGAGGCTGGAAAAGCCAAATTCAGTGAGATTCAGCCAAGTTTGAAAACGTATGAAAAGACAGGCGGATACGCTATTATTTACTAGCAGTCGATTTTGACCCTGGACCGAGTACGGTCTCATCACCGCTTTTTGCCTGGTCCGGGCTGAGCCCGCGCCGGGTCCGATATAGGAGGACAGACCATGGAGGTCTTACTCAGTTCGCCCAGGGGATTCTGCGCCGGAGTGGTCCGGGCCATCGACGTGGTGGACATCTGCCTCAGGAAATATGGGCCGCCGGTCTACGTAAAGCATCAGATCGTCCACAACCCATATGTGGTAAATGATCTGGAGCGCCGGGGAGCCATTACCGTGGAGGATGTAGACGAGATTCCTGAGGGCTCGCTGGTTGTGTTTTCCGCCCACGGTTCACCGCCTGAAGATTTCGTGAAGGCCAAGGCCCGCGACCTAAAGGTCATCGACGCCGTCTGCCCGCTGGTCACCAAGGTACACAATGAGGCCAAGAAATATCACCGCGAGGGCAAGAAAGTGGTTTTGGTTGGCCACCAGGGGCATCAGGAAGTCCGAGGCACCATGGGCCAGGTGGAGATGACCCTGATCGACGGCGATTCCGAGGAAGAACTCTCGGCCTGGGCTGACGATCAAGAAGTTGCGGTTTTGACCCAGACTACTCTTTCGGTGGGCGACACCGCGCAGGCGATTAACTCCATCAGAGACAAGTTTCCAAACGCGGTGGTCCGAAACGACATCTGTTACGCCACCACCAACCGGCAGGACGCGGTCAGACAGATGGCTGGAAGCGTTGACATGGTTCTGGTCATCGGGGCCCAGAACAGCTCCAATTGCAACCGGCTCAGGGAAGTCGCCGAGTCTTTGGGGGTGCCCTCATATCTGATCAATGGGCCGGAAGAGATCGAGCCGTCATGGCTGGAAGGCAGAGATACGGTGGGCATAACCTCCGGCGCATCGACCCCTGAAGTGCTGGTGGAGAGTGTGATCGAAAAACTGGCCCCTGACAAAGTGACCATAGTGTCCGGTGTTGAAGAAGATATCTCGTTCAGCCTGCCCAAGCAGCTCCGCTAGTCATGCTTTATCTCCGGGCGGCCCGCGCCGGTCAGCCCTGCCCGTAGGCTGATGGCCCCCGTGCCGGATCAAAACAACTTCCATCAGGACGGGGCGCCGTCGACCCCGCCATCCATATTGCGGCGAGTACTGTCCCTGCCGGCCATCACCTCGATGGCGTTGGCCGCTCTCTTTCTGGTCTTCATCGTCACCAGGTTCGACGTTGACATGGGTGCGACGTGGGACTGGGTTACCGGTTCAAACCCCTGGTATCTAGTCCTAGCGTTCTTGGTGCACTACACCACATTCGTCTTCCGTGGGGCCCGCTGGCGGTTGCTGTTGCAGAATACCTCAGCTCTCGGAACAGAAGTGCCAGGGGTTTTCTACTGCAGCCGGTTGGTGCTGTTGGGTTGGTTCGCGAACTCTGTCGGCTTGCTCCGCCTGGGGGACGCATACCGTGCCTACCTCTACCGCGACGAGCAGGGCGGATCGTTCTCCCGGACCATCGGCACCATCCTGGCTGAACGGGCGATGGATACAGTGCTGGTGGCGCTGTTGATGCTGGCCGCCGTGCCGTTTCTGTTGAACCGCGGCAACAGCGTGACCTGGGTGATGCTGGGGTTGGCCATTTCTTTGGTCGTGGGACTTGCGGTGATGTTGGTGGCTATGACATGGGCCAGAGGACTGCTGGTACGGCGGATGCCCCCCTGGTTGGCAGTACGCTACGACCGGTTTCACCAGGGCACCGTGGGCAGTTTCCAGCGCCTGCCCATGGCCACGGTATTGGGTCTGCTTGGCTGGGCGGCCGAGATCGCCAGGCTGTACCTGGTCGTTCAGGCGTTGGGGTTCGACATCAATTTCGCTTTGGTGGTGTTCCTGACTCTAGCCAATTCACTGCTGAGTTTGGTGCCGACTCCGGGGGGAGTCGGGGCTGTGGAGTCGGGTGTCGGCGGACTCGCGGTGCGCCTTTCCAGCCTGAGCGCCACCGCCGCCGCGGCTTTGGTGCTGATTGACCGGGCCATCACCTATCTCAGCGTGATCGTCATTGGAGCGGCGCTGTTTGTGGCGTGTCAGGCGCTTTGGCGTCCCAGAACGGCCGACGCCAGCGCCGTAGGGGAATAGGACGAGACATGCTGTACACCGCCAGTTTCTATCACCCGGACCATTGGGAGGGGACAGTCTACCGGATCTCCAGGGCCCACCCTCGGGGGCAGACCACCCGTTGGGAGGTGCAGCCCTATCTGTACCCTTCACGCCAATTGCTGACCGAATACCGGGACGGGGGAGTAGACTTCGCTGGCCTTACTGAACGGTACCGGGAAGAGGTACAGACCAACTACAACTGGGAAGCGGATTTCCAAGACTGGCTGGGTTCGCTCAAGCGGGATGAGGACTTCACGCTACTATGCTTCGAGCCGGAGGGCGAGCCCTGCCACAGGAGAGTGGCGGCCGCCTGGTTGCTAGAGATCAAGCCGGAGTTGGGTCTCGGGCAGATGCGGTAGACCTACCATTCTGAACGGGCGGGCCGGGCCATCAGCTCTGCCATGGCTTTCTGCGGGGATAGCCCGTCGAATAGCACCCGCGACGCCATCTCGGCGATGGGCATCTCCACGCCCAGTTCTCGAGCCAGGACCAAGGCGGCCTGGGTGGCGTTCACCCCTTCAGCCACATTGTCCATGGAGTCGCGTATCTCCCGCCAGGCGCGGCCCTTGGCCAGTTCTTCGCCCACGCGCCGGTTTCGGCTGAGGCGGCTGGAGCAGGTGGCGACCACGTCGCCCAGTCCGGCCAGTCCGGCGAAGGTCAGCGAGTCGGCGCCTGCGGCGATGCCCAGGCGGGTCATCTCGGCCAAGCCCCGCGTTATAAAAGCCGCTTTGGAGTTCTCTCCAGTGCCCATGCCGTCGCCGATTCCGGCGCCCAGAGCCACGATGTTCTTCAGGGCCCCGGCCAGTTCCACCCCTAACACGTCGGCGCTGGTGTAGACCCTGAATGCCGCCGACATGAGGGCGTTCTGCGCCTTCTGCGCCGCGTCAGGATTCTTGCTGGCGATCACCGTGGATGCCGGTTTGCCCGCGGCGATCTCCTTGGCCAGGTTGGGTCCGGACAGAACGCAGATGTCTTCGTGGAAATCGGCAGGCAGTTCATCTTGCAGCACCTGGCTCATCCGCCTGGCCGTTGGAAGTTCCAGACCCTTGGTGGCGCTGAGGACGATCGCGCCGGCCCGGAGGTGGGGTTTTATCCGTTGCACGTTCTCCCGCAGCCGGTCCGAGGGCACCGCGATGATCACCAGGTCGCTTTGCTTTAGGGCAGATTCCGGTTCTCCGGTAACGCTCAGCCAATCGGGGAATGGAGCATCGGGCAGGAACCTGGTGTTCCGGCCTTGTGAAGCCAGGGTCTCGGCCTCGGCTTGGGTGCGGGCCAGCATGGTAACCGGGACATCGTTCTGGGCCAATAAGATGCCCAGTGTTGTGCCCCAGGTGGTTGCGCCGATGACTGCCGCTTGAACGCTCAAAAGAAACCCGCCGGAAAGAATCCCAGCCCGGCCTAAAGATCGGACAAGACTAGTCTATTGGGAAAAATAAAGGGAGTCGAGGCGGGGAGTGAGGGGATTACTCGACTTTGGCGGCGGGTTGGCCCAGCCGGCGCTCGTCGCCGTCGCGGATCCGCTGGAGATTGTCCCGGTGTTGCCAGACGAGCATGGCGCAGGCGATGAAACCGTACACCATATAGGTGTCTGAGCTCATACCGGCCAGGGCCAGGGCCAGGATGGCCAATGCCCCGATCATGACACCGATTACCGAACCCAGGGAGATATACCGGCTCAGCGCGGTGACTGTTAAGAACGTTGCAGTAGCGAATATGGCGGCCACAGGCACCATCAGCGCCAAGCCGCCCAGGGCCGTCAGGATGCCCCGGCCTCCCTTGAATTGCAGGAAAACCGGCCAGTTGTGGCCCGCCAGTACGATCAGTCCGGCCGCAACCTCCGCGCCGTTGGTGCCGATCACTTCCCGAGCGAGGACCACCGCCATGACCCCTTTTCCGATGTCCAGAGTCAGCACCACTACGGCTGACTTGACGCCTCCGGTGCGCAGTACGTTGGACATTCCGGTGCGCCCGCTGCCGAATTCCCGTACGTCCACGCCCATCTTCCACTGCAAGAGCATGTAGCCCCAGGAGATGGAACCCAGTAGATAAGACAGCGGCAAAACCACGCTGTACCGGGCTGCCTCTGACTGGCCGTCCATGTTCAACAGGGCAATCACGACACCGGCGATGATGAATGGAATGGCTACAGCTTGGATGATGATTGATTTGGGGGGTCTGTTCATGGAGCTAAGGCCGCGGAGGAGTGGGCGGGTTGAAAAATATCATCGGGTTCTGAACACCAATTTCAGATGGGTGCGGTCAAAGCCGAACGTGTCGCGAATCTTGTTTTCCAGATAGCGCTGGTAGGTGAAATGTACCAGTTCAGGATTGTTGACTGTGAAAAGAAATGTGGGCGGATTTATCCCAACCTGCTGCAGCCGGTTGATTTGCACTCTTTGGCCCCGGTGTTTCCTGACCACCGGCGGTTGGTGGTCGGCCAGCGCGTCGGCCAGCATGAATTGGAGGTCCCTGGAGCGCACCAACCGCATGCGTTCCGTCCAGAGGTCTTGGGCGGTGTCCATAAGGGTCTTGATACCCTCTCCCTCCAAAGCCGACGTGAAGACGATGGGCACGTAGGGCATGAAGTGGAGCCGGTCTCGGACGGTTGCTGCCGCGCGGTATCTGGCGGCGGCGCCTTCATCGGCGAATAAGTCCCATTTGTTAATCACCACGATTAACCCGCGGCATATCTCCCACGCCAGGCCGGCGATGTGTGCGTCTTGGCTGGTGGCCAATTCCGAAGCATCGGTAACAAGGAGTGTGATGTCGCTGCGGTTCACCGCGCCAACCGCCCGAATCACGCTGTATTTCTCGATCCCCTGGGACACCTGGCCCGGTCGGCGGATCCCAGCGGTGTCTACGACCACGACGTCTCGGCCGTTGTAGGTGATCTGTGTGTCCAGAGCGTCCCTGGTGGTGCCGGCCACCTCGCTTACGATGGAGCGTTCCTGTCCCAGGATGGCGTTCAGCAGACTGGATTTGCCCACGTTGGTGCGGCCCACGATGGCCAGGTTCAGCGCGCCCTTCTGGTATGTCGGCGTGTTCTCATCAATCTGCTGGAGTTCTTCGTCCAGGCCCACCGGGTCGGGCTCCATGTTGGCGGTCACCCGCTCCATCAGGCTGTGGATGCCGTAGTTGTGAAAGGCGCTGATGGGCTCCGGGTCGCCCATTCCCAGGCCGTAGAACTCGGGAGCGCTGAATTCCCGGGTGTCGTTGTCCACCTTATTTACGGCCAGCACCACCGGTTTCTTGGTGAAACGCAGCATCTCGGCGGCGGTGATGTCCGAGGGAGTCATGCCGTCCACCACGTCGGTCACCAAGATGATCACGTCGGCGTCGGCCACCGCCATCTCGGCTTGCTCCTGGACCAACTGCCTGATGACGCCTTCCGGGTTGGACTCCAGACCGCCGGTGTCCAGCAAGATGAAATGGTAGTCGTCCCACCAGGCGTCGGCCATCAAGCGGTCGCGGGTGGTGCCCGCCACGTCGCTGACGATGGCCTGCCGGCGGCGGACGATTCGGTTGAAGAGCGATGACTTGCCGACGTTAGGCCGGCCTATGATTGCGACTATGGGAATTGCCAAATCAACACCATTATCAAGAACGCTAGAGGGTCTGGTCCCTTCCTGGGAAGTACTCAGTTCCCGGCGAGCAGAAATTCCAAGACCGTTTTTTGGGCGTGCAGCCGGTTGTGCGCCTGGGCGAACGCCACCGATTGCGGATGCTCCAGCATGCCCCACGGGACTTCTTCTCCGTAATGGGCCGGCATATCGTGCATGAACAGAGCGCCGGCGTTGGCCTGCTGCATCAGATCCGGGTCTACCCTGTAACCGTCAAAAGCCGACTTGCGGACCGTCGATTCTGCTTCCTGTCCCATGCTGGCCCAGACATCGGTATAAACCACGTCAGCCCCGGCCACCGCTTCCGCTGGGCTGGCAACGGTTCGAACCTGGACCGTTGGCCCGTTGGCCCTGGCTTGCGCCTGCAGCACTGACGCCTCATCTAAAGTATACCCTTGCGGCGAGGCGCTGGTGAAATTCATGCCCACCGCGGTCAGGGCCAAACAAAGGCTCCGCGCCACATTGTTTCCGTCGCCCACATACGCCAGGCTGAGGCCATCCAGTCTGTCTTTGTGCTCGTAGATGGTGAGCAGGTCGGCCATGATCTGGCAGGGGTGCTCCAGGTCCGACAGGGCGTTTACCACCGGGATGCTAGCGTATTTCGCTAGGTCTACCAGTAGTTCATGGTTAGAGAGGCGGGCTACGATGCAGTCCACGTATCCCGATAACACCTTGGCCACGTCAGACGCCGGTTCGCGCCCCCCCAGGTTCACCTCTTCTTTTGACAGGAATACCGAATACCCGCCCAGTTCGTGGATGCCCACTTGAAAGCTAACCTTGGTACGGAGGGACGGCTTGTCGAACAAGAGGGCAACGGTCTTGCCGATCAACGGCTTGGCAGTCTGTCCGCCTTTGGGCGCCAGCTTGGTTTCCCGGGCCCGTTTGAGCAGGCCCAGGGTCTCGTCCGCCGTGATGTCGGTTACGGAAAGAAAATCTCGTTTCTTCGGCATGAAGAGGTCCCTTGAGTTTTGGACGCGTTCTTGACGCGTTCATCAAAGCGTGTCTACCATTATAGGCGTTGTGCGAAAGGGTTAAAACCGGCTCTGGACTGGGTATAGATTAAGGCGTGGATTGCGCCTGGCGGACTATCTGATATCATGTGTGGGCGAACGACCGAAGCCTGGACCGGCTGCGGGCGGAGATCGTCGGGAAAGCGAGTCCGTTGGAGGACAGACGACATGGCTAGCCCCGGTATCAACCCAGGCATGAAGGCTGAAACACAGACGTTGGTGTGCGAGCACAACGTGGCTGGCCATGTGAACAAGTTCAGCACCCCCGCCATGATTCAATTGATGGAACAGGCATCCTCCGCAGTGGTCAACGATGCCCTGCAAGAGGGTGAAGTCTCGGTGGGCATCGAGGTGAATATTCGCCACCTGGCGGCCGCCGACATCGGCGCGACCATCATCGCCCACGCGGAACTCATCGAAGTTGACCGCAATCGTCTTACCTTCCAAGTGGAGGCCTTCAACGGCGATAAAAAGATCGGTGACGGCACCCACAAACGGGCGATAATCAAGACCGGCGGCTAGTTTAGAGCGCGCCGGCAGTCGGGTCTTAGCGGCCCGATTCAAACCTAGTCTGGAGCAATAAGCATGGCGAATATGGAGCATGTTCAACTCGTTAAGCGGGGCCGAGACCACGTTGCCCGCTGGCGGGAAGCCAATCCTGACGACAACCTGGACCTGAACGCAGCCTACATGAGCTACGTTAGGGCGCCTCAAGTCGACATCAGCGGCGCCGACATCAGAGACTCTGATCTCATGGGAGCCGTGCTGCAGCGCGCCAATCTTTCCGGCTGCTACATGAACCCCTGCCATCTTTACCACGCAAATCTGAGGGAGACCAACCTAACTCGTGCCAGGCTGAACGGTGCCAATTTGCGGGGCGCGGACCTCCGGGGTGCCGACCTTTCGGGAGCGGACCTGGATCGTGCTGTTCTCTCTGAAGCCAACCTGACCGGCGCCAAGCTGGTCAACGCCAATCTTTCTAGGGTCAGCCTGGCGGGGGCAAACTTGACCGACGCCGATCTGACCGGCGCCAGCCTTGCCGGAGCTTCGCTGGTTCGCGCGAATATGACCAATGCCAAGTGCACCGACAGCGACTTTTTCCAGACCCAATTCTGGAGCGTGGATCTGACCGGGGCCGACCTGACCGGCAGTCTGTTCGGTTATTCGGTCTTCCAGGACTGTGACATGAGCGGCGCCAGGGGGCTTGACCAAGTTCGGCACGATGCACCAAGCACAATCGGTCTGGACTCGCTGTTCCGCTCCCATGGGCAGATACCGGAAGCGTTCTTGCTGGGCGCCGGCCTGCCCGCCGCCGCCGGCGGGTTCTTGACGGCGGCCAACGCAGATACCACCAGCCTGAGGGAGTGCTTCATATCTTGCACTGACGAGGAGGAGGAGTTCGCCAAGGTCCTGCGGGACGACCTGCGGGAACAGGGCGTGCGCTGCTGGGTGTTCTCCCAGGTGGCACGCGGAAACGCCTTGGTGGATCGGCATAGCGCCTCGGACCAAGAAGAGATCGAGCGTTGGCTCCGGAACTACGACAAGATGGTAATCCTGGGGTCGGCGGCTTCACTGGAGGTAGAGACGATCTTGAATGACATCACCGCCGCCAAGCAGATGCAACTTTCAACCGAGACCTGGTGTCTGTACCTGGGCGCGACCGACGACACGCTAACGGAGCCGAAGGTTCGGACCGCCCGAAACCTAGCCGCCGAGCATGTGGTGTTCGATCTGACCGGCCAATCTGGCGACCGCGACACGTACCTAAAAGAGGTGGCCCGTCTGGCCGAGGCCTTAAAACAGGACCAACCGTCTAGCGACGGAATCCCGAAGGCGGACATCAGCGTGGACCAACTCTAGTCAGACCCAGCCGTACCGCAAACCAAAGGGCCGTCCTTCCGAGGAAGGACGGCCCTTTTTCTTTCGCCGGAGGGTGATCGAACACGCGCGGTCTATAATGGATGAACATTGTTTTCGTTCATGGCGCCGGTTAGCCCGGCGTTCAACTGGGCCAAAACGATCTCTTGAAGCAAGGCAATAGAATATGACGGAACTCCCTGTCCTGGTGGCCTCTCTGGACCGTCTGTCCCGTGTCGGCCTGGCGTCGGTTCTAGACCAGCAACCGGACCTGCCTGAAGCCCCGGGCGCCGGTGCCGGGGAGGATGATGCGGCGTTGGTGTAAGCGGAGCTAGATCGCAAGGTACCGAACAAAAAGAGACCGTCCTTCCGAGGAAGGACGGTCTCTTTTGTTACCTACGTTTTGGTGGTTCTGGTTGGCTACTAAATGTAGTCTTCCATCTCCATCATTCCGAGGTTGTCCCGGCTCTGGCCAAGACCGAGCTCGAGGTTCTCTTTGAACTCCTGCAGCATGTCATCGCTGACGGCGCCACCGGCTTGAGAGGCCTTGGATTTCAAATTCTCGAATGCCCAGTTCTCGGTGTCACCGGTGGGCATGCTGTTGAAGAACTCACGCTCGAACACCGGCAGTTCGCCGGGGCCGAAGTAACCCTTGCCCTCAATCTCGTAACCTTCGAGGTCGTGGGTGCCCTTGCCCAGAATCTGACCCGTCTCAGCATAGTGCGTCATGACGGTAGCCATGCCGTACTTCTGGATGGGGCAGACCTTCATGCAGATACCGCAGCCCAGGTAGCGGGCCATGACGGGGCGGCAGCGCTTGAAGTAGAGCTTGTGCTTCTCGATGCCTCTCCACCAGACCTTGTCGCGCATCAGGGCGCGGCCGGGGCAGCGGTTTACGCAGACCTGACAGACCTGACAGAAGGCGTGGATGCCGTAGTCAACGGGCTTGTCATAGGATACGTTGGCGTCGGTGGTAATGATCATGATGCGGCAGCGGGAGCCGACATGGGGAGTCAGCAGGTAACCGCATGCGCCCAAGGAACCAAGACCGGCTGCTACAAACATGGGAATGTAAGGGCCGGTGTTGTCGTTCGGGCTGTGGACCTGGGCGCGGTAGCCCAGACCCTGAATGAACTTTGCAATCTCCAGACCTGCGGCACCTTCGGTGCGGTAGGTACTGGAGTGGACGATCTCGGCGTCGACGCTGGGAATCGTCTGCGTGGGCTCGAAGTCCTGCTCGTAGGCCAAGCAGATGGCATGGGGGAAAAGAACCCAGTCCTTCTTCGATTGGTAGGTATACCGGTGGTCGTAGGCGGTGATGCCTACTTCGATGTAGCCGAGTTCTCGGGCCTTGGCCTTGATGACCTCGGTTACATCTTCGCCGGTGGCGTCAGCCGTCGGCTCTTGGTCGCCGGTCAAGCGGGCGGCCATGATCAACGGGCGGTTCAGGTTGTCATGCTCTTTCCGGATCTCACGCATCTCTACGTGGGTATCTCGGATGGTATTGGCCCAGTCACGAGAAGCCCTTTCTGTGATGTTCATGGTTTCCAGAGGATACTCGCGGGCGTACCAGTCAACCTCACGGTGCTCCAGGGGGATACCCGGAACCGTTTCTAATTCTTCAGGAACTGGAATCGTAACGGACTCATCGCCTGCGTACATTCCAGGCCTAACGACCTCGTGGCCTATCTTTAACATGCCTGTCCCTCCCAAAATAATATGTCACTGGGCTCAGGGTCTAGCCTTATCCACCACATTAGCGGCGGCCTATTTATTTGTCAACCCTATTTCCTAGCCAATACAGTATTCGATTATCCAATAGACTTCAAAGGATTATTTGATATTTGCGAGCGCCGTAGATATTTCTACGATGTACTTGGATATACCGAACTATAACCGACGAATTTCGTTGCAAGTCGCCTTAACCGCCCGTCCGACGGGCAATCATCGCATCCGCAAGGGGACTGGCCCCAGACCGAATCGCGACGTCAACCAGCGCAGGGCGGCCCGATGCTAAGGCCCTTCCAACCGCCGGACCGACTTCCGCCGGTTTGTCCACATGCTCGGTGTAGGCGCCGATGGCTTCAACGACCTTATCGTACCGTATCGGCCGCAGGTCAGTCCCCACGGCGCGGTTGTAATAGGCCACCTGGAATGTCTTGTCGATGCCCCAGGTGTGGTCGTTCCCCAACACGGTGGTGATGTTGATGTTGTGCCTGATACAGGTGTCGTATTCCATGGAATAGAACCCGAAGGCCCCGTCTCCGGAGAAGGCGACCACTTTGCTGTCGGGATAGGCCAGTTTGGCGGCCATGGCGTAGGGCACCGCAGCGCCCAGATGGCTCAAAGGACCAAGTCTCTGGAAACGGCCCGGCTTCCGGGCTTTCAAGAATGACCGGCCCCATTGCACATAATCTCCGCCGTCCATCACCAGGACTGTGTCCTCATCTAAATGCTGTTCCAGGTTGGTGTAGACGTCCAGGGGGTGCATGGGCTCTTGGCCGTCGGCTTTGGCCCGCAACTCTGCGTCCCACGCCGCGGCATCCTTATTAAGTTGTTCAACCCATGGGGCGATGTCTTCGTTAGAACCGCTCGCGGCCTTGCAGGCCGCGGTGATCTGTTCCACCACCGCGCCTAGGTCTGCTTCGATCCCCACGGCCACGCCCCGGTTGCGGCCGATCTCAGCGGCGGACGGGTCTGCCTGGATGATCTTGGCTGAATCGGAGAAAACTCCACCGTAGCGGTAACGGTGGTCCAAACGCTTGCCTAGGAGCAGGACGACGTCGGCCTCGCGGAAGCGCCGCGCAGCTGGGTTCAACGCGCCGTCGGCGTAGCCGAAACACAGCGGATGTTCGTCGTCAAGCAGGCCCCGGGCTTGCTCCACGGTGAACACCGGGATACCCGTCGATTCGGCCAGCTCTTGGAGTTGGGCCGGGTCCACCGAATAGCGGGCCGGGTTTCCGGCGATGATTACCGGCTTCTTGGCGCCTCTTAATAATGAAGCCGCCTGTTCGATCAGGGTGGGGTCTCCCTGGGGACGCCCCGTTGGCCGGTATTCTTGGGGCATGTACTGGGGGAGTTCTTCTTCGGAGATCTCCGCTTCTTGAATGTCGATGGGCAGCGTCAGGTGTACCGGCCCGGGCCGGCCGGTGGTCGCGGTGCGGAAAGCGGTGGCCACGAACTCAGGGATGCGGGTCTTGTCGTGGATCAGCCACGACCCTTTGGTTACGGGTGTGGTCATGCCGATCTGGTCGATCTCCTGGAAGGCCGACATACCCTTCTGGGGCATCTCTGCCGCCCCCGCGATGAAGATGACCGGGCTCTCGGAGGTGTAGATGGCCGGAAGGGCGGAGATGGCATTGGAGAAGCCTGGCCCGCCGGTGAATATGCCGGCCGCCGGACGGCCGGTGATCCGGGCGTAGCCGTCGGCCATGTGCAGGGCCGCGCCTTCATGCCGGGCGTCGATGAACTGGATACCCTCGTCTTCCGCCGCATCCACCAAGGGCAAGATGGTGTCGCCGACGATGGTGAACACCTTCTCGATGCCCTCTAACTTAAGACATCGAATGAAGAGATGGGCTCCGGTCAGTTTTGCCATGTTCCCTCCTGGGCAATTTGGTTTATGAGTTAGGCGGTCTGGATAACCCTCAGACCGCCTACCAGAGCTTACTTTGGGAGTGCCTTTCCGGCAAGAGCCGTTACCATATAATTAACAACACCGGAAAAGCGGGATTTATCAGGGCGGGAAGTTTTAGGTGCCTACCTTATATATAGTCGGGACCCCCATTGGAAACCTCGAGGACCTGACGCCCCGGGCAGCTCGGATACTGGCGGAAGTCTCTCTCGTTGCGGCCGAGGACACCCGGGTTACGCGACGGCTGTTGAGTCATCTGGGCATCCGTCCCCGGACCACCAGCTTTCACCAGCACAACTGGCGGGAGAAGATGGACGGGGTTTTGGCGGAGCTTGCGGAAGGCGACGTTGCCCTGGTCACCGATGCCGGAATGCCGGGAATCAGCGATCCGGGGAGCGAATTAGTGGTTGCTGCCGCCGAGGCAGGTTTCAATGTGGAGGTCGTGCCGGGCCCCTCGGCGGTTACCGCAGCCCTGGCGCTGTCCGGGTTCTCCGGCGACGCGTTTCTGTTCTTAGGATTTTTGCCCAGGCGCAAAAAAGACCGGCTGGCAGCCCTGCGTGAGGCGTCGATGTCGGCTGTTCCCTTGGTCCTGTTTGAGGCGCCGCACCGCTTGCGCGCCACGCTGGCCGACTTGGACACAGTGTTTGGTGGCAGGCAATTAGCGGTGTGCCGGGAGTTGACCAAACTGCACGAAGAGGTCTTCCGTGGCGCCGCGGCCCAGGCTCTGGAGCACTTTGCCTCGCCCAGGGGTGAAGTGGTATTGGTGGTCCAGGGTTGGCAGGCGGAAGATTCCGGGCAACCAGGCGCGGGAGATGAGAATGAAGTTGCCACGGAGCTGAACCTGCGCCAAATGCTTTCCGACTTGAAAGAGGACGGGGTCAGGGCCAAGGACGCCGTAGCCGCGGTAGCCGAGTCCACCGGACTGGCCAAGAACCGGGTGTATCAGGCCTGGGTCGAGCTGGGCCGCGAGTCCAAATAAGTAGATTTTGCGATAATGGCTTCACTTAGTTATGTGGTATTGTGATATGCTCTTCCGAGCGCGGCTGTATCTGAGCAGCCGACTTTGGAGTCTATAGGCAATTTCTTCTCCACCTCCTTTCGAGACTCGCACCTCTAGCCCCACCAAAGGCATCTTCTATGGATGGTGGCTGGTAGGCGTCAGCGGGTTCGTAATGGTGATCTCCACCGTCCCGTTGTTCCATGCTATGAGCGTTTGGGCTGTGGCCTTAGAACGCGAGTTTGGATGGAACCGCACTCAGTTAGGATTCGCTCTCACCTTCACTCGAGTGGAGGGTGGCCTGATGGGCCCCCTAGAAGGTTATCTCACCGACAAAGTTGGCACTCGCTGCATGGTGTTTGTCGGTCTCCTGATTTTGGGAAGCGCCTTCATCTTCTTTGGCCAAGTTCAAAATCTCTGGATGTTTTACTTAGCCTACGTCCTGATGGCCGTTGGTCAGGGTCTGGGCAGTTGGATTCCCCTGATGACCATGCTCAATCGGTGGTTCCACCGACGCAGAGCAATGGCTCTGGGGTGGTCAAACATGGGCAGCCGGGCGGGCGCGTTGGTGCTGGTGCCGGCCATCGCCTGGGCTATCGACCCGGACTTCGACCGTTTGGGCTGGCGCATGACGGCCACCGTATTGGGTGTTTTTATGGTCGCGGTTGCCTGGCCGATCTCCAGACTGATTCGGAACTACCCAGAAGACTACGGGCTATTGCCAGACGGTGCCAAGCCCGCTCCTAGCCGTGTTGCCGCTGATTCCGGCGGGGCGCCGCCGCCCCCGGTTCCCGTCGAAGATGACTTCACAACCTCTGAAGCCCTCAGGACCCCGGCTTTCTGGCTGATCGCTTTTGGCCACGGCTTCACATCGATGGTGATCTTGGCCATCATGGCCCACTTGGGGCTGCTCATGGTTGATAAAGGCTATGAGGTACAGGATGCTGCCTTCGTGGTGTCCGCATACACTGCCGTGGCCATGGGTTTTCAATTGGTGGGCGGGTACCTGGGAGGCCGGATTCCAATCAGGCTAGCCCTGGGCATGTTCACCACCTTACAGGCCATGGGTGTGGTAGTGCTGGTTTTCGCCGATGCGCTGCCTACTTTTTACCTGTTTGCAGTGCTCTTCGGCGCAGGCTTCGGCGGACGCAATCCACTGACCGTGGCCATCAGGGGCGATTACTTTGGTTCGGCGTCCTTCGGGAAGATATTGGGCTTTTCCACCGTGCCCATGAATATCCTGCTGCTGATCGCTGCACCTCTGGTAGGCTGGATGCGGGACGTTCAAGGTACCTACACCGATGCTTTCTTGGTCATGGTTCTAACAAACCTGGCTGGTGCTGCCTGTTTCCTTCTGGCCAAGCGGCCGGTAAAGAAAACGGCGCCCGTGCCCACCGCAGCAGACGAAGGCGCCATCTAGCTTCTTTACTAATCCTCTTAAGCGGGTACTCAACCCGCTGTCAGTCGTTCTTCGTGGGCTATGACTCCTGTATCTCGATACGTTCGATGACGACGGGCCCGGTTGGCCGGTTCCCTGATCCCTGAGCCACGTTGGAGATGGCGTCCGCTATATCTTGGCCGCTGGTCACTTTGCCGAAGATGGTGTGCGCCCCGGTCAGGTGGGGAGTTGGAGCGACGGTGATGAAGAACTGGCTTCCATTGGTGCCGGGGCCGGCATTGGCCATCGCCAAGATACCTTTGCTGTCAAAGGCCAAAGATGTGTCGAACTCGTCTTGGAATTTGTAGCCTGGCCCTCCCGTTCCTGTGCCGTCGGGGTCTCCTCCCTGAATCATGAAGCCTGGGATAACCCGGTGAAAAATCACATCGTTGTAGAATCCGTCCCTAGCCAAGAACACGAAGTTGTTCACAGTCACCGGCGCCTGAGACCGGAATAGTTCTATCTCGATATCGCCGTGATTGGTCTTGAACGTCGCCGAGTAGGACTTGCTGTCATCAAGGGTCATCGCCGGCGGCGCTGAATACTGTTGTGGCATGTGTTTCCTCCGGAATGTACTGTCAAATTGCCGACCTGGATTGTAGCACTGGTACTGGGAGAGGGAACACCCAAGAGAAATAACAGATCTCTGCCTCCGATAAACGAACCGGTGGCGAGGAATCGACGGCCCTGTGGTTTATAATTAAATAGCAGGGTATATGCGGCGGAAATCTGCCAGCAGCCGACCTGCATCCCAATTATCAGAAAGACGGGTCTTCCGTGTGCGAGTCGCGGAAGGACCGACCGATGACCGCCTTGAGGGGGCCGAAATTGGAGATACTTGAGCAGATGTGGGCCGAGGGCCACGAGCAGGTGGTGATGGTCTCCGATGCCGGATCAGGCCTGAAAGCGATCATTGCCATTCACGACACAACCTTGGGCCCGTCCTGCGGCGGAACCCGAATCTGGCCGTACAAGTCGGAACAAGAAGCGCTCTGGGACGCTCTGCGGTTGTCCCGGGCCATGACATATAAGGCGGCGGCCGCCGACCTGCCCCTGGGCGGAGGCAAAGGTGTGATCATCGCCGACTCCCACACCGAGAAGACCGAGGCCTTGGTCCGCGCCTACGGGCGTTTCGTAGACACCCTGGGCGGCCGATACCTCACCACCACCGATGTCGGCAGCACCGGCAGGGACTTGGAATACATCAAGCAGGAGACCGACTATGTAGTCGGCCTGCCCATCAGCTCCGGCGGTAGCGGCGACACTTCTATAATGACCGGTTTGGGCGTTTATATGGGGCTGAAATCCTGTGCCAAAGAGGCTTGGGGGAAGGAATCACTGACCGGCAAGACCGTGGCGATGCAGGGGTTTGGCAAGGTCGCGACATACACCGCTCACCATCTGATGAAAGAGGACGCCAAATTAGTGGTGACCGACGTATTTGACGACGCGCTCGACCGCGCTAGAGACCTGGGTCTGACCGTGGTGAAGCCCGAAGATATATACGGCCTCGACTGCGACATATTCGCCCCGTGCGCCCTCGGGGGAGTGCTAAACCCGGAGACGATTCCCCAGCTCAAGTGCAAGGTGGTTGCCGGAGGCGCCAACAACCAACTGCTGTCCGACGCCGACGGCGAGGTGTTGCATCGTCTAGGCATCGTGTACGGACCGGACTACATCTTGAACAGTGGCGGCATCATCAACGCCGAAGCCGAGATTGGCCGGGCATATAACTCGGACCGGGCCCGGGAAAAGACCGAGCGCATCTATGAGATTATGGACCGAGTCATCGCCATATCCAAGGCTGAGGAAATCACCACCGCCAAGGCGGCGGACCGCTTCGCCGAGGACCGGCTGAAGTCGGTGCGTGGGATTCGCAAGGTCTACCGGTCCAATTAGCGCCGCCGGCTGCTGGATATTTAAAACGGGCGTCCCGATTCATCGGGAAGCCCGCCTTTCGTTGCCGTTTGTTGGCCTA
>ERZ651768.354-NODE-354-length-34961-cov-5.347982_pt1 | contig 34961 bp, 34 predicted proteins | sample MGYA00514754_ERZ651768 | MGnify/ENA metagenome assembly ERZ651768
GGATGGGCAGCATTTTTATTTAGAATTTTTGTTGGAGCGGTTTCGACGATTTGACCCAAGTACATAACGGCTGTTCTATGAGATATGTGTTTTACAACGTTTAAATCATGCGAAACAAACAATATTGAAATATTTTCTTTTTCTTGAAGTTCTTGTAGTAAATTTATTATCTGCGCTTGAATAGAAACATCCAAGGCGGAAATAGGTTCATCGCAAACCAAGTACTGGGGGTTTAGAGAAAGGGCTCTTGCGATGCCTATACGTTGCCTTTGCCCTCCTGAAAACTCATGTGGATAACGATTCATGAATGAGCTGGATAAACCTACTTTTTGCATTATTTCAGCTACTTTCATTTTCAAGTTTGAGCGGACTGCTAATCCGTGAACCATCATTGCCTCTCCGATAATTCTTTCTACGGTAAAACGTGGATTAAGGGAACCAAAAGGATCTTGAAAAACTATTTGCATTTTGGGCCGTAAGGCATAGAGACTTTGGTTATCTAGCTTAAGGATGTCCACACCATTAAAGAAAACTTCACCTGATGTGGGCTTTATAAGGTTGATTGACATCCGGCCGAGAGTTGTTTTCCCACAACCTGACTCTCCTACCAAACCGAGAATTTCTCCATGTTTTATGTCAAGTGAAACGTCGTCCACGGCTTTCACGGTTTTATCGCGTTTAGATAAAAAACCATCATAAGTCTGAAAGTATTTTTTGAGTGATTGAATACGGATTAGTGTGGTCATTCAGGTATATTTGCCCCTTCTTGGTAAAGCCAACATGAAACTTTATGATCAATTCTTTTAAATGCATTTATTAACGAGGGTTGTTGTTTACATTGAGACATGGCCTCTTTGCACCTTGGATGAAATGCACAGCCTTGAGGAAGGTATGCAGGGTGAGGAACTTCACCTGGAATAGATTCCAGCTTCGATTTTCCGTTATCCATTGGCAGTGAATTAAGGAGACCGCAGGTGTAAGGATGCACTGGATTTTTAAAAATAGAGTTTACAGGTGCTTCCTCGACTATTTTTCCTGAATACATAACAGCAACTCGATGCGCAAACTGGGCAACAATACCAAGATTGTGGGTTATCAATAGAATTGACATTTTTAATTCTTTTCTTAAGGATGATAGGAGGCTAAGTATTTGAGCTTGAATGGTTACATCTAGGGCTGTTGTTGGTTCGTCAGCTATAAGCAAAGCAGGGCGGCATGCGATAGCTATTGCTATCATAATTCTTTGTTTCATACCCCCTGATAGCTCGTGTGGATATTGATCAATTCTAATTTCGGGCGAGGGAATTGAAACTTTTTTAAGGATGCTGAGGGTTTGCCTCCTTGCTTCTTGTTTTGATACTTGTTGATGTAGGATAATGGCTTCACTTATTTGGTCACCTATAGTAAAAATTGGATTAAGTGCTGTCATGGGTTCTTGAAAAATCATGCTAATATCATTTCCCCGAATTTTTTGCATTTCGTCATCTGAAAGACCCAATAGGTCTTGGTTTTTAAATTTAATTTTACCTGATTCAAAACGTCCAGGAGGTGATGGGATTAGTCTAAGAATGCTTAAAGCTGTAACTGATTTACCACATCCAGATTCTCCAACTATCGCCAATACTTCACCTTGATTGATATGAAGATCGATGCCACGGACAGCTTGGACAATTGTATTATTTGTATGAAAACTTGTACTTAAGTTTTCGATATTTATAAGGGGAGGGCTTGTGGGCATCTTATTTGCGGGATTAAAAATCCCAAAATCGAGACAGGTGTTTCAACTTTAATACTAAATCTGTTAATGATCATGTTGATGAGAGTCATCGGGTTTTGGTCCTTCGTTAAATATATCCTCGTACCTATAACCATCATCCTCATCAATTTCATAGCGAGCTAGAACTTCGGCTACAGCAAGTACATGATTGATATAAGGCGAAGATGCCTCGTCTTTTCGGCGTCCCTCGCTATGGCGATCTGCCGCGAAGAGAGCCGCCGTGAGCAAAGCATTCATGTGTAATCTCCCGAGTGTATTTTTCACATCAGTGGCAAACCCGTGGCGGAATGCTGCCCCACCCACATCCGCTAGGTAGGTTAGGTGGTGATCCCCAATACAGATGGTAAATCCGCCTCTTCTAGGACGGCCGTCAAATTCCTCACGTCTGTGACGATTGAGTCGAGCGTCTCTTCACGACCCATTCCCAAGGGTATATAGATCGGAACATGAAGTGCGTCTCCCTTGGGTGGCAGTTCATAGTATTCTAATTGGCCAGTATCTGCTGCTTTCTCAAACACCTGCCGTAGGTCCGCTGACACCTTCCAGCCCTTCCCGTACACGCGAAGCCACATTGGTGTCATAGCCACCTTAGACCAGTTCCGCAGGTTTACCTCCAACATGCAATAGACCACGCCTGCAAACCTAAAATATCTCCCTGCAGAGAAAGTCCCTTCACCGGACTTGAGTCCTTTGGTATCGACCAATCCTTCACCGAAGAGTCGAGCAACGGCGTCATCAATCAATCCCCGAAATTGGAAAAGACGAGCTGGTAAGGTGCTTGCGATCTCATGGTACTGAACTGGAAGGAAATCCTTATCCCCCCCACTCTCCCATTCACAAAGGACCTGAAGCTGCCCAAGGCTCTCTAGAAGTTCCTTCTCTCCTGACTCCGCTAAATCCTCAGCGAGGTGATCAAGAACTGTGCGCCAGCTGAGTAGCACTAAATGCAAATCACCAATCGGTGCAGCCAGCACACCAGAAATCGGAATCTGCCTTTCCCCGATGGTTCGCCCCGAGTCTGCGATCCTTGTGCTTAGTTCTGGCCAAAGAGCTTCCAGTCTCGTATCGGGTGCCATAAAGACCAAGACGCCTGACTCAGAACCGGATTCCTCAAGGCGAGCTAAGTACGTAACAGGTTGATTATCAGTGAGACCAGCCCAGAACTTAGCCTCTACAAGAACCCTCTCGTGACCACGTACGTCGACGCCAACTAGATCAGGCCTTTCCCCTCCCAATCCTACTGCTTGGGACTTGAAGCGAGCCTCAGTTGGAACAGAGCACCCTGCAGAGGTCAGGAGGCGGAGAAGAGACGCACGGGCGACCGAAGACTCATCCAAAACAAAGAGTAGTGCCTCTGTTGCAAGGTCCTCACGCTGGGTCACAAATCTGCCCGCGAGGTGTGCAAGTAATGCACGACTCATGCTTACGGTCCTTGATGAAGTAGGTCTGCGAACCTGCCACCTAATCCCGCAGTACCGCAACGTAGACGGGAGCACCACACCGGACGCGCAAAACAGTGTTGGTAGGTGCGTTAGCATCGTGCTAGCACCGTGCTAGCATGTGGCTAGCGAAAGTTCGTCCTAGCCCACATGCATCCTACTAGGGAACGGTATTGCATGGGCGTCGATGTGCCAATAAGGGGGACATCAGGCGGCGACGGCGGACGTTGTGCGTGAGTAGAGAGACCCGACTATGCAGGGGACATATGCACACTATATGCACACTATCCACAAAAATGGTCAGCCCGCCCGGGACTGACCATTCTCATAACTACTTGTGGTGATTCAACTTACCTGAGTGCCCCGCCAGGGACTCGAACCCCGAACCTACTGATTAAGAGTCAGTTGCTCTGCCAGTTGAGCTAGCGAGGCGTCTCTCCGAAAAGAGAGCGTCAAAAGCTACCCGACCCCCTAGGGCGGTCAAGTGGTTCCCCTCTTCGGGTGAACGCGTACATCCACAGAATCCTGGAGTACCTGAAATCGATGAGAGTCAGCGGGCCAACCACGCTCACGATAATGAGCACGAGAAGGGCCGGAGCGGTCGTGAAGTAGCGGATCAGGAGGTATACCGTGAAGCTCTCGGCGACTGTCAGAGCATAGCTCACGTACATCGCCCCACCGAAGAATCCGGGCTCCTTCTCGAAATGATAGCCGCAGTGGGGGCACCTTCCCTTTAGGAGACTTCGAAAACGATTCACGGCCGACATTCGCCGCTCAGTATGCTGCGATCCCCGTCACCGCCTGGCCCAGGATCAGCCCATGGATATCGTGCGTTCCCTCGTAGGTATAGACCGATTCCAGGTTGGCCATATGCCGCATCGAGTTGTACTCGACGAGAATTCCGTTTGCGCCCAGAAGTCGCCGGGCCTCGCGGGCGATGTCGCAGGCCATATTGACGTTGGCGCGTTTGGCCAGGGAGACCTGCTGCGGTGTCATCGTGCCCGCGTCCTTGAGCCGGCCGAGCTGGATGCACAGAAGCTGGCCCTGGGTGATGTTGGTCAGCATGTCGGCGAGTCGGATCTGCTGGATCTGCTTTCCGCCGATCGGCTTGCCGAACATCAAGCGCTCCTTCGAGTAACTCCTGGCTTCGTCGAAGCAGGCCATAGCGGCGCCGACCGCGCCGAACGTGATGCCGAAACGCGCTTGGGTGAGACACTTGAGCGGGCTCTTCAGCCCGCTGGCCTCAGGCAGGAGGGCGCTGTCGGGCAGGCGGACATCCTCCAGATGAAGCTCACTCGTGTCGGACGCCAGCAGCGACATCTTGCCCTTTTGGTCTCGGGCTGAGAAACCGTCCGTGTCCGTGGGCACCACGAATCCGCGGATCCCCTTGGTGTCGCCGATCTCCTCGGTCTGGGCCCAGATGATGGCGACGTCCGCCATCGATCCGTTAGTGATCCACATCTTGACGCCGTTCAGCAACCACCCGTCGTCGGTCTTCTTGGCGGTAGTGATCATTCCGCCCGGGTTCGACCCGTAGTCGGGCTCGCTGAGACCGAAGCAGCCGATCTTCTCGCCCGTCGCGAGCTTGGGCAGCCACTCCTGCTTGTGCTCGTCGCTCCCGAAGGTGAACAGCGGATACATGACCAGGGCGCCCTGCACTGAAGCGAACGAGCGTATACCTGAGTCTCCCCGCTCGAGCTCCTGGGAGATGAGGCCGTAGGCCACGTTGTTGAGGCCGGCACAGCCGTACTCCTCCGGGAGGGTGGGGCCGAGCATGCCCATCTCGCCCAACTCGGGAATGAGCTCCTTCGGGAACTGGCGGTCGATGTACGCCTTGCCGATGATCGGCATCACGCGTTCCTCGACCCACTCACGGACCGTGTCCCGGATCATGCACTCCTCTTCACTCAGGAGCGAGTCGACGTCGTAGAAGTCCGTGCCTTGAAACTTGCCGGCCATGCGTGTTGCCTCCTTGAAGGACCCGAAATCGGACGGAGGAAGTTAGTACATCCCCTACTCGGGAGGGACTGCTCCCGCAGTCGGAAGGCTGCGTGTACGTGCGACGGTGTAGAGAAACTCTCGTGTCACCCGAGCGCTAAGGTAGAAGGCGCCGAGCACCACGCCGACCCAGCCGCCGATCAGCAGCGAAGGTTGGATGTACAGCCAGATCCACAACGCCAACACGACGGCGACCCCGACCCCGACATACCAACTCCGGGAGGCGGCACGAGACTGGGCGGCTTCGACGCACGTGTCGCACCAGCGTAAGCGATCGAGGTCCTGCCGAGGCTTGTTCTGAAGGCAAAGCAGGCACGGCGCCTCGAGTGAGTCGAGGTCTTTCCGAATCACGTCATAGCCTCCTACGGGCCCGCCAGGCGGCGGGGAACGAGGAAAGCGCCCGAACTAACGCATGAATTCCGTATTGTACTCGAAGTCTGTGTGATCCTCACCCCACTCCACGAGCGCCTCCAACAACACCGGACGCCGGGTCCCCCCCACGCGCGCCCTCCCGGCGATGTTTTTCGCCCGTCGCCAGGTGAGTGCGTTCAACGCATCCCTGTTAAGAAAGGCGCGGGCGACTTCCGTATCGGCGCGGGTGCGCGTGATGACCCGAGCACCGGACAACCCCGGGTACTCCCGAAGCAGAGCCTCCGTCTCGTTTGAGAAGAGATAGATGTAGGGTCCGACTTTTGCCCAAAGAGAGCCACCCCTCCGTACCTGCCGTACGGGTTGGTCGACCGTAAGCTCCGCGACGTTGCCGTTCACCTGAACGGTCAGGTCGGAAGAAGTCGCGTAGAGGGCCCCGGCCTCGCTGTCGGTAGGGAGAGCGAGGTTGATCTCCTCACACCCTGGAAGACCAAGGATGAGGCACCTCGCCAGAGCGAGGTCGGCCTGCTCACACCCTGGAAGACCAAGGATGAGGCTCATCGCCAGCACGTACATAATCGGTCTACGGTTCATCGACATATTCGGTCCATCGAAATACTCGTCACTTTGTTGTCATGTGTGTCACCTCTTAACGTACATACCACAACAACGTTTCTGCCAGTTCTTCTACCGCCGACGCGACCAATCCGAAGTCGGCCTCCGGGTCCGAAGCGCAAAAACGATTTCCGGATCTACATCTGCGGTCACGCCCGTCCTGGGTTGCACCGGGAACACCATGACCCGTCTGCCACGTAGATCCGGAATGAACCCCTCGAACTGTCCTGCGGACGGAGTTTCGGACGTTCCACCGCACCCAACCACCTTGACTGCTGCAAACAGCGTGCCTAGAGCCTTCGCGTGATGTAGTCGGCCGGTCATCGGGTCCTCTCTGGGCTCATTCTTCAGCGGAGACTTCGTCCGAGTCCAGCGCGAGCGCCACCGAGTTGATGCAGTAGCGGGCCCCCCCGGGAGCGGGGCCATCGGGGAAGACGTGGCCCAGGTGCCCCTCGCAGTTGGCGCACAGAACCTCTACACGACGCATCCCGAGCGTGTGATCCTCCTCGGTGCGGACCCGTCCCTCTTCGATCACCTCGGAGAAACTCGGCCAGCCAGTCCCCGACTCGAACTTGGACTCCGAACTGAACAAGGCTTCGCTACACCCCGCACAGCGATAGATCCCCTCATCGTGCTCATCCCAGTAGGCGCCACTGAAGGCCCGTTCAGTACCCTTTTCCCTCAGCACCCGGAACTGTTCGGGCGTGAGGATCTCGCGCCAGCGATCTTCGGAGATGTTGGCTTTGTCGGGCACGTTCCTCTCCTCGGTTCAACCATCCAGTTGGACCCAAGGATGGCACAACCAGCCGCCACGGGCTAGAAGAGGGGCGAGGCTCGCACCATCTTGCTCCCACCAAACCAGAGCGGTTTATTAGCTTCCGACAGATCACACCGACCCGTACACAACCCCAACCGGATCCAAGCATGAGTGATTCCCCCGTCCGACTCGTTTCGTGGGACAGCCTCCCTAAAGAGGAACTGAAACCCGGCCTCACCCGCAACTGGGTGAACGGAGAGAAGGGCATGCTCGCCCAGATCTATTTCCACAAGGGAGTGATGGTCCCTAAACACAGCCACGAGAACGAGCAGTTTGCCTACGTTCTCGAGGGGGCGCTGCTCTTTCGGATCGGAGACGACCAAACGGAGGAGGTGGTCGTGCGGGCCGGCGAGGTGCTACACATTCCGTCCAACGTGCCTCACAGTGCCGAGGCGCTCGAGGACACGCTGGATCTGGACGTATTCGTGCCGCCCAGGGAGGACTGGTTGTCCGGAGCGGACGACTATCTCCGGGGCTAGGTCTACCGACTTCGGGGCTAGACCTACAAAACTGCTAGACCTACAGAGCCACTAAACGTGCAAAGCTAAGGGAACAGGGGGCGCAATCGTATGGAATTAGGTCTCGAAGGAAAAACAGCGTTGGTGGCGGCTTCGAGTCGCGGTCTAGGCCGGGCCGTTGCCGACGAAATGGCCAGGGAGGGTGCCAACCTCGTGATCTGTGCCCGGACTGTGGCTCCTCTGGAAGAGGCCGGTCAGTGGATCCACGATGCCACGGGCGCCGAAGTGGTGGCCGTTCCGGCGGACCTCAGCGACCCGGAAGACATCGACCGTCTCATAAAGACGGCCGAGCAGGACTTCGGGAAGATCGATATTCTGGTCACGAATACGGGCGGGCCGCCGCCGGGCCCCTTCGAGAGCCACTCCGTCGAAGCATGGAGTGCCGCCGTCGAACAGAACCTCAACAGCGTGCTGAATCTTACGAGGGCCGTGCTCCCTGCAATGAAGAAGGCCAAGTGGGGCCGGATCATCAACATCACGTCGGTGGCCGTGAAGCAGCCGATCGACGGGCTCATCCTGTCGAACGCGGTCCGCGCGGCCGTGACGGGGTTCGCCAAGACACTCGCCAATGAGGTCGCCTCCTCCGGCATCACCGTGAACAACGTGATGCCTGGCTTCACCAGGACCGAGCGGCTGGACGGACTGGCGGAGAACATCTCCGAAACCCAGGGGATCACGGTGAAAGAGGCCTTCGCTCGTTGGGAGGCCCAGAGCCCGATGGGACGGATCGGCGAGCCCAAGGAATTTGCGGCCCTCGTCGCGTTTCTCGCGTCCGAGCGCGCGAGTTATATCACGGGCACCTCGATCCCCGTGGACGGGGGGTTCATCCAGGCGGTGCTTTAGAAGCGCTCCTAGTTCCCCACGGCCGCGGCGTCGTCATGCCTCGGATCAGGCATTCCGAGCCGGTCCCCCGTCTCGGGATCGATCATGATGGACTGGGCAAAGCCCTGACTCCCCCCCACCGACACCCTGTGGCCGAGTTGTCGTAGCCTCTCGGCCGTCGCGCCCGAGACCCCATCGCTCTCGATACCGACCTGGTCGGGCAGCCACTGGTGGTGCAGGCGCTTTGCGGCCACCGCCTCCCCGATACTCATGTCGAACTCCATGATGTTCAGGAACACCTGGAGGACGGTGTTGATGATCCTCCTGCCCCCAGGAGACCCCACGACGGCGACGAGCTCACCGTCTCTCGCCAGGATGCTCGGTGACATGCTCGACAGCATGCGCTGTTCCGGACGGGCGAGATTCGGCTCGGTGCCGATCAGTCCCCGGGCGTCGGTCAGGCCCGGTCCGGCGTTGAAGTCGCCCATCTCGTTGTTCAGCAGAAATCCGGCGCCGGGCACGGTGATTCCCGATCCGTAGCCCCCCTCGAGCGTGTACGTCACGGAGACGGCCATTCCGCTCCCGTCCACCACCGAGTAGTGCGTGGTTTCCCGGGGCTCATACACAAGCGCGATGTCCGAGGGCGCCGACACACCAGCCGCCGCGCCGTCGATCTCACTGCGCACCCTGGCCGCGTAGTCCTTGCTGATCAGGCCATGCAGCGGGACGTCCGCGAAGTCCACGTCTGCCACGTACTGCGCCCGGTCGCGAAAGGCACGGCGCATGGCTTCGACAAGGTGATGAACGTACTCGGCCGAGTTGTGCCCCATCGCCGCGAGGTCGTAGCCCTCGAGGATGTTGAGCATCTCGACTATGGCGATTCCGCCACTGGAGGGCGGTGGCATGGAGATCACGTCGTATCCCCGATACGTCCCATGGACCGGCGTACGCTCCCGCGCCTCATAGCGGGCCAGATCCTCGAGCGTGATGATGCCTCCCTCACGCTCCATCTCGGCCACGAGGAGCCGAGCGGTCTCTCCGGCATAGAAACCATCGTGCCCCTCCAGGGCGATCCGCTCCAGCGTCCGTCCGAGGTCGGTCTGAATCAATCTGTCACCCGAAGAGTACGGGCGACCCTCGTTCGAGAAGGAGTTCATCGTCGCCTCATAGGCGGCACCCCGACCGGTTACGAAGCCTCGGAGGCTACGCGCCAAACGATCCGTGAGCACGAAGCCGTCAAGGGCGAGCCCGATCGCCGGCCGCACGAGGTTCTCCCAGTCCTGGCTCCCGTAGAGCTGGTGGGCCTTCCAGAATCCCGCGACCGTCCCGGGCACACCGACGGCCAAGGCGCCTCTGTGATGTTTCGTTCTGGAGTATTCACCCGAATCGTCGAGCCACATCTCGGGGTACGCCGCCAGCGGCGCCTTCTCCCTGAAATCGAGAGCGGTCGCGGTCCCATCAGGGAAGCGGATCACCATGAATCCGCCGCCGCCGATGTTCCCGGCAAAAGGATGTGTCACCGCCAGCGCGAAACCCGTCGCGATTGCGGCCTCCACGGCGTTACCACCGGCCGCCAGAACGTCCGCTCCCGCCCTGCTCGCGTCGACGCCCGCTGAGACGACCATCCCATCGGGCGCCCGAACCGGTTGGATCGTATCGGCCTGAATGGCCAACGGCGCCACGCTGGCCGTTACGGCTGGCGGTATAGCCGCCACCGGCGTGCCCATCCAGAGGGTGACGAACGTGAACAGCGCGATGAAATGTCGGCGGTCGATCATATGTCTCCTTAGACGATGAGTTCCACAAAACGCTGCGCGAGCGCGGGACCGGTGCCCGCGTCTTCATGCTTGAAGAAGACGTAGACGTCCTCCCAACCCTGATCCGAGGCGATACCTGCCCAGCGGGCGAGGTCATCCGGCTCGTAGGCCTCTCTGCGGAGGCGAAGATATCCGTACGGCGCGGTGGCGACCACGGGTGGCGGCTCGTCCTCGGTGTGTGCGACAACGAGCGCGGCTCCCGCATCGCCTAGTATCGTGTAGATCTCGTCGTCGAACCACGAGTCGTTCCGGAATTCGAACACAGCGCGAAGCCCCTTCGGGAACAACGAGACGAAGTCCCGCAAGCGCGCTGCGTCGCTCTTCAGGTTGGGCGGAAGCTGGAAGAGCATGGGACCCAGGCGCGCGCCGAGCTCGCTGGAGACGTCCACGAGATAGCTCAGCTCATCCTGCGTGTCCTTGAGCCTCTTGAAATGCGTGATCTTCCGGGAAGCCTTGAGCACGAAGGAGAAGTCGTCCGGGACCTTGCTGGCCCAATCCGCGAGAACCTTCCGTGCTGGCATCCGATAGAACGTGTTGTTGATCTCGACCGCGTTGAGGCGCTCTCCGTAGTAGGCGAGCATCCCGTCGTTGGGGAGATCCTCGGGATAGAAGGGGCCCTTCCACGCCTTGTAGGAAAAGCCGCTCGTCCCGACCCAACAGTTCATTGCCACCTCCGCGGACAAGTGGAAATCACTCGCCCACGAAGATAGCTTCGCTTGATGTTGCCCGACACGATACTAGAAGACCGTTCAAGAGATGTGAGCCAGCTGCTGGGGCGAGCGGACGTCCGAGCAGCGGGTGAGCACATCTTGGCGACCGACGACAAGACGCTCGCCGACCAGATCGATCTCACCGAGATCCCGGCCCCGCCTTTCGGCGAAGACGCTCGAGGGCGCCGTATGGCGGAACTCCTCGGTGCAGCGGGCCTCTCCAACGTCGAGCAGGATTCAGTCGGCAACGTTGTCGCGCTCCGCCCCGGTGCAGAAGATCGAGAGCCGCTCGTGCTGTCGGCGCACCTGGACACCGTATTCCCGGCAGGCACGGATGTGACCGTACATGCCGACGGTGACCTCTTTCGGGCTCCCGGCGTCTCGGACGATGGGCGGGGACTAGCCGCCCTCGTCACGGTCGCTCGGGCGTTGTCGCAGGCAGACATCACGACCCGGACTCCGATCCTGTTCGCCGCCACCGTGGGAGAAGAAGGGAGTGGGGATCTCCGCGGCGTTCGTCACCTGTTCGAATCGGGCGGCGCGGCCGCTGATGCGGCGGGATTCATCTCCTTGGACGGAGCGGGGATGAAGTACGTGGTAACAAGAGCGCTGGGAGCACGGCGCTTTCGGGTGGTCCTCAGCGGCCAGGGTGGACATTCGTGGATCAACTACGGCGCACCCAATCCCATTCACGCGCTCGGCCGAGCGATCGGCGCTTTGGCGTCGTGGCCGCCGCCGACTGATCCAGCCCTGAGTCTCACCGTGGCACGGTGGGGAGGAGGCACGAGCGTCAACGCGATCCCGGCCGAGGCCTGGGCCGAATTGGATTTTCGGAGTGAATCGATTGGGCATCTCGACGTTGGAGAGGAGCGTCTACGGGCCGTGCTGGATCGATCCGTGGCCGAGGAGAACGCCAGTGTAACGGACCAGGATGGCCGGCTCCGCGTCGACGTGACCGTGGTGGGCCGCCGGCCGGCCGGCGTCACAGCGTTGGATTCACCGCTCGTGGAGGCGGCGCTCGCAGCCACGCGAGCCTCGGGCGTCGAGCCGAAGGTCACGGCTTCTTCGACCGACGCCAACCTGCCCATGTCGCTGGGGATTCCGGCCATCACCCTCGGAGCCGGCGGCTCGGCAGGAGCGGTTCATACGACCGACGAGTGGTATCACAACGGGAACGGTTCGATAGGAATCCAGCGGGCTCTTCACACGGTGCTGTTGGTCTCAGGACTGGACTGAGCGGGCGGCCTAGTCCTCCCCGTCCACTTCGGAGTGATCGCCGACACTGAGGCGGCCCCGGTACGCCGTGACCCTCGACTCCGAACCCACGAGGGAATCGTGGAGGGTGGAGCCGGCGACTGTGGATCCCGAGCCCAGAATCGTGTCGGCCACCGTTGAATCTTCGACGCGGGCTCCTGCTTCAACCGTCACGTTCGGTCCGAGCACCGAGTTGCGCACCACGGCACCCTCCTCGACCCGAACGGGGTCGTTCACCGTTGAATCCTCCAGCGTGGCGGAGTCCGCGATTCCGCTTCGACCCCCGAGTAGCAAGTGCCGATTGGTCTCGAGCAGCGTCTCGGGCTTTCCGCAGTCGTACCAGCCTGCGACTGGCGCCACCTGAATCTTCGAGCCGTGGTCGACCATGTACTGGAAGGCATCCGTCAGATAGAACTCTCCGGACGGTCCGGGGCTCGCGCCGAGTGTGTGGCGGACTCCCTCAAAGAGGAGCCGCCAGTCCTTGATGTAATAGAGACCGATGTTGGCGAGCTTGGAGATCGGCTCGGAGGGTTTCTCGATGATTCGGACCATGTGGCCTTCGTCGTCGGTGAGGATCACCCCGTAGCGCTGGTAGTCCTCCACCTCCTTCGCCCAGATGATACCGCCCATGGTTTCGCCGACGTCGCGCACCAACCCGAGATTAGCATCGAAGAGGGTGTCTACGAAGAGGATCAGCACGTCCTCGTCCACGAACGGCTCCGCCAGACTTACGGCACTGGCGGTCCCGTCCTGAACTTCCTGGACAACGTAGTGAGCCGTGATGTTCGGGTACGCTTCGGCGATATAACTCTCGACGACCTCTCGCAGATAACCGACCACGAAAACCATTTCGTCCACGCCGAGTTGGACGAGGTCATCGAGGATGTAGCTCATGACCGGCCGTCCCGCGACGCGGATGAGCGGCTTGGGCGTGACGTGTGTGTGCGGGCGAAGCCGAGTGCCCTTTCCAGCCAGGGGAATAATCGCTTTCATGCGTATGGGCTATGGGTTCAACGAACGACGACGATCGAGACACTATGGAACACTGGCCGGGAGTCCGGGTCAAGAGATCGACCCCTTCCCTCGGAGGTTAGCCGTTTGTTCACGGGACGACTTACCAGAGCGCTGACCACCAATCGCGTCGAGACAGACCCCTGGTCCGACGACCCGCGGCTCCTCGGCCGCACCTACGCAATCCCGTTCGAGGCGGTCTGGCGCTCATGTGTCAAACTCGTCCGGGAGCACGCCGGGTGGAGAATGCTCCAGTCGGACGACCTCGCAGGTTTCATTCGGGTCCATTGTACCACCAGGCTCTTCCGCCAGGAAGACGATCTCGAAATTCATGTTGGGCTGGACGAGCACGGATTGACGCGGGTCGACCTCCGATCCCACGCCCTGTCGCGCCGCGTGGATCTGGGCACAAACGCCCGCCGAGTAGGGCGCTTCTCCGCGAGGCTCGATGAGTCACTCGGAGCCGGGGACGGCAAGATCCTCGATCCGCGTGAAACCGCACGAATGACCCGGCGGGCTTGATGCCGGAAGGATTGGCCCCTCACGGTCGTGCCTCGCTTGCACTGTGCCTGCTTCTGTATGCCTGTGGCGGCGACGTGCCCGCGCCACCGATTGCCGAGCAGGGTCTTCAAACGAGCGAGAGCGCGGGGCGAAGCTTCGAGGACGGCCTGTACGAACGGAACGTGGTGTTCATGACGGTCGGCGCCGACAGCGCCATCATTGTTCCATGGTTTTTTCGGGCTTCCTCTTCTGCGGAAGGTGTGGAGCGCGAGGTGGAGGGTTGGCTGCAACGTGGCGGACTCTGGGAGCCATTCTTCGGTGATCAGTGGAGTTCCGAACCGACCCGGACGCCGTCCCGAATCCAGCCGCGAGGTGCCATGGACCTGGTCGTCGGCGTCGGCGGCACTTTGGAACGCATCCTGTTTGAGGAGGGGCAGAGGCAACTCGAGGTCGTGATCGGTGAGGGAACGTCGGATTGGAGTGGAAATCGGGGAGAGACCTTCCGCGTGCATCGCGGCGAGGCTGTCTTCGGTGACCAGAGGGTCGAAGGGGTCGTGCTGGACATGAACCGGGCACGCTTCAGAGACGCTCCGGAACCCGGCGAGTGGATGTTTCTGACCGGGCCCAGGCGCTTGGCCATTTTGATCGTGTCGCCGGGGGGGTCACCAGCCTACACGGCGTGGGGCAGAAGAGGAGAAGACGAATTTCGGTGGCCGGAAGTGCTGATGTCGTGGACCACCGTGAGGTCGTTCGAGACGGCGCGCAGAGACGTGCCGGTCGAGTGGCTAATTCGATCGCCCAACGGAGAGCTGGAGGTCACGCTCGCCAACGCCGGCATGGAGCTCCGGGCACCAGAGGGACAGGGGCCGGTCCTTCCGGTCGACGGCCTTTTCCAAGTCACCGGTTCGGTCGTCCTTGGCGGAGAGTCCCTCGAAGCACGGGGGCTCGTGCGCCACGTTCAGGGTTGAGGTGACGGTGTGAACGAGTTGATCACCGCCCTGGTTTTTGTCGTCGCCGGCGCCCTGGCGGGCGGCCTCACCAATTCCATCGCCATCTGGATGCTCTTTCACCCATACGAGCCTCCTCACGTCGGGAAGCGCAGCTTAAAGATGCTGCAGGGGGCGATCCCCAAGAGTCAGGCGCGCCTAGCCACAGCGATCGGGCGGACGGTCGGCACGCGCCTGCTCACGCCTGAAGATTTGAGCGCGACCTTCAGCGACGCATCCGTCCGGCAGGCGTTCGGTGAGCACCTTTCAGGATTTCTGAACTCCATGCTGCACACTGAACGCGGATCCTTACGGGACTTGATCCCGGAACGGATGCACGAGCAGACCGACAAAATACTGCAGGAGGTCGCTGAGTTCGGGCTGGCTCGCCTGCGGGAGTACCTCGACTCTGACGGTTTCGCCTTGACGATCTCGGACCGCGCCGACGAGATCGTGCGATCCATCAAGGACGAGCCCGTAGCAGGGATCCTGACGCCTGCCCGTGAAAGCGCCATATCCGAAGCCGTCGAGGACTGGATCTCCAACGCGGTGGAGGGCGAAGACTTCAGCACGGCCATCGACGACTACCTGAGCCGCACCACCCGCAGGCTCCTCGAGCCGACCCGCACGTTCGATGAGGTACTGCCGCTAGGGCTCGTCGGAGCAGTAGAGAAGGGCATCGCGGCGTACCTCCCCATGGCCATTCGCCGCTTGGGCTCGACCCTGGAGGACGAAGACGCGCGAGAAAAATTCAAGAACTTCATCCACGAAATCCTTCAGCGCTTCCTCGGAGACCTCAAGTTCCACCAGCGGGTGGTGGCGAAGCTCATCGTCACCGAATCGGCAGTCGACAACGTCCTCGACACGATCGAAGAGGAGGGCGCGGAACGGTTGGCCGAGATACTCCAGGACCCATCCATTCAGGACGCCATGGCGCAGGGAATCAACGACGCGATCGTGGACTTTCTGCGCAGGCCCGTGGCAGACGTGCTGGGTGATGAGGAGGACGAGAGCGTCGTGGACGCTCGTCGGACGGTCGGCACGTGGATCATCGGTGTGGCCCAGGATCCGAACTCCCGGGGATTCCTCGTAGAGAAGTTGGAGGTGGCTCTGGACGGCGTGGGCGCCCGGACATGGGGCGAAGTATTCGAGAAACTGCCGCCGGAACGTTTGGCCGAATGGCTCGTAAGTGGAGCGCGTAGCGAGGCGGCGGACACACTGTTCCGTGAGTTGGCCACCCGACTCTCATCGAGCCTGCCGGATCGACCCATCGGAACACCCGCGAACTGGCTCCCTGAGGGATCAGTGAGAAAGTTGGAAGAGGCGATGAGCGACCCGGTCTGGGAGTGGCTCCAAACCCAGGTTCCGTCCGTCATCGAACAGATCGACATTGCGGGCCGAGTCGAGCAGAAGGTCCTCGAGTTTCCGCCGGCGAGGATGGAGGAGTTGGTGCGGAAGGTCACCCACAAGGAACTCCGCGTTATCGTGCGGCTCGGCTACCTCCTGGGCGGCGGCATCGGGATAACCCTGGTGATCCTGGACCGGTTTATCCTGCCCCTCTTTGGGGGCTGAACCGCCGAGCGCCCCTCGGCCTACCTTCGTTGACCAATGTCTCGATCTCTTCTTCTCAGGTTGGGTCGGTCGTCACGGTCACGGGCCACGGCAGTCTTGAACCGTTGCCGCGTGCGCCCGCGAGTGGACGCGCGTTCATCCGTCTTGAAATAATTGAGCCACATAAAGTGGCGCTTGGCCCGCCGTGGCTTGCCGGTACCCATGCGAGCCTCGATCTCTTCCTGGGACTGCGAGTAAGGAGCGTACCCGAGATAGAAACCGAGTGCGACAGCAGCAAGGGCGCCGAGGATTTGGAGAAAGAGGATCATCGGAGGAAGAGGATCACTGGAAAACGATCAGGCCTTTCCGACCGACTCCAGGAATAGCATGCCCAGGCCAGCCACGAGAATAGTGGCCACTGTCATCGTACCCACACCAACCAGTGCCATGACGACCCAAAATACGGCGTGAATGAAGTTGTAGCCGCCCGGAAGAAGATCCATGCTCTGTGCCTCGAATCCTTACAGTGAAAGCCGTGACCTAACGCTCAATATGTACTGTGGTGGTTAGGGCTACAATGGGTCGCTGGGGAGAGGCTCCGAGGGAACTCCTGGGGGGCCCATGGGAATCCTACTCGGACTCGTCCCTTCCGCTCTCCACCCTCTTTCGAACGTCGGCCAGATGACCCGGCGCGAGGTCGAGGAGATGGCACACTCGGCGCATCAGAGACTCCTCATGACTCGATAGCTGCCCGTCCGCATATACCAGACCCCACATCACCTCGACCAACACCATCTTTTGGCCAAGAGAATAGTTTTGTTTGATCAGCTTCGTGAATTGCCAAAGGTCGACGGCAGAAGCGCGTGCTTTGTCGGCCAATTCGAGGAGCTGGTCGGCCTCCTCCTCCTCGAGCCCATACTGCCGGCGCACTGCCGACACGAGATGCTGCTCTTCGTCTTCCGTGAACTCCTCGTCGGCATACGCGATCTCGATCAACAAAGCACACGCGGCCAGACGGACGTCCTGCTCTCCTACCTCCTCCTCCGGTGACTCCGGCGCCATCGATGCACCGAAAAAAGACCGGATCGCACCTAACATGGACTTCTCCTTATTTCTCTGCCGACAACCGTCAAAGGCTCCAGCCTCGAACCCACAGAGCGAAGAATGCACTGCACGTCGGCCGTGACCAGATCTTCACGGCATACGTCGATCACAAACGGTTCAACTCTCTCGCATGCCGGTACATCTCCGAGGCCCGCTCACGGTCGTCCTTGCGGTCGAACAACATCCCGAGCGTGTGGTAAGCGCGCCAGTTCCCCGGCTGGAGCTGAACGGCCCGTTCCATGACTTTCAGCGCTTCGTCGACGCGACCGAGCCGGTTGAGGGCCTCGCCACGGTAGAAATGGGCCGGCCCGTGAGACGAATCCTGTATGCAAATCGCTTTGAGCTGTACCTCCGCGGCGGCGTAAAGGCCCTTCCGGAACGCGAGAATCGCCTCACCAACTCGCACCTCAACGTTCAGGGGATCGAGGCGAATAGCCGTGTTGATGGCCTCATCCGCTTCCCCGAACTGGCTCAGCGCCCCGTATGCTGTTGCCAAGTGAGCCAGGTTCTCGACGTTTTCGGGGTCCAGCTTTTCCGCCGCGAGGAACTCTTCGATCGCCGACTCATGACGGCCGTGCTCATAGTGCCGTAAGCCACGATTGATATGCGCCAGCAGAGGGGTCTCGTAGGGCCTCATGATGTCGCGGTAAATGTCCACAGCCTCCCGGCCCCGGCCCTCCCGGAACTGGCGAAATGCACGGGCAAGCCGCTTCGGGTTGGGGGGGACGTCGGGGTCGGGGATGTCCGCTTGGGAAGCCTCCGACTCGGGGAGGTCGTCCCGGGGCCGATCCTGCTCAGAACTACTGTCGGCCATCAAACTTCTCCACCGACGGCGCAGGAGGCGCCTCTCCCGACGTACATTCGTGCACCCAATCGAGGTACGGACCAAACCCATCTTCCACGGGAACTGACAATACCTCGGGCACCTCGTACGTATGAAGCTCCGCGACCCGGGCGATGAGCGCCGGGCTCTTTACAGCACTGGTTTTCAACATAAGTAGAACTTCTTCTTCGACGTTCACCTTTTCGTCCCAGCGAAAAACAGACGTGACGTTCGGTATCACGTTGCCACACGCGGCCAGTGACTCTTCCACGACCTGGCGAGCCAGCGCCAGTGCCGGCTCCTTCCCCGGCGCCGTGACAAAGACAGTGACGACCTCTGTGCCCGGCATCACACCTCCACGAAGACGGTCTGGTCGAAGTTCGCTTCCGCGTAGAAGGCGTCGATGAGATCTCGATACTTCTCCTCGACCACCCCTCTCTTGACCTTCTGTGTAGGTGTAAGCGTGCCGTCCTCGACCGTGAACGGAGCCGCAATGAGACCGATCTTTTTCGGCTTCTCATATTTGGCCAAGTCATCGAGGCGGGCCTGGACCCTGGCCTCCATATACTCCTGCACCGGCTTTGACTCCAGTAGCAACTTCTTGTCGAGAGCACTGATCCCACTCTTTCGCGCCCAGGCTTCGAGGTTGGGAAAACCCGGCACCACAAGCACAACACAATAGCTGCGGCGATCACCGAGCATGACCGCCTGCTCGATGAAGTCATCACCCTTCAATTTGTTCTCGATCGGTTGCGGCGCAACGTTCTTGCCGCCAGCGGTAACAATGATGTCCTTGATGCGATCGGTGATCCTGAGAAATCCGTCCTCATCGATTTCCCCCACGTCTCCGGTGTAGAACCAGCCGTCCGCATCGATGGCCTTCGCCGTGGCCTCGGGCATCTCGTAGTAACCCTTCATTACCTGGGGCCCTCGGACCAGAATCTCTCCACCCTCACCGATGCGGATTTCGGTACCAGGAATCGGCCTTCCGACCGTACCGATCCTGAAGTGCTCCGGCGTATTGAAGTTCGTCCCGGGACTCGTCTCAGTGAGTCCATAACCCTCGTAGATCGGAATCCCCGCGGAGAAGAAGAATCTGTTGATCTCCGGAGCGAGGGGGGCCCCTCCGCTCACGAAGTATCGCACCCGACCACCCATCGCCGATCTGATTTGTCGGAATACCAAAAAGTCAGCGATGGCGTACATGAACTTGACTGCACCGCTCGGTTCCCGCCCCGCCAACTTCTCGTCCGCCCACGCTTCACCGACCCTCCGAGCCCACTGCACGACCTTCTTCTTGATGCCCCGCGCCTCCATGATCGTGTTGTACATCTTCTCGTAGAGCCGGGGGACCGAGTTGGCAAGATTCGGACGTACGATCATGAGGTCCTCGGCCACCGTGAACATCGAATGGGCGAACGTCTGGATGACACCACAGGAGAAGTGGAAGTAGGAACCCGTCCTCTGAAACACGTGCGATAGAGGAAGGAACACGAGCGACGTGTCACCCGTTGTGCTCGGCAAAATCCGAGTTATCGACCGCACATTGCTGGAGATGTTGTGGTGCGTCAGCATCACTCCCTTCGGATCCCCGGTGGTGCCCGACGTATATAGGATGGTCGCCACGTCCTCCGGACCGGCCTCGAGGGCCTTGGCCCGAAAGGCCTGATCAGAATCCACCGCGGCGTTCCGTCCGTGTTCCAGGAAGTCTCGCCATACCAGTACGCCGTCCTCGGGCGGCTCCGTAGAGCCGAACATCACCACCCTGACGTCACGCTCGATCTGCCGACTCGCCTCCAGAACCTTCCGCACCTGACTGATATCCGAGACGAACACCAACTGCACCTCGGAATTTTTCAGGATGTAGGCGACCTGGGAAATCGTCAGCGTGCTATAGATGGGCACGTCGAGAATGCCAACACACAGACACGCAAAATCGGCGAGTGCCCACTCCGGGGAATTCTCCGCAAGAATCGCCACCTTGTCCCCAGAGCCCAGGCCCAACGCCTGGAGACCTGCCGCGGCGGCGCCCACGATTTCGTAGACCTCGTCGAAGGTGATGCCCTCTAGGTGGCTGCCCTCGTCGGGAAAATACTGATAGGCCAGGCGGTCCCCATGTTTCTCGACCGCCGTAAGAAAGAGTTCGGCCAGCGTTCCTGGGGGCAGGTCATCCTGGTCGTACGCCGGGTGGGAAGTGTAGTCGATGGCACTCATGCCGTCACATGCCTTCGACAACGGTTTCGAACTCGAGATCCGGGCGAAGGGAGTGAAGCACGCTGCAGTATTTATCGCGCGAGAGCTCGATAGCCCGATCCACCTTCGAGCGCTCCCCCGGCAAAGGACCGTCCAGTGAGAACGTAAGGCGCACTCGCGTGAAGTATTTCGGAGCTTCGGGAGCCCGCTCGGCCTCTACTCGTGTCTCGAGGGAGTTCACCGTGACCCGTCCCTTCTGAAGGATCATCAGCACATCGATACTCATGCACCCCATGAGGCCCAGAAGGAGGGAATCCGTCGAAGACGGACCGGCCTTCGCATCACTGTCGATGGTAACTATGGGTCCGGATCCGACCTGTCCGGAAAACGTCAGGCCCTCTCCCGTCCAACGGAGGACTCCGTTTCTAGGCGGGCTCATCGCGGCCCTCGGACCGCTCCGCCTGCCCCCCTCGCCCCGCCTCCCCGGTCAGACCAGCGAGCGTTTCGCGAGCATGCGAAACATGCTCCGAGGCTTCCTGCCCCGCTGGGGCGTTCTCGAGGAATGCGCGCAGATGGGGAACAGCCTCCTGCTCGCGTCCGCTCCGGGCAAGCAGGAACGCCAACCCATAGTGGGCTCCCGCGGCTTGCGGGTCCTTTTGCAGAACGTGCCGATAGGTCTTTTCCGCCTCCTCCGTCATCCCGATTCGTGTGTAGGCCATCGCGATCTGCTGGAGCACCACGACATCACCGGGGGACGCCTTCAGTGCCAAACGGAAGGACGTCAGGGCCTCATGGGTCTTGTCCTCCGCGATGAGCGCGAGGCCCTCGTCGTAGTAAGCGGCTTGATCGCTCGGACCGGAATCGCCGAAAAGCTTGTTCCACCATGCCATGGAAAGGAAGCTCAGAAAGAGACAGATGTATCCATTCCCAGCGAAGTTAGGGGGGGGCCAAATTCGGCGCAACGAGGCCCTGCCCTCTCGCCGATGACCCTCCTAGCGAGCCACCTGTCTGACCACCACGGCTGCCTCCTCGGACGCGAGCACATCCAGCCCCTCAGCTTTCAGGGCATCTTCCCACTCGCGCACCGCGGGCCCAGCCGTTGGCCCAGCAGCACCCCAAACCGCAATCCGTCCATCGCGGGCAACCACACGAGTCAACTCCGCGGCGATCGATGGGTTGGCAGCCGAACTCGGTGAACCCTCCGCAACGAGTCCGACCCCACGCAGACTCCCGTTGCTGAACGGGAGGGAGGCTCCGGCGTTCAGCCGGCTCACACCTTCTCCCTCCTCCCATCCACGGAGACCCGGAGCGATGCCGATGAACTCGATACCCGGAACCAACCCGGCGAGCGCGGTCGCGTGCCCCGCCACATCCCCGATCAAGGCCACATTCCCCGGACCGTCGGTGAGGCCTAGGAGCGCGGCAACCTCCATAGCCGAGGGAGAAGCTGGCGGCTCGACGTCAGCGACCTCGTCCAGGGTGCTCCGCGGCGGGGGCCGCAAATCGCCGAACCCGCCTGCGACGGGAAAACGGTCACGACAGTTCGGACATCCCAGCGATCCCTCGATCACCCGTCTGCTCTCGAGGCGATCGGCGATGAGGATCAGGCCGAACCCCGGCCCACAGCGGGGGCAGATCAGCCGGTCCGTAAGCAGGATATGCAGGGTTACTGCGAGAGCGGATTGTGATCGGCCATGCAGAGCCGGAGGAACTCGTCGCGGGTCATTTGCTCTTCGAGAAACGACCCCCGCATGGCGGACGTAATGGTCTTCGAGTTCTGCTTCTGTACACCTCGCATCATCATACAGAGGTGGTACGCCTCCACCACGACGCCCACTCCCTCCGGCTCGACCTTCTCCCAGATCGCTTGGGCGATCTGCTCCGTCAGTCGCTCCTGCACCTGAAGGCGGCGAGCGTAGACCTCGACCAGGCGGGCAGTTTTGGACAGCCCCACGATCTTGCCGTTGGGGATGTAGGCGATGTGCACCTTGCCGAAGAAAGGGAGTATGTGGTGCTCGCACAGCGAGTACATCTCGATGTCCTTCACCAGAACCATGTTCCGGTGGCATTCCTCGAAGAGGGCCCCGTTGATGACGTCGTCGGACTTCATCGTGTAACCCTGAGTGAGGAACGCCAGGGACTTCGCCACTCGCTCGGGCGTCCGCTTGAGTCCCTCCCGGTCGGGGTCGTCACCCAACCGCCGGATCATCTCAGCCACCAGATCCTCGAACGCGGCACCCGAGAGATCGCTACTCACCGGAGTACTCCACGTAATGGCGAGGAGTCTCCCAGAGGGTGAGCTTCGCGAGACTCACACCGTCGGGCAGGTGGTCGACGAGCCGGCTCCAGATCACGATCACGATGTTTTCGGCGGACGCGATGATTCCCTCCATCCACGGCACATCGAGATTCACGTTCTTGTGGTCCACATCCTCGACGACGCGGCGCTCCACGAGCGCTTTCAAGTCCTTGAAGTCCATCACAAACCCCGTGTCCGTGTTCAGCTCCGCCTCAACCGTCACATGCAGCACGTAATCGTGGCCGTGCCAGTTGGGGTTGGCGCACTCCCCGAACACCTCCCAGTTGCGCTCGTCACTCCACTCGGGATTGAACACGCGGTGCGCCGCACTGAAGTGGACCTCCCTTGTGATACGCACCTGGGGCATGGACTCGTCGATTCGAAAGGCTGTTGAAGGAGTGCCGTAGAGCTACCTAACCTACATCGGAGAGTCCGCATCGGGGAGCCGGGTGGTTGCCGATCTCCCCGTTGGAGGACATCCTCAACCACGTGACGGAGGCGCCGGCTACAGAAGGCTGTCCTAGGAGGATCGATGACATGGTTGCGCGCGGGTGTCGGCGGGATGACCCTGGCACTTCTTTTTGCGGCCGCCGGTGGCGCGCAAGTGACCCAGTTCTCAGAGCGGGTCTTCAATGAACAGGTGCTCCGGCCAAGAGGGCAGCCCGTCATTCCCCTGTACGAAGGATACTATCCGAATCCGGACGGCACTTACGAAATCTGCTTCGGATACTTCAACCTCAATACCGAAGAGGACGTCGACATCCCGCTGGGTCCCAACAACATGATCGAGCCGGCGGAGTTCGACGGCATGCAGCCGACACACTTCGATCGGGTCCCCGAGGGAAATTACCGGCGGCGTTTCTGCGTCTTCACGGTGAATGTGCCGGCGGATTTCGGACAGCAAGAGGTGCTGTGGACCCTCAACACGCACGGCGAAGCGATCACGACACCGGGTAAGGTGCTCCCGAGCTACATTCTCGATGAACCGGACTCAGGCGGCCGTGGCATCATAGCGCCCGTGCTCCGTTTCGAGGAAGACGGACCCGAGTTCAAAGGCCGCACCGGATTCACGGGAGCACCTCTCACGGTGGCGGTCGGAGACCCCCTGACGCTGTCCGCTCTGGTCGACCACCCCGGCAATCGGACTTGGCAGGCGTGGACGCTCCATCAAGGACCGGGGCAAGTCGAATTCACGGAGCCCGAGTTCTGGGTGGCCAATGCGGACGGAGTCGGAACAACCAGCGCCAGGTTCGACGAACCAGGCGAGTACTTGATTCGCGTACAAGCGATCGACAGTCCGACCTCTTCATTCGAGTTTCACTGCTGTTGGACGAACGGATACATACCGGTTACGGTTGTGCAATAAGCCGAGCTGAGAAGGAGCAATCATGAAAGGAGCAATCATGAGAGGAGTGACTTGGGCGAACTCGTTGGCGCTTCTGGCCGCATCAGTGGCCGTACTCGTGGCCCCACCCGTGGCCGCATCCGCCGCTCCTCAGGAGCTCACGTTCGCGAGGGACGTGGCGCCCATTCTCTATGAGAACTGTGTCGAATGCCACCGGCCCGGTTCGTTCGCGCCGATGTCGTTGCTCACTTATGAAAACGCCCGGCTTTACGCGCCGTTGATGAAGGCCAAGGTGCAGACTCGCCAGATGCCGCCCTGGCACGTCGATCGAACCGTAGGCATTCAGGACTACGCGAACGACGCGTCCCTGACCGACGAGGAGATCGCGACGATCGTCGGATGGGTCGACGGCGGCGCGATCAAGGGCAACGACGCAGACATGCCGTCGCTCCCCGATCTCCCCAAGGGCGGCGCTTGGCAGCTCGAAGAGCAACTGGGTCGCGCGCCTGACATGATCGTCCGGTCCGCCGCATACGATGTGATCGCCAACGGACAGGACCAGTGGTGGGGTCCAACGATGGCGGTCGAGGGGTTGGACGAGGCGCGATGGATCCAGAGTTACGAGTTCAAACCCGCGTACCCGATGGGCCTCAAGGTCGTCCACCACGGTCACGCCTACCTGCGGGTCGGCAATCAGAACCTCCAGATCGCACATTACGGAGTCGGCAAGCGCTACGAGTCCTTCCCCGAGGGTGTTGGGATGCTGATTCCCCCCGGAGAGGCCGAAGTGACGTGGAACCTCCACTACTTTCCGGTCGGAGAACGCGTGGAGAGCGACGTGGTGGAGGTCGGGCTCTGGTTCTACCCGGAGGGCGAAGAGCCCGAGATCCGGACCAGGGGTGAAGTCCTCATGAGGGTCGACTACATGAACGGCATGCCCCGTGGCGGCGACATCCTGATCCCACCGTACGGAAAACAGGTACTACAAGGTGTACACGTGCTCCGACGCCCGACCCTCATCAGCAGCTTCCGGCCGCACATGCACATGCGCGGTAAGGAGATGTCGATGGAGGCCATCTACCCGGACGGCCGCAGGGAAATGCTCGGCAAGGTCTCCGACTATCGGCACATCTGGCAGCTTTCGTATCAGTACGCGGTAGGCGCCCAGCCCCTGCTCCCCGCCGGCACGACACTCTTGTTCACATCCGTTTTTGACAACAGCGCAGAAAACCCGCTCAATCCCGATCCCACTCAGTGGGTGGTGTTCGGCAGGCGGGGTGTCGACGAGATGTCCCACATGTGGGTCGGCATCACCGACCTGGAGCAAGAGGAATACGAGCGGCGGGTGGCCGAAAGGCAGCAGCGCGAGCAGCAGATAGCGGCCCGGGATGGCGGCGGTTAAGCGGTTCACCTCGGCAGCTGCCTCGGGAGGTGCTTCGGCGGTTGCCTCAACCGCACTTGCCTTGGCTGCGATTCTCGCAGCCAGCGGGATCTCTGCTCAAGCTCCCGATCAGACCCGCCAGGCGACCTATACGGCGGATCAGGCAGTAGGGGGAGCCACCGTCTATCAGCAGTCGTGCGCGTCGTGTCACCTTCCGGACTTGGCCGGTTCGTTCGAGTCACCACCGCTCGCTGGACCCGACTTCCGCAACACGTGGGGAGCCCGTTCCGTGTCCGACCTTCTGGCGCTGGTGCGTGAGACGATGCCCCCCGAGTCTCCCGGGTCGCTGGGCGAAGGCCAGTATGTCGCTCTTGTGGCGTTCATACTTCGTGAGAACGGCGTCGCTTCTGCCCAGGCCCGGCTCAACGTCTCCTCGTCGGGCCGGGTGTTCGCCGCAACGGACGCCGAGGCCGTAACCGCGTCCGTCCCCGTCCGCGCCCCTGTGCGGCTTCCGGTCCCCGGACGAGTCGGCACGGACCCGACCCCGGGGACCCTGAGTTCCGCTCCGGAGGTCGCCGTCATCACGGAGCGAGCCACCGGGACCACACGGACCTACAGAGCGCCCCGAAATTTCACGCCTGTCTCCGACTTGGATCTCGCGAATCCGCCCGACGGGGACTGGCTGCATTGGCGCGGCACACCGGGAGCGCAGGGCTACAGCCCTCTCGCTCAGATCACTTCAGAGAACGTGCACCGCCTCAGCTTGGCCTGGGTGTGGGGCATGGAGCCCGGTACCAGCCAGCCTTCGTTCCTCGTCCGAGACGGCCTGATCTTCATTCCGAATCAGGCCAACGTCATCCAGGCGCTCGACGCCACCGACGGGACGCTCCTCTGGGAATATCGCAGAACGTTTCCGGAAGGAACCGCGATCGGCAGGGGACACTTGAGGAGCCTCGCCCTGTGGGAAGATCTCATTTTCGTGGCGACGCTGGATGCCAGCCTCGTGGCCCTCGACGCCCGCACCGGTGTGGTCCGGTGGGAAACCGTGATTGAGGACCCAGCGCTCGGGTACGGAAACAGTTCAGGACCGATCGTGGCCGACGGGAAGGTCATCAACGGCATCAGCGGCTGCACACGCCTCAACGAGCAGAGCTGTTTCATCACCGCTCATGACGCCCGTACGGGTCGCGAGCTCTGGCGAACCCTCACGGTAGCCCTTCCCGGTGAACCGGGTGGCGACACCTGGGGCGATCTGTCCTTCGAGCAGCGCGGCGGGGCGGATGTGTGGATCCCCGGAAGCTGGGATCCGGACTTGGGCCTGGTTTATTTCGGCACCGCCCAAGCCAAGCCGTGGGTGGCCGCGAGCCGGGGACTTTCCACGTCCGATTCGACCCTGTACGCCAACTCCACACTCGCCCTCGACGTGGACGACGGCCGCATCGTCTGGTACCGGCAGCACGTTCCGGGCGAGACGCTCGACCTGGACGAAGCCTTCGAGCAGGTCCTGGTGGACGTCGACGGGCAACCGCTTCACCTCTCGATCGGAAAGAGTGGAATCCTCTGGAAACTCGACCGGCGCGACGGCTCTTTCCTGGGACTGACGGAGACCGTCTACCAGAACGTCTTCTCGGTAGTGGACCGGGAGACGGGCGCCGTCCAGTACCGCGAGGACATCCAGGAGGCGAGGATCGGAGACTGGATGTCCGTGTGCCCGTCTACTGCGGGCGGCCACAATTGGCCCTCCACCGCCTACCATCCAGGGGCCGGCGTGCTGGTCGCTCCGCTGAGTCAAAGCTGCATGGAGATGTCGGGCAGAGAGGTCCGCCTGGACCCGGGTCGCGGGGGGTCCGGAGGTGACCGCAGATGGTTCCCGATGCCTGGCACCGAAGAGCGCTTCGGAAAGTTGGCCGCCTACGACGTGCGGACCCTCGAAGAAGTGTGGAGCGTCGAACAGAACGCTCCGTTCCTCACAGGTGTTCTCACGACCGCCGGTGGCGTAGCGTTCGTGGGGGACTACGACCGGTGGGTCCGGGCCTACGATGTCGAGACCGGAGACAACCTCTGGGAGAGCCGGCTGGGGAGCACCGTCATGGGCTTTCCGGTCACCTTCGAAGTCGATGGCGTTCAGTACTTCGGCATCCCGACCGGCAGAGGCGGCGGAAGTCCCTGGCGGATCGGAAACTTCCTCACGCCCGAAATGATGAGCCCTGACGGACACAACGCGCTCTACGTCTTCAAACTCTCTGAGCCATGACCGCCGACTTTCCCGACGACGATGTCGACGACTACATGGAGATGGCCGGGCTAACCCTTATCGCGGACCGTCGCAACATCCGCGCCCAGATCTTCGACGGCGACGGCGCCCTCCTCGACCAGTGGACGCACCTCGTCCCGTTGAACAGCATCTACATCGACTCGGACGACGTCGTGTACGTGACGGACACCCAGACGGCTGCCTTACCCGTGTGGTACAGCGAATGACGGCCGGCCGATTGGGGGTCCGCGGCATCCGGGTCGCGGACGCCAGAACCGGAAGTGTCACCACGTGCATCGAGAGTAACGCGGAGTTCGTCGCGGCGGACCGGGAGGGCAACGTGTACGGTGCGGAAGTGCCCGGCGAAACGCTCGTGAAGCACGAGAAGGTCAGGTAGCGCGGTCGGCGGCGCCCGACTCGCCCCACCGCCAAGACCCTACGGCAGCCGCAACGCGACCAACGACCCCGGAAGCCCCGGGCCCGAGACGGCCGTAACGATGTACTGCCGGCCCTCGTGCATGAAGGTCATCGGCGCGGTGTCTGTCGTACCGGGTAGGTCGACGGTCCCGACCTCCTCACCCGTGCGTTTGTCCACGGCGTGGAAGCGTGCCTCCCCTCCACGCCCCTCCCCATACATGAGGAGGCTCTGGGTGACGAGCGCCGTCGCGTGGGAGGACTGCCCCGTGTTGGGCAGGTCGACCCCCTGCAAGGCGGGATGATTCCGGATCCGCGCCGGTGTGTCTCCGTTGGGGATCCACCAGAGGTGCTCTCCGGTGTTCATGTCGATCGCGGTTATCCGCCCATATGGAGGCCTGAACATCGGGAGCCCCTCGGGTCCTCGAAAACCGCCCGGCACCGGCGAGTGGTGCCAGTCCACCACGGTCAGGCCTGACTGACCGGTCATAGCGACGTCCCTGTCGATGCCCGGAACGAGCACGAACGCCGCGCACGACTTCACCGACGCTATGTACATGATCCCCGTCTCAGGGTCCATCGCTCCGCCCCCCGGAATGTTCGCGCCACCACCCTGGGATGGACAGAAGACCGAACCCTTCTTGCCATCCGGATTTTCCGAATGAAGCGGCGGGTTCCACATCGGGCCGAGCTGCCACTCACTCGCGATCTCGAGCGCTAGCGACCGAAGCGCCGGCGTGAAGTCGATCAGATCGTCCTCGGTGAACCCCTGCATCTCGAAGGCGGCCGGCCTAGTCGGGTAGGGCTGCGTCGGTGAGGTCAGCTCGGTGGGCACGATCGACTGCGGTACTTCACGCTCCTCGATCGGCCAGATAGGCTCCCCCGTCACGCGGTTGAAGGCGTACGTGAACGCCTGCTTGGAGTTCTGCACCAGCGCCGGGATCTGCTCGCCGTCCACGGTGAGATCCACCAACTGGGGCGGTAGCGGAAAGTCGCGGTCCCACACGTCGTGATGCACACCCTGGAAGTGCCAGAGGCGCTCGCCGGTCCGAATGTCCAGCGCGATGATGCTATTGCCGAACAGATTGTCCCCAGGGCGGAACCCGCCGAAGTAGTCGTTCGTGGGCGCGTCGGTCGTCAGATAGACGATCCCCCGTTCCGCGTCGGCGGACATGGGTGCCCACGCGTTGACGTTGCCGCTCCACTGCCAGGCGTCGCTCTCCCAGGTCTCGTGGCCGAACTCGCCGGGCCGGGGGATGACGTTGAACTTCCAGAGGTGATCCCCCGTGCGCGCGTCGTACGCGAGGATGTCGCCCGGAACGTTCTCCTGCCGCGTGTCGAGCCGACCCGTGAGGTTCGAGTTGCCGACGACCACCACGCCGTTCACGACGAGCGGCGGGGACGTATTGGTGATGTAGCCGATCGAATCCGGGATCCCGTAGTCGGGGTCGTACGGATGCCCCAGCGCCTCGAGTAGATCGACCGTGCCAGTCTCATCGAAACCGTCGAGCGGCACGGGCGCGCCGAATCCTTCGAGCGGAAGGCCCGTCTCGGCGTCCAACGCGTGCAGGAAGAACGCCGGCGTCACCAAGTAGATCACGCCTCGGCCGTTGACCTCGGCGTACGCCACACCCTTGCCGTGGCTCTTGCGTGAAGATCGTTCCCAACGTGTGGTGTGCGACTCCCGGAACATCCAGAGCACTTCGCCGGTCGCCGGATCGAGCGCCGAGACCGCACGACTCTGCCCGGCGACGGTGAAGAGCCTGCCGTCCGCATAGATCGGTGTCGAGCGAAGGATATAGTCGGGCGACGGCCCGAAGTTGTCGCCCCGCCAGAGCCAGGCCTGCTCAAGGTCGTCGAAGTTCTCGGCGTCGATCTGGTCGAGGGGCGAGTAGCGCGTGCTCCAGGCGTCGGCGCCCCAGTAGCGCCACTCGCCGAAGGGGGTGCCGCGGTCCTGGGCGTTGGCCGCACTCGGGACCGAAAGGGAGGGGACGAAGGCGAGGAGGCCGGCGAACAAGAGTGACATCAGCGACCTCATCAGTTCTCCACCAGATCCCTCAGCTCCTCGAACCAGTTCTCGACCAGGATGAACCTCGTGCCGCCATCGTCCTGCATGGCCCGCAAACAGGTGACGGAGTCAGACGTCGCCGACAACATGCGCATGTGTTGTGCGCCACAGCAAGCTACCGGCCCCGCCGGAGGGCGGGGCTGGTCCTGTTTGCCGCGGAGCCCCCCGGAAGTTAATTCGTTGGACCATGAGCGCACTCAACCCCGTCACCATCAAGAACCTGAGGATCGCGAGGTCGCTGTACGATCTGGTGCAGTCAGAGATCGCACCGGGCACGGATCTCGACCCCGACGCGGTCTGGACTGCGTTCGGGGCCATCGTCGAGACTCTCGGCCCCGAGAACCGCCGTCTCCTCGAGGTGCGGGCCCGTCACGAACAAGAGATCGATGCATGGCATGAGGAACAGGCCCGGGAACGGCCGGGCGCAGCGCTCGACCCGCACGCATACAAGTCCTTCCTCACCCAGATCGGCTACCTGGTCGCGGAGGACGACCCCTTCACGATCACCACGAAGGATGTGGATCCGGAGATTTCGTCGATCGCGGGGCCACAACTCGTCGTGCCGGTGGACAACGCCCGCTACGCCCTCAATGCGGCCAACGCGCGGTGGGGTAGCCTCTACGACGCCCTCTACGGGACCGATGTCATCAGTGAGGAGGACGGAGCCGAACGGGGGACCGCCTACAATCCGGTGAGGGGAAGTCGGGTCGTCGAGTGGGTCGAGCGCTTTCTCGACGACGTCGTTCCCTTAGAGGAGGGCCTCTACTCGGAGGTCACCGAGTTCTTGTTGGAAGGTGGCGATGGCGCGAGCCGGCTCGTATGCGAGCTGGCCGATGGCGGGAGGACGGGGCTGGCCGATCCGTCCCGTTTCGCCGGCTTCCAGCTCGAGGGCGGGCGGCTGACCAGCGTGCTCCTCCACCACCATGGCCTCTACATCGACCTCCGGATCGATCGCGATCACGCCGTCGGCAAGGCTCATCCGGCGGGAGTCTACGACGTCGTCCTCGAGAGTGCCGTGACGACCATCCAGGACTGCGAGGATTCCGTCTCGGCGGTCGACGCCGAGGACAAAGTCCTTGTCTACGGCAACTGGCTGGGGATCATGAAGGGGACGCTCACGGCCACCTTGGAGAAGGGTGGTGGGACGCTGACTCGCAGGCTCAATGAGGACCGCACGTACCGGGACCCGAGCGGCGAGGAACTCACGCTGCCAGGACGCAGCCTCCTGCTGGTGCGCAATGTCGGGATCCACATGTACACCGATGCCGTTACCACGGCGGATGGCGAACCCATCCCGGAAGGGTTTCTCGACGCCCTGATCACTTCCTGGGCTGCCATCCACGACCTCCGAGGCAACGGCGCCTCACGCAACAGTCGCGCGGGCAGCGTCTACATCGTGAAACCCAAAATGCACGGTCCCGAGGAGGTTCTCGCCACCGTGGAATTGTTCGCGCATATCGAGCAAGCGCTGGGACTGCAGACGCGGACCCTGAAGATCGGCATCATGGACGAAGAACGCCGGACCACGATCAACCTGAAGGAATGTATACGGGCTGCATCGGATCGCATCATTTTCATCAATACCGGATTCCTCGACCGGACCGGCGATGAGATCCACACGAGCATGGCAGCGGGCGCCATGATCCCCAAGCCGGAGATCAAGAGTTGCCCCTGGATGCTGGCGTACGAGGATTGGAACGTGGACATGGGGATCGAATGTGGCCTCCCCGGTGTGGCGCAGATCGGCAAGGGCATGTGGGCCGCGCCGGAAATCATGGGTGCGATGATCGAGGCGAAGATCGGCCACCCCCGTGCCGGCGCCAACACCGCCTGGGTGCCTTCGCCCACCGCGGCAACGCTACACGCCACGCACTACCACCGGGTGAACGTCCGTGACGTTCAGGTCGAGTTGGCCAGCCGAGGGCGCGCCGACCTCGGCGCCATCCTGACGATCCCCCTGCTCGGTGATCGTGGCTTGACCGAGAACGACATCCAGAACGAGTTGGAGAACAACGCGCAGGGCATCCTGGGTTACGTGGTCCGCTGGGTCGGCCAAGGGATCGGCTGCTCGAAGGTGCCGGACATCAACAACGTCGCCTTGATGGAGGACCGCGCGACGTTGCGCATCTCTAGCCAGCACATCGCGAATTGGCTCCATCACGGTCTCGTCACCGCAGACCAGGTGACGAGCACCTTCGAGGCCATGGCTGCCGTGGTCGACGGTCAGAACGAGGGAGACCCCAAGTACACGCCCATGTCCACCGACCTCTCGTCGAGCCCCGAGTTCCAGGCTGCCCTGGAGTTGGTGTTCGATGGACGTAAAGAGACGAACGGCTACACCGAGACCGTTCTGCACGCACGCCGGCGCGAGGTGAAGGCTCGGGCCCCTGTAACGCAGGAAGCCGGGGCCTCCTAGACGAGTTGATGGACCGCGCGTGGCCCTTCTTCTCCTACGCGTCGCACCACCGTATAATGCCTGTTCGCCTTTTTTTAGTAGAGTGAATCCACTGGAAGAGTGAAATCCACAGGAGTGAGTCATGACCCGTCGTATTCTTATGGCAGTCCTTGCCTTGATGATCGCCGTGCCCCTTGCGGCCCAGTCCTCGGACGGACTCCAATTGCGCGTGGACCGCAGCACCGACGCCAATGACCCGGACGACGTGCCCGAGGTGACGGTGGCCGACGTGGGAAGCGGGTTCCAGATCAACACCGGACCGGCGGTCACAGGATGGAATTCCAGTAACACCGCAAGCGGTACGTATACGCTCAGCGGGAGATTCACTCTGATCCAACCGAGCGGCCATGTGAACTACTACGGCCTAGTGTACGGAGCGGGTGGCATGGAGGGATCCGGTCAGAACTATCTCTACTTCCTGATCGGGCAGAATGGCACGTATATCGTCAAACACCGTGCGGGCAACGAGACCACACACGACATCCAGGGGCGCACGGCGCACTCGGCCATCCGCACGCCCGACGCGAGCGGGAGGTCGGTCAACGACCTCGAGGTTCGGGTGGGGGCCGACGCCACGCAGTTCGTGGTGAACGGTACCGTGGTGTTTACAGCGCCGAAAACCGGCATGGCCGCTCGCACCGATGGCATCTGGGGCGTGCGGGTCAACCACGTTATCCCCGGTGTGCTGGTCGAAAACTTGCGCGTCTCGAACTAGAGGAGATTCGAGCTGGACGGGATTCCAGCTAAAAGGGGTTCGAGCTAGAAGGGACGTTAGACCGCGCAGGTCATGTCCTGCGCGCAGCACATCGGCGACTTGATCATGCCATGTCCGTCGGGGCACTTCGATACGGCAACGGTGCTGCCGTCGTCGGTAGTGATCGTGCCATGTACTAGGTCCTGCCCACACTGACCGCACGTCATGTTCACGCTCATCCCGCACTCGTCGCAGGTGTATGCCGCCATCGGAAGCTCCCTTGCATTCGGTCGAAGTTGATACCACTCGCTGACGCTACTCGGGCACTGTATCGCTTTTCGCAGTCGCCGCAAGCAAATCCACGGAACGCCCCCGACCGGTTCGGGTACTCTTTTTTCCTATCGGGTGGCCGTAAATAGCTTGAAAAACAAAGGACTTGCACGCTCGCGCCGGGCTTCGTATATCATCTTGTCACCAAGGGCTCGCGAAGCCCCGTGATCGGGCATATATTGCGTTCCCTTCCGGTCACCAGATAGATTTGAAGTTATTCGGTAGCTATTGAATGAAGTGTAGTTCACTCGTTATGGGGGAGAGGATCATCATGGAACTGCAGAAACGGTCCTGGATCGCCGTTGCCACTGTTGCGCTCGTCGCGACATTCGCTTTCCAGAGTGCGGCCCACGCTCAGGCAACCTTCGCGTCGTCGAGTGACGCAGAGTTGACCTACTCCGCGGACGTCGCATCCATCATCCAGGAGAACTGCACGGTCTGCCACCGCTCCGGTGGAATTGGACCCATGGAGCTCGTGACCTACGAGAACGTCCGGATGTATGCGCCCCTCATCAAGAACAAGGTCGTCAACCGCTTGATGCCGCCTTACTACTACGACAACGATATCGGCATCCAGGACCTCAAAGAGGACTGGCGTCTCTCCCAAGAGGAGATCAACACGATCGCTGCCTGGGTCGACCAAGGTGCGCCTTTGGGTAATGCGGACGAGATTCCGGAACTGGACTTGCTCGACACTAACGACTGGTCGCTGTCGAATCTGTTCGGCCAACCGGACCTCCTCGCCCCCTCGACTCCTATCGACGTGCCGGCCGCAGGGCTCGACATGTGGCACCGTCCGATCGTTCCCATCATAGGTGACATCGGTACTGGGGAACGTTGCATCAAGGCCCTTCAGGTGAAGCCCCGTGGAGTCGCCAAGACGGTGGTCCACCACGCCAACTCCACCTTCCAGCTGGTGCGGGAGAGCGACGACGGCGACGACGCCGGCTTTTCGGGGTCAGGGCGGGCAACCGAGTACGCCATGGGCAAACTGGGTGAGATCATTCCGGACGGTGTTTGCCGGACGATCCCGCCGGATGCTTTCATTCGCTGGGACATCCACCTTTATCCCGGCGGGCTCGGAGCGACTGCCGCGAACGACGTGATCGAAGGTAACGTCGTCGATCTGGGTATCTGGCTCCATCCGGTGGACTACGAGTACGATTACAAGCAGACTCTGTCCCTCTATGGGATCCGCGAAGGCGAGTTGGTCATGCCTCCCAACGGGACGACGATGACTCAGGGCTTCCACAGCTTCGACCATCCGGTTCGCGTCGACAGCTTCCAGCCCCACGGGCATCTGCGGTTGCGGTCTGCTTCTTTGGAGTTCTTCTATCCGAAGACCGGACGGACGGAGATCATCAGCATGATCTCCAACTGGAGCGCAACCTGGCACCAGAGTCACCTTTACGAGGA
>ERZ651768.356-NODE-356-length-34845-cov-3.661355_pt1 | contig 34845 bp, 26 predicted proteins | sample MGYA00514754_ERZ651768 | MGnify/ENA metagenome assembly ERZ651768
TTGTTGCTGTTGTTGATGTTGGTCACCGAGCGGGTATTAAAGTTACCGCACACGCTCACGGCGCTCAATCCATCAAAGACGCTATCCTAGCCGGCGTTGATTCGATAGAACATGCATCATTCGCTGATGATGAAGCAATTAAATTGGCTGCCAGTAGACAGATCGCATTCTCCATGGATATCTACAACGGTAATTATATTGCTGCAGTCGGACGTGATCAGGGATGGCCCGAAGAATTCTTAACTAAGAACGATGAAACCGTTGATGAGCAACGAACTGTTTTTCAAAAAGCTTTAAAATCTGGGGTGCCAATTATTTTTGGCACTGATGCAGCAGTTTATCCCCACGGTGATAATGCACTGCAGTTTGCTATTATGGTAGAACACGGAATGTTACCTATGGAAGCAATTAAATCTGCAACTTCTGTGGCATCACACTACATCGGTTGGGAAAAGAGTGTCGGGGCTATTACTCCTGGTCTATTTGGTGACATTATTGCTGTTAAAGGTAACCCTCTTGATAATATTGCACTTCTTAATAATATCGATGTAGTGATTAAGGGAGGGAAAATTTTTAAACTTAATAACCGTATTCTCAATCAAATACGGGAAAATTAATTTTGCACTACGGGTATACTTGTTGACCTGCAAGGTAGGTGGCTTTGACCGCAGCTGATTCAATTTCACGGCCAACTTCTTTAGGTAGCTTGCGGTCAAGGATCACAAAATCAGCCCATTTGCCTATACTGATACTTCCGATTTGATCTGCCCAAGACGTGACATTAGCTCCTGCCTGGGTATAGCCATAGAGAGCCTCTTCAAAAGTTAAGTTATTATTCTCATCCCAGGGTGTTTCAATACCATTGATTCGTGTCTCTCGGTGTATGGTGTCAGCAATCTGAATAAAAGGGTTTAAGGGGGATGTTGACCAATCCGTCCCAAGTACCAACGAGACTCCTTGATCAAGCATTGATCGCCAAGCATACGCATAGGGCAGCCGTTTTAAGCCAATTCTATCGATAACGTAATCTCCGACACAACAGGTAGCATGATGAGGCTGCATTGATGCAATAACCCCTAGAGAAGCAAATCGCTCAATATCTTCGGGTAATACTAGTTCTATATGTTCTATTCGATCTGGTAATGCTCCTGTGTTTGGAGTTGCTTTTGAAAAAGCATCTAACACCAATGATACTCCTTTGTCTCCGATGGCATGAACAGCTACTGGGAAGCCGTATTCATGGGCAGACGAAATTTTCTGTGTTAATGCTTCATTGGAAATAAAGGCTTGAGGATTAACCTTTGGGTCGTCTGAGTAGGGTTCATTTAAGAGAGCGGTTCTCGTAGAAAGTACGCCATCAATCATAAGTTTGACGTAACCAATATCGAATAAAGGACCCATTGTATCTGTAATACCGATATCGGTAATATTTTTTCTAATGTGTTCTCTTTCTTCAGAAAGTAATTGGAATGCATCTTTTCTTTCATCTGAAATCGACTTGTAATGTCCTTGCCATACCCTTAAGCTAAGGTCACCCTGTTTTAAAATTTCTAGGAATTCATCATGAAATCCACTCATATCATGCATGCTTGTTATACCAAGGCTGTTTGCTAATTTAATCGCAGCACGCATGCCTTTTTTTGCATCAGAAGCTTCACGAATTCCTTTGGCATTTTGAAAAAGCCTATTAGCACGTTCTTTAAATATTCCACTTGGTTCTCCAGTGTTTTGATCGATAACAATTTCCCCTCCTTGGGGGACAGGGCTCTCGATAGTGATTCCTGCAAGCTTTATGGCTTCACTATTAGCCCAAGAGGTATGCCCATCGATATCACTCAATAACACAGGATGTTTGGGTGTTACTGTATCCAGCATTTCTTTGGTGGGTAATATTCCATCAGAGAGATTATGATTCCATCTACCGCCCAATATCCAGGATCCTTCTGGAAGAGTAGCTGCTTTTTCAGCAATAATTCTTATCCATTCCTTTTTTTCTTGAATGTCAGTTAAATCTACACCAGTAGCCAGGCTTCCCCCTCCCACAAGATGAGTATGCCCATCAATTAGTCCTGGTATTACGGTTGCATTGCCTGCGTCTATAATCTTTGTATCTTGACCAATGGCAGTTTCGATTTCATCATTAAACCCAACAATGGTAAATTTTCCATTCTTAATCGCTAAAGCCTGCGCACGTGGTTGCTTTTTATCAGAGGTGTAGATATCTGCATTAATAATTACTAAATTGGCTTTGTTTAGATTGGGATCTGTTGTTGGTGAGCATGCAGATAGAAAAAATAAAATTGGCACTATCCAATATTTATATTTCAAATTAATTTTTGTTTTATAATTCATGAGTTTCATACGCTGTTACCATTGGTTTATTGGTAGTGACTAGGATACACATGCCATGCTTAAAAATGAATAAAATACTTGTCAAAAAATATTACCTAAGAAAGGCTTCTAAATGGCTAAAAAGAATGCTCATACCTAAGAGTATTCAGGTATATGACATAGTAAGAAAATGGAAACAGGATGATAAGAGAGATTGGTCAGCAGTAGCAAATCAAAATGATGTAAGCTTAAATCGCTATGAATATAACTTTCTTTCTCAGAATGGAGAAGATGGAATCATAAAATATCTTTTCTCAGAGATTGGATTCAAATCAAGATATTTTGTTGAGTTCGGGTTTGGAGCGAAACAATCCAACTCTCTTCGATTAATGCTTAAGGAGGATTTTAACGGTTTATTTTTGGACGGCTCTCAAGAGCAATGTTCTTATTTCAATCAAGCCTCCGAAAAAATGGGAATATCGGGCGTGAAAGCAGTTTGCGCTTTTTTAACAGTTGAAAATATCGATGCTCTTTTAAAAGAAAATCATGTACCTTACGCGGTTGATTTTTTATCCATTGATGTTGATGGAAATGACTATTGGCTTTGGCAGAAAATTACCTCTATAGACCCACGGGTGGTATGTATTGAATATAATTCTGGAATCGGTTACGAGCAATCATGGACTATACCCTATAACCCTGATTTTGAAAGGTTTGAAGCACACCCGAGTGGATTTTTTGCCGGCGCTTCATTAAAAGCACTTGAAAGCCTAGGAAAAAATAAAGGTTATCGACTTGTGGGTTGTGATAACACAGGTACTAATGCATTTTTTCTTAGAAATGATTTAGGGATGCCTGCCATTCCAACTTTGGGCGCTAGGGAGGCTTTTAAGCCTCACTTAAATTGGTTGGGCAGAGGTTTTTCTGAGGTAGAACAATATGAAATTATGGCTTCCATGCCTTATGAAGAAGTCTAAGCAAGATCTTTAGAGAAATGTTTATTCTCTCAACATTTTGATAATAGAAAACATCAATAATATATAGATAATAAGAATTGGGAACGAGGCCATAATTGATGCAGTTTTTAATGGCTCCAATCCTCCGATAAAAAGCAAAGCAGAGGGCAGTAAGCCCATAGAGATTGCCCAATAAACTCTCAGGTTCCTCGAGGGATGTTCGTCAGCTTTGAGATATCGAGTTGATCCTGCCGCTAATGAATATGATGCTGAGTCATAAGTTGTTGCCGCAAAAATAATGGCAATAATAGCAAGGAAGACTAATAAGAAAGATCCCCCCGGAAGTATTCCAATGATTGCTGCGATTGCTGATGATTGACCTAACTCATTCACATGTTCTACGACAGGGTATTGCCCTGATAGTTCTAAATTGAGTGAATAATTACCTAAAATTATAAAAAATAACGAACATCCGAGGCTACCCCAGCCCATCATTCCAAAGATGACTTCTCGGAGTGTTCTTCCTTTCGAAATTTTAGCGATAAACATTCCTAGAAAAGGACCGAGTGCAATAGCCCATGCTAAATAGAAGATTGTCCATTGTTCAACAAAATTACCGCGTTGTAATGGATCTGTCCAAGTAAACATCTTGATCATGTTTTGGGCAATATGACTTACCGAGGCAACACCCATTTCTAAAATAAAAGTGGTAGGGCCAACAATAAAAACAAAGAAAATTAGAAGTAACGCTAACCGAGCGTTGATTACACTTAAAACACGTATCCCTCGATTTAAGCCTTTATAGACACTAAAAGCGATTAGTATCGTTATGATTAACATCACAATAAGTTGCATTTGTTGATTATCTTGAAGGGTTGAAATTTTTGTAATACAAGAAGTGACCAATTCCACACTAAAGGCAAGCCCCGTCGCAGAGGTGCCTACGAGGCCGATGATAAAGAATAAGTCTATAATCCTGCCCGGCCATTTTTCAGAATAACTTCCCAATATCCCGCTACAAGCAGCACTCAATCTCAGTATGGGTATTTGTTTATGGTGATAGGAGATACAGAATGCAACAGCAGGGAGGCTATAGAGAGCCCACGTAATGGGCCCCCAATGGAAAGCTCCATAGCTGGCTGCCCACATAATGGCCTCATCACTTTTGGGGATGAGGGAATAAGGAGGGTGTTGGTAATAGGAGACCCATTCTGTAGCTCCCCAGTATAATACTGCCCCACCAATACCCGTGCAAAATAACATTGATGCCCAACTGAATGTTGAGTAATCTTTTTTAACATTCGGCGGGCCGAGTACAATTTTCCCTTTTTTACCAAAGGCAAGAATCCCGAGAAAAACGAGAACAATGTTCACGGTTATTATGTATAAAATACCGAATTCTTTTGTGATGAAATTAAACGCATTTTGTATGACTGTTTCACTCCACTCTTGATTCGTCACAATTGTGACGACAATTGTTAGCAGCAAAATGCTTCCACAAATAAGAATAAACCGATCAATTCTCGGTGAATCATTATGAGTTACATTTTCTGATACAGTTTTTTCTTCCATATTTACTTATTTATTGTGTTTTTTTAGATGTTTCGACTCATCCTAATACAGTTTAGGAGTAAATTACGAGTATAATTCCCGTTTATTTATAAAAGAAAGGTGTTTCGAGTATATGTCGTTTTATAGTGGTGACATCAGAGTAATAACATTGATTTTATTTTTTCTTTTGCCAACTACAACGTTGTCTCAAGGAAACGTGAATAATGAACTTGATGAAATTGTTGTAACTGCAACCAGGATGGAAACATCACTACGAAATTCATCACGATCAATTACTGTTATTAATCAGGATAGAATTCAAAATGGCACGCAGCAACTCTCATTGGATGAGTCGCTTGTTGGCGTTCCAGGCCTTTATATGCAAAATCGATATAATTTTGCTCAGGATCTTCGTCTATCACTCAGAGGATTTGGATCTAGGTCATCTTTTGGGATTCGAGGTATAAAAATATATGTTGATGGAATACCAGAAACCCTCCCTGATGGACAAGCAGGTGTTGATAGTATTGATATTGGTTCTACTAAAAGAATTGAGATCCTAAGAGGCCCTTCCTCGTCTCTGTACGGTAACGCATCGGGTGGTGTAATTGCTATAGAAACAGAGCTTGGAGAAGATTCTCCTTTTGTTGAAACGACGCTTGCAGGTGGCGATTTAGGATATAAAAAATATCAGTTAAAATCGGGTGGAAAGATAGATGAAGCTAACTATCTAATTAATATTGCTAAACAACAATATAATGGATATCGAAGTCATTCTGAAACAGAAGGGACATTGATTAATGGAAAGTTTCGATTACCTCTTAATTCAATGGATGATCTTCTGATATCATTTAATCTAACAGACCAACCAATTGCCAATGATCCAGGTGGAATTAACTCAGATCAAGTTGCCTCGGACAGATCCTCTGCTAGGGATAAGAATATTCAATACGATTCTGGAGAATCACTAAACCAGAAGAGAGTTGGTTTTGTTTATAACAGAAAAAGGGAATCAGGGAATCTACAAATAAAAAATTATTATGTATTTCGAGACTTTTCCAACAAGCTTCCATTCACTGATGGAGGATCTGTTAGATTAGATCGATTTTTCTATGGTTTTGGAGCTCAATATTCACTTGGGAATGTTCTGCCAGATAACATTAAAGTTACTTTAGGTTTTGATATAGACCGCCAGGATGATGATAGGAAAAGATTTGATAATGACGATGGAGTCATCGGATCGATGGGTTTTGATCAAAGTGAAAAAGTTAGTAGTGATGGGTTTTATGTTCATGGAAGTTATCAAATCAATGACAAATTAGGGTTGTCTGCAGGATTGCGCTATGACGTTGTCAATTTTAACATTTCAGATCATTTTCTTACTAACGGTGATGATTCAGGGGAAATTAATTTTAAAAAATTCAGTCCATCCTTTGGCTTAAACTATAATATTGGATCTGGAATACTTTTTAGTTCCTGGAGTAATTCTTTTGAAACTCCAACAACAACCGAGCTTTCAAATCCTGATGGGAGCGGTGGTTTTAATAGCTTGTTGAATCCCCAGACCGCCAGTAATTTTGAAGTTGGTTTTAAAACAGGAACCAACAAGCTGTATTATGAATTGGTAGTATTTAATATTGATCTAAAAAAGGAATTAGTTCCCTATGAGCTCGAGAGTTTTCCTGGAAGAAAGTTTTTTGAGAATGCAGGAACATCATCGAGAAAAGGCATAGAAACTGCAATTTCATGGAAAAGTGAATCTGGCTTTGGTGTTGATGCTTCCTACACATGGTCAGATTTTACTTTTGAGAAATTTGTAGATGACAATGGCAATGATTTTTCAAATAAAACTCTGCCGGGCGTTCCAAGTCGTTTTGGTTATTTTGGGTTAAGCTACCAATCAACCCAAGGCCTTAGTGCTCGCTTTGAAACAAACTATATTGGAAGTATTTTTGCAAATAATACTAATACAACAAACGTTTCTAGTTATAGCGTGTCAGGATTTCGTGCGAGCTATATGATGGAGCGCGATAGTTGGGAAATCCGACCATACTTTGGCATCAATAATATTTTTGATGAGAATTACAACAATAATATTAGAATTAATGCTTGGGGCGGTCGTTATTTTGAGCCCGCACCCAAGAGAAATTCATACTTAGGGATAACAGTATCCCATCAGTTTTGATATAACAGTAATTACTATGGCTTTGCCAAAACCATTTCGATTTCAATCAACCATCCACCTGCAAGCGCATTAATTTGCACAGCTGAACGTGCGGGTTTATTCGGCTGTTCTTCCGTACCAAAAAATTTGCTGTAAGATTTCATGAAGCCACCAAAATCCATCCGGCCATCTAATTCAGGATCACCAACAAGAAAAACTGTCATCTTAATGACATCTTCAAATCCCACTCCCAAGCTTTCGAAGGACTTCTCAAATTTTTTAAAAACTGTCATAGCTTGGTGTTCCGTATCACCGGTGTACTCTCTTGTTCCTCTTTCTGCATCAGGATTAGCTGGTGAAGGAAGTTGACCGCTATGATAGATGAGCGTCGTTCCAGGGGATACTTCCACAGCACGAGATATGGGGAATGTTGAGTTATTCGGCAGTGCGTAACGAACAACATTAGGGCCTGTATCTGTTTTTACAGTTAGTCGCATCTCATCACAGCCAGCAAGGGCTATTAAAAACATAGGCAGAATTACAAATTTTTTCATAGTTTCATCTCTCTTAGTTAGTTTGTATTGGTAAGTATATATTTTACTACATCATTTATGGCTTGGTCATCTTCTAGAACATGAGTTACAGTTTGCATTTGAAGACCGTATATATTTTCAGAATTATTTCCTCGAATTCCTTTTTTGTAATTCTTTAGCTGCGCAATGAGATACCAATCATTCAATCCTGTTAGGGTAGGAGCACGGAGAAGTTCATTTCCTTGTGCATTTTCAGCATGACATACGATGCAAGTTTGAAATAATTTTTTCCCTGTTTCCACATCGCCTTCAATATTAACGATTGGTATGGGTGACTGGGTTTTATTTACGAACTTTGCTGCCTGACTAATTTGCTCATTGGATAATATCGATGCCATGGGACGCATTTCCATGCCTACTAAATCTTCCGCATGAGTTCCTCGCCACCCGTTCTTAAAAGAATATAACTGCTGTTCGACGTACCATGCACTCATTTGACTCAATCGAGGTGCATCTAGACTCTTGTTCCCCATGAGGTTAATACCGTGACAAACGGTGCAGTAGATAAATTCACCCGGAGGAATGGTGAGCGTTTCTTGGGCGCTAGCAATGGGAGCTGATAGTAGGGCGCTAATAATAATGAATTTAAGAAAATATATGCGTTTCACTCTTAACTAGCCTTCTCTTTTTGAGTCATTTCAGATCGAATTCTTTTATCGAGATCCATCATGGCGTATTCTGCTGACGCAAATGCTCCTTCCTGCCAGCTTGAATGATAACTAATCTGATCTCCTACCATATAGTGTCTTCCCTCTGGAGCTTGCAGTTGAGCAAAGTATTGATTTCGATCTTCCGGTGTCATTGTACTGCCACAACCCATCAAATGTTTCATCCTTCCCCAAGGAATACTAACACCCGCTTCAATGTAGCTAGAATAATTAGGATGTACTTTATCACCACAATCAGCAGCATATTGAATACGTTCTTCGGGTGTCATTCTCTCGAAAAATTTCGATTGACCAAAAAATGCATAAGCGCCGAGCAGCACTCCTTTTTTGCTGTGTATACCATAGGAAGGGTACCAAATTTGATTAATACGTTGATTAGTGTGGGTTATACCTCCATATATAAAATCTTTTTCCCAGAAACGTTCACTCATTTGTAAGCCAAGTTTAAAGAAGTTGCCTTTTTGTAAAGATAGTAGTGCTTCTTTATATTCTTTTGAGAAATTATTCGGTATTCCTGTCATGAAGTGAGCCGGTATACTATTAAAACAATAATCGACATTGAGTTTTTTTCTTTTTCCCTTGCGGTTATAAATTACATCAACGCTATTATTTTTTAGTTGGATAGATTGAACTTGGCTATTCAAAACAATTGGAGTTTTCAGGTTATTAATAAATCCTTTTATAAGATTATCCATCCCGCCAACTGCTTCAAATAAAGGTTCTGCCCAATCATGCGATTCTAATCCAGACAAACCCCCTCGCCAGAAGTTTGAATCAAGCATGGCGCTTAAATTTTTAGGTTTTTTTAAAATTCCAGGAGATATTTTTCCACCAGAAGCATAACCGGCTCGTACGGTACCTTGATAGTTTCCATTCTTATCAAGATCTCCATAGATCTTTGTAAATTCGAGCATTTTTTCTTTGTCTTCTTCAGATAATGGCTGATCGAATACATTTTTATCTACTGCTTTCCAGAGCAATTCAGACATGAATCCCCGAGTGTCTGCTATGTATTCTCCGATACGCATTGGTTTGCCTTCAAAGTGATTTGTGTCATGAGTGTAAGCAGTCCGGTTAGCGTTAGCTTTAACCTGTAAAGGAATATTTAGAATTTTGAAATAATGCATTGTATGGTGATGATGTCCAGGTACACGAGAAGGCCCCGCATTGAAATACATTTCCGGATCATCATCAAAATTACAAACTTGGTTATAGCCCATTTCATCAATTTTATCGCCGTGTCTGACGGTTAAGTTTCGTCCGCCAATTCTGTGAGATGCTTCAATAATTGTGCATTCGTAACCTACTCGTTCAAGCTCATAGGCAATAGTGAGGCCTGATATACCCGCACCTAAAATAGCTATAGATGGTTTTTTTCGAGTGACATTTTTGAGTTCCAGTTTAGTAATAGGGTTGGTTTCTTGCAAAAGGCCCATTGCGAGACTTGTGTTATATATGGCTGAAGAGCCTCCAGCTGCACCTACTAGATTGAGAAAATTTCTTCTTGATAGGTTTTTCATGGACTTATTTTTTTAAATTAATTACTCAATTTGTCAAGGAATTCTGAAAGATAAAGCCTTTTTGGAAAAACGTTATCTGCTGTGTTTATTTTAACAAGTCCGGTATTTAGGTAATTTTATAATATATCTAGAAATTTTTTGCTTCACTTAAAAGAAATAAATCTGTTAATAGTGCACGCAAGTGAATAGACGCATTAAGATTATCAACTATTTCGGAACTAATTTTTTGTTGTGACAGAACAAGAGAGATTGCCGCATGCGTTTTACGTGCATCGTCTATTACAACCGGAGAAAAGGCATTTTTATTATCCTTAAGTAGCTCAGTAATTTCCATGGCCGATTTTGCCATCTTCTCTAATGTTTCCCTGACTTCTGAAGTTTTTGCGCCTCCTATAATATCCGTATCCTTGCCTTGTGCGGCATAGGCAAGTAAATACTCATAGCCAGATTCGATGATTTCAATTATTTCGTCCACAGGATTCTTAAGATTAGTGAGTTGCTTTATCTAATTAAAAAACCAAGGTTAAGTTTCTTGGTTCCACTTTTCTGGATTGTGGTGATCTTCCAGTTCGCCTCTAGAGATCCAACCTTTAATTATGGACCGAGTGTAGAAGAGTTTCTCAGGTCGTAAACCAAAGTAAATATGAAGTGAAATGAAGGCGATTAAGAATAAAGTTGATAAACCATGGATAAGAAAAACCCATCCTAGGGAAGCTTCTGATAGTGCGTTGGTTCTTTCCCACCAGGGGGTATCAATCATCGCAAACATTACCAATCCACTTCCTATAACGAGCAAGGTCAGTATGGTTATAACGGTATGCATCCCTTTTTGGGCCAATGAGTATTTGCCTGGTTTTTTTGATTGATCATATAGTTCTTGTAAATCCTTGGTACTAATTAACATTGATTTTAGATCTTGCCAGAAAATCGATCTTACTATATGAAACAAAACTACAAAGGTTAGTATCAACCCTGCGATCCAATGGATGGTTAGCCAAGCAAATTCGATGCCAATTATTGGGAAGACACCGGTAATTAAAAGCACAAAAACACTCAATGCCATTACCCAATGAAAAACACGATCTATTTTCTCGTGACGAATGATGCGCTCACCCTCACTAGAAGGTCTTCGTTGGCGGTTTTGAAGTGCTTTAAATACCGCATGAGCTGCGATAAAAATGAATGCTGAAACTATGAATACCCATAAAAGATCCCAGGAAACACCGAGTATTACTTCTCGACCCCATACGTCATTTTTATAAGTAACAAAATCCATGCTAGCCCCTCATTGCACGACGAAGAAGATTTTCCATGAGCGGTAATTTAAAACGATTGTATTTAAGCGGTTTGGCACCTTCGCTTGCTAATTTTGCCAAATCTTCACCTGTTTTTTCCGAAAGATTTTTTCCGTTTGCTGTGTTTTCAATATGCTTGACGCGATAGGGAGTGGCAGCTACGCCTCCGAAGACGAAACGACTATCAACTATTTTTTTATTTTCCGTATTCATAGCTACAGCAATACTAACAAGCGCAAAGTCCCATACGTCTCTATCTGCAATTTTTTCAAAATAAAAATTCGCGTTTGACCATTTAGCAGGAATATGTATGGTACTAAGAATCTCTCCTGGTTCAAGGGAAGTCATCTTGGTAATGTGGGTATCTGGCCCGACAAAAAAATCTTCCACCGGAATGCTTCGTTTTCCATCAATGCTAATTGCTATCATATTTGCATCAAGCGCCATCAGTGCAGTAGCTGTATCAGATGCACTTACGGCAACGCAGCGACTGGCATTAAACAAAGCATGTTCTCGGTTCATCGCCTCAGGACCATCCGCATAACATAAATTTCCACCCGCACGGTAACATGCAAGACCCCGACGATAGTACCAACAGCGTGTATCTTGAATTAAATTTCCTCCGAGTGTTCCGACATTTCGAATTTGAGGGCTCGCGACTTTTTCAGCCGCATCTGAAAGTAGAGAAAAACTATTATTTATAATAGGGTTTTTTATGATTTCGAGGAGCGTAGTTGTAGATCCAATTTCAATGCCATTTTCTATTTGTCTGATACCACGGAGGGAGTCTACGCCATTAATATCAATTAATGCCTTTGGATTTTTTGCTCGATCTTTTAACCAGCCATAGGTATCCTGACCACCGCCCAATATCCAGCCATCTTCCTTATATTGGTTCGCTAGACTGACGGCGTCATCAACCTCAGTAGGTTGGAAAAGCTGGACATCTGGCATAACATCATATGAAGGCATAATTTTCTCAGAAGTTATTTGTTTGAAGTGGTTTAAATGATTGAGAACCGCCAGCTAAATAATTGAGTATCATATCTTGGCTGACTGGAGTTCTTCCAAAATTATGCCCATCAAGGGCATCGGAAATGGCGGAAGTCAGTGCTGCAACTGAGCAGCCCATTGCAGGTTCTCCAATACCTCTCGCACCGAAAGGATTATCTGGATCAGGAAGATCAACAGCATCAGATCTTGTAGTTAACGGCACGTCCATATAGGTAGGAATTTTACATTGGTGAAAGCCAACATTTGCAGGTAACCCATTATGTGGATCATAAACATGGCGTTCAAGCGCTGCCATTCCCATACCCCAAACCGCACCACCTTTCATTTGATTAGCAAGACCTTTGGGATGCATTACTGTTCCACATTCTGCAATGCCAACGTAGTCAAGAATTTGGTATTTTCCAGTTTCAAGATCAAGTTCAATTTCAACAAATGCTGCCGCAAGTCCAGGAATAACACCTTCTTGCGGAAGATTGTCTTTAGCTACACCCACTAGCCCGGTTCCTGCTAAATTCTTGACCGAACGCTGAGTTATTTCATGAATGTCTTCTGGCATTATTTCACCATTATAAATTCCGCCTAATTTTATAGCTTGTGAGGCAACAGCTGCATAAGATAGTCCCTGAGTTGGGCGGTTAATTTTATAGACGCGCTTGCCATCAATATCATAATCCTCAGCTTCACCTCCAAAGTTTCTAGCTGCTATCGCTTTCATTTTATTGACTGCATCCTGAGCAGCAACAAAATTAGCGCGTGTATGCGTGAACGTCGAAACACTCCCTGCTTGATAAGAGCTCCATGGAAGATTCTCCAGTGTACTTCCGCAGTGAATGACACAGTTTTCCCAATCACATTTGAGAACTTCAGCGACAACGCGAGATGTTGAAGCATAAGAATAGGTCCCCAAATTTCCTACACCCGAATGTATGTGGATTTTACCATCTGGGGCTATACGGAGGAGACCATCAAAGCCATGAGTTCCTGCTGAATGATACCCCTGACCGATACCTATCCCTCTAACTTTATTGCCATCTTTTTTTGAAGCGTGACGTTTTGATTGCCAATCGAACATCTTGGCACCTTTATCCAAAGCTTCTTTCATATATGCGCTTGTTACAGGCCTTTGATCAGCGTATACCGTCGTCTTATTATTAGGTGCATTTATTTTGCGTATTTCGACCCGATCTATTTTTAATGCTTTTGCTGCCTTATCCATTATCGGTGCCATGACTGCAGCGATCTGATTTTGTCCAGGCCCTCTTTGAGCCCCTCTGGGCGTGGTATTTGTTAAAACAGGTATTCCGCGAAATCTCATGGCTGCGGGATCATAGACCATCGAAATCGCTCCCCCAGCTGATGAAGCATCACCTCCGGTTGCATTTGGACCTATGTCTGAAACTATAAAGATATCGGCAGCTGTTACTCGACCATTCTTTGCAAATCCTAGTTTAATCCAGCCCTGGAAACCGACACGAGCTGAGCCAATGTAATATTCCTGTTCTCTAGTAATTCGAAGTTGTACTGGACGACCAATTTTTTTTGAAAAATAACCTGGTAGAGCAGCAATTGGATAAGCACCAATCTTCGAGCCAAAGCCACCTCCAGTATTTTCGCTGATTAATACTACATCTTTGGTTTCAACACCGAGTAATCTTGCCAAGCCAGGTAACCAATAACTCTGGCTCTGAGCTGATCCATAAACATAGCATGTTCCATTTTCCCAATACGCCATTGCAGTTCGTGGTTCCATGCTCATATGTGCATATCCGGTGGTAACAAATGGTTCTTCTAGGATCAGTTCTGCGTCCTCAAAACTTTTTTCTAGGTCACCATAATTCCAATCATTTATAGATTCTCCCGCCGGTTCTTTGCCAGCACGGAATTCATCAATTTGCTGTTGAGTCCATTTAATTGTTCGAAAACCTGAACCTTCTCTTGATCGTGAAAATACATTGCCTTCCTCACGTGCGTCTGGTCCTCCCTCAATTAAACTATCGAGTGGGTCAACTGCAAAAGGTAATGGCATTATGTCAATTTTAATTTTTGATATTGCTTCTTCCGCGATTTTTTCATCGGTAGCGGCAACCGCTAGAATAGGGTCACCTATATATACTGGATTGTTGGTTAATATTGCTGCATTAGGTGCTTCAACAATTGGAACATCGTCAGCAGTTAGTATTCCAACGAGCCCTTCCATTGAGTCTATGGCGGAGGTATCTATATTAACTACTTTTCCGTGTGCTATAGGACTGGTATACATACGTGCAAAAACCATTCCATCAGCTTTAAAATCTTCAGCAAAACGTGCTTTACCAGTCACTTTCCCAAGAATATCAGGAGGTACAAAATCTTTTCCAATATGCTTGTATTTTTTCATGAGTTTTGTCCCGATGCACGCATGACGCCATTGAGGCAATGGTCATAAGCGCCGCATCGACAGATATTTCCTGATAATCCTTTTCTGACTTCTTCCCTAGTCGGTTTTGGATTCTCATTCAACAACGCAACCGCAGACATAACTTGCCCTGGTGTGCAAAAACCACATTGCGGGGACAGTTCATCTATAAATGCTTGCTGAACAGGATGCAGTGTTCCATCTGCAGCTTGTAACCCTTCAACTGTTATAACATCTCGACCTCTTACACTGTGAGTAAGTGTTGAACACGAGTAGTTTGGAACACCATTAATTAAAAGTGTACACGCGCCACACTCACCTCGGTTACATCCAATTTTAGTGCCTGTTAGACCAAGTTTATAGCGTAATGTATAAGCGAGTGTTTCTTGCGGAAGAACGTCGACACGTCTTATTTTGCCATTGATATTTAAGGAAATCAGGCGCTCTACTGCGTTACTGGCTGTAGTTTGTGCATATGTGGAATATAAACTGGCACTTGAGGCGCTGGCCACACTTGAAGCGATAACTGTCTTAATAAATCTTCGGCGAGAAAGATTTGTTTTCATTGCTTCTAGATACCTCCAGTTTGTAACTATTTAAATTTCTTAATAGCTCCGATAATAAGGCTCGGGGGGGAGAAGATCAATATAGTTCGCTGGAAACTTTTTAAATATTTATGATCATAAAAAATCTAGGTTTTTAAACGACCTAGTTTTTTTGCCTCTTATTATTTTTTATCCGAAGGCCAGGGCGTACCCTGATCCATAACAGTTACTGGCCCCATACCGGTATATGAAAATTTTTGAACTCGTTTTCCTTCATATGTTTCAGTGGTATAGATGTTACCTTGGGAGTCCGTTGCAATATTATGTACCGCAAAGAATTGGCCAGGGTTTCTTCCACCATCTCCAAAGTTGGTGAGTATTTCCATGCTTGCTCTTTCTATGATGAATATTTTTCGATTTGTTCCATCTGCGAGGTAGATGAATTGCTGTTCAGGATCACTGGAGAATGAGATATCCCAAACCGAACCATCGCCCAAGCTGTTGGGTTTAACAAATAATTCTTGAACAAAAGTTCCATCCGAAAGGAATACTTGCAGTCTATTGTTAACTCGGTCGCAGACATAAATATATCCGTCAGTGGATGGTTCTGCACAGTGCACAGGATTACGGAACTGTTGGGCAGGTTCTTCGCCGGGTGTAAATGGACCCAGATTTGTATCATCCGGTACGTTGCCATAAGCACCCCAGTATCTTTTGAGTTCACCGCTGTCCATATCCAAAACAGCAACACGTTTGTTACGATATCCATCAGCCACATATGCTTCATTTGCATCCGTATCAAATGCTATTTCTGCAACGCTTCCAAAGGACTCTCTATTATGACTATCTATTTCAGCGCCGGGAGAACCGTATTGCGCCAGGAATGTTCCATCCCGAGTAAATTTAAGAATATGCGAGTCGCTTCTAGCGTTGCCACCAATCCAAATATTATCTTTATAATCGATACTAATACCATGATTTGATGCGGGCCAGTCATAATTATCTGCCGGACCTCCCCAGGAATTAACGAGGTTACCTTCTGCATCGAATTCTAGAACGTTCGGGGCAGGTATGCAGCAGTCTGCTTTAACCGGGTCGGTTGCTGCACCTATTTCAGTTCTTTCATTAAAGGAATCTCTTCGATGTATGATGTATACGTGATCTCTCGAATCAACAGCAAGACCAATTGTGGATCCAAGAATCCAGTGATTTGGAAGTGGTTTTGGCCAGAAAGGATCGACTTCGAACATTGGGGCTTGTTTACCCTCAGATTGCGTTTCACTGTTAACTGTTGCTTGATCGCATCCTGTTGTAGCTGTTATTGCAGTCAATAGGGCAAAGGCGATTATATTTTTCTTGGTTATCATTACTTACTCCCCAAATTTTTTGTAGTCAAATTTTTTTTAATTTCTACTTTTATGTTGATTCAATTACCAACGTGATTATGTCACAGTATACTATGTAACTTTAGTGATATCCCATGGAAAAATGTTTGAACAACATTTTTTTGAGACCGCCTGCTAATTAATTGTTGCTGTTAGGAATGATCATGTCCATCAAGATAATAAAGTTAATCTTCACTGTTGTCTCTTTCATTACGATTAGTGTTTCGCTTTTAACAAGCAGTAAGACTTTTGCGCATGAGATTCCTAACGATGTTCTTATACAAAGTTACTTAAAGGCGGAAGAGCAAAGAATGAATTTACTTCTGCGCGCCCCTTTAGAGGCCATGCGGGATATTAATTTTCCTTTGACCGGGCCTGGTTATATAAAGATAGATGAATCAGAAGAATTTCTTAGAGATGCTGCTGAAATTTGGCTTGCTAATTTTATACAGATCTATGAAGACGGCAATCTTTTGGAACAATGGACTATTGATGCGGTACGTATATCTTTACCATCCGATCGTTCTTTTGTCGATTATGATAGTGCTCATAAGCTAGTGACTGGCCCACCGATGCCTGATGATACAGAATTATTTTTCAATCAGGCCTTACTTGATGTGAAAATTAGTTACCCAATTACCTCAAGATTTTCTGAGTTTTCAGTTGCCCCGAATTTTGATGGTTTAGGTTTAAGAACCACTACGGTGATGAATTTTATTCCTGAAGAGGGGGTTCGCCGAGTTTTTAGGTTTTCAGATAATCCCGGGATTGTTAAATTAGATCCACGCTGGCATCAAGCTTTTACTCGATTTGTTGATTTCGGTGTTCAGCACATTCTAGATGGAGTTGATCATTTGCTATTTGTTTTTTGTTTAATACTTCCGTTTAGAAAAATTCGTCCGCTTGTTATCATCGTTACATCATTCACGGTAGCTCACTCAATAACATTAATTGCATCAGCATTCGGGATGACCCCCAAATCATTATGGTTTCCTCCTCTAATTGAGATGTTGATTGCCGCATCTATTGTTTACATGGCAATAGAAAATTTATTTAATTCTCGTTGGGAAAGACGCTGGTTAACTGCTTTTTTCTTTGGCCTCTTTCATGGATTTGGGTTTTCATTTGCTTTGAGTGAAACTCTGCAATTTGCAGGCAGTCATCTTATTACTTCTTTGCTCGCTTTCAATTTGGGAGTTGAGATAGGGCAATTATTATTGATAATTCTGTCGGTTCCTTTGATTAATTTAGTGGTTCGGAATGAGAGATATAAGCGGCCCTTTATTTTTGTTGTGTCAGTAATCATTGCTCATACTGCATGGCATTGGATGAGCGAAAGGTTTTCAGTATTAAATGCTTATCAGTTTGACATATCTGCCGTTATTGCACTTGAGAGCGATGCCGGAATGAAGTGGATAATATTCTTGCTTATTACAAGTATTATTTTTTGGTGCCTGCATCGTATTTATGAACGCTTTATTACTAATAATAAATAATTCTTTGCTTGCATAAAGCTTTAACGTTTTGGAGTTACGCGGTAAGCTCAGTTACCATCTTTTTCGCCCATGGTTAAAAAAACGTTTTAAATAAGGAGTAACGATGCAGTCTTTAATGATAGTTTTACTTGGTTTGGCAGGAATGACACTGGGGTGGTTTTTTTATTCAAAATTTATAGCTACTAAAATTTACCAACTTGACCCTAATTTCGTCACACCTGCACATGAATTTAATGATGGCGTGGATTACCATCCCACAAATAAGTACGTACTTTGGGGTCATCATTTTACCTCTGTTGCAGGAGCTGCACCTATTGTCGGGCCAGCAATTGCCGTTTATTGGGGATGGGTTCCCGCTGTTCTGTGGGTAACAATCGGGACGGTATTTTTTGCAGGAGTTCATGATTTTGGCGCATTATGGGCTAGCGCAAGACATCAAGGAAAATCTATTGGTTCACTCTCAGAAGCAGTGATTGGTAAGCGTACTCGTTCACTCTTTATGGTGGTTATCTTTCTCGTTTTACTCATGGTAAATGCCGTCTTCGGAGTGGTTATTGCAGGCGCTTTTGTTAGTACTCCCAATGCTGTTTTTCCAGCATGGTCAGCGATTGTCGTTGCGTTAATTATCGGTCAGTTGATTCATCGGAATTATAATTTGATGCTGTTATCCATAGCAGGAGTACTTGCATTGTATGGATCTATATATGTTGGCAGCTTGGTTCCTTTGGAGCTTCCAGCCGGAATATTAGGCCTGTCAGCTAACGGAAATTGGATACTTATCCTTTTTATTTATGCTGCAATTGCTTCAATGCTGCCAGTATGGGTTCTTCTCCAACCCAGGGATTTCATTAATGGCATGCAATTATTTGTAGGATTAATTCTTTTGTACGGAGCCGTGGTGCTATCGTTACCGGACATATCAGCTCCCGCATTTAATCATCAAGCGGGCACGGATGCACCCTCATTAATACCGCTACTATTTGTCACTATTGCCTGCGGCGCTGTTTCTGGTTTTCATGGTATTGTTGCATCTGGTACTAGTTCAAAACAGCTAAACAAAGAGACCGATGCCCGTTTTGTAGGATATATGGCATCTATCGGCGAGGGCTCTCTAGCATTGATAACCATTGTAGCTGTTAGTGGCGCTGCTCTAGCAGCTACTCCAGAGATATGGCATCAGATCTATGAGAAATATGGAACTGCAGGAGCGGCTACCTTTATACAAGGGGGCGCCCAGTTGATTACTAATGGCTGGGGATTGCCCGTTGGCATATCAACCACTTTACTCGCGACCATGGTGGTTCTATTTGCTGGCACGACTATGGATTCTGGTGTGCGTCTTCAGCGATACATCATTCAGGAATGGGGGGAAATTTATGGTATCGATCTCTTTAAAAAAGGAGTGATCGCAACACTCGTTGCTGTCCTATGCTGCCTATTACTCGCATTCGGTGCAGGAGGGGCAAGCGGTTCAGGTGGACTAGCAATATGGCCTCTGTTTGGATCCACAAATCAAATTCTGGCTGGTATGACTCTTCTCGTTATTTCTGTGATGTTAATCAAAATGGGCCGGCCTGCAAGATACACGTTACTTCCAATGATTTTTGTTTTAATCACTTCCTGCTGGGCTGCTATTCTTAAGTTAATCGAGTTTTGGTTGGCCGCAAATTGGTTATTAGTGACCATAGATATTGTCGTTTTAGTAACCAGTTTTATGGTGATTCTGGAAGCAGCATCGGTGGTTGGTCAATTTCTTCGCGAGAAAGCCAAACAAGAATAGGTGGTTTTTTACAACAAATGCGGAAAAAATCCGAAAAAAGCGAAAGAAATCCATAATTAATTGATAAAATTATAGAAATTTCTTATGAAAAAAGCTTGTCCTTGCTTTTATTTTGTAATCCCATCATTTACGAGTATTTTTGGTATGATCGTAGTAAAAACAGGGATTTGAAACAGTTAATACCCAACCTAAAAAGGCTAATTTTTTTCAAATTCAGCTAAATTGTTGTTTAAAAACAACATTATCTGTGATATGGAATAAAAAAAACGGAACATTTCCATAAAAAAAACTTTATTTTACTGCTTTAGGATGGTTCAATCGTATTCAACCACGTCTACGACGAGCGGACGTTGGTTCCTTAGGGGATCAATCAAGCGAACCGTGGGTGTAATTTTGTTAGCGATCAAGGGAAACCGAAATTGCTTTGTCGGGTCAGGAAACTGGCCTTCAATATTAATCGTTTATGGGAGACCTATATCGATGAATAAACTAATAAGGCCAGCTTGGCTGGCTATAACAACGGTCGTTCTGGCTTTCGGCGCTTTGCCGGCCAGCGTGTCTGCGCAAGGTGCAGACGAGGCTGTCGAGGAGATCGTAACGATCGGTACTCGTCGCCAAGGACGTACCGCGATTGACACTGCTGTGCCGATCGACGTTTTCAGTATAGAAGATATTGACTCTGTGTCATCTTCTGACTTGATTGACGTCGTTAGAACTTTGGTGCCATCGTTTAATGTGAGCCGACAGGCCATTAGTGACGGTGCGACGATGATTCGTCCTCCAACACTGCGTGGTCTCGATGCTGATAAAACGTTGGTACTAGTTAACGGTAAGCGGCGACATCGTTCAGCACTCGTGTTGCTTGGTGGATTCGGTTCTCACGGACCTGATCTGGCAACAATACCGGGTATTTCTTTAAAATCTATCGAAGTTCTACGAGACGGTGCATCAGCACTTTATGGTTCTGACGCCGTTGCCGGTGTGATGAACTTTAACCTTCGGGACGCTTCTGAAGGTGGTGAAATCCGCATCCAGTATGGTGTTTATGATGACCATGCAGGTGGTACAGCGGATGGAGGCATCGGATCACGTAGCACTTATGAAGGTCAGGGCGGAGAGAAAGACTATAAGGTAGCGCTTAATTTTGGTATGCCGCTTACCGATAATGGTTTTGTCAACGTCAGCGCTGAGCTGTTTGAAGCACAAGGCACTAGCCGTGCTGGTCGTTATCAATACGGCCAAAGTGCTATGGCTGAGCCTCCATCAGTAGCAGCGTTAAGAGTAGATACGGATGTTGATCATGACGGAATTGCTAGTACTCCTACGCAAACCCGTTATGGACCAGATGCGTTAACGGAAGTTTACAGCGCAACAGGTCAGTTATTGACAATTCGTAATGCTATTGACGGTATTCCTGATGATCTCGATGAAAGGTATGCAAAAAACCTTTGCTTCTCTGAGATTGGCTATGGAGACTGTAATGAGATGACTTGGGGTGCCCCAAACCGCGATGGTATTCGTGTGTTTGTTAACGCAGGCATTCAACTGTCTGACTCAAGCGACCTTTATGCTTTCTTTAACCATAATGATTCCAATACCGACGGTAGTTTCTACCATCGTCGTCCTGGTATCGCTCAGTTCAAGTTAAGCCGTAACCAAAATGGTGAGATCAACAATCCACGTAACATGTATCCTGGTGGTTTTACACCTCGATTCCACGGTAACGTGATTGATGAAGGTCTTACAGCTGGTCTTCGAGGCGACATGGATAATGGATTAAACTACGACTTCAGCACACGCTATGGTCATAACACCATACGGTATATTCTTGATAACACCCGTAACCCTTCAATGGGTCCGGAATCACCAAGAACATTCCGTCCTGGTAACCTAGTGAATGATGAACTTGCATTCAACGCGGACTTCTCAAAAGAGTTTGACGTTGGTATGGATAATCCAATGAACTTTGCATTTGGTTTTGAATGGCGTGAAGAAGAGTATATCATCGAACAAGGTGATACTGCTTCATGGACCGTCGGACCTTATGGAGCTCCAGATCCATGGAACTTTGACGTAACTGCAGCTGAAGCAGCAGCCGGTGATACGCGAGCAATGGGATGTTATATTCCTAACTTGCCTTTCACACCAGGTGTAGCTTGTGATTCTGGCGATCCAATCCACAATGCATTACCAGTGGGTTCTAATGGATTCCCAGGTTATCACCCGACCTACATAGGTTCGTATGCTCGTGATAGTGTCGCGGCATATGCTGACGTGGAAGTAGACGTTACAGATCAGTTCCTATTCAATGTAGCTGGTCGTTACGAAGACTTCTCTGACTTCGGTGACAACTTCAGTTGGAAAGTGGCATCTCGTTATACAATTAACGATATGTACACCATCCGAGCTTCTGTGGGTACAGGATTCCGTGCTCCGACACCTGGTCAAATTTCGACCAAGAACGTGTCAACACGGATTGATAGTAATGGAGAGCCAGTGGCTGAGGGTATTTTCCCAGCTGACCATCCAGTAACTTCACACTTTGGTGGAAAATTGCTTGAGGCAGAAACCTCACAGTCAATTACTGTTGGTATCTCTGCAACACCGTCAGATAACCTCACAGTAACATTGGACTTGTATCAGATCTCATTGGACGATCGTATCGTATTGTCATCTGACTTCGCAGTAACCGACGCGATTAAAGCTGCGCTCTTAGCTGCTACACCAAGCTATGACGCGAAAGATATCGCTCAGGTTAGCTTCTTCACGAACGATCTAACGACTGAGACCACAGGTATCGATCTTGTTGCTACTTACAACATGGATTGGGCAGGTGGTAATACTGTCTTGTCTGCAGCTGCAAACTGGAATAGTCTCGAGATTTCAAATCGAGTCAACCGGGGAACTTCTGCAGCACCTGTGTACTTCGTAGGTACCGAGTCTGTTCATGATAACGAGCATGGCGCTCCAGAATATCGGATGAACCTTACTGCTCGTCATACCATGAATAATGAAATGGTAGTTACGCTTAGAGGTAACATGTACGGCCCATATCAGAATGCGACCAACAATGCACTGACTACAATCAGTGATTTCAGTCGTGTTGTACAATGGGACGGAGACGTTACTTGGGATCTGTCAGAAGGCTATCGATTGACATTAGGTATTAATAACATCTTTAACCAGATGCCTGATTTCGATCATAATAATGAAAGTTGTTGCGGACGTGATATCCGTACTGACTCCCTCCAAGACTGGCAGGGTACACAGTACTACGTTCGAGGCCAAATTAGCTTTTAAGCTTGGCTAAAAAATAATTGAGTGATCACTCTTTTAGAGTAAACTCACTTGATGATAAAACCCCCGCAATGCGGGGGTTTTTTTTGACCTTTTTTTATCAATTGATAACTTTGAAAGCGCCTAAAACTTTGAGTGGAATATATTCAAATATACTTGGATATCCAGGATAAAATATTTTTCATCACTTCAGCTTTGTTAATTTCATTAAGTATTTCATGCCGAGCTTGGGAATAGATCTTAAGGGTAACTTGGTTGTGATTAGTTTGTTGATAGTTGGCGGTAAGTTTTTTTAGGCCCGCGCTACCTCCCACTGGATCAAGCTCGCCTCCCGTAATTAATATGGGCAGCGATGATGGAATTTTTTTTAAAGAGTCCTTATGACTGATCTCAATCAGTCCATTAATCAAATCCAACCACAGTTGATTGCTAGATTGAAATCCACATAATGGATCTGCCATATAATCATCAACAATCTGTTCATCTCTTGATAACCAGTCGAAATCGGTACGATTCGGTGAAAAGCTTTTATTAAAATCAGAGAATCCTAACTTATTAAGCAGTGCGCTTTTAGTGCGAATACCTCTACGCCATATTTCAAATTTAGCCAGTATTGTGATTAATTTTAGTTTCTTTTTTTGTGGCCAGGTCGATGCAGACAATATCAGGACATTTGTATCTTTTGGGTGGCGCATAACGAAACTTTGTGCGATATAAGAACCCATGCTGTGCCCTAAAAGTATCAGAGGTATCTGTGGAGATTGCTCAAGTGAATATTTTTGAACTGCCCTACAATCTGATATCAGTTTTTCCCATCCTAAGGTATCTGAAAAATGCCCTAAATCTGAAGGACTAATGGTTTCGCCATGTCCACGTTGATTATGGATGATTACCGAGTAACCATTTTCTGTAAATTTTTTTGCGACTTGATGATATCGTAAAGCATGTTCGCCTAGACCGTGTAAAATTTGAATTATTGCTTTTGCTTTTCCTGAAGGGCTCCATGAGTATATTGGGATAACATGATTGTCATTCTGCCCACTACTTAAAGTGACTTTTTGGAAGTCAACAACGTTCGGCATTGGTTTAATTGCTTAGCCGTTTTATAGCTTCTTTAGATTTAACAACCCACATTTTTTGCGTTTTATTGTAATGTTGTGGTGCTAAATCTGCTTCATTTACAATCTCTGTGTATAACTCTAGCGCCTCATCACATGCTCCTGTTGTTTCAAGAAGTTCAGCATAACGACATCTCGCTTCTGCGCCGCTAAAATAGGTGATCACGGATTCGTATTCTTCTTTTGCTGTTTCAGTAGCATTACAGTACACGAGCGATCTTGCATACATAAGATGGCCGCTTGCTGATTGATATGACGGGTTTTTGACCCTAAGTTTATCAAGTGTTTTTATTGTTTTTTCGTATTCCTGGTTTGCAAATTCTGCTTCGGCCAATCCAAGTAAAAGGTCCGGATCATCAGCATAAATGCCCTTCAGTGTGCTTTTGTAATGTTTGATTGCTTCTTCGGCCCTGTTATTTTCTATTAAAGTTTTGGCCAGGTGTCTCGCAGCATCAACGCTTCCAGATAATTTATGTGTTTTTTCAAGCTTCTGTATATCCGCACCGGGATTTACGGATTTCCTAATTCCACGGAAAGTTTTTTTTGCTTTCGGGTTCCCCATGATTTCGGGAAGTAATTCGACAATAAAATAAATTAAAGACCCAAGTAATGGGGCAAAGAAAATAATAAATGCCCAATATACGGGCCGCCTAGTTCTGAAGACATGAACAAGCATAAAAATTTGTATAATAAGAGAAAGATAAAATAGTGGTTCATTTCTCATGGCATTATTCCGTCTTTATTGTAAAAGTATTTTATCTTTTTAAATACTAACATAAGGAATAGTAGAAATATGAATACCAACATCGTATAGGTTTAGATTTTTATTTGATGAATGACTAACGAGAATAATTTTTGTTTATAATTATACTTTTTAGTGTTTAGATATTTAACTGTTAAGAGAATCATATAACAATGACTGATAGAGATTCACAGCTCGCATCTTCCGTTCTAATGATTCGTCCGACATGTTTTTATGGCAATCCATTAACGGCGACATCAAATCGTTTTCAGGTGAAAACTAATGCAAGCATCGCTGATCAACTGAATAAGGCCTTAGAGGAATTTGAATTATTTACGATCGCGCTAAAAAAGTGTGGAGTGGAAGTAATTGAATTTAATGATACGGAAGAACCGCCTAAGCCAGATGCAATATTTCCTAATAATTGGGTGAGTTTTCATGCTGATGGCACAGTTGTTCTTTATCCTATGGAAGCTGTTAATCGAAGGACAGAACGTCGCCATGATATTATTGATCAGCTTGTTGCCAACTATAATTTTAGGGTGAGTAAGGTTTTTGATTTGTCTTATCATGAGAAAGATGGTCATTACCTAGAGGGCACTGGTAGTTTGGTTCTTGATAGGGCTAATCGTATTGCTTATGCTTGCATTTCTTCAAGAACTCATTTGGATGTCCTTGGCGATTTTTCCCAAAGGATGAACTTTACTATTGTGGCTTTTAACGCAGTAGATCAAAATGATATACCGATTTACCACACAAATGTATTAATGTGTATTGGCAATTCTCTTGCTGTTATATGCGGTAAAGCGATTCCTAATTCTGATGAGCGCAATGCAGTTTTTGAGAGCCTCAAAAGAACAGGGCATGAAATTGTGGTACTCACTATTGACCAAATGAATGCTTTTGCTGGAAATATGCTTGAGCTCACAACATCAAGCAGTAAAAATATTATTGTCATGTCTCAGCGGGCAAAAAATTCGTTAACTAAGGAACAGATTCTCCGGATTGAAGAAAAAACTAGAATCTTAAGTGTATCTATCGATACCATAGAAAGTATTGCAGGCGGGAGTGTTCGCTGTATGATGGCAGAAATTTATTTGCCACGAAAAAAGGGTAGCCGTCAAGGATAAAATATGTCAGGGGTTCGAGATAAAATTTTGATGTGTGCGCCCGATTATTTTTCCATTAATTACGTAATTAATCCTTGGATGACTAAGCACAAAGGATCATCTGACCAAAAGAAAGCAAAAAAGCAATGGTCAATCCTTAAAGATGTTATCAGTGAATACGCGGATGTAGTTACTGTTGAGCCTCAACCAGGTTTGCCTGATATGGTTTTCACGGCAAACGCAGGATTGGTTGTAGATCAGAAGGTGATTCCCAGCCATTTCATTCCACTTGAACGTCGTCCTGAAGAACAATATTTTAAACATTGGTTTAAAAAAAATAGTTTTAAATGTTTTGAGCTTAACGAACAGATTAAGTTTGAGGGCGCGGGCGATTGCCTTTTAGATAAGGGCGGGTCTTGGTTATGGACAGGCGTAGGTTTCAGAACCGAAATTGAAGCTCATGCTGAGATAGAGAGGTTTTTTGGAATTAAAGTAGTTGCCCTTCATTTAGTGGATCCTCATTTCTATCATATTGATACTTGTTTTTGCCCGCTTACTGGCGGTTTTGTTATGTATTATCCTCCAGCATTTAATTCTGAATCTAGATTAGCGATTGAAGATAGAATACCTCTCCATAAAAGAATTATTGTCAATACCATGGATGCTGAAAATTTTGCATGTAATGCCATTAATATTGGTAATGTCATTATACTGAATAAAGCTTCTAGCACACTAAAGAGTAAATTGATAAATGCTGGTTTTAAAATTCGAGAGGTTGACTTATCTGAGTTTCTAAAGGCAGGAGGTTCAGCAAAATGTTTAACCCTGAAATTAACTGAATCAGAAAAATTTTGAACTTCAGACATGTTTCTATGATGCTCTCTTTATCAGTTTGATAAATAGATATTTTGGGGAGTATTAGATGCGATTAATGATCCTTTTGCAAAATGTCCATTTTCGCCTCTTTTTCGGAGCGGTGATGATTAGTTTCTCACCCGTTTTTGTGAATATTGCTAACGTAGCTCCCACTACCAGCGGTTTTTATCGTGTATTATTCGGTGGAATTGCACTGACGTTTTTTATTTTTTTTAGCGGCAAAAAAATTTCTTTCAATCAATCAGCTTGGGTTGCTATTTTTTGCTCCGCTATTTTTTTCTCATTTGATTTGTGGTTTTGGCATCGTAGTATCTTATATGTCGGTCCTGGTCTAGCTACACTACTGGCAAATATGCAGGTTTTTTTTATGATGGCTGCAGGAGTTTTATTGTTTAAACAAAAACCTTCTGTGCGACAGATTATCTCTGTACCTCTGGCGATCATAGGTTTGTTTATGGTGGTAGGTATAGATTGGTCAAATCTTCCTCAAAATTATCAGCTCGGTATAGTATTCGGTATTCTTACAGCTATTAGTTATTCAGGTTATATGTTGTGTATGCGTCAGGCTCGGATTCATTCAACTTATTCGATTCCTATGCGTGAAATTGCGATTATGTCACTATTTGTATCTATTTTTCTTGGTAGTACCGCCATTTTTGAAGGTAAATCTCTACTAATACCGACAGTGATTGATTTTTCTTGGTTGTTGGCCTATGGAGTTTTATCTCATGCTGTTGGGCTGGTATTGATAGCTAGCAGTCTTGCAAGGGTACCAACCACAGAAGTAGGATTAGCTCTCTTGCTGCAACCATCATTAAGTTTTCTCTGGGATATCTTATTTTTTAATCGCTCCACAAGTCTAGTCGAAGCGCTAGGTGTACTCATTGTATTATTTGCCATTTTTCTTGGATTTAAACGCAATAACCAGCAGAAACTTCTGAGCTAGTATATGTTATTGTTATAAGCAATATTTGATTTTACATCTTAAGGAAAGAAAAAATGCTTGAGCTTGGTGTTAAGTTTTTATTGAGCTATTTCATAGGATCAATACTTGGCTCTTCATTGATGGGAAAAATTTACGGTGGTGTTGATATTCGTACAATGGGAAGTGGTAATGCGGGGGGAACAAATGCACTTCGTACCCAGGGATGGGCATTTGCACTCGGTGTAATTATTGTTGATGTTGGTAAAGGCGCTATTGCTGCCGGTTTGATACCAGGCATGAATATACCTTTTATTCCCGAAGATCCTGAGGTATCACGTACTGGAATGATCTTTTGTTGTGCTATTGCTTCAGTTATGGGTCATGTTTGGCCGATGTGGTATCAATTTCAAGGCGGCAAAGGGGCCGCCACATTAATTGGAACTTTATTGATACTCTCTCCAGCGATGATTTTACCGTTACTTTTAGTCTGGATTATAGTTTTAGTGGTCTTTGGATTTGTAGGTCTTGCGACAATCTGTGCAGGCCTATTTACTCCAATTTACTTGCTGATAACTCAATCATCCTTCGATGGACCATTATTTGCTTATTGTATAAGTATTGCCTTGTATTTGATCTATACTCATCGATCAAATATTCATAGAATGAAAGAAGGTACCGAGCACAAAAATGAAAAAATGATGATTTTTCATAGAAAAAAGCATGACTGATATTAGTGCGCCTGAGATTAGACGTCTTCTACCAAAAAAATTTTTAAAACATTTATCTTCTATTGAAGTATTTGATCAGATCGATTCTACGAATAGTTATCTATTAGATAAGAAAGAACCCTCATCGGAAGCAATGCATGTTGTAATTGCGGGATGCCAATCTGCTGGCAGAGGGAGAAGAGGCCGTAAATGGTACTCACCTCGTTCTGGATTGTATCTATCTGTTTCCTATCCGCTAACAAATAAAAAAAATGCTGGATCTTTAACACTTGCTATTGGTTCGGCATTAGCTGATCTATTGTTTAATATTGGTGTAAATGATATTCGTTTAAAATGGCCTAATGATTTAATTGTTAATGAAAAAAAACTCGGAGGAATACTCATTGAATCACGTGATACCAAAAAAATTATCTGTGGTATTGGTATCAATATAAATTTCCCTGATAAGGAATTCAGTATAACGGGCATTGATATTAATCCGATAGATCTTAAAACGATACTATTTGACGTTCCATCCATAGAACAATTGGCAAAGTTACTAATACCTTGTTTATATGACGCAATTACTGGATTTTTTAAAGTAGGATTTTCTGCCTATCAGGAAAAATGGACGAAGTACGATTACTTAGTTGAGAAGGAAGTTGTTGTGAATCAATCAGAGGCTACTATCTGTGGAACTTATAAAGGTATTGATAAAAACGGCTCACTTCTGTTACAAAATAATAATGGATTACATCACATTATCTCCGGATCAGTTAGGTTGAGAAAAAAGAGATGAGATTATGAATAATATAACTGCACTACTAATGGATATTGGTAATTCAATTGTTAAATGGGGCGTCTTAGATGGCGGGTTAATCCAATCCATAAGTTCAGTAACTCATGAAAAAATAAATAACGTGGGTTTTTCCTCAATAACTACTAGTATTCCACGAAAAGTTGATCGTGTTATTGCAAGCAATGTCGCTGGAACAAATTTTGCTGTTCGTTTGTCAGCTGCAATAGGGATACATTACCAAAGTGATATAAATTTTGTAACTAGCGCAAAATCTGCGTTTGGTATTATAAACGCTTATAAAAATCCACGTCAGTTTGGAGTTGATAGGTGGGTTGCTTTGGTTGGCGCTAGATCTGAATTCCGTTCATCTTTATGTGTTGTTGATATAGGAACTGCGGTAACTATCGATGTAATTAATAAGGATGGCAAACACATTGGAGGACAAATTATTCCAGGTATTGAGCTGATGGAGCATGTTTTGAGTGACGAGACAAGTAATATCAAGAGCGCTAAGAAAATGCTTAAAGATCCTCTGAAAGGTACGAACATGTTTGCTAACAACACTAAAATGGCCATTCAAAATGGTTCTGTTAATGCAATTAGTGGAGCAATTGAGCGAGTCATTGGGACGTTGCGATCAGACGGCTATAGACCTAAGGTTATTGTAACCGGCGGTGATGCACCTAGAATTTTAAAACAATTTGATGATCAACTTATCTATCGACCCCATCTGATCTTACAGGGTTTGGCCTATATAGTTCAGAATGAAGGAAGCTAAGTTTGATTGAATAATTTTAATTCCTATTTGAAAATCTATTTTTTAATTATTCGATTCTTAATGGCTTAACCCGAAGTTCCCAATCAAAGTGATCATTAGGTCCGTTTGGCCCAATCCTGCCTTCTGCTGACTTTAACAATGTGCTTGGCTTATACATCTTCCCGTCTTTTAACACAAACTGGATATTGCGAGTGGTTTTAATATCTTGGAGCGGGTTACCTGTAACAACAAAAAGATCTGCCAGTTTACCAGGTTCTATAGAGCCAATTTTATCTGCGACACCCAGTGCATTTGCTCCATTAATAGTAGCTGCTTTTAGTACAAAAATATTTGGTATTCCAGCATAAACCATGGCCAGTAATTCTCGGTGATATGCAAATCCCGGTAACAATGTCGTATAAACCGGTTCATCAGTTCCCACCACAAGAAGCTTTTCGCCGCCAGATTCATAAAGATTTTTTAACTCAAGCACGCGCTGCGCGAATTCAGGAGGACTAGATTCAGGGGGAGGCTCGCCTCGCGCCTCAAGTAATTTTTGTGTATAAGGGGTGAAATACTTAGCTTCATCGGTCCAAACCATATCAGCTGCAAGTTCTTTTCTCAGATTGATTCCTCCATACATTTGTAGGTTAGCATCATAATAGACTTGGTGTTTAATGATTAAATCAATCATTTCTTTCATGTTTTCACTTTTTGGGCCACCTTCTCCTAATGTAATTCGGTGCTCGATGCGATCAATTCCCATAAGGATCGCATCTCGTAGATCTACATCATACTCGCCATTATAGTTTGCTAGATGTCCAGTAGTTGTCATGCCATTTTTGTGGGCTTGTTCAATTAGGATTTTAGCTTCACCAGGCGTTGCCTGCTTGATTTTAATACTAATGACTCCCTTTTCTGCCCATTTATCTACCTCTGCACGGATTTCTTCTTCTGTAATATCATTTGGCCAAGCGGAACATTCGTCCGCAGCCGTTTTTACGCTGTATTCGCATCTGAAGCCGCCAAAATAAGGTCCGGAAGCGAATAGCCTTGGACCAACTGATTCTCCTGCATCAACAAGATTTCGTTGTTCTAGGACACGTTCGGGGTAGTATTCGCCTGCTGACCAAGTAGAAGTTACTCCGTTTGCAAGAAAGATGATGCCATTGTATTTCACTTCTTCTACACGTCCGACATCTACGAGATTAAAATTGTAGTGGGCGTGTAGATCTATCATACCGGGAAGAATGGTTTCTGAGTTTGTCAAATCAATTACGCTGGTTGCTGAGAAAATCTTTTCCTGAAGATCAGCGTCAATTTCAACGATTTTCCCTTCACGGATCACAATGCCTGTATTTTTTCGAAGCGAATTACTTACTCCATCGAACAGCCAACCACCGCGAATTATGATTTCATTTAATGGCGGATCTGACCATTGTGGATACGTAACTGCTGGCATCAGCAATAGGGCAAGAACCACCATTTTGAATAATCTAATGAAGCTTTTTACTAACCTTTTCATGTCATTGTTATATCATTTAACCTCATAGAAACAAAATGAAAAAATCTTTAAAAAGATTCCTAAATTATTTATAAAACCCCATAATACAATTTATGGATAGCTCTTTTTGTTCATAAGCGTACGTAAATTAATTTGCATAGTTAGTATATACATTATGTGCCGGTATAGCTCAGTTGGTAGAGCAACTGATTTGTAATCAGTAGGTCCCGAGTTCGACTCTTGGTGCCGGCACCAATTATATTTAAATTTATGAATAACACTAAACGATTAGCGGTTGATGTAGGCGGGACTTTTATTGATTTTGTTAGCTTAGATCAAAGTACAGGAAAAATTACTGTCGAAAAAGTTCGGTCTGCAGGTCAACTGGAAAATAAATTTTTTGAGGGTTTAAGTAATCTTAATCTTGATATTAAAGATATCGAGATGATAGTGCATGGCTCTACTCTGGTTATTAATACTATTATTCAAGAAGATGGCGCAAAGGCTGGTTTAATTACGACTCAGGGATTCCGGGATGTACTTGAACTTGGTCGGGGTAGCCGAGAAGAAATTTACAATCTATTTTTTAAACCTCCAAAATCCATTATTCCGAGATATTTGCGTTTTGAAGTAGCTGAAAGACTAGATGCAAATGGCGATGTTATAACGCCGCTCGACGAGACAATGGCGAAAGAAGTTGTTTTAGCTCTAAAAGAGCAAGAGGTTGAGAGTATTGCAGTTTGTTTTTTGCATGCTTATGTCAATCCAATTCACGAAAAACGTATGGCTAAGATTGTGAATGATGTATTTCCAGATGCAAAGATCTCTATTTCCTCAGATATCGTACGAGAGTGGAGAGAGTTCGAGCGAACCAATACAACAGCCTTAAATGCTTATGTTCAACCTCGAATGGAAAATTATCTATCTCAACTAGATAAACAATTAAATAACAATGGTTATAAAGGCGCTCTCACAATAATGAAATCAAGCGGGGGGATTACTACTTCTGATGTTGCTCAAAAAAAACCAATTATGACAATTCAATCTGGTCCGGCAGGAGGGGTTATTGGAGCGCAGCGACTTGCAGATATTCTGAAAATAAAACATATGGTTGTTGCTGATGTCGGCGGAACATCTTTTGATGTTTCACTTATTTATGATGGTAGATATCTGGAAAGTACTTCTTCAAAATTACATCGACGACCTATTTTACAGCCAACTATTGATATTGTATCTATTGGTGCCGGCGGAGGAAGCATTGCTTGGATTGATCAAGAAGCAGGGTTGCGCGTAGGTCCTCAAAGTGCTGAAGCTGATCCTGGACCAGTATGTTTTTCAATGGGAGGAGAGGAGCCGACTGTTACTGATGCCCAATTAGTCCTTGGCTATCTTAATCCTAAAACATATCTCGGTAAACGCATGCATCTTGATTTAGATGCCGCTAGAGAGGTAATTAAAGTGAAGATAGCCGAAAAACTTCATCTTTCTACTGAAGAAGCTGCTGCCGGAATTATTCAAATTGCTGCCACAAATATGGCTTATGCAGTACGACAAATTACGGTTGAGAGAGGTCACGATCCCCGAGAATTTTCGCTTACTTGTATTGGTGGCGGAGGAGGTCTTTTTGCCGGGGAAATACTAAAGGAGCTTCAAATGAAGCAAGTTATACTACCTCAAAACCCAGCTGTATTCTCTGCCTGGGGTTTACTCAATGCTGATTATCGTGAAGATGTAACAAAACCCTTTTTAATTTCCCGTAAAGATGTTACTCCCAAAGCTTTGAAAATAGAATTTGAAACGCTAGAAAATGAGGTAAGAAAATGGTTTTCAAGTGAGAATATAGATTTCAATAAAATGACGATTGAAAGATTTGCTGAGATGAGATATTTAGGGCAAGAACATACTTTGAAAATTCCTATCAATAAAGAAGATTTTTTGGATCCGGATCTTATAGAATTAAGAGATCGTTTTGATATTCATTATAAAAAAGCATATAGCCACGCATTACCAAATCATGATATTGAATTTGTTATACTGCGTTTAGCGGCGATTGGAGCAATTGATAAACCTGATTTTTCTAAGATTAATCCAAGCAAAAATAATGGAATTCTAAAGTCATCAGAAGAACGTCAAGTATATATATCTAATCAAAAACAACTTTTTTCCTGTAAAGTCTTTCAAAGGGACGAGCTTTCATCTGGGATGGAAATAATTGGGCCAGCTTTTATTGAGGAATGGAACAGTACCATTCTGATACATTCAAAACAGCGGGCTGAAGTAGATGATTTAGGTAATTTATTTATTAAGGTAAAAACATGAGTAATCTTGATCCTATTACCAAGCAAGTGATTCGTAATGCTACCAGAGCCGCTGCAACTGAAATGCAAACAACTTTGATTAAAACAGCGCATAGCCCATTGATCTATGAAGTTCAAGATTTTGGGGTTGTTATGACCAATCGGTTTGGACAATTAATTTCTGAGGGATCTGCACTAGCGGGTTTTTTAGCGTGTTTACCACCTACTATACAAAGTGGAATTCAATTATTTGGCGAGAATGGATTTAGCGAAGGCGATATTATTTTAACTAACGAACCATATGATACTGGGACACATATTAGTGATACAGCTCTTTATATGCCGGTTTTTTATGACAACAAGCTTGTGGCTTTTACCTCCGTAATGGCACATTGGGCAGATATCGGGGGGTATACTCCTGGCGGTTGGTGTCCTACTACGACCGATATCCACCAAGAAGGTATTATTTTTTCACACAATAAACTTTATGAAGGAGGGGTTCTCAATAACGAACTACATCGTTTTATTCTAAAAAATGTACGCAATCCAGAGGCAGTTGATGGAGATCTTAATGCCAAAATTGCTGCATGTCAGACCGGTATTAAACGGTATTTGGAATTATGTGATCGTTATAGTGCAGAAATAGTAGAGAAGACATTATTGGAAGTTATGAATCAATCTGAAGAGAGAATGCGAGGTGAGATTAGAAATTTTCCAAATGGCACCTATCATGCAGAGACATATCTAGATAATGATGGCATTCGTCTTGATCAGCCTTGTAAAATTTCAGTTGATGTTACGGTTGAAGATGAAATTTTGAAGATTGATTGGTCTGGCTCAGATCCGGCAACTTTAGGTCCAGTTAATCACCCGATGGTTGGCACAAAAGCCCTCTGCGGTACGGTCATGAAGTATCTTACTATGCCCGATGATCCTACTAATGATGGACATCTACGACCACTCGTTGTTACCGCTCCACAAAATACTATTGTTAGTGCAGAATATCCTGCTCCTTGTGATT
>ERZ651768.357-NODE-357-length-34799-cov-13.167358_pt1 | contig 34799 bp, 29 predicted proteins | sample MGYA00514754_ERZ651768 | MGnify/ENA metagenome assembly ERZ651768
TATAAAAATGGACAAAAGTGGTCTGAAGGAAATTTTAAAGATGGTAAAGTAGATGGATCATTTACTTTTTGGTATGAAAATGGACAGAAGAATTATGAAGAAAATTACAAGGATGGGATTAAAATTGGATCAGGGACTGGTTGGTATAAAAATGGACAGAAGAATTTTGAAGGAACTTACAAGGATCATAAACGAGATGGATCATGGACTAGTTGGTATGAAAATGGACAGAAGAGTTCTGAAGGAACTTTCAAGGATGGGGTACCAGATGGATTAGAGATGTATTGGTATGAAAATGGACAAAAGTATCGTGAAATAACTTACCAGGATGGGGAATTGATTAATGAAATATATTGGACTGAGGATGGTTTAGATTACGGTGAATTGATTTTTTACTTTAAAAATGGGGAAATATGGAAAAAAGGGAACTTAAAGGATGGAAAACGGGATGGTGAATTTATTGAATATGGTTTTTTTGGGAGTAGAGATATTTATCATAAACGTAGGTTAGAAAACTATAAAGATGGAAAATTAGACGGTGAATATATTAATTACTTTGATACTGGAGATGTAAATGTTATGGGAAATTATAAAGATGGAAAACTAGAAGGTAAATATACATACTATGATAAAGATGGTAAGAAATATTGGGAAGGAATTTATAAGGATGATGTGTTGGTTAATGAGACCTCTTTTATTGGTTCTAAAGGACCCTTTCGATTAAACTAATGAAATCAATATCTATCCTATCAATTTTACTTTCAACAATTTTAAATGATTTTTTATACATTCGTAAATTATTATTAAATCTGCACAATAATCTTTAATCCACTCCAAAATCCTAATCCACAGGATTTGTTTATAAAAGAATAATATTTTGTAAATTTCATCAAGCATGAAAAATCATTTCATACTAACGCTATTCCTTTTTTCGTTGGGGCTCTCTCAGGAAAATGCATCTGCCGGGGATGTGATTCAGTACGGACACAATTACACCGGTGATTTCAAGGACGGTAAACGCCACGGGACAGGCAAGTACATCTATCCCAACGGAGACACCTATGAAGGCGAGTGGAAGAACAATATAAGAGAAGGAGAAGGGACCTTTACACATGAAGATGACAGCCATACATACGTTGGTGGGTTTGTCAATGATGTATTCCATGGCTGGGGCAGCCTCCATATCATCGGCGGGGAAAAGTATGAGGGGGAATGGAAAAATGGGAAGAGGGATGGCGAAGGAACTTATTTTTATCCCTTTGGCAATACCTACACCGGCGAATGGAAGAATGATGAAAGGAATGGAAAGGGAACCTATATCTATACGTTTGGAAAAAAATATGTAGGTGATTGGAAAGATGATAAAAAGCATGGTAAAGGAATTTCTACCGATGGCGAAGGCAATACTTATGAAGGCGATTTCAAAGACGGGGAAAGGGACGGACAGGCCGTCTATACCTTTAAAAGCGGGAATATCTATAAAGGGGGATTTCTAGATGGGAAAAAGCATGGACAGGGCACCTTTACGTATGTAAACGGTGATCAGTACGAGGGTGAATTTTATGATGGGAATATGGAAGGCCTTGGAACCTATAAATTTGCAAACGGGAATGTGTACGAAGGGGAATGGAATGATGATAAAAGCCATGGAAAAGGAACCTATATCTTCAAGAATGGAAACAAGTATGTAGGTGAGTTCAAGAACGGAAAAAGAAATGGCGAAGGCACATTCACCTACCCGGACGGTGAAAAATACGTTGGAGACCATAAAGATGGGAAACGGACCGGCTGGGGCATTTTCACATTCAAGAATGGGAACACCTACGAAGGCGATTTCTGGGATGGAGAGAAGAATGGCCGGGGTACCTTCATCTATCCAAGCGGAAATCAGTATGAAGGCGAATGGAAAAATGACAAAAAGCACGGCCAGGGTACATTTACCTATGCGGGCGGGGGAACCTATTCAGGTCAGTGGAAAAACGGTCTTATGCATGGGCAGGGCAACTACAGTTATGCCAATGGTGATGTGTATCAAGGCGACTTTAAAAAGGGGAAGATGCATGGCCGGGGCTCGTACATCTTTGAAAACGGGAACGAGTACCATGGCGGGTGGAAGAAGGACACGATGGAAGGAGAAGGCATTTACTCTGCAGCAAACGGAAACCATTATGAAGGGGTATTTTCAGATGGAAAATTGAATGGCCAGGGTACGTTCAGGTCCTCCCTGGGTGAAACCTATGTAGGCGAGTGGAAAGAGGGCAGAATGAACGGCCAGGGGCTGTACACCTTTGCTAATGGCAACAGGTACAATGGCGATTGGCTGGATGATAAAAGAACCGGTTTTGGTATTTACACATTTATGAACGGCAATGCTTATGAAGGTATGTTTGTTGATGGAAAAAGAGATGGCGATGGAACATTCCTGCATGCGAATGGTGATATTTATATAGGTGAATGGACGAAAGGTATGATGGATGGCCAGGGTAATTACAGTTATGCCAACGGCGATATGTATGTGGGCCAATGGACCAACGATAAAATGGACGGTCAGGGAATCTTCACGTATTCAGATGGAAAAGAATATGATGGTACATTCGCGGATGGCAGGTTAGAAGGGCAGGGTACCTTTTCCTATGCCAATGGTGACAGGTATTCAGGATATTGGCAAGATGGTAAAATGGAAGGTCGGGGTACCTTTTCTGATATAAATGGCAATGTCTACGACGGCGAGTGGAAAAATGACACCTATAATGGTGAAGGAAAATTTACGTATTCGAATGGTGATACATACGAAGGACAGTGGATAGAGGGTAAGAGAGATGGGGAAGGTACATTTGTTGCATCCAACGGCGATAAATATGTAGGCATGTGGAGCGCAGGACTCAAGAAAGGCCAGGGTATTTTTATTGCATCCAATTCGGACAAATATGTAGGTCAGTGGGCCAATGATCACCGTTCAGGTGATGGTACTCAAACGTATGCAAATGGTGATCGTTACGAAGGTGAGTGGCACAATGATCTAAGAGAAGGAACGGGGCTATACATTTATGCCTCCGGCAGCCAGTATGATGGTGAGTGGAAAGCCGGCCTGAGACATGGCCAGGGTATATTCAATACGGATAATATTTTCAATTATTCCAATGGCGACACCTACACAGGCGAATGGAAATATGATGTCAAAGAAGGAAAGGGTAAAATTATTTACTCAGATGGCGATACTTATGATGGCGACTGGAGCCAGAATACGTTTGATGGTCGAGGAACATACAGTTATTTCAACGGTGATACCTATGATGGTGAGTGGATAGGAGGTAAGCGAAATGGAAAGGGTACGTTCTCTGCTGCCAATGGTGATAGGTACGTTGGTGAATGGAAAGATGGACAGAAGGAAGGCCAGGGCACCTTCACTGCTGCCAATGGTGATAAATACAAAGGCCAGTGGAAACGTAACAAGGAAGAGGGTAGAGGGACGTTTACCGATGGCATGGGAAATCGGTATGTGGGTGATTGGAAAAACGGCACCAGGGAAGGAAAGGGAACCTATACGTTTGTTGGACAGAAAAAAGATGTTTCCAATACAGCCCAGGATCCTTCTACATCCTCAAAGGGCAACCGCTATGTGGGCGAGTGGAAAGAGAATTATTTTCATGGGCAAGGGGCTTTTACCTATTTGAATGGCGATACCTATGAAGGAAGCTGGCAAAAGGATAAGCGCAATGGGATAGGCATCTTAACGTCTGCAGCAGGAGAGCATTATGAGGGAGAGTGGCAGGATGACCGCAAGCATGGACAGGGTGAGTTCGATTATGCCAATGGCGACCGGTATGAAGGAACATGGAATTTTGATCGCATGGATGGACAAGGCAGAATTAATTATGCTAATGGTGATCGATATAAGGGTGACTGGAAAAGTGATCTCAGAGATGGACAAGGTACTTACAGCTATTCCAACGGGGATCAATATGTTGGAGAGTGGCAGAATAATGTAAGGATGGGCCAGGGAAAATTCACCTATGCAAACGGTGCTACCTACGATGGGGAATGGAGTGATGGAATCCGTGAAGGTTCGGGTATTTTCACGGATGAGAAGGGCAGTATCTATGAAGGTGACTGGAAGGATGACCTGAGAACGGGCCAGGGGACCTATAAGGATGCCAATGGCGATGTCTATGTTGGAGATTGGAAAAATAACCTTAGGACAGGGCATGGAAAAATTACCTATTCAAATGGAGATGCTTATGATGGGGATTGGAAAAATAATAAAAAGGAAGGAAAAGGTACGTCTACATTTATTGTGGACGGCATAACATATACAGGGGAATTTAAAAATGATTCATTTCATGGCCAGGGAAGATACACCTCATCCATTGGTGATAGCTATGAAGGAGAATGGAAATATGGAAAACGGGAAGGCCAGGGCACGTTTATGTCTTCCTTTGGCGACAGCTACCAGGGCGAATGGGAAAATGATTTGAAGGATGGACAGGGTAGGTTCACATTTGCAGATGGAGAAAAATACAGGGGCGAGTGGCAGGATGACAGAATGAACGGCCAGGGCACCTATACATTCTCCAACGGCAGCACCTGCGAAGGAACATTTTTAGATGGAAAGTTGAATGGTCAGGGTTCTTATACCTATGCCAACGGCAATGAGTATTCCGGCACATTTAATTTAGGAAAGCGGGACGGACAGGGGACCTGTATTTTTGCCGATGGAGAAACATATACAGGTGAATGGAAAGATGATAAAATCAACGGCCAGGGAGAATACACATTTGTAAACGGTAATATATATGAAGGCATGTTTGTAAGTGGAAATATGGAAGGCCAGGGTGCATACACCTTCTCAAACGGGAATATATATATAGGCGAATTCAAGGATGGGAAACGGGAAGGGCTGGGTGTTTTTACATACTCAAATGGAAACAAGTATGTGGGTGAGTTCAAAAACGGAACCATGGAAGGACAGGGCACATTTACCTATCCAAACGGGGATAAACGGGTGGGTGTCTGGAAAAATGGTAAACCTATCAACTAAATAATGGAAATGGGATCAGGAATACTATGTACTCAACATTATGATTTCTGGTCGATTCACTCAATTATAAAAACTATACTGTGCCTGATATTTCTATTGCCTTCTAAAGGCCTATCACAGCAAGAATATAATTTTGATAATCTTGTCGAAAACTCAGGAGGATGTGGATAATAATCCCCGGACCAAGGATCATCACTCCCGGTCAGGGTTTAGCCCGATGAATTATGGATTGAAACTCATGCCCCTTATGATGCGAAGGTTCAGTGCTGCAGCTGTTCTTTTGTGTATGTCCTGTTCTTATTTCCAAAAACCGGACATTATAGTTGATCCCAATGTCTGGACAGGTAAAACCATCTACTTTGTTGACCTGGATGACGCCTATAAGCGTACAACCAATTTTAACCAGATCTGGTCCAAACTGAATTCCAGACGTTTCAGGCCTTACCACAGGTTTCAAAACAAACAATATACCATTGTGGGGACCTACGAAACATTCGATTATGATTTTCTGGTGATCAAAGATAAAAAGGGCAGGCGCTATAAAATGGTTTTCAGTTTAGATATGAATGAACCGGATGAGATGCCCAGTTATATTCTCTTTGAAGATGTATTAAAGGAAGCCAAGACGATCATTGGAACAACCATCTGGCTCAATGATACCTACGATCCAAGAGGGTTTTATACATTTTCCGCCTATGCCTTTCCCCGGTTTGATCCTGTCACGGTTGAGGATGTATTTCATTATCAAAACAGTGATTTTGATTACCCCGTCTGGCTGAAGGTCCAGGCCAGGACCGGCGATGAGGCCTTTGTGCGTTATAATGGTGAAGAAGGACGTGTAGGAACTCCGGATCATTATTACACCTCCGAACCGCTGCCCTCGTCCTGGGGGAAAAAAATGATCCAAAAGATTCTTGCTCAGAAGATTGAACTGGGCATGACTGAACGTCAGGTCAGGATCTCCATCGGTAATCCGGATGAAATACATACTACATCCAGTCGCCATGGCATTGGTGAACAGTGGATCTATTCTCGAAATCAGGGAAAAAAGATCTATTACCAGTTTGAATATGGAAAATTGACTTATATTAACAAGTGATATTCCTTGAAACCAAATACCCATCATCCCTGTTGAAGATGAGCTAATTCATTTGAGTTGCTTCTCATGATTAAATTTACCCAAACCTTTTTCTTTTTTGTATGGTTGAACACGGTTGCTTTGGCTGAAGGGTTTGAGGACCTGTCTTATTATGAAAAATTTGATACGGCGGTACAGTCCTATAAAGAAGGACGATATCGTCTTGCTGAAAACCAGTTTACAGCAATTCTAGTTGATGAACGGGATTACAAGGACCCTGCCGCACAGCTGTTAATGGCAAAATCACAATATCGGCAGGGTCAGTGGGATAAGGCCCTTCGTTCGTGCAAGTCGGTACTTTCAAATTTTTCAGGTTCTCCCTACGAAAGTGATGCCATGATCTTACTGGGAGACATTGCCCTTGCCCGGGGAAAAATTACATCGGCATTTCAGCATTATTTATCTGTGCGGCCCCTGATCGAAGATTTATTGTACCTGAATGAAATTGACGAGAGACTTTATACCTGCATAGGAATTGGTGTCAAGGAAGAAAGGATCGAGGGGTTCCTGTTCAGGGAAAAGAATGCATTTAACCGGGCGATCATTAATCTGGCCAGGGCGTACCAGTCCTGGAAGAATGGGGATGCGTATGACCTCTCCATGGTGCTGAACGGAATTGACACATTTTACCTGCCAGGATTTTTTGCAGGCGTCTTTGGTGCATTGCATAGTGTTCAAAAAGGTGCTCTGTCCCGGTCTGTCACTCTGGCTGTCATCCTGCCCCTGTCGGGATTGGACAGGGAAAAAGGCCAGTCCTACCTACTGGGTCTTGCAGAATACCTGGAAGGACGCTCCAGTTCAAAATCGATCCGGTTTTTGATCTATGATACAGGTGGCTCCGGCGTGAACGCCCTACGTATTGTGAGCAGTTTACCATCAAACCCTGCTGTTACCGCCATTTTGGGACCGTTGACTCTGGAAGAGATTTACGGTCTGGCGGGGTTGAAATCCCCCTTGCCGATTCTGATTCCTAAATCAGCATCGCCTGGGCTTTCGGACCTTTCTCAAAACCTTTTCTTTTTATCTCCTTCATCCAAGACGATCGCGCAGCGCACGGCCCAGATGATGGTTAGGGAACTGGGATTTGAGCACATTGCTGTTCTTTCGCACGGAAGCGGAAAAACGAAATTAATGACAGATTACTTTTTAGAAGAGTGTCACCAGCTTGGTATAGATCCTGTCGCTGTAGAGTGGTATATAGAAAAACCGGAAAATTTATCCAGGCAATTAAAAAATATCCGCCGTGCCGCCTGGTCGCTGGTCCCCGAAAAAAAACCGGGGGACCAAATCATGAATCTTGAGATTGACAGCCTGGATGCCCTGTTTGATGTGGATGTAACTGATTTTTTCGAACTCCCATCTGAAGAAGAAATAATGGATAGAAAGGATTCTGCAAAGGTTGTCCTGGAAACAATCCAGGCCATGTACATTCCTATCCGGCCTGATGAACTGACCTATATTGGAACACAACTGCCCGTCTATAATTTAAAGACCTTGTTATTTGGAAATGAGAATTGGCTGGATATGGAGGTATTAAACCAGGAAGTGATCGGACCCCATGTTCAGGGCATGCGGGTTATATCCGATGTAAGTTCTGCATTGTCCGCCAGCAATCAAGACTCCTTTACCAATTTTCATGCCCTGGCGCTGGATCACGCAGATTTTATTCAATCCATTATAGATAGGGGTGTATTAAAACGAAGGCAATTTCTGGAGCAGCTTAGAAATCAGCCTGGTTTTCATGGAAAAAGCACATCCATTCTTTTTACAGGAAAAAACAAAAATGAAAATGGATCTGCCCAGGTATTGGAATATGCGAAAAAAAGGTTAAGGACTCTGGGTGTCTTCGATGGTGAATCCTTCAGCTACACCACTGAATGAACAACCATACCTGGATGGACATTTCCACCCGATTTTCAAATCCCGGCATCAAAGCCATTTTTTCCTATAAATCCTTTACTGCAGAAGGAGTGGAGGGACGAAAGACCTTAGCCGAAGCTGCCGGGTTCGATACTGTATCCCTGATCATTCCCAACCAAATCCACTCAACCCATATCTTGTTTTGTTCTGATCAGGGCCGGGTCCCGGAATGTGACGGTGTTTTTTCAACAAACCCCAATCTAGTGTGTTCCATCCAGGTCGCAGACTGCATGCCGGTGTATTTTGCCCATCGGGCTGAACCTGTATTTGGCCTAGTCCATGCGGGCTGGCGAGGGCTGGTAAATGGCATTTTTTCTGAATCTGGGACCGTCTTGAAATACTATGAGCATGTCCTGACTGATTTTGAAATTGTAATTGGCCCTTCTATACAGAATTGTTGTTTTGAAGTGAGTGATGATGTGGTGAATCAATTTGATCCCTGTTTTGTTAAAAATAAAAAAAATGGAAAGTATCGGGTTGACCTCCAAGGACTCGCACTGGACAGGCTGGGAAGATCGGGATTTAAAAAAGATAAAATACAGGTCATGCCCGACTGTACATTTTGCCAAGATCAACGCTATCATTCCTACCGACGGAATGGTAAAAAAGCAGGCCGGATGATTGGGTTATTAGGGATGAAATAATCAAGTTCCCAGATTCCATCTTCATCTTCTAAATTCCACCACTTTTTTTCGTATGACAATCATTGAAGGAACCATCCTGGGTATCGTCCAGGGATTAACAGAATTCTTACCCATCAGCAGCTCTGGGCATTTGGTGCTTGGACAAGCAATCCTGGGCATTGAACAACCGGGTAATGAATTTGAAATACTTGTTCATTTAGGCACCCTGGCCAGTGTTTTAGTAGTTTTTTTTGATGACATTAAATCTCTACTATCATCAATGAGATCCAAAAGGACACAGACATTTATTTTATTTCTCCTGATAGGTACGCTACCGGCTGTCATTGTAGGGCTTGGTTTCAAAGACCTGTTTGATACTCTGTTTGAGGATGTGACGGCTGTAGGTGCTGCCCTCCTGTTTACAGGTGCGGTTCTGGTGGGCTCGTCCTATGCCACCGAAAGCAATAAAGACCATTCATTCCTTACTTCAGTCCTGATCGGCTGTGCCCAGGCCATTGCCATTATTCCTGGTATTTCCCGGAGCGGGATGACCATCAGTTGTGCCCTGTTTATGGGGTTAACCCCGAAAGAAGCAGCACGGTTTTCATTTTTATTGGCCATTCCGGCGATCGGTGGTGCCGGGTTATTGACGGCCCTGGATATGGAGGGATCCTATCCGTTTCCAGGACCAGTGGCCCTCGCAGGATTGGTCAGTTCTTTTATTGTAGGTGTGGCTGCATTAAAATGGCTCCTGGGATGGCTGGAAGAGGGTAAATTCCATTATTTCGGAATCTATTGTCTTTGTGTAGGGCTCATAACATTGGTGATATGAAATGGATTTAATCGGCATCATATTTATCCTTTACCTTATCTTTCTTTTGGGTGTGGGAGCTTGGACCTTCAAATTCAATAAAACACAGGAAGACTACCTACTGGCTGGACGAAGGCTAGGACCGTGGGTCACGGCCTTCTCTGAACGGGCTTCCGGTGAATCCGCGTGGCTGCTGCTGGCCCTGCCCGGTGCGGCCATTACCGTTGGATTAGGAGAATCCTGGGCTGTGATTGGCATTATTCTTGGAATTATTTCATCCTGGTTTCTGATCGCCGAAAAACTCCGGGATGAAACTGAGAAATATAATGCGCTCACAATCCCGGAATATCTCCACCGCCGCTTTAAAGATACATCCAATGTTATCCGGCTTTTTTCTGCAGTAATTATCGCATTTTTCTTTCTATTCTATGTGTCCGCCCAGTTTCATGCTTCGGGGAAAGTCCTGAATTCATTGTTTGACCTGGACCCGGTAACGGGCATTTCTATCGGAGCATCCGTTATTATTGTCTATACATTGATGGGCGGGTTTTTTGCCGTAGCCTGGACGGATCTGATTCAGGGAATTCTGATGATCGGGACCCTAGTTATTTTACCCATTGCCGGTTTTATTGAATTGTCCGGATCAGAGAAAACAGTGGCCCATGGGTTAGCAGCTGCGGACTCAATATTCGGGAATCATAACGGATCTGTCTTTATGGGAAAGGAAGGGACTGCGGCGCTCATAACGGCATTGGGCGGTTTAAGTTGGGGATTAGGTTATCTGGGTCAGCCCCATCTGGTCATCCGATATATGGCTATCCGCAGTTCAAAAGATGTGCCCGTTGCACGAAAAATTGCCATTGCCTGGGCGATTCCTGGAATTACAGGTGCGTTCCTCGTGGGAATAGTAGCACTGGTTTATTTCGGGCCGGCCCATTTCCAGACTGTGGACCCGGAACAATCCATGCCGCTCTTAGCCAGCAGCCTGCTGCACCCTGTTCTTGCAGGACTCTTTATTTCCGGCGCTGTTGCTGCCATGATGTCAACTGCGGATTCACAGTTATTGGTGTCCACATCTGCCGTGACAGAAGATTTTTACCACCAGTTTTTAGGAAAAAATCTCTCAGACCAAGCATTAGTCAAAATGAGTCGAATCATGATTGTTATTCTTGGTTTGGCTGCCTATGGGATTGCACTTCTTTCAGAAGTAAAAGGAAGGAACATATTCGGTGTCGTCAGTTATGCCTGGAGCGGTCTGGGATCTACTTTTGGTCCAGCACTGGTCATGACGCTCTGGTGGGATAAAACCACCCGGAAAGGTGTAATCGCCGGCTTGCTGACCGGGTTTCTTACAACCATCGTCTGGGCTAATATTCCAGAACTGCAAGCCATAACAACGGAAAGATTATCCAGTTTTGTTTTCGCATTCATCGCTGTGTATGTGGTGAGTTTACAGACCCAGGATGAAAGTTAGAGAGGCACTCAATGATCTGAAAGCCGGTGTCGTGCAACCGGTGTACCTTTTGAAAGGAGGCGATCCATTTCTCCAGTCCTTTTTTATTGAGCATGTGGCAAGAACATTTTTTGGGACTGAACCGGTAGATAAGACACTCATGCTGCCGGATGATATGAAAGGGAAGGAAATCATATCCCAACTCACAATTAGTGATCTATTTGCCGCGAAAAAACTTTTTATCCTGAGGAATCCAAACCAGGTAAAAGGAAAACCCGGTGCAGACCTGCTGGCCTATTGCAGATCGCCAATGGAGAACCATGTATTGATACTGGTCCATGATGACTGGACGGCACGATCTTCTTTTTTCACTAAACTTGAAACAATAACGGATTTGGTTGACGTTCAAACTCCGTTCCTGCAGGATATGAAAAAATGGGCCAATTATTTATTCAAGGAACGGGGTAAATCCGTTCATGCCGGGTTGGTGGATATTTTGGTGAATATAGCAGGTGATTCCGTGGCTCATTTGGATAATGAAGTTGAAAAGATATGCCTTTTGGTTGGGGACCGGACACGTATCGAAGCGCAGGATATTGAACGCTTCTCAGGCTGGAGACGGGAACGGCAGCGGTGGGAATTTTTACTGGCCCTGGGCGGGAAAGACTACGACAAAGCGGTTTCTCTTGGAAAAACCCTGATCACAACCCATGAATCCATGATCTCCCTGATCTATCCGCTGACGAGCATGTTCCAGGAAATGTTATTCGTTAAAATGAAAAATGGAACTTTTAGAGAACATCGTGGTTTTATGCCCATACCGCCTTCGGTGAAAAAGCGGATTCCACACTTTGCACATGGATTTTCACGGGAAAAACTGGAATCGGCACTGCACCGCTTAGGCGCCATAGATAAAAGACAAAAAACAGCATTCAGTACAGATGAAACAGAACTCATCCAATTTATCGGCCATGTCATTGGGTAAACAGCAATCACCGTTTGTTTACACAGATGAGCAATTGATCGCCCGCTTTCAATCAGGGGATGAACGTGCCTATGTAGAACTGGTAAACCGTTACCGAGACAGGCTGACCCATTTTGTGTTCCAGTTTTTAGGGGAAATAGAACAGGCTGAAGATGTGGTCCAGGATACCATGCTTAAATTGTATGAAAAGAAGCACTATTACCGTGAAATAGCAAAATTTTCGACCTGGATTTATACCATAGCCCGAAATCTTGCCAATACAGAATTAAGAAAGAGAAAAAGACGAAAAACAACCCTTCTAAGCCGGATGACCCGGGACGAACGTCAGTATGAGATTCCAGCGGTCCAGCCGGACATTGGGCAGGAGATTCAAAATGAATTTGTTGAAAAACGCATCCAGGCTGCCATTCAGGATTTACCAGAACATTTTAAAACAGTAATTATCTTAAGAGATATTCAGGAACTTTCTTATGATGATATCAGTAATATTGTAGGTGTACCGCTTGGTACAGTAAAATCAAGAATAAACCGGGCCCGGCTACAGTTGCAGGCCGAGTTAAAAGACTTAAGATAAACAGGAGTGAATACTATTGATGAACCGCTATCAATTTGAGGATTTAATCTCAGAATACATCGAAAACGAACTTTCCTTATCAAAACGGAAAGAATTTGAAGCGTACCTGGAAGAGAACCCGGAGGCAAGGTCCCTCGTTGATTCTGTCCGGTACACTATGGATACAATGAGATCCCTGCCAAAGGTCAAAGCGAGCCCAAAGTTCAATGAACGGCTCATGACCCGGATCAAATCTGATATTGAACGGAGTGACACACCCATCCCTTCCAAGGGAACTTTTTTTGGGTTTACACCGATCCATGCATCGTTGATGACCGGACTGGTGATTGCATTTGTATTTGTAAGTATGCAGCTGTTTTACCCTGAATCGGGTACCCAGACCACCGAAAGGCAACTTTTTGCGGATGAACAGGTACCAAGCTTGTCAAACCCCGGTCTGAATACGATCAATCGTACCACTCCAGACCTGGCAGATGCTGAAGACGATTCATTAGAGATAGATCCCAAGAAACAGCAACAGAAAGACTTTTCGAAGAAGATGCATTTTGTGAATGATTGAACTTATATAAACTTGCCAAACAGGTTTTAATCCCCGTCCAAACTTGCTAAGTTTATCGACGGGGATTTTTATATTATGTCATCAATGGCCAATCTAAAAACGTTTACCAGAGCGCTAACTGTATTTTGCCTTGCTGTATTTTTTTATTTTTTTATTCCCGACTCCCTTGCACACCTAAGTGGACTATTAAAATATATCCTTATTATCGCCATTATTGTAATTCTGATGATGTATAACCAGATTCTGGGTTCGTTGTCTGCACCTCAGTCTTCCGCGGGATCAGACGTACCAGATGGGGTCCCGGATGCTGTAACAACCCAAAGCAGCACACATAACCTCTATGAAAATTTAAAATCACTTGTAATCTCAACGGCAAAATCGATCAATCCTGATTGTAAATCAGCTATTTACGTGATTGATCCCGGGAAACAGGTTTTTACCCTGCAGGCTGGAAAAACAAGTGAATTTGCTGATTCAATTCCCCTATCCAACACCACCGTAAAAAAGTATATTAATAAACCAAAAAAACTGCATCAAAAAGACAATCCAAATGCATGGGCTGAACTCTTTTTTGGTCAGACATGGAAAGGAAGTGAATGCGCCATATTTAGCCCGGTAACTCTCCATGGTACCCTGGCAGGATTTGTCTTAATCCGAGTTGACCATTTCACCGATGCAACAGACAGAGAAATGGGTATTCTCAAGCAGCTGGGCGAATTCGTATCTTTCGGGCTTGAGAACCTGGAGAGCCTTGAAAAACATATTCTTGGAGAAGACAGTAAATCCCTGATCCTGGAAATAGTATCAAATCTGGATTTTAAATCAGATGCCCAAAACATCTTTAACCAATTCAAATATTTATTACGGACTTTTTTCAAGTATGACAGGCTCACTGTTTCCCTGCGGAAAGATACAGAAAACAGGAGAAAATTAGATAAGGGTGTAAGTTCAATCATAAAACTGGCTGACGGCGAAAAAGATGATTTTGTGGAAGGGTCCGAATTCCCGACCAATGGCTCCCTCCATGGCCTTCCTGTTGTGAGCAGAACATCGATTCATACAACAGACTGGCGACAATCCCATCCCAATATGGCACGGTTTCGTTCATCTGAACCGGATGAATACGCTTTTCAATCGGTATTGGCATCGCCTATAATTATAGAAGGCGAAAGCAGAGGTTCAATTGTTCTGGAAAGAGTTGATGCCCAACCCTTTTCATCTATGGATGTGAATGACCTAGATTTAATTGGACAGGTGCTGGGGTCAGCTCTGCGCTGGAGATATGAATACAAAAAGATCTATACCAATGCGACCCACGATGGACTGTCTGGCCTATTTAATCACCAGACATTCAAAGAACGATTCAGCGATGAAATTCAAAGGGCGGCACGGTTCCAGCAGAAGATGGCTGTCATGATATTTGACCTGGATAAATTTAAAAAAGTGAATGATACCCTTGGACACCAATACGGTGATTATGTGATTCAAACTGTTTCAAAGATTTTGCAGGATAATGTCCGTGCTGTAGATGTGGTGGCTCGATACGGCGGGGAAGAATTTGCAGTTATTTTGATTAATACAACTGCCGTGATGTCCAATATGGTGGCCCAGAGAATTGTAGATAATATTGCAGATTATGAATTCTCCATGGATGGGGTGGATACCCGCGTCACCATTTCCGGCGGCATGTCGGAATATCCAACTCATTCTGAAAATACTAAGGAATTAATTGAACTGGCAGATCAGGCTATGTATGCTACAAAACAAAAGGGCGGCAATGGAATTATTATTCACAATGAAGATGAAAAAACAGGTGAACAGGTCAATCCAGCCTAAACTATTCCTTTTACTTTTTCTTTATCCATTCTGGTTTCTCAATGCGGATACTGAATCTGATAAAGAACTGGCACTGCACCATTTCATGCAGGGCGAGTTCCTGATGAACCAAGGGAATTATGCCCTAGCTGTCCTTGAATTCCAGGATGCGATTGAGCTGGACCCGAACGCTGCCACGATCCACGTTTCCATTGCCGACGCCTATCGGCGCCTGGGTAAGGCAAAGAGGACTGAAGATCATTTGCGAATTGCTCTTGACCTGGACCCAGAGGAGACAGAAGCACGGGAGATGCTGGGCCAACTGTTTTTTACACAAAAGAACTATCTGGAGGCCCAATCGGTCTTCAAAGAATTGAATCAATCAGACCCGGATAATCTGGATTATATCTATACACTGGCAGATCTGGCCCGGATCCAAAAGAACTGGGACCTGGCCATAGATTACTATATTGAAGGATATGAGGTGAATTCCATGGCCATTGAAGGACTCGAACAAGCCCTTCAGATCGCAATGACAACAAATACGTTTGATCGGGCAGAAGAGGTATGCACCCTGCTTTTGGAGGATGATCCGGACAATATTAAATTATTGGAAACAATGCGGGACCTGACCCTTTTCAGTCAAAACTATGAGCTTGCCCTTAATGCGGTCGAGCGGATTGAAAAGCTTCAGGGGTCTACACCAGAACTGTTGATCCAGAAAAGCGCACTTTATGAAGAATTGAATAATTCGGACCTGGCTTTACGTATCATGTACGAAGCTTTTTCACAAGACAGCCTCAATGTGGATATTTTACACCGGCTGGTTTCCCTGTTGATGGATGAAGAAGAAAATGAGCAGGCCGTTCTCTATAACCAGCGTATCATTGATCATTTCCCCGATGATCCCCGTGGTTTCATCAACAACGCAGTGATGGCCTTGAGCGAGAAAAAACCAGAAGAAGCCATTCTGGCTTTGAGTCCACATTCAGACCGGTTTTACCAGGATTTTACAGTGCAGTATCTGCTGGGCACCGCCTATTACCAGTTTAAAGATTATGGCAATGCAAAGATTCATCTTGCACAGGCCCTGTCCATCTACCCACAATCCCAGAATACAAAACACAATCTGGCCCTGATCTACGATTCCACGGGTGAATGGGATGAGTCTGATAAACTGTATTTGGAATTGATCACCACCGACAGCACGGATGCCCAGGCATTTAATAATTACGCATACAGCCTGGTTGAGCGGGGGAAGGATTTTGAATTTGCACTTGAACTTGCCCAAAATGCGATCCGCCTGGAACCAAAGTCCGCGGCCTACCTGGATACGATTGGATGGATCTATTTTAAAATGGATCGCTTTGAAGAAGCCATGCAGTATATTCGGGAATCTTTAAGTATCGATTCGGGAAATACCACCATTCAGGAACATCTAGATAAAATAATCAAATTAAAAGCGGAACTGAAATCGCCCAAGATACACCAGGTAGAAAACCAGGATTGAATGCTGCGTACCGGATTAGTTGCCCTTCTGACATTCATGGGGTGTGCAGGACCCGGCAGACAATTATTAATACTAACTCCCCAAAAAAGTTATCCTGAACTCCTTGAAGAATACAGATCCTGCACAGGTAAGGGGTCTATTGATACCAGCGGACCAATCCGGGGTATTCTATCCTTTACATACAAGTCTCAAAGGGACAGCACTTTTTTTCAATTTACGGATGCACTGGGACGGAAGGCCCTGTTGATGTGGATTACACCAAATACGGTTACGGCAAGAAACCTGATCGATAACAAACAATATGGGTATGATCAGATTATGGATTTTTTCCCCTTTCTAAAAATAATGGAGCCAAGCGATATTACAGAATTTTTATGGGGTGTGGAGCCGGACTACAAAGAGAAATTCAAGTCCGTGGACCCCTCCATAACACAGCATATCGTTTTGGAATTTTCCAGTGAAAAAATGGGGGAGGAACCCCGGGCCCTGGTCGCTGCTAAATTCCAGGATAAGGAGTCAAATCAAACGGTAAGAGTGAAAATCAGGAACAGGAACAGGAATACAGATCATGTCAATCTGAAAAAAGTATGGAAACTGTTACAATACTGATATGAATGTTTCTATCATTATTCCAGTCTTTAATGAAAGAGATTCTTTACCTGACCTTGTACATGAACTGGAACAAAATCTTAAATCCTATGAGGCCTGGGAGGTTCTGTTTATTGATGATGGGTCTTCTGACGGCTCAACGGAGTGGATTACCGTTCTGTGCAATGAAAATCCCAAATTCAAGTTAATTCAATTCCATCGGAATTACGGCAAATCTGCAGCCCTGAGCGAAGGATTCAAAACTGCTACAGGCGATTTTATTATTACCATGGATGCGGACCTTCAGGATGATCCGGCGGAAATAGGAAACCTGATCGCTAAACTTAAAGAAGGTTGGGACCTGGTCTCAGGCTGGAAGAAAACACGGCTGGACCCCCTAAATAAACGGCTGCCATCCAAATTATTTAATGTTGTCACTCGACTTATGACCGGCGTAAAGATCCATGATTTCAACTGCGGACTGAAAGGGTACCGGAAATCCGTCGTGAAATCCATTGATGTGTATGGTGGACGCCACCGGTATATTCCTGCACTGGCAGGGCAGAGAAAATTCAAAGTGACAGAAATTGTAGTGAATCACCGGGCCCGCCAATTTGGTGAAACAAAATATGGCGGCTCCAGGATGTTTCATGGATTCTTTGACCTGATTACACTCCTGTTCCTGAATCGATATACACAGCAGCCCCTACACCTGTTCGGCTCGTTTGGGATCGGATTCTTAAATATGGGGCTCATTGTTGAGAGTTTTGTTCTGTATTATAAATATGTACTGGGGGAACCTTTTTCAAAGCATATGGCACTCCTCATGTTTGGTGTCATGCTGATCGTGATCGGCATACAATTCTTTTCTATCGGTCTGCTGGGGGAGCTCATGGCACGGTCTACCCAGGGGCAGGAGAACCGGGTAAAGAAAATTCATTCCCAGGACACGCACCATGGCCTGTCTTGACATCAAGTATTGATTTGCTTCTGATTCCCTAGGGCATTTCAGGGTCACCATGTCTCTTTTTGAAAAAACAATTAAAGTTATTCTGGGCAAAGACCTGGATTTCCAAGTGGGGTTTATTGTGTGCGGAACTCAAAAGGGAGGCACGTCAGCACTGGATCATTATTTGAGGCTCCATCCTGAAATCTGCATGGCAAATAAAAAGGAAGTTCATTTTTTTGACAAGGATACCCATTTTAACCGGGATGAACCTGACTACTCGAGATACCACGTGCATTTCGACCCTAAGGAATTTCACACCATCATTGGAGAAGCTACGCCCATTTATATGTATTGGGATCAGGCCATGGAACGGATCCACAGCTATAATCCGGATGTGAAACTGATCGCTGTGTTGCGAAATCCTGTTAAACGGGCCTTTTCGCACTGGAATATGGAACGGGACAGGAATCGGGAAAGCAGGGCATTCTGGGATGCGATACTGGAAGAACAGACCCAGTTTAATAATCCGGATCGTGAGCAGCATCGAACTTTTTCATATCTTGAAAGGGGACTTTATGTTAAGCAGATCAAACAGATCCATGCCTATTTTCATAAGAGTCAGTTTCTCCTGATCCGAAATGAATCGTTGCGTAACAACCCAAATACGACCCTGGCAGAGGTTGCAGAATTTCTGTCTGTTCCTTCTTTTGAACCGGTGGAGCAAACAGATGTGCATTCCCGTGCCTATACCAGCGAATTGAGACAGGAGGAATTGAATTTTCTTAACTCTTTTTACTCGGATGAAATCCAAGGCCTGGAAGACCTACTAGGTTGGGATCTAACCGATTGGAAAGCCTGAGATGGGGACCGATCTCTCTATCAGCATTATTACACCCTCATTTAACAGGGCGGATGAATTGGGCCATTTATTCCAATCCCTTGAAAACCAGTCCACTGATCCAGCGAGTTTTGAATCCATTATTTCTGATGATGGTTCAACGGATGGAACGGAAGCGCTGGTGAAAGCATGGCAGCAGAAGGCACATTTTAAAATAAAATACATTACTCAGGCAAACCAGGGACCGGGTGCGGCCCGAAACCACGGGCTTATAAACAGTGAGGGTGACCTGATCCTTTTTATTGATTCGGACTGCGAGGCCCATCCGGACTGGATCAAAACCATCCTTGAAGAATACCGCAGTGCTGAATTTGATGCCTGCGGCGGCCCGGATGGTGCAAAAGAGGATTTCACAGTTTTGCAGAAGGCCATAGATTACTCCATGACATCTTTTTTTACCACAGGCGGTATGCGGGGCCACAGCGATAAAATGATGGCTAAATTTTATCCACGGACCCATAATATGGGGATTACCCGCAGGGTGTACGAGGCAGTGGGCGGCTTTGGTGACCTGCGCCATGGGCAGGATATTGAATTCAGCAACCGTATTCGTAAATCAGGCGCTGAGGTCAGGTTTATCAAAGATGCTGTGGTGTATCACCGCCGCCGAACCTCCCTGAGGCAATTCTTTAAACAGGTGTTTAACTGGGGTGTGGCCAGGATCAACCTGGGGAAAATTGATTCAGCCATGCTGGAACCCATTCATTTTTTACCTACCCTGGCTTCCCTATCCGCTTTGCTGGTTTTGAGTGGGGCCTTATACTTGGGATTTCCGGTTAAACAGGTGTTTATGCTTTTTTTTATTCCATTGTGTCTGCTTTCCCTGTGGGGCTCAGTCAAAAAAAGGGATATTCGGGTATTTCCTTACCTGCTGATTGTGATCCCGGCCCAGATTCTGGGCTATGGTGTTGGGTTTTTCCAGGCCTTTATCAGACGCTATATTTTCAACCAGGCCGAATCCATCGGCTTTAAAAAGAATTATTATAAGTGATTACCATTATACTGGGCATGCACCGCAGTGGAACATCCACAGTGGCCGGTGTATTGCACCTGAATAAAATAATCATGGGCACCTACCAGAATTTCTGGCCCCGTCCACTGACCCAAAATCCGAAAGGGTTTTATGAGAATTATGATTTTCGAAAGATCAATGATGAACTGCTGAATAAGGCGGGATATGATGTAAAAACGTATGAACCGCAGATTCCTTATTCGGAACTGACCGATAGAATGTATACAAAAATGAAAAAACTGGTTCGCACCTGCCACGACCAGTATCCCGACTGGGGCTGGAAGGATCCCCGGACCTGCCTGACCGTAGATCAGTGGGCCAGTGTAATTCGTGACCTAAATCTGCAAAATGACCTGAAGATCATTTTTGTTACCCGAAAAGCAATTTCTGTAGCCCGGTCCTTAAATAAACGGAATGAATTACCCCTTAAGCAGGGCATGGACCTTTGGAAAACCTATACAGAGCGGGCTCTGGAATTCTGCCAGGACTCAGCCCTGCCCACCTTTTACTGCTCCTTTGAAGGACTTCTGAACGATCCTGTCTCTATCTGCAATTCCCTCTTTGATTTTCTGGACAGGGCATTGGATCCATCCATTGTAGATCAGTTTATTGACCGGGGAATCAGCACCAGCGGATCCGGAGAAGAATTGGACTATCCCGGTCCCATCGCTGAACTGGAAACAAAGATCAATTCCCTACTAAGGGATTGATATGGGTCTGGAAGAAGAAAAAAAGATTACGGTTTTATCCGTCAGTTATTTTTCTGCTTTCCATTTGAACCGTCTGTTTAACAACCTGACAGCCAAGGCAGATAATCCTGAAACACTTCAATTCCTGGTGGTGGATAATACCAATGGTGAAGATAGTGATTTACACAGTTATTTTGTTCCAGGTCTTGATATCCAGTTTATTTCAAACAGTGGAAAAGGATACCAACGCTCTGTGTCCCACGCTGGGGCACTGGATATTGGACTAAAGAAATCAGAGACTGAGTTTATCCTTATTGTTGACCCGGATGTCCATGTCTTTAAAGCGGGGTGGGATACCTTCTGCCTTAACCGGATAGCGGAAAATGACTCCTCGGTCATAGGTGCTCCATATCCTGCCTGGAAACTTGGGAAAGTGCATGATTATCCCAGTGTGGTTTTTATGTTTTTTCAGACAAAACAGGTTCAGGCGTTTGAGAAATCCTTTTATCCATTCCCGCCATTCTTAAAACGGATCTGGAACAGTCTCATGCGCAAGATTACGCGACTGGGAATCCTGACCAGCAAGTCAAAGCTGGATAAAAGTGAACGATTACGGTCCATTACAGGCTGGTTAGAGAGGGCGACAGGTATCACCAGTCCTGATACCGGTAAAGCAATTATTGAGACCTTTCGTTCAAAAGGATTTACTGCTGTAAACTTTGATGCACCCTACAGTGGGGACCTGTTGAGGTCAGGCCAGAAGGTTCAGGCAGACCTGGCGAAGGATTTCGAACTATTTGTATTCGAGGGTGAACCGATCATGACCCACATGTACGGGTCCGGCGTTTTTCACTGGAAAACAGAAAAAGGATCGGACCTGGATCACTGGCAGGAGCTTATTACAGGAATTGAAAAATATCTGCGATGAAACTAGTATTAAAGAATAGAACCGAATTGGCTATTCTTGTGGCCGTACCCATGGTCTTTCTTTACCGGATGATCTTCTTCGGAGAAATCGTGACCACCAATGACGAATTGGAGCGCCATCCCATCAATGCATGGCGGGAGGGTTATGTCTCCCAGAATGACCAGATTCCCCAATGGTTTCCCAATCTATTTTCCGGTATGCCCTCTTACGGCGGATTTATCTATACAAACGGGGATCCAACGAAATTATTACGAAACCAGGTTCTTTATAACCCGGGGTTAAAGATCTGGTTTTATTTGGCCCTTTCCGGCGTTGGCATGTTCGTCCTGTTAAGGCTGATCGGCATCAGCAGGAATTCGGCACTCTTCGGAAGCCTGATCTCTGCACTTACACCCTATACCTTTGGCCTGATCAATGCGGGTCACCTGAATAAGATCTTTGCCATGGCCTATATTCCCTGGGTACTGGCGGCCGCATTCAACTGCATAGGCAAAGTGAACCTGAGATCAATCCTTTTCCTGGCTCTTGCCACGGCTCTGCAGCTCTGGGCAAACCATCCCCAGGTGGCCTATTACACCTGGATGGTGATCGGATTCTACTATGTCTGGGATGTTGGAACTTCTATCCGGGAAAAGACCTTTTCAGTTCAGACATGCAGTTTCCCGCTGGGCGGTATCCTGGCAGGGCTGGTCCTGGCACTATTCATGGTATCGGATCCTTATGTGGATATTTATAAATTTCAAAAGCATTCCAACCGGGGTGCCAAATCTGTACTGGATCAATCAGGCCAGACGCGATCAGGCACAGACTGGAATTATGCCACACAGTGGTCATTCCACCCTAAGGAGACCCTTTCATTTATTTATCCCTATCATTATGGATTACAGAATTCCCAGGATCTGAAACGGGGAGCTTATTGGGGATTTATGCCTTTCACCCAGTCCACTCATTACCTGGGGCTGGTTGCCATCATCTTTGCCATATTGGGGGCACTGCTGAAAACCCCGGACAAAGTGGATATGGTTTTCTGGGTTACAACCGCCTTGGCCCTTATAACAGGGTTTGGATCTTTTTTCCCCATATTATACAAACCTTTTTTCTCCATTTTGCCCTTTTTCTCAAAATTCAGGATTCCATCCATGATCTATGTGTTGTTGGCAATTACCCTACCCCTGCTGGGGGCCAGGGGTCTGGATGTGTTTATGGAAAAGCTGGAAGAAAAGGAAACATTCAAAAAAGCACTGTACGTGGCAGGAGGAATTGCGGGGGTCACTATAGTGCTGTTCCTGATTGGTGAATCTATTTTCAGTTTCAGTGGAGCAAGAGACGGACGGTATAATCCAGGAACTCTAACTAAACTTCATAGTGTCAGGATAGACCTGTTTCATAAAGGGTTATTGCTGGCACTGGGCCTGAGTCTGGGGATTCTCGGATTGATCTGGGGTCTGATCCAGAAGAAGATCAATAAAGCGGTGTTTATAAATCTTCTCCTTTCAATGGCTGTGTTGGACCTTTGGATCGTCAATTCAGAATTCATGAATGTAAAACCGGACAGGAATATGGATATGCTGTTCAGGAAAAACGCAGCCATAGAAACCATTGAAAATGATCCAGGGTATTTCCGTGTATTTCCAGCGGACGAATTGGGATCCAACCGATACAGTTACTGGAATATTGAAAGTGTTGGGGGATACCGTCCCATCAAGCTGAGGAATTACCAGGACCTGATGGATGCCAAAGGATTGAGTCGCCCCCCGGTGCTGGATATGCTGAATGTCAAATATGTGCTGACCCGTAAAAAGATCAATAATCCTGACTTTGTTCCAGTCCAGAACACACCGGGCCTCTATGAAAATAAGAATGTTCTTCCAAAATCCTGGATCGTGGGGAATATTAAATCTGTTGATACCCAGCGGGAGTCCCTTATGGAAACATTGCTGTCCGGGTTTGATCCATCTACCACTGCCGTTGCAGTCGGTTACGATGGAGCTGCTCTGCCTGTGGATGCTTCGGGGCAGGTCACGGTGAAATCCAGGACTGAGAACAGGATTGAACTTATATCCAGTTCAAAAACAGGCGGGCTGCTGGTCCTGTCGGAGATCTATTACGAACCGGGGTGGAAAGCAATTGTGAACGGTGAAGAAACGCCCATTTACCAGACCAACCATATTCTCAGGTCCGTCTCAGTTCCAGCAGGTAACGTTGATGTTATATTTGAATACGATACGGGCAGCTGGCAGAAAATACGGATCCTTTCCCGGGTTTCTTTTTTCTCAGTATTGATCCTCCTTGGAACTCTGTTCTGGAAGGATAAAAATACAGGTCCTACCAAATCATGAACCTCTACCGTTATACAGGGAATATAAAAGCAGGCCTGTTCATTCTGGGGATCGGGCTGGTGATCGGACTATTAGCCTATACCCAGACCCTGGTGAATGAGCTCCGCAGGGATAATCGTGAAATCGTCCGGCTTTACGCAGGGCTGATCGCCAATGTTGTCCAGGATGATAACGATGCAAGTCTTGATTTTGTTTTTGAAAATATAATCCAAAAAGTGAAGTTCCCCCTGATCCAGACCGATACGGAACACAAACCGCAAATGTGGAAGAACCTGCCGGCATCTGTCCAAACAGATAAAGAGCGGATCAAGTTCATGCATACATCGGATCAATACAATGAACCAATTCCATTGGTATACAAAGATGCTTCCGTGGGCGAGATTACCTTCGGGTTTCTCCATTACGGGGATTCATCCATCGTCCAGAAATTGCAGGTCTGGACCTATATTGAGATCCTGGCTATTGCTGTCTTCATTTTTTTGGGATTTTCCGGATTCAGTTTTATTCGAAATAATGAAAAACGTCATATCTGGGTAGGTATGGCACGGGAAACGGCTCACCAGCTGGGAACTCCCGTTTCAGCCCTGATGGGCTGGGTGGACTGGATGAAAGAACATCCTGAAAAAACTGAGGAAATAATTCCGGAAATGGAAGCAGACCTGCAGCGGCTGGAACAGATTGGGAGGCGGTTCAGTAAAATGGGGTCCAAATCAGATTTTGAAGAATTTGACCTGTCCGAGAGAGTCGAGCGAATTGTGAATTATTTAACCCGGCGGCTGCCGTCCCTGGGCAAAAAAGTAGAACTGGTGAATGATATTCAGCCTGGGATCACGGTGACAGCCAATGGATCGCTTTTGGCCTGGTCCATTGAGAATATTATCCGTAATGGTATCGATGCTATCGAACGGGATGATGGTAAAGTAACTGTGTCTCTTAGAGAAGAATCAGACGGTATTAAGATTAGGATCCATGATAATGGAAAAGGAATTCCAAAAAAGGACTGGCGAAATATTTTTCGCCCGGGTTTCAGCACCAAGCAGGCGGGCTGGGGCCTGGGTTTATCCTTGTCCAGCCGGATCGTAGAAGAGATCCATGATGGCCGGCTGCAGGTCATCGATTCATCACAGCAGGGCGGAACAACCCTGGAGATCAGTCTTTAATATGGAGCCCATCATCGGTAATTTTCCGGCCAATTAAATAGGGAATAATAGTGGATATTTTATATGGACAAGTAGAAATGGGGGGAGGCGGAATTGCTGCATTTCTGCCCTTCATCCTGATCATGATTATCATTTATTTTCTTATGATCCGTCCCCAGACCAAACGCCAGAAAGAAAAAGAAGCCATGCGGGAGGGAATAAAAAAAGGCGATAAAGTCATTACCATGGGCGGTATCTATGGGACCATTCAGGGATTCAAGGAAAAGGGACGCCAGGCTGTTATCAAGGTAGACAATAATACAAATATTACCATCAACAGGACCGCTATTGCAGGACTTGCCGGTAAAGTCAAACACGAAGAACTGGAGCAGTCCTGATGGCTGTATTGGGCATTGTCCATTACGGGAACCCAATTCTTAGGAAACCATGCAGCCCGGTAATCGATTTTTCCCAAATGGATGCTCTTTTAGAAGATATGTTCGATTCCATGTATGAAGCGGAAGGGATTGGCCTGGCTGCGAACCAGGTCGGGCTGGATATGAACCTGTTTATTATCGATATCACTCACACCGAGGAAACAGAGGAAGTCCACGTATTCATCAACAGTAAAATTGTTGCTAGCCATGGAGATGAAGGGGTGTTCCTGGAAGGATGCCTTTCCCTTCCGGGCATTTCACTGGATGTGGCCCGGCCAGGGAAGGTGATCTTAAAATACCAGACCCCGGATGAACAGTGGCATGAAAATGAATTTGAAGGGCTGCTGGCCAGGGCGATTCAGCACGAAGTGGATCATTTAAACGGTGTTTTTATCGTGGACCGGGTGGGAGAAGTTGAACGGATCCAATACCAGGCAGAGTTAAAAGCACTGGAAAAAAACTCCAAGAAGTTCATGAAATCCCGATCGGGCAAAAAGGGGTTTGTCCTTTAATTTCCATCGTTTAAACCATTTGGGGCAGTCCTGATGCGCACCGTCTTTATGGGGAACCCTGAATTTGCCATTCCAACCTTAAAAGCACTGCAGCACTCCAACCATGACCTGGTCGCTGTAGTATCCAACCCGCCTAAGCCTATGGGACGGGGACGGGCCTTAAGGTCAACTGCTGTGGGGCAGTTTGCCAGGGATCAGGGGTTTCCTTTGATCGAACCTCGATCCCTACGGTCGCAGGATCTGAATAAACAGTTAACCGCTTTAACCCCGGATCTATTTGTTGTGGTCGCTTTTAAAATATTACCCAAATCATTGATCGACCTACCCAGGTTTGGAGCGCTAAACCTCCATGCATCCCTGCTGCCACAATACCGCGGCGCGGGGCCGATCCAATGGGCCCTGATGAACGGGGATAGAACTACGGGTGTTACCGTATTCCAGATCACTCCAGATGTGGACACAGGTGACATTCTGTTGCAGCAGGAAATAGCAATTGCGGCAGATGATACGATGTGGACTTTGGGCATGCGCCTGTGTGAAGCAGGAGCAGGACTGGTCATTGAGGCAATGGACGCCTTGGAGACAGGGTCCATTTCAGGAAGACCACAGGATCCTGCATTGGCAACTCCGGCCCCAAAGATCACCAAGGAAATGACCTTGATTGACTGGTCCTGGCCCGCAGAAAAGATCCATAACTGGGTCCGGGGTTTGTCACCGTTTCCAGGGATGGTTACAACCTTAGAAGGAAAGCAGTTTCGAATCTTTAAAACAGCTGTGCTTGATCGGCAGGGAACTAAACCGGGAACCATTGTTGAATTCGACAATGGGTCTCTAGTCATTGCAACGGGAGAGGGCCTTTTATCCCTGCTGGAGGTCCAGATCGAAGGGAAAAAGAAAATGCCTGCGGCCGATTTTCTTCGAGGGGCAACCCTAAAGGCCGGCGATAGACTGGGCTTATGAAACAGGATGCCCGGTTCTTAGCGGTCACCATTTTGAACCGATTTGAGAATAAACATGAACAGCTGGGTCTGATCCGCAACCAGGTGTTTTCCCAGTTTAAACCAGAACCATTATCCAAATCCCGGGCCACGGTACTCGCCAATGAAACGGTCCGGCTGAAAGGCAGACTGGATTTGATGATAGAATTCATTTCAGGGAAATCCCTGAAGCGGCTGGATCGATCCCTTCGTTCCATTTTACAGGTCGGGTTTTATGAAATCCTGTTTGATGAATCTGTGCCGGACTATGCTGCGGTAGATTCGGCTGTGAACCTGACCAAGGGTATATTAAACCGCAAGGCATCGGGCCTCACCAATGCCGTTTTGAGAAATTTGATCCGAAAAAAGGACACCGATACAAACTGGGATGGACCATTACGTGAACAGAGCGGGTGGCACTCCCTGCCCGACTGGATCCAGGCCCGGTGGATAGATCAATTGGGGAAAAAGGGTTTTCTGGATCTAACAAAAAGGATCAACCAGGCGCCCGTACTCTTTGTCCGTGTGCACAGCAATACCTATACCATGGATGACATCATATGTTTGTTAAGCGGGTCTGATATTGGCTCGGAACGGTTTTCAGAATCCTTCTTAACCATTCACTCAGGCGCAGGGCAGGTACTTGAAACAGGTTTATTTCAAACAGGACACATCTCCATCCAGGATCCCGCATCCGGCGCTGTAGCAGACTGTATGGAAGTAAAGGCGGGACAGACCGTACTGGATGTCTGTGCGGCACCGGGAACGAAATCTCTGTATATTGCTGGATTGGTGGGTGAAGAAGGGCAGGTCCTGGCCTCTGACCTGTCCCCTGAAAGGGTAAACCGCGGTAGGAAGGACTTGAACAGGCACGGGTTAAAAAATATTCGTTGGTCCGTTAAAGATGCTTTAAAAGATGAATATCCTGATGCGGACAGGATCTTGATCGATGCTCCCTGTACGGGAACCGGTGTAATGTGCAGGAAACCGGACATACGCTGGAGGCGGAAGCCCGGGGACATTCTGGAACTATCGACCCTGCAGCTCAGGATCCTTTGCCACGTATCACAGTTCCTGAAACCGGGTGGAACCCTGGTCTATGCAACCTGTTCAATAGAGCCGGAAGAAAATTGGGACGTGGTTGAACAGTTCCTTAAGTTAAATGCTGATTTTATAGTGCAGGACGTACCATCTAGCATACCGGGAGACTGGGTGGATGAAAGGGGCTGCCTCTATACCCTGCCTCACCTCCATGGAGTGGATGGCATGTTTGCTGCAAAACTCAAACGGTCATGATTAAAAAATCTGCCTTATATATTGCAACCTTTTCAGGATTAACCCTGGCTGTGATCCTGTTATTTGACGCAGTGGTGATGCCTGCCTACGTGCGGATGGAAGCGGGCCGTTACATGGTGAATGTTACGGACAAGAAACTGGAGTACGCAGAGCGGGTTTTAAAGTCTGAAGGGTATCGGAGCCTCGTATCCGACACCTTATTTTCTGCTTCCTACGAAGCAGGGACCATCGTGGATCAGTATCCTGCGCCCAATACCCGGGTAAAAGAGGGCAGAACGGTACGGCTTAAAATTGCACACCCGGAGAAAATGGTTACCATCCCTGACCTCATCGGCAGATCCTTGAGAAGTGCTGAACTGGCTTTGAACCAGTCGGGCCTGGAAGTGGATACGGTCTATAAGGAATACAACTCAGACGTGCCATCCGGGAATGTGACCTGGCAATATCCAAAAGGCGGTGATATGCTCAAAAAAGGTATGGGGATCCATTTAACCATCAGCCTGGGTGTGCCGCCCAATTTTTTCCAGGTTCCGAATCTGTTTGGATTAAGTAAGAAAAAGGCCGTGGCCGACCTTGAAAGAGCTGGATTTAAACTGGGTAAAATATTTTATCGCCAGAATGAAGACCTGATCCCCTATACAGTCCTGAACCAGTCCATTGCTGCCGAAACTGTCCTGGAAAAGCCATCCTCCATCAATCTGACCGTCAGCGTACTGGATATGCAGGATATTTTTAACCAGATGATCGATAAGTGAACAAAATCCCTTCCAACGAGATCGCCCGTAAGGTTTTACACATAGGTTCATCTGTTATTCCCTTAAGCTATCTGTGGTTCATACAGGATCGGGAAATTATGGTGCTGCTGCTTGGTTTATTAAGCCTGACAGCTGTCTGTATTGAATTTGCCAGGGGCAAAGTTAAGTTTGTTGATGCGCTGTTCAGTTCCTGGTTAGGCATGATGCTCCGGGACAGCGAAACAGGTGGGAAGTTTAACGGTGCTACCTGGTTTCTTTTTGGCGGAACCATTACAGTATTCTTCTTTGCCATGCCGGTGGCTGTGCCCGCATTATTATTCCTTACCGTTGGAGATACCTTTGCTGCTATTGGCGGCAAACTCTATCCAGCAGGAAAGATTGGCAACAAAACTTTATCCGGTACGGCTACCGGCATCGTCACATCCTTTGGTGCTGCATACCTGGTCAACCAAACACTGCCCCTGGAAGTCATTATTCTGGGTGCTGTTGCAGCCATGGGTGTTGAACTGTTGCCCGTACCCTTGAATGATAATTTAACCATTCCTGTTTTTTCAGGGACTGTGATGATGGCAAGCCAGGGGCTTCTATGACGTTTTTGACCCCATCGGTCCTCTGGTTCCTGGGTGCTGTAAGTATTCCCATTCTGATCCATTTATTGAGCCGTCTGCGGATCAATAAGGTAGAATTCAGCACAGTCCGGTTTATCAAGCAACTGGAAACCAGTTCCATCCGGAAAGTTCAGATCCAGAAAATACTGCTGCTGCTGTTGAGGGTCCTGGCCCTTGCTTCCCTGGTCATGATGATGGCCCAGCCCGTGACCCAGGGCTTTATGCCTGGGTGGCTGGCAGCGGAGCAGGACGCCCGGCTGGTTATAATCATTGATAATTCTGCAAGTATGACCGTCAAGGATGGAGAAAAAACCTTCCTGGACCGTTCAAAAAATGAGACCATGGCCCTGGTGCCCTTATTTAAGGATGAAACCCGGATCACCGTGGCCCAGACCTGTCCGCCAAAAGTGGTCTTTACAGGACGATCCAATGATCCGGGATTGAGGACATCTGTCAAGTCCATTGAACCTACCGCGTCTTATGACAATATCTGGCAGAATATAAATGGATTGCTCCGGGATAAAACAATTATAGAACCCATTAAAGAATGTGTGATTTTCAGCGATTGGATGCATGTGCCTGATTCTTCATTTAGTTCCGGCATCGGAAACCTGGATGACTGGAAATTTTATTTTATCCAGCCCGGCCCCGTTTATGATAACCTGGCTGTCAAAAATGTGTCATCCATAAACCGGATCAAGACCCTGAACCAGCTGGTGAAACTGGATACCCGGATCCAGAATGCAGGAACACTGCAAAAGCCGAATGTGCCCCTGGAACTGCTGTTTAACAATCAGCGGGTGGGACAGGTTGTTTCAGAGTTTGACCCGGGGAAAGAAAAAGGATTCCTGTTCCAAGCCTACCCGGCCGAGGTGGGAATTGTTGAGGGCAGGATTATTCTGCCCAAAGATGACTATGAACTGGACAACGCCTGGTATGTTTCCATGCCAATCATGGAACAGATACGGTGCGGGATCATTGGAGCCACTGCTGAAGATATAACCATCCTGGAGATGATCCTGAGCGCCATTGACCCGGAGAACCAGTTTTTAACCATCGAATCCAGGATCCAGCCCGGGCTGAACCGCCTGTTTTTGGATGATATAGATGTAGCCGTTATCCACAACCCACAGGGAATGACGGAAGACGGGGTGAAAGATTTAAACACATTTCTTAAGGAAGGGGGTGGAGTTGTCTGGTTCCAGGGAGATCCGGAGGGCAGGGAATTTCACCCGGACCTGTTCAAAAAAACAGGCTTTCCAAACCCTGAAACCCTGATCAATGCGGGTCAGGGATTTTTTTCCACCCGGATTGCCGGCGAGCATTCAGACCTGCTGCAGAATATCCAGGTCAGGAATATTGAAAAGGAACTCCCTGAGATCTTTACCTATGTTAAAACCAGTCTGGAATTGAACCATGAAACGCACTGGGCGCTGAACAACGGTGACCCCCTGCTGCTGGAATTTTCAAAAGGGAGCGGAACGGTTTTCTATTTTTCGACACTGCTGGATCTGCGCTGGAACGATCTTCCGGTCCGGGGCATGGTTGTGCCCCTCATGTACCGGCTGATGGTCCTGACCGGTACGGATGAGATCAATACGGCAGCGGTTCTGATCAATGAACCCAAATGGATCCCTGTGGAAGAAAGTAAGCTCAGGAATAAATGGGAAGTGGTATCGCCATCAGGGAAGACAGAAATGATTGTGCCGGAGTATGACCGGGAAGGGATCACTATTTCGGTCACGGATGAACTGGGTATTTACCAGGTGTATTCGAATGGGGAGTTTTTTACATCCTTTCCAACGCGGCTTCATTACCAGGAGTATATCCAGCCCCGTATCGGGCAAAAGGATATTGAATCTATCCTGCCGGAAAATCAGACCCGCTGGCTTACGATCCAGGATAAGTTTGCCGCCGCTTTTTCAGAGACCCGGCAGGGTAAATCGCTCTGGAAACTATTCCTGCTGGCGGCCATGATCTTCCTGTTGGCAGAAACAATTATTGGCAGGCCTGAACCGGTGAAAATGAAACCAGAGGACGGATGATCGAGCGGAAAGCGGTCGAGCAGGAAAAAGCACTGCTGGTAGGGGTCATTCAACCGGGGATGACCGCAGCAGTGATCCATGAGCACCTCGATGAATTGGAACTCCTGGCGAACACAGCCGGTGCGGAAGTCATGGGGCGGGTCACCCAGGCCGTATCCAGGATCAACCCGGCAACCTTTATCGGTAAAGGTAAGGCCAAACAGCTGATCAACCAGGCCACGGAATTGGGTGTTAAACTTATCCTGTTTGACGATGAACTGAGCCCGGCCCAGATCAAGAATTACCACCAGCAGTCGGAACATACAAAAGTACTGGACCGCAGCGGGCTGATCCTGGATATTTTTCAAAAACATGCCCGCACCAAAGAAGCCACAACCCAGGTGGACCTGGCTTACCTGGAATATTTATTGCCCCGGCTCACCCGGCAGTGGACCCACCTGGAACGGCAGATGGGCGGCATCGGGACCCGTGCAGGGATGGGCGAGACCCAGATCGAAGTGGATCGCCGCCTGGTTCGGACCCGGATCACACGGTTAAAAAAAGACCTTTCCCGGATTGAAAAAGAACGGCAGACCCAGAGCCTGCGCCGTAGGTCTGAATTTCGGGTGTCCCTGGTGGGCTATACCAACGCGGGAAAATCCACCCTGTTCAAAGCATTGACGGGTACGGATGTCTTTATCCAGGACCAGTTATTTGCCACGCTGGATACAACTGTCCGCCAGCTGAATCTTGATCCGTCCCATCCAATCCTGCTCAGTGATACGGTGGGCTTTATCCGTAAACTGCCCCATAACCTGGTGGCTTCATTCAAAAGTACTTTAAAGGAAGTTCTGGAAGCAGACCTGATCCTGATGGTGCTTGATATGTCGTCACCCCAGGTCAAGGACCATGTGAAGACCATTGAAGACGTGTTAAAGGAATTGGGAGCTGATGGTATCCCCGCTCTTCATGTATTAAATAAAGTTGACCTTATCTCAGACGGGAATATGATTGAAAAACTGCAGCGGGCTTTTCCCGGATCCGTCACCATCTCTGCTCGCCGTCACTTAAGATTATCTGAATTGAAATCCGGGATCCTTGAAAAAATGGAAGAGAATTACCAGACCGTGGACCTGGAGTTTCCCTATGAACAGGGTAAAACCATTGCCCAGGCCCAGGAAGGCGTTCAAGTGCTGGAACGGGCGTATGAAGAGAATGGTGTAAAGCTAAAAATAAGGGGGAGTCGCTCCAGGATCAGTCAGATCCTGGCAGGGGTCAATTAAAAGAACGGGTAGATTGTTTTTTTGGGATCATTCTTTGTTTAATGAATGAAGGGAGCCTCTCAAATACAGCAAACTTCCTTGATCCGCTAACAGCGAAAAGGCCTGTTTTTTGAACCTGAAGTACAGCACCCATTTATTGAGCATAGATCCAAAAAATTCAAAACCTACCCGTTAAACTTTCAAAAATCTTATTAAAATTATCCAGAAATTCTGGTGAAAAAAACTATTTCGTTGGAATAGTGAGCTGATCTTCAGACTCGGCGATAATCACGGCTACGGTGGCATCCCCGGTCACGTTAATAACAGTCCGCATCATGTCCAGGATCCTGTCCACGCCAAGAATGAGGGCGATCCCGGCACTGGGAACACCTACGGCTTCCAGGATGATGACCAGCATGACAATCCCTGCCCCGGGAACGGCTGCCGTTCCAATAGACGCCAGAACAGCCGTTAGCACGATAGTGAGCTGGGCTCCAATGTCCAGTGGTATATTCAGGGCCTGGGCAATAAACACGGTTGCTACGGCCTGGTAGAGAGCGGTGCCGTCCATGTTGATGGTTGCGCCCAGGGGCAGTACAAATGAAGATACTTCTTCACTGACGCCCAGTTTTTCTTCGCAGCGCTCCATGGTAACGGGCAATGTGGCTCCGCTGGAACTGGTAGAAAATGCCAAAAGCTGAGCGGGTGCCAGTCCTTTATAAAAAGTTTTCAGGGGCATGTTTGTCATGGATTTCATGAGCCCCGCATAGGTAATAGCCGCATGAGTGATCAAACCCAGGATCACAGCAATCATATAGTATCCCAGTGCTCCCAGCAGTTCCAGGACCTGTGATGGATTATCACCGGCCACTTTATTGATCGTCTGGGCGATCAGGGCAAAGACGCCTACCGGTGCCATGAGCATGATGATATCCACCAGCTTGATCACCACATCAGTCAAACTTTTGAAGAAATCCTTAACCGGTTTTCCCTTATCACTGGGGATCTGGATCAGTCCAATGCCTATAAAAATGGCCACAAAAACAACCTGGAGCATATTGCGGTTGCTGGAAGCAGAATTCAGGAAATTGCTGGGCACCATATCCACAATGGGCTGGAGGGGACCCCGATCCTTTATGTCCTGTACTGTTCCTGCTTTTTTAGATGCATCCTGCTCATAGGTGAGCTGGAGCTTTTCTTTCATATCAACCGGTACCTTATCACCGGGCTTAAGCATATTTACTGAGATAAGACCGATTGTGACTGCTACGGCGGTGGTACCCACATAAATACCGATGGTCTTGCCGCCAATGCGGCTCAATTTTTTAAGGTCTGAAAGGGACGCTACGCCTGTGATCAACGATGCCAGTACCAGGGGCATGGCGATCAGTTTCAGCAGGTTGATAAATATGGTACCAAAGGGAGCGATCCAGTCAGTGGTGAACGAACCCCAGCCGGATTGAGCCGCTACCATCCCGTACACAAGACCCAGGGCAAGGCCAATAATGATCTGCCAGTGGAGGGCGAGCTTCTTCATACTTATTCTTTTCCCTTTTTTATGTCTGAGTAGGTCTCGTAATAGGCATCCCCTGCATCCTTGATATTAGACATGACCTTATTTTTTTTCTTTCCACCAGCTGCTCTTAATAATCCCTGGATAACCGTATCAAAAAGGTCCTGCAGGTGGGCCAGGGTGGAGCCCAGTTGTTCGGAGAATGATTTACTCATTCAGATAATTTAAAACCGTTTTAATATTCGTTGTAGGCCGTTTGCAGGAAAAATTCTCGCAGACATAAAAGGTTGGTTTACCATCCATCATAGAATGGGCCTTGGTCCATGAAGCTATTTCCGTCAGGGGATCTGGATCCGACATATCCTTGAAAAGGACAACCTTATTGGGTGAATAATTTTCCCGGATCTGCTGGATCAGCTCCTGTGCCTCTGGTGCATCTCCATCTGC
>ERZ651768.358-NODE-358-length-34696-cov-3.811837_pt1 | contig 34696 bp, 27 predicted proteins | sample MGYA00514754_ERZ651768 | MGnify/ENA metagenome assembly ERZ651768
GGTCTATGAATCCTGAAACGGAGGTAACTGAGAGGATTCTTGAAGACAATAAAGCAATATTTGATAATATGCGTCTTTAACAAAAGGAATAATAGCTTTATTGATGAGTGTTAGTTTTTTCAATATGTGAGAGTATAGATTCAATAACTACATCGGTTTTTCTCTCGAGTAACCAGTGACCAGCATCAAGTTCCACTTTTTTATAGCTTCCCTTTATATATTTTTTTTGCAACTCGACTGCTTTTCGACCTGCGGCCGGATCTCGATTACCCCAGATAAATAAGACAGGCTTTTCGATGGCTGGATCTAGCGATGATTCGATTCCTTTACCCATGGCGCGATACCAATTGAGTGCACTGGTTAGCGCCCCTGATTCTGAAAATACCCGCAAATACTCATCTGTGTGGGCTGTTGGCATATATTTATAAAACAAAGAACGTAATACTTTCATTCTATTAAATTTTAACAATAATTCTGGCAACCATGGTGAACGGAAAAGTAAAAAATAACGACTTCGTTTTTGCTGATCCTTGTCCATTTTAACGGCTTCAAAAAACGCCCTGGGATGAGCAATAGATAAAGCAGATAAGGAAATTATTCTGTCAGGATTTGTCATTAAAGTACTCCACGCTACAGCTGAACCCCAATCATGGCCGACTACATGAAAACGATCAAAACCAACTGCATCCGCAATATCAAAAACGTCGTTGACTAAATTCTCAATCTTATAAGAATCAATGCCTTTTGGACGTGCCCCACGGCTGTATCCTCGTTGATCAAAGGCAACTACCCTAAAACCTTTCTCTGCAAGCACTTTAATAACTGGTCTCCAAGATATTGAAGTTTGTGGAAAGCCATGCAAAAGGATTACTGCATCGGAATTGCTATCTAGGTTTGCTGCACGAGACCGAAAACTGTACCCACCCGCCTTAATTAGGATAGGTCGATCTACATATTTTATTGTCATTTTTTTGAAAGATAGATGGATTTTTTAATTTATTTTTTTTTGCAAAACTAATGTTGCATTAGTGCCGCCAAATCCAAAACTATTACTCATCGCAGTATGTATAGGTAAATTATCAATTCTTTCTAGAACAAGAGGCATATCGCCCACTTCAGGATCCAGATCAATAACATTAATGGATGGAGCAATAAAATTGTTCTCGAGCATCAATAAACAATGGATTACTTCCTGAGCGCCGGTAGCGCCAAGCGAATGCCCGCACATTGATTTACTTGACGAAAATTTTGGAAGGTCATCCCCAAATACTTTACGAATAGCTTGCAACTCGGCTATATCTCCCACGGGTGTACTGGTGCCATGAGTATTAATATAATCAATGGAGAGGTTGACTGTCTTCCTAGCTAATTCCATACAACGTATCGCCCCATCACCAGACGGAGCTACCATATCTTGCCCATCAGAGGTTGCTCCATACCCAACTAATTCGGCATAAATTCTAGCTCCACGAGCTTTTGCATGCTCCAACTCTTCAAGCACAACTATGCCGGCACCAGCAGCAATAACAAATCCATCCCTATTTTGATCATATGCCCTAGATGCTTCTTCTGGGATATGATTGTATTTTGTTGATAAAGCGCCCATAGCGTCAAATAAGCTTGCTAGCGTCCAATCTTCCTCTTCTCCGCCTCCAGCAAACATAATATCTTGTTTGCCCATCTGAATTTGTTCCATACTAGCGCCAATGCAATGCGCGCTTGTAGCGCATGCGGAAGTAATTGAATAGTTAATACCCTTTATTTTGAATGGAGTCGCCAGACAAGCAGAAACAGTGCTTCCCATCGTCCTAGTAACCATGTAAGGACCTATACGTTTTACACCTTTCTCACGAAGAGTATCAGCGCTGCTTACTATGTTTGCACTGGATGCTCCTCCTGATGCCGCCATTAATCCCGTCATGGGGTTAGATACATCACTTTCTTCAAGTCCCGCATCATCAATAGCTTGTTGCATTGCAATGTATGCATATGCAGAGGCATCTCCCATAAATCTCAGCACTTTTCGATCAATTAATTCTTTAATTTCAAGATCAACGCTTCCTGAAATAAGACTTCGCATCCCCATTTCCTCAAATTGATCGTTAAAACTTATCCCAGAACGACCATTTTTAAGTGAATCAAGTACTTCAGTCTTTGAATTTCCTAAACAAGAAACAACTCCAATACCAGTTATAACTACACGACGCATTCTTATACCTCAGAAATTATCTGTTGAAGAAAATAAACCCACGCGAAGATCTTCCGCAGTATAGATCTTTCGGCCATCAACACAAACAGTACCATCAGCTATTGCAAGAACGAGTTTTCTGGTAATTAATCTTTTAAAATCTAAATCAAACGTTACCAACTTTGATGTTGGTAGTACCTGACCACTAAATCGAACTTTATTCACTCCTAACGCTCTTCCGCGCCCCTTGTATCCAAGCCAGACGAGAAAAAAACCAACCAATTGCCATAAAGCATCTAACCCCAGGCATCCTGGCATAACAGGATCTCCAGTAAAATGACACTTAAAAAACCACATATCTGGATCAATATCGAGTTCTGCTTTTATTTTCCCTTTTCCGTATTTGCCGCCTTCATTATCAATGAGTCCAATTCTATCAGTCATAAGCATTCCAGGAAGGGGTAGTTTTCCACTCTCAGGGTGAAATAATTCTCCGCGTGCGCACTTAAGTAATTCTTCATAATCATATGAATTCTTCCTATCCGCAGGTAAATCAAGTAACTCATTTTTATTCTTTGTTTGACTCATAGCGGTAGGATTTTATCTTAATTTAGAACGATTAGCATAACTTCGTTTAAATCCAATGTAAGTCGAAAAAAACAACTAAAAGATTAAAAAGAGGAAACGCGTCTTTTTTTTCGATTTAATGAAAATGGTAAATCATTAATTTCTGGTCTGTTGCCACAGATAATATCAGACAACAGAGAAGCTGAACCCATAGCCATAGTCCATCCTAGAGCTCCATGACCACAATTTATATACAAACCTTCCACATCACATGAGCCTATAAATGGTTTTCCATCATAGCTCATAGGTCGTAATCCAGCCCAAGGTTTGGAGGCCTTTCTTTCCACTTGAGCGGCAATACTGGGCAACATAGATTCAAACATAGTATACAAATTTCCTGTCCGTACATTATTGATTGATGTATCAAAACCTGCAAACTCGGCGGTACCTACCATGCGAAGGTGGTGGCCTAAAGGGGTAATGCCGGCATGCATAGAATCATCGAGAACAGGCAAAATTGGAATATCTTTAATTCCTGTGACATCGACCGTAACAGAATATCCCTTAACTGGTTTTACTCCAAGATGAATACCTACGCTTTTAAGGAGAGCTGGACTTCTTGTTCCGGCAGTAACCACGACTCTATTTGCAGCCCTAAAACCATTCGCGGTATCCACCCCAATGATTCTATTACTCTTAATCCTAAGCGAGGATACATTTACATCATATTCTATATGACCACCGGCATTGATATATTCCTCTAATAGCTGTTTACAGAAGAGATGGGCATCGCCATGCTGGTCTTCCTGATAAAGAATGCCATTATAGATTTCGCTCTTAATATCATTAAGTGCTGGTACCATTGAAATGATTTCGTTAGGAGTCAATATTTCATATTTCATTCCAAGATTTGCAAGATGTTGACACACTGATTCTTTAATAGAAAAATCTTTATGATTACGAAACACACTGAGTGTCCCATTGGCACCACGAAAATACTTTAAATCAAGATTTTCTGAGATTTGCTGCGTTTCTTGTAAGGAGTAACTGGCAAGAAAAAAATTATCTCTGCAAGTAGATCGAAAATGAGCTTCTGAAGAATATTTAAGAAATTTAATTCCCCAAAAAAATAATGACGGTACGGTTCTCAAACGTAACTTCATTGATGAAACTGGATTAAAAACTGATGCGGCAAGGTATTTGTATACGCCTGGGCTATTCCAGGGTTCTGACATTGAAGGCGTTAACATTCCTCCATTAGCATAACTTGTTTCAAGAGCGGCACCTTCTCGGCACTCTAAAATAGTTACCGATTCTCCTTTTTTGAGAAGCTGATACGCGGTAGTAATGCCCATTAGACCGCCGCCGATAATCAATGTATCCATATTTTACTCAACAAAAAAGTATGATGCTGTGGTTATATCCTATTCAATGAGAGCCATCACAAGACTAATAAATAGTACGGGAGGAATTATAAAACGAATCATAAATTGTAAAATCATAAAGGTTATGCCATCACTTAAATCCGTTTCATGTATCTTGATTTTTTTAGAAACAAACCATCCAAAAAATAAAGATAACATCATACTACCCACCAATAACAAGATATTTGCTGCCAGAAAATCTAATGCATCAAAAATATTTTTCTCTGCAAAGAGAGGTATAAAATCCAAAGGATAATAATTTGACCAATCGCCCAATGACATGATAGTAAAGAAACCAAGTAGCCAGGCCATCCCCGAAGTATAATTAACTGCTTTCAAGCGAGTTATATTCCACTGTTGAGAGACCCATGAAACAACGCTTTCTGCTATGCCAATACATGATGATAATGAAGCAGTAATCAAAAGAATAAAAAAGAGCGATCCAAATATACGGCCTCCGGGCATTTGGCCAAAAGCAAGAGGTAATGTCTCAAAAGCCAATCCAGCCCCACTCGACGGTTCTAATCCATATTTAAATACTAAAGGAAAAATTGCAAAACCAGCTAACAGAGCAACAAATGTATCCATAAATATTAGAAGAGATGCGGATTGTGGTATCGAGTACTCTTTGGGCAAATACGAGCCAAAAACGATTAGTGTTCCCCAACCAATTCCAATAGAGAAAAATGCCTGACCAATGGCTTGCATAACCGTACCGAAGCTTACCTTTGAAAAATCTGGTTCTAGAAGAAATTTCGTCGCCGCAACAATATCACCAGTCAATACGCTATAAAAAACCATAATAATTAGTGTTATAAAAAGTGCAGGCATTAAAATTTTGACTGATCGTTCAATGCCATCCTGTACGCCTTGACGTACAACAAAAATAATTAATGAATAAATTATTGTGTTCCAAAAACAAAGCCGTAAAGGATCATCATTAAGGGATGCAAACATCTCTTTCGAAGTTATGGGGCCAATATTTTCTAGCGATCCAGAAGCAGCTCTAAGGAAATATTCCAGCGTCCATCCAGAAATGACACTGTAATAAGAAAGTATTATAAAAGCACAAAAAACGCCCAATGATCCTACAAGACCCCAAGATGAAGAAGCTTCGCATTCTACGGCTACCCTAGAAATACTCTCTGGAGCACTACTTCTTCCGCGACGACCTATTGAAAGCTCTGCAATGAGAAGGGGTAATCCAATCGCTACGGCAGCAATTATATAAATAAATAAAAATGCGCTACCCCCATTTTGACCCGTTACAAAAGGAAATCGCCAGATATTACCCATACCAACAGCGAAACCAACTGTTGCCAAAATAAATCCCCATCTGGATGACCACTGATTTTTAGGGTTCGAAGAGAGCGATGACATCGTATATTTCTCCTTGCGCTATAGTTTGTTCATCAATGAGAACAGGGTTAGAATGATTTTAAGATGTTTTGATACCACATAAAAGAATGGAGCCTAAATCTATGAAAAAAATTCTCACGATTATAATTAGTATTATTATCATCTCAAATAATTTGAATGCCGATACTATCATTCACGTCGGCAATCTAATTGATGGAAAATCAGACCGCACTTCTAAAAACGTAACGATACACATTAGTGACTCAACCATCAAAAAAATAGAGCAAGGCTTCTCTGTACCTAATGCGGATGACAAAGTCGTTAATTTAAAAAATCATACTGTATTACCTGGTCTAATGGATACGCATGTCCATCTCACTGGTGAATACAACGCCAATAGCCGATTACAACGATTTATTCTTAATGAGGCAGATTATGCTTTTAATGCCGCTAAGTATGCAAAAAAAACCTTAGAGGCTGGATTTACAGTAGTTCGCAATTTAGGAGGTCCTTTTAATGTGACTGTTGCACTCAGAAAGGCGATAGAAGAAGGAGATGTACCTGGACCAAAAATATTTACCGCAGCCAGATCACTAAGTTCAACCGGCGGTCATGGTGACTCAACGAATGGTTGGGCGAAACACATTATGGGCGATTATGGCCCAAATGAAGGAATCGTGAATAGTCCTGCAGACGCCAGAAAAGCAGTTAGACAACGGTATAAAGATGGCGCGGATTGGATAAAAATAACAGCAACCGGAGGCGTTTTAAGCGTAGCAAAAAGTGGTCAGAACCCTCAATTTACCGATCAAGAACTAAAAGCAATCGTGGATACAGCAAGAGAGTATGGAATGCGAGTGGCTGCACATGCGCATGGGACAGAAGGAATGAAACGCGCTGTAATTGCAGGGGTTGCATCAATTGAACACGGTACCTTTATGGATCGAGAAGTTATGAAACTGATGAAAGATAAGGGAACATATTTTTCAGCAACAATCCTCGCCGGTGATTGGGTGGGTAAAAAAGCAAAAATTGATGGATTCTTTCCGGAATTAGTTCGTCCAAAAGCTTTAGAAATTGGACCCATCGCTATTAAAACATTTGCAGAGGCTTATAAATATGGAGTGCCAATTGTTTTTGGAACAGATACCGGTGTATCAGCGCATGGAGACAATGCCCAGGAATTTGCGCTCATGGTGAAAGCTGGCATGCCTGAAATGGAAGCCATTCAGTCAGCCACCAGCATTGCTGCAAGTTTTCTAGATATTGCTGATACTCACGGCACCGTGGAAATGGGAAAACAGGCTGATATTATAGCTGTTTCGGGAAATCCGTTGGAAGATATCACTGCAATGGAAAAAGTCATATTTGTTATGAAGGGTGGAACTATTTACAAGAATCAACTTAAATAATTCAATCTTTTTTTATGGCATTATATTTTTTTAGTATACGCATGAGATCATCGATAGAAATTGCTTCACGTGTGCCTCGTGAACTATTGACAGTTGTCGCTTTAAAAATCGCATTGTAAATTGCTTCTTCTGTGGCTTCTGCCGTTGCTGCAAACAAAGGTGACATCGAAGCATTTACTAATGACAAAATTTCGATTGGTTCCTCGCTCGTCCTTGGTTTACGAACTGAAGGGTGAGTTGAAAAAGCGATCACATAATCTCCAGACCCATTACTGGCATATGATCCAGTCCTTGCTAGTCCCATAATAGCTCGCATTGCAAGACGATCAAGATTGCGAGCACTTAGAGGGGCATCTGTTGCCACGACAATCATAATTGAACCATCTTCAATATCCTCATCTTCTTTATTCTTGATAATATTATCCTTAAAAGGATATTGATCTAATTCTTGGCCAACCGGTGCTCCATTAATCGTTAGAATTCCTCCGTAATTGGTTTGGACAAGAACGCCTACTGTGTAGTTTCCAAGGGATTCGGGAAGCACTCTTGAACTGGTACCTATTCCTCCTTTCCATCCAAATGCCTGTGTTCCAGTTCCTGCGCCAACACTGCCCTCTTCAACAATGCCACTGGTAGCGTTATTGAGAGCATAGAATACCTCTTCACGTTGAATGGGATCGGCCCACATATTATTTACTCGAGCATCATTGGTCTCTCCCACAATCGGATTAACCGTATGTTCCCCCATGCCAGGTTGCTCATACACCCATTCTTTGAGAGCGTTAGCAGCGCTCCATACGCATAAAGTACAAGTGAGGAGTATTGGTGTTTCTATCTCTCCAAACTCCCTTACTTGAGTCTCTCCAATCATCTTCCCATAACCATTACCAATATGTATCCAACCAGGAATAGGATGTGTATATAAGTTTCCGGGCGCTGGTATTATTGCGGTAACGCCTGTACGAATATCGTCTCCTTCAATTTTAGTCATATGACCAACTTGTACGCCCGCCACATCAGTAATAGCATTAAATTTCCCAGTATTAAACACGCCTACAACAAGACCAACCTCACGAGCCCTCGGTCTCGATTGAGAATCATTGGCAGCATAAGTTAAAGAAGAAATAAAAAAGAAAAGCGAGCAATAAAGGAGTATTTTACGCATTATCTATCCAGAAATTCATTAGAAATATAGAATACCAAGAGACCTCAAAAGCAACAACTGATTTACACTTGCTATTTTTCTTATAAATTTAATTTCAGAAAAACTTACTGAAAAGCGTCAAATAAATAACTGTATTTAATCGAAAACTCTTTACCTTTGGGAAGAGCACCTATTGAGCTGTCATCATACTCGTTATAAACAATATAAAGCCCAGATGTTGCAGTTTGAAGCCACGAAAAACGAAGATTTGTACTTAATACATCCGTATCATTATTGTGCTGAATAAGCGCTTGTAGCAATATTTTTGGCGTGAACGAATAAGACAGACGTAATTTAGTTAAATTAGCCGTAAAATCTCCATTAGGTATTGGAAGATCGTAGCTATTATATTTTACCGACAATTCACTACTGAATGCTTCCCCTATACGGTAGAGCATCGTACCTTCAACTTTTACCCGATCGCCACCAAAACGACCGCCAATGGTATTTCTAAATAAAAAACTTAAGGGTGCGCCCTTGTTAGTATACAACACGATATATGCTTCTTTGTGATCATAAGTACCCGGTTGTATAGTAGCGCCATCAACAATATCGAATGCCTCCTTTACTCCTTCTTTGGTTTTATTCATACCCGTATCAATACGGTAACCGTTTTTAAATTCCCAATGAACGTCGTAATGACCAAATGCAGTTTCTTCAAAACCATTAAAGTCTTTATACGACTGAAACATAATGTGGGGCCTCACTTCAAGTAATCCCCACTGGTCTTTGGGACGAATGCGCCTCATGAGATAAAATAGAGCTTTACGATAATCTTTCCGACTAAGAAAACCCAACTCCGGATTAAAGTTAGCCTCAACTTCCGTATAATTGAGTCTCGAATTCCATTTGGCCGAGTCATAGTTCATTTTAATTGCAAAAGCATCTTCCTTATCATCAACTCCGGGAGTATTGGTTTTTGCAATCCAGCCAGAAAACAAAAGATTATCGCCTATTCCCCATTGACCATCGATGGCGTAGGTTTGATTTTTATCAGTTGTGCTTGAACCACTAACTGATCCATCTCCTTGACGATCAGTGATTAACGCTCCAATTGAAGATCGGTTTGGTAGCTCTTGATTAACACGTGCAACGGTATAATTATTTCCAGGAGCCACATCAGAAACTGCGTCTGAGGTCATATGAAGTAAACCAATATTTGTAGTATCTGTGGCTTTACCAGATAAACGTAAACCACCTTCAATAGGAATCTGTTTTCCGCTTGATATACCTATTTTACGACTAAAAAATAATTGTACTTCCCTCGGATTACCAATAGAGAACTGTCCTGCATTTTCTAGAAAAAATGGCCTTTTTTCAGGAAGAAAAACACTAAAACGATCTAGATTGATAACTTGTTCATCTACCTCAACTTGAGCGAAGTCAGTATTTAAAGTTGCATCTAGCGTTAAGCTAGGAGTGAGTGAATATTTAACATCTATTCCAATATCTTGATTGTTATCAGTGCCATCAATTGATCCGCCCTGAGATATGTTTCCCAAAAAATAAGGGGTGATTTGTAAGTTACGACTAGAAGGTGCTTTAATACCTTCTACGGTACCTGCAGCAGATACTCGATAAATTTTTCTCTGCCTTGATAGAGGAGCCCAAAAGGTAACCTCATTATTCCTTCTTATGTTACGTTGAAAATTGATACCCCATACTTGATCTTCCCCTTCTTTATAGCGGAGTGTTGTAAAGGGGATTTCCATTTCTGCTGTCCACCCATAGTCTGTTATCTTGGAAACAACATTCCAGCTACCATTCCAATTGAGGTTAAAGGCCCCACCTCCAGATCGCCACTGACCACTACCAGTCGAGCCTTCCTTGGTTACCTGTCCATCGTACTCGATACCCACAGGATTGGTTCCAAAAACAAATCCATTCTGACGATCCAAGAGACCATCAATAACTACCTGAAAACTATCGGTGTCATCGAGTTTTGAATCACGACGACTATCAGCAACAATAATGCCGTCTGGATTATCATCGTAGGCAATTAAACCTATATAGAATGCAGAATCCGTATAACCTATGAATACCTCCGTTTTTTGAGATGCGTCAGAACCCTCAATCGGTTGAATTTGAGTAAAACCAGTCGCAGGAATCAAACCTTCCCAAGCAGGATCACCTTTTACTAAACCATCTAATTCGGGTTTCATTTTAAGTTGACTAGCATCTACTATCGGCCGAGGACGCTCTTCGGGAGGGACGCTACTCTGAGAATAGGCAATTAAAGGAGAAAGGAATGAAATTACTAATATGATGACCATCATATATTTTTTCTTCAAACTCACTTTCAATTCATTATCTCCTTAGAAAAAGAAAAGTAACAAAACTACTGAAAAATAAAATACGATAGTAATGTACAACTGAGTAACGGGCAGAATTTTATAGATTTAATAAGAGAGCGCAAGAAAAAACTGCAAAGAATTGTCAGCTTCATACGGTACAGTCTTAACCTATATCTATCTGATCTTGGTATGCAAAAAGGCCCGCAGATCCTCCTGTATGGACGAAAAGAATGTTTTCATCGCTAGCGAAATAATTATCGACTATTAAACTGATCATTCCTGCTAAGGCTTTACCACTATATACTGGGTCAAATAAAATCCCTTCAAGACGAGCAAGCATAATAACAGCATCATTCATTTCCTTAGTAGGTATTCCGTATCCTTCACCAACATAATCACAGTTGGCAATTACATCTTCACGTTCAACAACGCCAGGTATCCCCATATATTCGACAGTCTCGCATGCCAAGCTAAAAACTTTTTCTTCTTGATCAGATTTTGGTGCGCTAACGCCTATTCCAAGTAGAGGAATACCACTATTCATCGCCTTTAAACCAGAAATGAGTCCTGCCTGTGTTCCTGCACTGCCAGTGGCATGGATAATGTGGCTAATAACTAAATTTCTCTCGTTCGCTTGTTGAATGATTTCAAGAGCACAATCAACATAACCAAGTGCACCAACAGGATTAGATCCTCCTCCGGGAATGATATAAGGTACTTCCCCTTTATTTATAAGTTCTTTTGCCACATTTTGCATTGCAGCCTCCATATCTGAACCTTTATCAACTTCTCGAATATTAGAACCAAATAGATTATCCAAAAATACATTACCGGAATTAAGATAAAGTTCAGTTGCATTATCAATTCTTTTTTCAAAAACCAGCTCACATTTCATTCCCACCTTACAAGCAGCTGCTGCTGATTGACGAGCATGGTTAGATTGAACAGCGCCTTGAGTAATAATGACTGTAGATTTCTTTTCTTTCGCATCTGCAATTAAAAACTCGAGCTTACGTGTCTTATTCCCTCCAGTACCTAAACCAGTACAATCGTCCCTTTTTACATAAATATTTGGCCCTCCTAAATATTTACTTAACCTAGGTAGAAATTCCAAGGGTGTAGGAAGATGAGCTAAAGATATTCTTGGGAATCGTGATAACAACACTTCTAAAACCTCTTTACATTTTTTTATTGACTCTTTAATTCCTTAATCCCAATGGCAATCTCTACAGTACGTTTTGCAAGTACTTCAGTAGAAGACACAAAAGGTACATCGATTGATTTAGTATCAAGAATTAATGGTATCTCTGTGCAACCAGCAACAATAATATCTGCTCCCTTCTGTATTAACTGATCTGCAAGTCTTACCATATCAGTTTTGGTCGACTTAGAGTATTTTCCTTTTTTAACATCATAAATTAATTGCATACATGATTTTTGATCTTGTTGCTCAAGAACTAAAGCCGTCCGATCAACTGATTTTAATGCTTGATGATAAATCCCAGAATTAATACACATATCTGTTGCTAACAAACCAATATTTTTAACATTTGTATGCTCTTTTACTATTTCATTAACTGTTTCGCTTACAATATGAACAAATGGGATTTGAATATTTTTTAGAAGATCATCGATAAAAACATGTGCAGTATTGCATGGTAATACAAGAAAATCTGCGCCTGCTACCACCAATCTTTCTGCTATAGCAGTAAGTTCTATAGCAATAAGATCGTTTTCAGCTGTCGCCTGTCGATCTGGAATATGAGGGTTATTTTCAATCACCATGTGTATGTGATCTTGATCTCGTTGCGATGGTGTTAAAGCAATAACTCTGGACATAAAGTCGATAGTTGCCTCTGGACCCATGCCGCCAATAATGCCAACCGTGTATTTTTTTTCACCAGTCGAGTATTTCATCATTTCATCTAGAAAAAGAGACGTACCACATTTTATAAGAATTCATGACGAATTTTATCTGCATTTGCAGGTTTTCGTTCCAATGATTGGATCGAGGAACAATATTGCTTGATAAGTTCAACGTTGTTCTTTGCTAAAACCCCATCAGATAAATAAAGGTTATTCTCAAAGCCGATCCTCACATGACCGCCAACTTCAGTTGCATAGACCATAGCACTGTGCTCATTTTTCCCAAAACAACAAACTGCCCATGGAAAATCGTCATGATCCATTTTTTTTAAAAAAGATTCTAGTTCCGATAAGTCCCCATTTAACGACTCTGAATATCGCCCAAGAACGAATAAACAAAAGGGATAATCATCGCAAAAAATGCCGCGTTTTCGCATATTATTAAATCTAATAAGATCATCCTCACAATAGAGAATATATTGCGGCCAAATCCGTTCTCTGCGTAACCATCTAAAAAATTTAGAAACATTAAGTTCGGATGCTTTATCCGGACAAATTTCCTGCAAGGCGAGAGAAACGGCCTCTGGCTTTAATGTTTTAACCAAATCTATTTGTTGCTGGCTTGTATACATACCGACTGACTCAGTTGTTATCTGCAAAATTAAATTATCGCCAATTCTTTCTTTAATTGCTTTAATAACTCTTTGATACGTTTTGACATCCAAAGTATGGCGATAAGTGTTGTCTCTGACGTGGAGATGAAGAACAGAAACTCCGGTATCTACAAGTGATTCAGCGCAATCAGCGAGCTCTTTTACAGTCAAAGGAAGTTGAGGATGATCCTGCTTCATTTTACGAGCTCCATTTGGAGCAGATATGACAATAATATTATCCTTTGAAAACTCTTTAAAGTATGACATTAATCGATTGATCCTTTATAAATTAACTCATAAAATCATAAATTGTATGCAATATTTGTATGTTTTGATAATAGCACTAAATAAGTTAAAATCGACTGATTACTATTTTGATTAGATAAACTAACTTAACAATTTACCTAATATTCTAATAAATAAAATTGGATTGAATCGATGAAAAAAATTCTCATAACAATGGTCACAATGCTTTGTTTTTCCGGATGCTCTACCGTGCAGAATGTATATAAATCGGCCAGTGATTTAGCTGGATCAGGAATGAATAGACTTGCCAATATAATACCTGAGAGGAATAAACCAGTTGCGCCGGAAACAGCAGAAATTAGTGAACCACCTGATTTTCAGAAACCCATTGATTTTATACCAGAAGCACTGGGAAATTATGAATGGAAAATAACAACTGATAACAAGAATGCACAAGAATACTTTAAACAAGGAATGCAGCTTCGGTATGCCTACAATGTTAATGAAGCAGCAAGATCAATGGCTGAAGCGAGACGGATTGACCCTAACTGTGCCATGTGCTACTGGGGTGAAGCATTCGCATTGGGATCATTTCTAAATGGGCATATGACTGCTGAAAAAAATACTTACGCAAGAAAAGCTATGACGAGAGCTTCCATATTAGCAAAAAACAACGCCAATCAAATGGAACGTGATCTTATTGAAGCTTCAGTAGTTCGTTATCCTCGAAATTGGACAGACGAAATGGCCAAGGACAAACAAAAACGGCGTCCAACTTATCAAGCATTTGCTGATTCGATGGAAAAGGTTTATGAAAAATACCCAAATAATAATGATATTGCCACTGTTTACGCGGTAGCTCTTTTCATGCTTGAAGAACGACGAGGTTACCGGGATATTAATAACCCAGATCTTATTCGTTTACATAATGTGCTCACAAAGGTTCTTGATGATGACATAAGTCATCCGGGAGCCTGTCACTTATATATTCATGCAACTGAATCCAGTCAACGTCCAGATCTGGCATTAAATTGTGCGGATGTTTTAAGTGATGCCGTCCCTGTAGCAAGTCATATTCAACATATGCCATCCCATACTTTTAATAGAACTGGTCATTGGGCTAAGGCAGTTGTGTCAGGTCAAAAAGCGCAACAATCTGATCTACAAGCATTGAAGAATAAAGGATTTTCATATGGTGATACTCATAACCTACACATGCTCTTATACGCTGCCTCATATGATGGTCAAAGTGCAGCAGCTACACAAGCGGGCAAGGACTATCGTAAATTAACTGACAACTATGAAAACAAAGACTTCCCAGTGCAATATGCACCATACGAAATTCTTACTTTAATTCGTTTTGGTCGGTTTGATGAAGTATTGCAGAAAACAAATAAACCGAAAAATGATTTTGCTTCTGCTTTATGGGATTTTGCAAAAGGCTATGCGAGCTTAAAAACAGGTGATAAAAAAACGGCGGCAGATATGCATAAACAAGTACTTGAATATGCTGACCGCCTAGATGGAAGATTCAGAGGTGATTCACATCAAACGCTGTTAAACACTGTTGCCTATATACTTGAAGGTGAAATGCATATTGCCGAAGGTGATCTAAATAGTGCAATTCGATCTTTTGAAGAAGCTGTCAAATTTGAAAACGCTTTAGAGTACAGTGAACCCGAACCACTTCCATTTTCTGCGCGACATTGGCTTGGGGCAGCCTTATATTCGAATGGACAATACCAAGAAGCAGAACAAGTATACAAGGATGAGTTGCAGCATCACCCACATAATGGATGGTCACTATATGGTTTACAACAATCTCTAGCAGCGCAAGGCTTAAATGATGAAGATATTAATCAAGATCTAAAAGAGAGTTGGGCAAGATCCAACCTTTGGATCACCTCTTCAAGATTTTAATTATAATCACTAAAAAGCCGGTTTAAAACCGGCCAAGAAACTGTCGTCTGTCCATATGAAATTCATGTCCAATGTAGATTGCGGTTCAGGATACCAGAGGTCCATACTGCACTCTGCAGCACAAACTTGACGATTAACTAATTTTAGCCTCGACGGCAGCAAAAAGGCGCTGATGTTCGTTGACGATTCGTGCTGTTTCTTCCGGTTCGGGATTAGTGGACCAGTCGTTAAGCTTGTATGTGCCACCCAATAACAGGACGTCTGATCGAGAGAACATATAAAGATCACTCCCTCCTCCATATCCTCCACCGACTGTAAGATAATCTACATCCGGATCTGGCGGCATAAACACAAGTTGGCCCTTAGCTGGTACTAGTTCCTGATCGCCAAATAAAGCCCGGGCCCCAAGGCCAGTGCAGTTAAAAATGACAGCTTCCGAAAGTCCGAGAAGCTCTTCTTTTCCAGTGAAATTTCGAATAACAAACTGGCCCCCAGCCTGATATACATCTTCAGTCAGACGCCTCAAAAAGATTGCCGGCTCGATCAGCATTGTAACCGTCGTTCTCAAATATTTTGTTGGGAAGGGATGCTCGTTCGGACCCAGTAGACCTTCGTGCGGATAGAATTCCGGAAAAACCCCCCCAAATGGGCTTAGCTTTTCCTCAAGCGAATTAGTCGGCCAGTGCATTTCTATCCACTTTATCCCATAAGCGGCGCCGCCAAGATTAGTAAAAGCATGGTGAGAAATACGCGCAGCAAATTTTAGCTGTGATTTGAATTTATCGGAAGAAACCTTCGGGTCGTGTGCACTATAGGGACCCCATTCACCAGCTGCGACGTTTGATGTTGAATGACGCGATAAGTCGCGTGTATATATTGTTACATTCCACCCGGCATCCTGAAGCAAACGTGCGCTGGTGAGTCCCATTACACCGCTACCAATAACGGCAACATCTCGCGATTCCAACCCTGCTGTTTCCCTAACAGCGAGTGCTGACGATCCCCACGAAAGACTGAGACCCGATCCACCATGGCCATAGTTATGAACGATAACTTTTTCGCCAAGCTTCTCGCTTCTAACCACAAAGCCTGACGGGCGAAAAGGTCGGTGGCCAACAACTACACGGATTACATTCTCAGCGGATATACGTGGTACAGCCCAAGGATTTCTGGAATATGGACGCAGATATCTAGAAGGGCCAATGGCGGTCGAATCGCAAGCACTAACCGCCGCTGCAACAGCCCCTGCGCCAATGCCTTTAAGTACTTCGCGCCTTGAATTCCGACTTTTTCCAGTCACGACCGTTATACCAAAGTATTTTTAATGAAATATGATTGAATAATGAAGATATAAAAAAGCAAATAAATAAAATAACCATAGCTTTTTTTTAATTACCTGCAGGTTTCCAGCCTAAATGCTCATATCTGACTAATTTCCTAGGTCCAACTTCAGCTCCATAAATATTTCCTTCGTCATCAACCGCCACACCTTCTGCGGCGGTGGTGCTTCCATTAAGACCTGGTTGACCCGGATCCGGAATAAAGAAAACAACCCAAGCATCTCTTGTGCTTCCAATACGTATTCCTCGTTTCCAACCCCAATTACCTGACCAAGGAACATGAGACTCAGAATCTGCAGAATACAAAACGTCATGTTTATCGATAAATAATCCGCTCGGTCTTCCGAATTGAGTCCATGTTGCTATCCAGTTACCATCTTGATCGAAAATTTGGATGCGGCTATTGCCTCGATCGCCGACATATAATTGCCCTTTTGAATCCATGGCTAATGCATGTGGATCACGGAATTCTCCTTTTTCAGCACCCGTAGTTCCCCATGTTTTGATAAATTTCCCATCTTTTGAGTATTTTACAATGCGGTTATTACCTGTTGCGCCATGCCCGTCTGCGACAAAAATATCTCCATTCGGAGCCACCAAGACATCTGACGGTTGATTAAATTCATATTCTCCGTCGCCTGAAATTCCGGGTTTACCAAGTGTTAATAAGACTTTTCCAGCTGAATTGAACTTGACAATTTGATGCCCCAACTTACCTTGATTTCTTGTAGCTGCACTACAACCTGGGCAAGCTGCGTCAGTCACCCAAATGTTATTATCGCTATCAACATGTATGCCATGTGGCCAATCAATCAAACCTGCGCCAAAACTATTAATTAAATTACCGTCTTTATCGAACTGCAGGATGGGGTTATCTTCCGATCCCACGCAGCTATTCTGACCACAACGCTCGCCTACCCAAATCGTACCATTGGAACCTGGATATACTGCGCTTGTTGATCCCCATTCTCGTCCTTCTGGCATCTTCGCCCATCCTTCAACGGCACGCCAAGGATGATCTTGCGCGCTAACTAATGAAACGATATTTAAGAGAAAAATTGCGATAAAGAGACTTTGTAATAATTTTATTTTTTTAAACATGATATTTCCTCAATGAGAAATTAAAAAATTGCTGAATTATGATGCTAGTTCTTCCTTTAAAATCCTAACAGCAACTTGCATTTCATCCGGTGTACCCATTGTTACCCGAATATAATTTTTAAGACGTTCGTTAGTAGCCATACCCAAACGACTCAATTGAATGTTTCTCGTAAACATTTTTTTCTGCAGCTCAGCGCCATCTTGTCTGACATTAGCTAGAACAAAGTTAGAATGGCTAGGTATATAATCTAAGCCAATTGATTCTAACTCAGTATAAAAATATTCTTTCATCTCGTTGGTTACCCTAAGAACACGACGAACAAACGCTCTATCTTTTAGAGCAGCAATTGCTGCATAGCAATTGATGCTCCCAATGCCGCCACTATTACCAAAAGATGAGAGATCTTCCATTAAATCTATGTTACCAACTGCATAACCGACACGCATACCAGCTAAACCAAATACTTTTGAAAAGGTTCTAGTAACGATCACATTGTTGTATTTTTGCGAAAGATCGATACAGTCTTGATATCCAGGTTCTCTAACAAAATCAATATATGCTTCATCAATTAATATAATAATATTCTCTGGCACAGCCTCCACGAAACTTTCAATCTCTTCATGAGAAACTATTGTTCCCGTTGGATTATTCGGGTTTGTAATAACAATCAGTGTTGTTTCGGATGTAACGGCATCGAGCATCTTACCAAGATCATGCTTAAGGTCCTTGGTGGTTTCTATTCGCTTGATATTAACTTCAGCGCCAACTCGGCGACTGTAGTTATTTATTTCTCGTGAAATTGCTCCGTAAGCCGGAATAGCCTCGATAATTTCTCCAACCCCATTTCTAATGCCGTAATGTACAGCAATTTGCCTCAAAATGAAGGAGGAACCTCCCTCGCAATAAACAGGATAAAAACTTGATGGCCCCCACCACGTAGTCTCTCTTTCTACCTTAGGAAGACCATGATATTCACCAATAGACGTATTCAATTTCATCGGTGAACTAAAATCGTAACGATTAGCATCCATTAAGTTATCTGCTACTGCCCTTATAGCCATTGGTGAAGGGCCGTGAGGATTCTCATTCATACCGATATTAACAAAACCAGGTTTTTCGCCCCAACCCTGAACATCATTAATTGAAAGCTCAGATGAACCCATTAACATATTTTGAGCAATTGCTAGACGATCAGATAGAATTATGGTGCCAGTGCCTGCAATAGCCCCGTTGAGAAATCCGCGACGAGATAATAGATTTTTATCCTTCTTCACCGATGATATATTCATTACATCTCCTAGTTTTAACAATGGGGATATTTTTCTGAAAACTTCCTACCATTTCTTTTTAAACTTATTATACAGCTAGACTTAAAATAAATGCATTGAGCACAATATTCAAATTTAAAACCATATATTTCATGCAATTTTTCGTCTTCCTATTGAACTGGTGGCTTACGAGGTATCAAAAAAATGTTTTTCTGTCGTCCATCAATGTATGAAACCGTTGCGCCATCAAAGAAAGCATCCTCCTCTAGTTTAATTCGAACAGATCCTCTCCAATCTTCAACGGCTGTTTCGGCATATAATTCTATTGAGTAAGCAGTATTTGGATACAATGTGTAATCACCAGCCCCGGGAACACCCCCTTGCTGATCCCAAAGTCCGATTGTTGGACCAGCAGCATGACCATGATAACCAATTGGATGCGTGTAAATGGAAGCAATAATTCCTTCGTCTTCTGCTTGAGAAAGTGATTGTTTTAGAATTTCATTTCCTGTTCGACCGGCAACAAAATTTTCCGTTAGAATATCTTGTAATCGATTACCATTTCTCATGGCCTCTTTTATTTTTTTAGGAACATCAGTCTCTCCTGATTTCAGAACGTAGGCATGTTGCTGTGTATCGGTGTTTAATCTCAAGTAAGTGATTCCAAAGTCAACATGCAATAGATCTCCGGGGATTATGACATTGTCGTCATGTCTCGATTCAATCGATGTCTTTGCATCAACAGCCAACTTCATAGATCTCTGGATAGATACTGATGGATGAAACCATGCAGTCAAACCTAACTGTCTTATTTGATCTCTATACCACCACGCTACATCGTTAGTACTTGTTACACCAGGTTGGATAACTTTATCTGATAACCCTTCGGCTAATATTTCATGTGCAATACGGCAAATCTGTTGATATACATACATCTCATCTGAAGATCTTGTTTCTAACCAACCAATCGCTAATTCTTCTGCAGAAACAACGCGCTCACGAAGGTAATTAGGCAAAGCTTGATGAAAGAGATCATACTCGGTTTTTGTTATTCCATCAGCAAGAGCAAAGGTTTCAGAATAATTAATACCTATTCGTTTAGGATCTCTCTCCTCTATTAGATCTGCTAGGCGCTTCCATTGTTCTCCATGCAGTTCTTTATCCCACGCTTTTTTAAAAATATCTCCAACATCATATCTTGCTACAGCAAGTGTTTCGAGAGGTTGATCGTTGCCAGGATTGTATATTAGTAATATGGTTCTTCGTCTTGCAGATTGCCAAGTTGATGGAAGGAAGGTACGTATGACTGGATCTTCATTATATTCTCTTGATATAAGTACCCACATATCAATTTGTGAACGTTTCATAAGTTCAGGCAATACAGTAGATACCCGCGTTTGTAACCAATGATCGATGACCTCGGCTCTTTCGCGCATACCCAAAATTGCTGGAGAAGCCAAAGATGCATTTAAGGTTAAAAAAAATAATAGACTAAAAAAAATATGCTTAATCATAACTCCGCCTCTTAAAACTATTTTGTTTTCCTGCCATATAATATTTCCAGTGAGTCGACTGAGACTGGAAACATTAAAATTAAGGTACTATATTCATAGATGTAAGAGCCTTCGTCAAAAAAACAAAGGAAATCTAAATTGAAAAGACATCTAATATTCTTAATAATCTTAGTAACACTCAATTGCCAGGCTCAGGAAAAGTATCTGCAAGAGAAAGATATTGATGTATATGGATTCAACATTCATTACGTCGAAATGGGCAATGGGCCAACACTTATTCTCCTTCATGGATTATGGGGAGGAACAAATGAATGGGTACCCATAATAAAACCACTAGCAAAAAAATACCGTGTAATTGCGATGGATTTTCTGGGATTCCATGGTTCTGATAAACCTGAAGCAAAATATCATAATGCATTACTAGCGCAGTTTTTACATGGATTTATTAAAAATATGCAGCTGAAAAAAGTTACCCTCATTGGTCATGCAATGGGTGCAAATGCTGCTACCTATACCGCATTCCATCACCCGCAAAATATAGAGAAATTGGTTCTTATTGACGGCGCGGGTTACCGCAACCCAAACCGTGATTTATCAAAACCTCCATCGGCTATGATGATTTCATTTAGACGTATTGTTACTGGTTCAAATATTGAAGAAACAAAAGATTTTCTCAAGAAGCGAGTATTAAATAAATCATTAATAACCCAAAAATGGGTTGAGGAAGCTTTTTATATGTGGCTGAATTCAGCGCGCGCAATTGGTGATATGTTGCAAGAAGGTGGCGACTTGAGTGAGCAAGAAATGCGTGAAATAAAAATTCCTGCCTTGATACTTTGGGGTTCAGATGATCAAGTATTTCCAATTAAGAATGCTGAAAAATTATCGAATGACCTTGCCAACTCAACTGTAAAAATAATCAGCAACGCAGGGCATTTACCCCAGATAGAACAAACAGAAGTATTATTAAATGCGCTAATACCTTTCCTGGAATCTCATGACTAAAAAACAAACAAAACTAATATATTCCCTTTATCTATATTTATTTATTGCACTTAACATACAAGCTTTAAAGGCTGAAAATATTGATGGAGTATATTCTAGGCTATCCCTTACCAATGTTCGTACAGGACAATCACCTGAAGCCTTAAATCGACAAGGTCTACTGATAATGACAGAAGGGTATTATGCAATGATGACTCAAAATGCAGATAGGCATCTCCTTACTAAAATTGAGAAAATTGACAGCCCCTCAATGAAAGAAAAAAATAATTATCTTGATTTATGGCTGGCAATCAACGCGCATAGTGGCCGATATAAGGTCGAAGGAGATACGCTAATTTGGTATCGTGATATTTCGGAAAATCCCAAAGAAATTGGCACTATCACAAAACTAAAATTCACTCAAAAAGAAGATCAATTGATCTTGTACTTTACGCTATCTAATGGTGATCGATATGACTGGGTTTGGAAAAAAATAGCGTCAACTATAGCCATTAAATAATCAGTTACCATTCATATCCGCATAAGCTGCGCGAATAAATTCTTTTGAGCCGCCGATACGGCCTCCGCTATCCCAGCGTTCATCGAATTCTGTTGTCAGCCCCGCTGACTGAGTTTGTTCAAGAGTTAGTTTATTTTTAATGGCTTTTTTAACTCTTATACGAACTGTATAGAGCATTTCTAGAACCTCTCGAACTTGATCTACTTCAGTAATATTTCCATGACCAGGAATAATTTTTGTATCTTCATCAGAAAGCTCAACAAGCAGCTCATGTGCCTGTATTATCCCAACAAAACTCCCCCCGTTATTAGTATCTACGTAGGGATAACTAGTTGATCGATATACGTCTCCAGTATGAATTACATTTGCATTCTCAAACTTGATGTATGAATCATTATTTGTATGTGCGTTTGGCACCTTGAAGGCGTGAACAATTTCATTATTTATGTGAAAAGTTACATTCTCACTAAATGTAACAAATGGTGGAGTCTGCTTATATCCTGCAATAGCCATTTGACTTCTCACATTTTCATGGCCAATAATTAAAGCGCCAATTCTCCCAAAATTCTCATTGCCGCCAGTATGATCGGGATGCATATGGGTATTAATTATAAATTTAACAGGTTGATCAGAAACGGTGCGTATTGCTTCTAAAATCTTATCCGTCAAAGGAGCGTACTGATCATCGATCAAAAGTACTCCCTCATCACCAGCTAAAAGACCGATATTTCCTCCGCTCCCCTCAATGTATTTAACATCTCCGGCCACAGAGTGAACCACCATCTCTACTTCATCAAAGCCCTGAGCACTAATACCTTGAGTAAAAAATAATGGTAACAATCCAGCTAAAACAATACGCAATGCTCTGATCATTGATCTCTCCTAAAATTAGATCTTCCTTTTAACACAATAATAACTATTTTTTTATCGATGTCTAGGAAGTGATAATGCAATTAATTCTGCCGGCGTCTTTCCATCGGATACTGTCATAACAATAAACTGATTTGCGTTAATCATATATGTGCTCGGCGGCCCTGCCTGAGTCGCTGGCAACTCTATTTCCGCAATTATCTCACCTGTCAACTTATCATGTGCACGAAATACCGGATCTCCCCCAAAGCCTTCGCCTGCAAAAAGCAATGTGTCGGTAACTAATATACCCGCTCTAGCGGGTTTTCCTGTTCGAGGTAGCTGAATATCAGATAATGCTGGATTATCTCTAATATATTCAGGGGTATCTCCGTTGGCTACCATCCATTTATGCTGGCCGCTCATGAGATCAATAGCCGTAATCCTACCCCAAGGTGGCTTTACTACCGGGATATTAAAAACTTTAGGTGGCGGTGAAGCGCCAGAGATAAAGCGTATATCGGATGATTCAGGCTCATTCACCAATTCCATAATGGTGACACGAGTTTGTGAAGGAACAAATAAGAAACCAGTATTTGGGTCGTAAGCACCGCCCTCCCAGTTTGCCCCACCTGTTGCAAAGGGCAAACTCAATGTACCTCTAGTTCCATCAGGCGACTGAGCTAATGATGGAGGAGTAAATAAAGGTCCAATTCTAACTGTCAAAAGTAGTTTCTCAATTGCTTCTCTTATCTCCGGTGTATAGTCAATCAGATCCTCTTTTGAAACACCTTGCCTATCATATGGAAGCGGCAAGGTTGGCATCGGTTGCGTTGGTGAAGTCCACTCACCTGGTACATCCGTTTGTGGTACTTCTTTCTCAATAATTGGCCAAACAGGTATACCTGTCTCCCGGTCAAAAACATATGCGAAGGATTGTTTGGTAAGCTGGATTACAACTGATCTACCATCGGGTAAATCTGCTAATATCGGAGCCGCCGGGTTGTCATAATCCCAAATATCATGATGAACTAGCTGAAAATACCATCTTATTTTTCCAGTATTCACATCTAACGCAATCAAGCAATTAGCGTAAAGATTATTTCCATGACGATCACCTCCATATTGATCACCAGTTGCTGATTCTACTGGAAGATAGACCAAACCAAGGCTTTCATCTGCAGACATGGGAGCCCATACTCCAGCATTACCGGTATATCTAGCAGAATCATTATGCCAAGTGTCATATCCGAATGCATTTGGCTCTGGTATGGTATGGAAGGTCCAAAGTAATTTTCCTGTTAGGGCATCAAATCCTCGGACGTCACCCTTAACATTAGCCTTTGATGGTGGACGAAAACTGATTTCATGGGCTGATCCAACCACAATGACATCGCCAACAACAAGAGGCGGGGCTGTCAATCCAATATCCAAATCTCGGTCCGGAGCTCGTCTTAATCCTTCTGTAAGGTCAACCCAGCCGCCAGCTCCAAATTCTGGATCTGGTCTACCAGTTTCAGCATTAAGACTGACAAGATAATAACCAGGTGTTACTGTGATAACTCTTCGACGTCCATCTGACCCCTCATAATAGGAAACACCTTTACCAGAATCTTTCCTGGCTGCCTGAACAAAACGCTCGCCTTCGTCAGGTTTCCACATCCATAATGTTTGTCCACTCTCTGCATCAATCGCCACAATATTTCTGGTTGCCCCAGCTCCAAGGAAGACTTTTCCGTCCCGCATAATAGGCATCGATACATTCCTTATTTCTGGCAATGGACCAAAATTTTCTGCTTTCCAGCGCCATGCAATCTCAAGATTATTAACATTTTCCTTGTTGATTTGATCTATAGGTGCATAGCGTTGAGCATTTAATTCTCCTGCAAAGTTTTTCCATGGCACTTCATGATTATCGGAGAAACTCCTTTTTACCGAATTCAGTGTAATCTGAGACAAATTATCGATTGAAAGTGGAGAGTTCGGTCGCTCAATATCTGCTACGTCAAGCATATAATCCATAATTTCAAGATATTGATTTTGTGATAAAGAACCTGGTGACTCAACTGGCATTTTTGTTTTAGTCGAGAAAAATAGTTGATCTGCTGATCGTCCCATCCAGTCTTCCCCTAGCCGCTTCTTAATCTCAATTGGCGCATGACATCGAGCGCAGTGAGCGCCAAATAATTGTTGTCCTTGTGAAAAAACTAAATTTGGTAATACAGAGAAGAAAATAAAAATAAAGATAACTAAATGCACGACTTCTACCTCCGAAAGATCAGTCCTTGACACCGAGTCTTTCATGCATAATAGAACTAGTAGTAGTATATTGAAGATGCACTTTTTTATTGGGATTAAGTCTTTGTTTTATAGCAAAAGAAACCAGAGTGGCTTCGTGAAATCCACAGAGTATTAATTTTTTCTTCCCGGGGTAATGACTTATATCACCAATAGCATAAATACCAGATTCAGATGTCTCAAAATTTTCGTTATCCACATTTATGGTTTTACGATTGATATCAAGCCCCCAGTCAGCTATGGGTCCCAACTTTGGAGCTAAACCAAAGAAAACCAATACGTGATCTATATCCAAAGATCGTGCAACGCCATCTTTTGAGCGAGTCTCAATTGAAGTTATTTGCTGTCCATTTCCGATGATTTCAGAGACTTCCGTATTTTCCATGCAGTCAATTTTTCCAGCTGAATGCAATTTTCGCATTTTCTCAATAGTTGCTGCTGCTGCTCTATAATCATCACGACGATGAATCAACACTGTTTCCTTGGCTATACCCGATAATTCAATGGTCCAATCGAGAGCTGAATCACCGCCGCCAAGTATGGCAACTTTCTTATCGGTAAAATTATTTTTATCTGTAATTCGATAATGTAATGATTTTTTAACAAATGCATCTATACCTGAGACACGGAGACGGCGAGGTTGGAAGGAACCAACACCGGCTGATATCACAATAGCTTTTGCATTAAATTTTTTACCAGCATTAGTTTTAACAATAAAGGATTGATCGTTTTGTTTTTTCAGAGCGCTTACTTCTTCGCCTACATGCAAACCATAATCAAACGGGGCTATTTGCTTGAGTAGTCTTTGGGTTAATTCTTCTCCAGAGCAAACGGAAATCGCTGGAATATCATAAATTGGTTTGTCTGGATATAGTTCAGAACACTGTCCTCCGGGTTGCTTTATTGAATCAATAATCTCTGACTTCAGGCCTAAAAGACCTAATTGAAAAACCTGAAATAAACCACAGGGTCCCGCGCCAACAATAACCACATCAGTGTTAATCAAAACTCTACTCCATTCAATTAATTTTTAAATTGTCCGTAGAATCGACTCTTTGTGCAAATTTTTATTTTTTTCTCAAAATATAAGCGAGTCTTTGTTACGCTAATAAAAAAAATTAATAATTAATCATGAAACAAATCAATTATCCCACATATCAACAAAAAAGCGGTTGGAATAAATTACTTCCTACTCGCTCCGCCACAAAACCATTAGTAAAAGATATTATAGTTGATATGACAGTTATCGGAGCAGGATATACAGGTATATCTGCGGTAAACCGTTGGTCTGAATTAGCGCCTAATGATAAAACTATAATTATTGATTCCGATGAAATCGGCGAAGGTAATCCTGGAAGAAACTCGGGATTTCTCTTGGAAATAGCTCTTGCAGATGACGCAGATTCTCGAGAAATAGAGCGCATGGAAAAAACAAATTACCTCATTGGGAAAACTATTAAAAAAATTAAAAATTCAATCCAAAGCACTCATATTGATTGCGATATGAAGCGAACGGGAACATATCGGGCTGCTGCGGGATCATACGGAATAAAATCATTAGAAAAATATACTGCATTCTTAAGAAAAGCCCGCTTGCCTTATGAAAAACTTGATCGTTTAGAACTTAAAAAACGTTTAGGTACAGAATTCTATAAAAAAGGTATCTACTCTCCACATTGTTATTTGGTCCAACCTGCAGCTCTGATAAGAGCTTTAGCTGGAAAACTGTCAAATACAGTTCAACTCTATGAGAATACGCCTGCCATTAACTTATATCGTAAAAAAAATCATTGGTTAATAGAAACACCCTTTGCAAATATAATTTCTACTAAAATAATACTTGCAAACAATGTGTTCAGTAAATCTCTGGGAATTGGAAAATCTCAACTTGTTGCCATATATACATATGCAGGTATTACAAAAGCTCTAGACTACAGTGAAATTAAAACATTAGGGTCTGAAAAAAATTGGGGGCTACTCCCCACGCATAGACTCGGTAGTACCTTGAGATACATGTCTGATGGAAAATTTTTAATTAGATCATTTTATGATTATGAAAATGAAACTGATAATGCAATTATCGAAAAAAAACTCAAAAAAAATTTAATAAAAAGATTTCCACAACTTATGAATATTGAATTTGAAAGTGTTTGGTCAGGAGCAACCGGTTTCACATGGAATGGGAGTCCAGTATGGGGAGAAGTAAAACCAAACTTATACATCTCATCTGGTTGTAATGGTGGGGGTGTGGTAAAAGGAACATTATTTGGAGAACTTATAGCTAATTTGGCTAATGGTGAAAAGGTTACCGAGGTAAAACAACTTTTTGGAGAGGCAAGTTGGATGCCGCCGGAACCATTCAGGAAATTTGGTTTTCATATTATTTCAAAAATAGAAAATTACCGTGCACATAACGAAATATAAGTATTACTAATCGTAATACACTATATAAAAAGAAAGAGGAAAAAATGGAAACAATAGAGTACTTTGGCGTGTTATCACTTGTGCCGGCAAGCGTAGCTATTGTCCTTGCATTTGTTACCCGCAATACAGTTTTTTCTCTTGCTACAGCTTGTCTGGTGGGTGTACTCGTAGCTGGTAAGGGTTTTATGGGTTTTCCAAATCTACTTAAGAGTGCCCTAGGAAATACAAACTTTTCATGGGTGCTGCTGCTTGAATTATTTATTGGTATATCAATTGCTTTTTTCCAGCGAACAGGTGCAATACATAATTTTTCGCAATTCGTGGCACGCAGGAAGATGACTCGAATACGGGTACAACTCATATCCTGGTTTATGGGTATGTTTGTGTACTTTAGCGATTATTTTAGCCCGCTTTTTGTAGGCTCCACTATGCGTGCATTATCAGATAGATTTAAGATTTCTAGAGAAAAATTAGCATACATATGTGATTCCACTTCTGCCCCGGTTAGTATTCTTGTTCCAATAACTGGTTGGGCCGTACTAGTTGCAAGCTTATTAATTGGAATGGGATCTATACATACCCCTGCGGATGCAATGATGGTATTTATTATGGCAATACCATTTAACATTTATTCAATACTTGCAGTACTCATGGTTGGCCTTATAGCTATGAATATAATCCCTGATTTTGGTCCAATGAAAAGAGCAGAAATACGTGCTGTAGAACAAGGCAAAGTACTTGATGATAACGCTGAACCACTCATGGGGGAGGAACTAACTGACATACAGCCTTATCCAGGAATAAAAACTAGCCTACTCTGGAACTTTTTTTTCCCAGTGCTGATTGTGGTTAGCTTTGCTATTGGCTCATTTATCATTACAGCAAGCGCTAAACCAATGGAAGCATTCCTGCTTTCTTCTGTGATAGCTGGAATTATCATGCGATTACAAGGAATTCCTTTAGCAGAAATAATGCGAACTGCTATGTCAGGAATAAAAGGAATCATGCCAGCAATTATAATACTTGCGCTTGCTTACTCTCTAAATGACCTTTCAAAATCGCTAAATACAGCCCAATACATAATATCTTCAACACAGTCATGGCTAACGCCTGGTCTCCTACCAATGCTAACTTTCCTGATAACTGGAATTGTAGCTTTCTCTACAGGTACTTCTTGGGGGACATATGCCATTATGATTCCGATCGCAATGCCGCTGGCATTTAATTTTTCGGGGAATGAAATGGGATCGATAATTTATGCCACCGTCGCTGCAGTAGCAGGAGGTGGCGTTTTTGGTGATCACTGCTCGCCACTTTCCGACACTTCAATCCTTGCTTCAACGGGTGCTGCATCTGATCACATAGATCATATTAAAACACAACTACCTTACTCTCTTCTTATTGGAATTATTACCGTAGTTGTTTATCTAATAATCGGCTTTTATATTTCTTTGTCTTCCTGAGAATTTTTAGTAATAGACTTTCTATAATTGTGCAGGTAAATCATTTCAGGTATTCCAAATAACTGCACTATAAGAAAAAAAAGAAACCAGCCCCTATCATCATTTTTAGCGGCACACCAACACGCCCGTGCTGTCCAATACAGCTCCCAAATTACCAAAATTATTATTAGCAACAAACTCATTATGAGAAATGTGTCATTTTTTTACAGCTACGTTAATCGACCTCGCCGTACCAGCCATTAATTTTGATCTTGGTACCGAAACTCGCCGACAAATCGATCATGGATCCCAGTATCCTGTCTCTGGCCTTGCTATCCGCGAGGCTTGGAGACCCAGTTCGTGCCCCGGCCATTTCCTGCGACACCGGAATCAACTGAATTTTTGATATCTTCTTATCACTAATCATAAGCCGTGCCACGACCGTATCAAACTCCTCTCGCACATCTTTCTGCTCGTCTCGTTGCCAGTGTATTGCCGGTATTCCTTGAGTTCTATACTGATAGATAAAATCTCCGAGACTGTAGAATATCGGTTTCCCCTTGTACATCTCGATGCCTCGCAAGACATGAGGTCCTGAACCCAATATCGCATCAGCACCAGCGTCTATTGCCCGTTTCAGGACAAGCCGTTGGTGGGCCGGCACTTGATCTGGAAGAGGATATGCCCTCGAATGTGGAACCCAGTGTAAATGATAAGCAACAAGAACAATATCAGCATTGCGTTTGGCTGTTGCAATGGCATCTTCCATAGCGCGAACATCTGAAGCTAGTGGTGCTGGGATACCTCGACCATCAAGTCCATTGTTGTCGTCCAAATATACGCGTGGCGCATTAAGAACGTTTATAGAGGGTTCGTTCGGGTTTGTTTTTGGCCAATCCGATCCTGACATGAATGACAACAGGGCAAATCGCGTGCGGCCGACTTGACGGTAAACCGGCGCTTGTGCTTCGCGTAGAGTCTCACCCGCTCCTGCGAAAGCAATTCCACTTTGCTTTAAGATTCTCATACTATCGAGTAGGCCAGCTGCCTCATAGTCAAATGCGTGATTATTAGCTACACCAACTAGATTGATCCCAAGTTTGAGGATTTCCCAGCCGAAATCTCGCCCTCTACGAAAATTATAAGCACCTTTTTGTAGTTCTGGTTTTTCATTAAGCGACATCTCAAGATTGCCGAAGCCGATATCAGCTCCCTGAATAATGCGGTAGAGGTTTTGATAAGCTGGTTCCGGGTAATCCGTAATTTCTCGGTTAAAGATCATGTCGCCAACCGCAGTCAATACGATATTATTGTCTTCGCTATTTTCCAATAACGCATCTACCCTCTGACTCCATGCATCCTCCTGCGAGAACGAGATATTCCCCGACACCCAAAAGATAAAATAAATCAATATTATGATTGACCTATGTAAGTTCCTCACTGTACCCCCCTTATGCAATAGATTTAAAGTTTCCTAGGGTCCTATCACTTTAGAAAGATTAATAAGGGTTTGATCTGGGTTGCATAGAACCCATCCCCTGATACATGCACATGCAATTTTGACTTTCATTATTTTTTCGTCCGTGACGACCGTCACTAACTCTATACCTTGATGTGCAAACTAATACCTCGCCTGCATTGCAAATCTGCTGATTTTTTCTTGCGTTTGGCGAGGTTGAAGGGACGGTTGCGGACGGAAATGACCCTTTAGCAACAGGTTTTGAAGCTGCACAACCCATCAAAAACAAGGTCATTAATGCTAGTAATATTCCAGTTTTATTAAACCAATCCATGCTTCTGTTATACCACTGGATTAACATAAATGAAAATTTTGTTCATTAAATTATTAATAATTATTTTTTTAAGGAGATGCTAGGCTGGCTAAGGTTTAGAGATTCGGTTGCAAAACTTTCCCAAAAAATCCTTCTACTAGCTCTCCATTTTCTCTAGCTATATTGCCATTGATAATAACCACATCAAAACCATCGGCATACTCAAATGGATCAGTATAATTAGCAATTGCTTTAACTTTGGAAGCATCGAAAATCAAAAGGTCTGCTATCATTCCTGGTTTGAGTTGACCTCGTTCAGTAATTCCTAAAATACTAGCTGCAAAAGATGTCATCTTATATACAGCTGCTTCAAGTGAGAGCAATCCTTTATTAACAACATATTCCTCGATAACTTTAGCAAAAGTTCCGTGCCCTCTTGGGTGAAAACCTGTTGGACTCCCATCAGATGATATACCTATATTTGGATCAATAAAGAAACGCGTTTGTAACTCATTATTCATAACGAAGTAAGCCCCTGAAACACCTTCCGGCCCTATCAAATCAATGAGAATATCTTCAAAGGGAGTTTCTTTTTCATGTGACAATTGAGATAAAGTCATCCCCGTGTAAGGATCGGTTCCAAGAAGAACAGCTTCTGGACCATTACGAAGGTTCACACGATTAATAAGATATTCTTCAAGCTCGTTTCTTCGTTCGATCTTTGCCACATTAAACTCGTCTATTGTTTTTGCCCAAGTAGGAAAAATAATACCAATGCCGGTATAGCTTGCATTGTATGGATACATATCAGCCGTAATATCAATACCCACTGAGCGCGCCTTTCCGAGGATCTCTATTATTTCTTCTGCTCTCTCTCTACCCTTTCCATAAACAGACTTTAAATGTGCAATATGTACTTTTGAGTAACGCCCCTGTTCCAGTAATTCTGCAATTGAATTTTCAATTTGATCATCGTCTTCATTTCTCAGATGACTCATAATCATACGATTATTTTTTCCGACAATTTTTGCAAGCTCTATCAATTCTTCAAGACTGGCATTAAGCCCGGGGTTATATTCTAACCCCGTACTTAAACCAAAAGTGTATTTTAAGGTTTCATTTAGCGTGTCAAGCATGCCACTCATCTTACTATCGCTAATTAAATTGCTTCGACCAATACCCGAGAGATTTCGTAAGGTTCCATGTCCCACAAACATCGCCAGATTTACTCCAATACCTTTTTCGCTTACTTGATCCATCCATTTGGATAAATCTTGCACTGCAGGGCTTGACCCATCTTGACCAAGAGTAATTGTTGTTACCCCCATAGCCAGAAAATTTTCCATTGAGGGCGTTTCTAGTGGATCGCCATGTGAATGAAGATCAATAAAACCAGGTGTAATAAAACGATTATCTGCATCAATTTTTTTGATAATGCGAAATTTATAATCATCATTTGTAAATTTTGTCTTCCCTATGAAAACAATTCTATCTTTTACAACAACGATATCAGAGGGGAAAGCCTCTTTTCCACTACCATCGATAATAAAACCGTTCTCAATTAATAAATCAATCTGATTGAATTCAGGAAGAAATGAGGTTGATGTTTTAACGCATGAAACAACAAAAAATAACAGTATCGCGTAACACGAGAACCACTTAATTTTAAGAGCTCTTCTACTCGTCGTCATTATTATGATATTGCCTAAACCAAGCCAATATATTGTCCACTTTAGCATTCAGGCGAGATGGTTTTCCTGCGATGCCATGAGAAGCGCCGGGAACACGAATCATTACCGAGTCAACTTTCTGTAATTTTAAGGCTTGATAGAATTGTTCTGTTTCTGAGATTGGAGTTCGCTGATCTTCCTCACCGGTAATGAGCATTGTCGGTGTAGTAACATTACCCACTAAGGAAAGCGGTGATCGCTTCCAATAATGTTCATATTCGTCCCACGGCATACCTGGAAATTGGTACGGAATTTGGTAGATATAAGAATCAGCAGTCAAAACTTTACTTATCCAATTAATAACCGGCTTTGCCACAACCGCAGCTTTAAAACGATTTGTAAGACCAATAGCATAAGCGGTCGCAATACCTCCTGCTGAACCTCCTGTAATAAAGAGATTACTAGGGTCTGCGATGCCTCGTTTTATTAATTCATCTACGCCAGACATATGGTCAGCAAAGTCTTCTTCACTGGAATACTTATACTTCAGTAATAACGCAAAATCTTCGCCATATCCCGTACTACCGCGATAGTTATTATAAAAAATAACGTATCCCTCTGCTGCAAAGCGCTGCAGCTCTGCAGCAAACTGGGGTCCATATGAAGAGTGTGGTCCGCCATGTATCTCTAATATCAGAGGATATTTCTTTTTTGGATCATACCCTGGTGGGGTGATATACCACCCCTGTATTTCAGTTCCATCAAACGAAGAGGCGTATTTGATTTCATGCGTAGTACCAAGAATACGATTAGATAATAAATCTTCATTAAGTGATGTAAGAATACGTATTTCCTTCTGATCGCTTACTGCAACGTCCGCTGGTCGGAGGGTAGTTCCATGGGTATATGCAACGAGATTTTTTTTAGAAACCGTGTAAGAGCCGCTTAAATAGGGACGTCCAAGTGAATTACCTCCAAGACTATCTGCTACAGTCTTAAATTTTCCCTTAAGAGTTTTATGCGCTACCTTCCTATTGCCTTGATCATCATAAGTAAAATAAATACCTTTACTGTCGCTGCTCCACTTTATATTACTGACGGATCGATCTAAATTTTCTGTGAGAGATTTATCAGTAGAATCATCTAGGATGATATATTTTAAAATCTTGTTGCGATATGGGATTTTTCTTCCATCATCAAATACATAAGCAAGATATTTTCCATCTGGTGAAACGACCGGCATACTCTCGCCACCAGATTGTTCTGTAATATGAAGAAGCTTGCCGTCTCCAATTGAAATAAAATAAATATCCCTTTCAATAGCTTCATATTCCCAATCAGGGTTTCGATTGGATGAAAAAAATAATCCGCTCCCATCTGGCCGCCAAGATAAAGGGCCATCGTGATTAAAATTTCCATTTGTGAGTTTTCTCGGGGTACCGCCGTCTGACGGAATTATAAAGATATGCGAATAGGCTGTCTCGACAAATCCTGAACCATCTCGCTTATAACGAACATCCTTAAAAACTTTTACTGGTTCAGACCATACTGCCCCTTCCGGAGCTTGCCTGGGTTCTGCTAGTGGTTCTATCTTGGCTTTTACCGGAGCTGTATAAGCTAGCCACTTGCCATTGGGTGACCATGTTAATGAAGATGGGCGATTTCTTAATTTAGCAAGTCTTGCAGTTTGCCCTGTATCCATCCAACGTACCATTATTTCTGTCCCATCACTTTCTGAACGAAGATAAGCAATTCTATCTGCCGTTGGTGACCAACGAGGTGAAGTTACATGGGTAATATCAGATACAAGGGGTCTGTTTTGAGTTCCATCTGATTTGATTGACCAAATATTTGATCTTGTAGAATCAGTCATAATGTCATTTGATCGGCGTTCATAAACGATGTCACTGCCGTCTGGGGAAATGCGTGGATCATTGGCATATTCGAGTTGAAACACATCTCTTGCACTAAATGTATTCTGATTCTCATCAGCTATAGAAAATGATTGAGATAAAATAATAAATCCTAAAAAAAACAGGTATCGAATGATCATAATAATTTCTTCCTACTTAATTATTCTTATTGTTTCGCTAAAGATTCCTTGGCAGCCCTATGCCCATGAGTAATAGCTGAATTAGTATTAGAAGCAGCCCCTGAATCTGAGTTGGCAATTGTTATTCGGCCAAATGGCTGGCGTCCAATAAACCAGGGTTTCTCTTCTTCGCTCTTCCACTCCGGCTCCCAAATAAGGTGAGGATCATATGAATAACCATGAGGCCATCGATTGACTGTAATCGCATGGATGTCTCGTTGCGCGTCAAAACCCGCCCTACTCAAAGCTTGATCAAGTTGATCACGTATATGATATTCAAACACTGAA
>ERZ651768.361-NODE-361-length-34621-cov-2.874074_pt1 | contig 34621 bp, 33 predicted proteins | sample MGYA00514754_ERZ651768 | MGnify/ENA metagenome assembly ERZ651768
TGCGATGAAGCGACCCGCGACAAAGACTGGGTGGATTTCGCCCTGCACATTCAAAACGGTGATGAAACCCTCGAGGAGCTGTCGCGGGTGATGGACCTCATTGCTGAGTTTGCGAGGACCAAAACGAAGGCCGAATTCTTGAAAGAGAGCCTAGATCGCACCCTTTTGGTTACTCCAATAACGGACTTAGCAGACGTAGTTGAAAGTGAACAATTCGCAGCACGCGAATTTTGGGACGACGTCGCTGGGGTCCGTCATCCAGGGCCTTTCATTCACGCCAGCGAATCCCCATTGCGTCGACTAGGCCCCGCACCGGATTTAGGTCAACATGACGAAGAGGTTCGGGTCCCGCGAACGTCGCGTCCCGAACTTCCTCCACCCGCTAAGAAACTTGAACCGAGTCGACCCCTTGAAGGCCTTAAAGTTCTAGATTTTTCGTGGGTGGCTGCGGGACCGCTGACGACGAAACTGCTTGCGTTTTGGGGAGCAGAAGTCGTTCGACTTGAATCGGTGACTCGCCCGTGCCTACTCCGAGGGGCCTTGGGTCATCGAGACGATATTCCTGATCAAGAAAACGCGATTACTTGGCACTCGGTAAACGCCAACAAGATGAGCTTGGCAATCAACCTTTCGAAACCCGAGGCCAAACAAGTTGTTCTCGACTTGGCTGCGTGGGCCGATATCGCAGTCGAATCGTTCACCCCTGGAACTCTGGACGCGATGGGAATGGGGTACGAGGTACTTCGCGGCATCAACCCGAGGATCATCCTTTTGTCGAGTTGCGTCTTCGGACAAACGGGTCCGCTGCGAGACTTTGCTGGATTCGGAAATCTTGCCGCTGCGGTCGCTGGGTTTTATGACATCACGGGATGGCCAGACCGCGGTGCTGCCGGACCGTACATGGCCTATACCGACTACACGTCGCCTCGTTTCAGTGCGGCAGCCCTTCTAGCGGCACTTGATTACCGACGGCGCACCGGAGAAGGCCAGTATTTGGACTTTTCCCAGGCTGAGGCAGCAACGCACTATCTAACCCCCGGAATAGTGGACTACCAAAGGACTGGCCAAGTCCCAAGTCGTCGCGGGAACAGTGACCCGGACATGGCCCCGCACGGGGTGTACCCAGCCGCGGGAGTGGACAAATGGTGTGCCATCGCATGCGAAAATGATGAACAATGGCGATCCTTCTGCCGAGAAATGCGCCGCGAAGACCTTGCCGAACTCACTCTCAGCGAACGGCATGAGCAATCGGTAGCGCTCGACGATGACATTGGAGCGTGGACGAAGAATCAGAGCGCGGGAGGTTTACAAATACGGCTGCAACGGCATGGCATTGCGGCTCACATGGTGCAGGACACCTCTGACTGCATGAACGACCCGCAGTTGGTTCATCGAGGCCACTTTCCTTGGGCACCACACCCGGAAGCGGGTCAAGTGATGATTGATGGCATTCCTTATCAACTTTCACGATCGGTCGGTGGTTTCGAGTGGGCGGGCCCAACGTATGGCCAGCATTCGATGGAAGTTCTAGAAGACATTCTTGGTTATGACGGCGACCAAATCGCCGAGCTAGCGATTGCGGAGGTTCTCGAATGAGGTCTGCACCTATTCGCCAGAATGCGCCCCATCCCGCACGTCACAAAAAGCTCCGCGGATCCCTACCCACAAAGCACGGCTGAGCCTTATCAGCTTGAACGGTCTGGCGTAGGCCACTGCTTTGGCTGCGCGGTATCTAACGATGAAGGCTTGCGCCTAGCCTTTTTCAGGTACGACAACGGCACCATCGAAACGAGGCACCAAGCCGCTGAACATCACTGTGGTTTTGACACCGTCATCCACGGCGGAATCCAGGCCGCGATCTTGGACGAAGTTATGGGCGTCGCGGCCCACGGCTCACTTCCGACAAAAGCACCAGACCTCGCGTGCGCGACAGCAGAGATGAGAGAACTTACTACCGCCACTTCGCGATGGCCGCAGATGCGGACTGAACCGATCTGATTTAAGTGGGCAGTTCTCCTATGGCGGTCACGCCGCTTTCTGACGCTATGTGCGTCATCGAAACGTCGTGTGCCTCCGCCGGAAGCTCTTGGAAGATGAATTCGTCGGTGATGACACCGACACGCAAGCAGTCATCTGGGACGCGCGTTAACAGTTCGTCGTAGTAGCCAACGCCTTGACCCAGTCGATTGCCTTTCAAATCAAAGGCCAGTCCCGGAACGAGGGCGACTGAAATACGTTCAATCGAAATTTCTGCGGCACCCGCCACGGGTTGGGCGTAACCATAGGGATGCTCTTCCATGGGACCGGCCGATGAGTGAACTGTAAGCACACCAGACTGAGGGGTTCTCGTAGTGGCAAACCTTTCCCACCCCAACTGGTCAGCTAATGCGTCAAGCGAGATTTCCGTTCGCATCGCTCTGTAGAACAAAAATAGTCCGGTTCGTTGATCAAGGAACTCCTTCAACCCCGCAACTATTCGCTGTTCAACTGTCTGCTCAGGGGACGCTCGCAGTTGACGCAACCTGTTGCGCCAGGTTGATTTATCAGCGACGGGACCTAGGTCAGCCCCCACTTACGTTCACCTCCGCAGAAGCAGCGAGAACTATTTCCTCATGGGGGTCGCTCAACCAACCTTCAGGAAGCGCCACTTTTCTTGGCCCGCCCGTGTGACTTCGTTTCACACGAACACCTTCAGGTGGCAAGACAATGTCCCTATCGAAATCTGCTGTTACTGCGGTCAGTTCGTCGAGACTGCCTACTGCATGTAAGCGACGTCGTAATTCTTTCCCGACAGGCCACCCCGCAACGTACCAACCAGCGTGCTTTCGGAATCGCCGAACCACGTCGCCTTCGCACTGATCGTAGAACTCAAGTAGGCGGCGAACATGATCCAGCATCACATCAGCTACGAGTCCAAGCGATGGCCGTGTCAGATTGGGCTCTTTTCCACTTAAGACAGACACCAAGTCTGAGAAAAACCACGGACGACCCAAACAGCCCCTCCCGATTTCCACTCCCGCGGCACCCGTGTGACGGATCATTCGCAAGGCATCCCACGGTTCCCAAATATCACCATTTCCAAATACTGGAATGTCTATGTGCTCCACCAATTGGGTAATTGCGTCCCAATCAGCGTGTCCCGAGTAAAGGTCCTTCGCGGTGCGAGCGTGCAAGGTAACCGCCGCACATCCGGCTTCTTGAGCGATTCTGCCGCTATGAAGAAACGTCAAGTGATCGTCATCGATTCCCTTGCGAAACTTGATCGTCACAGGGACTTCTCCAGCGGCCTTGACCGCTGATTCCACGATGCTTCCCAGCAAGCGATGCTTCACAGGAATTGCTGCTCCACCGCCGTTACGGGTCACCTTCGGGGCCGGGCAACCAAAGTTCATGTCAACGTGGTCGATGTCGAGCCGATCTTTCAGCATGCGAACAGCTAGAGCCACATATTTCGGGTCGGTTCCGTACAGCTGAATTGACCGGATTGGTTCACCGTGCCCAAATTCTGCCAGCTTCCAAGTCAGGGAATGTTCTTCCACCAAGGCCCGCGCTGTGATCATTTGGTTGACATATAGGGCGGCCCCCCAACCGAGACACAAAGAGCGGAAAGGCCAATCAGTGACCCCGGCCATCGGTGCGAGAACCACCGGAGTATCAAGACGGATTTGACCCAAATGGACGGGCGAGATCGCCCCCGGAACGGCTGGGTCTAGATGCTCGTTGAGTGGGCTTCGGTAGGCCGTCATCGGCGACCCGACCTGCCGGAGTGCATCAAATCGATTCCAGCCACACGGAGCAGATTCGCAGTTTCAACGAGCGGAAGCCCGATCACGTTGGAGTGACTGCCGCGAATAGCGTTCACAAACGCGCCGCCCGGTCCCTGCAAGCCGTATGCGCCCGCTTTGTCCAACGACTCTCCGAGACTGAGGTACCAATCAATAACGGTTTGGTCTAACTCGACGAATTCAACATCAGTTTTTACGACTTCGCTCAATAAGTGGTCGTCGAATCGCACCGCGATACCAGTGATCACCTGATGAGTCTTTCCCGATAATTCTTTGAGAATGACTTCCGCATGGTCGAGATCAGACGGTTTGCCGAAGATTGTGCCGTTTAACGAAACACAAGTATCTGCACCAAGCACAACGTCGCCGGTAACCGCGTGAGCTTTGGCCGACGAAATCCTTGTGGCGTACTCCTCCGGCTGTTCGTTTATTTGTTGCGATTCATCTACCGAAGGAACGCGAACATCGAAAGTAACGCCGAGTTGAGCCAGCAGTCTTTTTCGACGAGGTGATTCCGATGCGAGAACAAGTTGCTTATCCACGCACTCATTTTGGCGGATCATCGCAAACCTGCCTACTTCGGCCAAATTTACTGGCATCGCAGAAACGCATGACGGTCAAATTCGTTACTGTCTCGTCCGTGGAATTCAACTTAGCTCGGGTCGTAGCCGCCGTCGCCAAGGCCCATCCCGAGCGAGTGGCTCTAATCCATCAGGGTACAGAAATATTGTTTCCGGATTTTGTCGATCGATACCGGCGACTGGGAAACGCTTTCGCTGAGGTCGGACTGGGATGCCACACGGACCGCTCAGCCTTAGAGAGCCATGAAAGCGGTCAAGATCACGTCGCTCTATACCTAAACAACGGACCCGAATATCTCGAGTCGATGCTAGGCGGATGGGTCGCTCGAACGGCCACGCTCAATGTCAACCACCGCTATGTCGCCGAAGAGCTGCATTACCTCCTCAGCGATTCAGCAGCTAAGGCAGTGGTGGTTAACTCCATGTACGCGCCAAACCTTGCTGAGGTTCTCTCGGATCTGCCTGACGTAGAACTCATAGTCCAGGTGGCGGATCAGTCGGGTAACGAACTGCTGCCAGGAGCGATTCCTTATGAAGAGTTCGTTAGGGGCCAAGTACCCCGATCTCTCGATGATTGTTCACCAGACGATTTGTACGTGCTGTACACCGGTGGAACCACTGGCGTGCCGAAAGGCGTTCTTTGGCGGAACGCCGATTTTTTCGTTGGAGCTTTAGGCGGACTTAATCGAGACGAGGGCCGTGAATACGAGTCATACGAAGAAATTTCCGCTGCGGCAAGTCGAGGCACTTTGCGTTGGATGACGAGCGCGCCGTTCATGCACGGTGCTGCCCAATGGATAGCGCTGCAGGCCCTCTCAATGGGTCACACAGTCGTGTTGCCGGATGTCACTGATAGGTATGACGCCTCAACAGTTCTGCAAGTTTGTGAGCGCGAAGGCGTCGAATTCCTGCAGATAGTTGGCGACGCATTCGCTCGACCGCTTCTTGATGCCTTGAAGTCCGGAGCGCCGTCGCCATCATCGTTACGGTCAATAATTAGTGGCGGTGCTGTTCTAAACGCCGAACTCAAGAACGAGCTCAAAGAACAATTTGGTGGCGTGACGATCCGCGACTCCATTGGATCGAGCGAAACAGGCGTCCAGGGAAGCAACGTGAGCGGTAAGAACGAGCGCGCAAGTACAGGTGACTTTGAACCCGCTCCGGGGAGCACTGTTGTCAATGCAGCGATGGACGCGGTGTTGGAAGCCGGATCTGACGAGGTTGGATGGTTCGCAATGTCCGGTCGAGTGCCACTTGGTTATCTCAACGACGCGGAAAAAACTCGGAGTACTTTTCCGGTGATCGATGATGTTCGCCTTTCGATCCCGGGGGACCGTGCTCGCCTTCTCTTAGGTGGACGAATTCAGGTTTTAGGTCGAGACTCGGCAAGCATTAACTCTGGTGGCGAGAAAATCTTCGCGGAAGAAGTCGAGAATGCGGTGAAAATGCACGCCGACGTTTATGACGTGGTCGTATGCGGGCGTCCGAGTCAACGTTGGGGGAATGAGGTGGTGGCTATCGTTCAACTGGTAGCTGGAGCTCGGCTAAGAGAGTCAGAAATCATCGAACACTGCGGCACAACGATTGCTCGGTACAAAAGACCGAAAGCCGTTCTACAGGTCGAAAATATCCAGCGGAGCCCTGCAGGTAAAGCGGACTATCGATGGGCGAAAGCCATCGCGGAAGAACTGAGAATCGATTGACCGACCCCATAGCTAACCGCGATGAGGTGCACCGACGCACGATCAGGGTATTGCAAGGAGGAGTGATCCCGGGAGGCTTGGCTATGACCACCTCCTATGCAGCGGCTGCATTGTTAGGTAGCGAGATCACCGGCAGCGACACACGTGGAGCTATCGCGGCCGTAGGTCTCAGTATTGGTGGAACTCTGGCCGGCCTGCCCGTAGCAGCGGTGATGGCCCGACGCGGACGGCGAATCGGCATAGGTGCTGCGTATCTAGTAGGAGCGGTTGGTGCGGTAAGCGCCCTCGTAGCGGCGATTTCACAGAATTATTTTCTTCTTGTCGTCGGCATGATTCTCGTGGGTTGCGGACAGGCGGGGAACCTTGCAGCCCGCTACGCAGGAGCTGACTTGGCGACGGATGCTAATCGGGCACGCAGCATCAGCCTTGTAATATGGGCAAGTACTGTGGGTTCGGTTCTCGGACCGACGGTGGGTCTAGGACTTCGGTCCGTCTTGGGGTCGAGCGAAGGGGCCAGCGGATACGTCCTTCCTTACGCCTGTTCCGTGGGGTTCTTTCTCTTGGCTGCTGGTGTGGTTCTTTACCGGCTTCGACCCGACCCGCTTCACTTACTAGCAGGAGAGGGTCAGACCGGATTCCGCGCGCCGCGGGTTGCCGACCTTGGTCTCATCCTCGCTCACCCGGCGGCCCGAATTGCCCTGTTGGGAATGATGCTTTCGCAAGCGGTGATGGTCGCAGTAATGACAGTTACCCCGCTACATATGGTCGATGGTGATCAAGACCCACTCATCATCGGCTTAATGATCTCCCTTCACATTGTTGGTATGTATGCCTTCTCACCGATCATTGGGGAAATTGCTGACCGTGTAAGCAAAGAGTTGCTTATTGGCATCGGAGCTGTGATCACAGCCTTGGGATCTGAAATTGCGTCCCACACAGACGCTCCAGACGCGACCGGACACATGATGGGCCTTTTCCTTATCGGAATTGGATGGTGTGCCTCGCTAGTGGCCGGCAGCGCATTGATGACTGAGGCGTTCGAGCCGGAGGTTCGCGTCGCAACTCAAGCCACGGCAGATGTATTGATGACAGCGACCGGAGCTGCCGCCGGTATCTTCTCGGGGTTAGCCGTGGAGCAGCGCAGCTACCATGACCTCGCTCATTGGGCCACGTTTGTTTCGATCTTCCTTGCTGTCGTAGCGGCCGTCGCGGTGGTGCAATCGTCGCGCGTCCGCGAAACTGGAACCCATTCCAGCTGATTGGAGAACCCCATGGCTTTCCACCATGTCGCCTACTCGACAAAAGACCTCGAGGCTACTCGCCACTTTTATGCAGACCTTTTCGGGTTCCCGCTAGTAAACACGGAGTTTCACGATCGAGAAGATGGGTGGATTAAGCACGTCTTTTTCGACACGGGGAACGGCCAATGCATCGCCTTTTTCGCGTTCGACAACATCGGAGAACGACCCGACTGGGCTACCGACGTCAATGAAACTTTGGGTGTACCGGTGTTTGTTAACCATGCTGCCTTTGCAGCAACCGAAGAGATGCAAGAAAGCATTCGCGCCCGTATGGCATCCGAAGATATTGAGCCCACCATGGAAATTGACCACGGCTGGTGTCATTCCGTCTACTACCTCGACCCCAATCAGGTTTTGGTAGAGCTTTGCCGCGACACCCCCGGGATGCCTCGAGACCAAGAGGAAGCCGCTCGGGTCTTAGCTGCCCCGATCGAGGAAAGCGCCTGAACGTGTCAGTGGAACGCGAGTTCGTTGGGTTGGCTTCTCCGATTGTTGGGCGTGCCGGTGCCGGTGGTCATCCCTGCCAAGGTGTTTACTATCGGCCCCGAGGTAGTCAACCGACGGTCGCAATAATTGCTACCCACTACAACATTGACTTCAGCGAGCATTACCTCGCAGACCTTTGTGCCACCCGCGGCATCGGATTCTTGGGTTGGAATACCCGGTTCAGAGGCGCTGAACCCTATTTTCTGCTTGACCACGCCATCGCCGAAATCGCTGTAGGGATTGATTGGCTCAGAGAAAAAGCCGGCGTGGACACTGTTGTCTTGCTCGGCAACTCGGGCGGCGGGTCGCTGATGGCCGCATATCAATCCCAGGCAACTGAACCCAATTTGGCTCCGGAATATGGGCGAACATCGATTGTGTCGTCGGCTCTCGAAGTGCCAAGTGCAAATCTTTACGTTTCCGTGGCGGCGCACCCCGGGCGACCTGAGGTGTTGACTAACTGGATGGATCCTTCAGTAAAAGAAGAAACGGAGCCCCTCAGCGTTGTCACTGACCTCGACCCGTTTGCAGAGGATCGGGAAGTTCCCTTCACGCAGAACTTCATTGAGCAGTACCGAGAAGCGCAACGTCGTCGAAATCATCGCATCACCGACTGGGCACGTAGCGAAATTGACCGCATGGTTGCTGCTGGCCACTACGACCGACTCTTCACCACCCCTCGCCTTTGGGCCGACTTGCGAATGATCGACGGCTCGCTAGACCCAAACAACAGGCAATTTCCCAGTTGCTACCTGGGTGACCCTCAGCGAGCGAATTACGGAATTTACGGAGTCGGGACTGTGAGCTCGTTGCGTACCTGGCTTTCAATGTGGAGCCTCAGCGACTCACAATGCAACGCGGCCCCGCACTTAGCTCGAATGACGCTCCCGGCACTTGTTATTGACGCCGACGCGGACACCGGCGTATTCCCAAGTGATACGCGAGCCATCGCTGATGCTCTTGGTTCCGAGGACTTGACACTCCACACGATCGAAGGCGATCACTATCTTCGTGAACGTGATGAAGCTCGAGGCGAGGCCGCAGATCTGATTGTTGAATGGATCACGCAGCGCTCTTGATTGACACACCAAGGAGCGTGTCGAAGTTAGTCACGGCCCTGCTAAGAGATTCGTAAGCGCAGAACCAAGACTTGAGTCTTTCGGCGGTTCGAGAGCAACAATACGCGACAAATAGCTGATCGAGATTTCATCGTTCATGATGGCGCCAGCGTCAAACTCTGGGGCCTGAAAGGTTTCATCGCCCCAGAACATAGAGACGTGAAAGGCCCCGTCATCGTCAAAAGCTGGCTGCAACTCGACTCGGTTCATTGCGCGGGCCGGCTCGGGACCAAGTTCGGTGAACCGCCAGCCGCGAATTTGATCGAGTTCAAGATTGGGGACATTCAGGTTGATCACGGGACTATCGCCGACATTGTCTCGCAACATGCCCTCTATAACGGAACTAGCAACCTCGGCCGCCACATGCCATTTCTGGCCTGCGATCAAATCATCGCACGTCTGGTCCGCAACTCCGAACCCGGTGACGTGTTGGCTCACCGCCAAACTAGGAATGGAGGTGTGACGTGCGGTTAACGCTGCGCCAACAGTGCCAGAGTGATAGACCGACCGGCCGACGTTCGCACCCGGATTGATGCCGGACACGACAAGATCCACTGGTCCAAACGCGCCAAGGCGGGCGAACATCACACACAAGGCCGGAGGCCCGGACACGGCCCATGCCGTGTCGATGCCATCGATTGTTGCTTTGCGCACCTGCGGTTCACTCAAATGGATAGGCCCTATAGCAGCGCCGGCTCCTGAAAATTCACTATCTGGGGCCACCACCAACACTTCGCCGTGCTCTCGCATCGAACGGGCAAGTACGTGAAGTCCTTCGCTTTCGATGCCGTCGTCGTTGGTTAACAAAATTCGCACGTGCAAGAAGCTATTCGCTGCGACCCCGTTTACACGAGATGGAAAGACAAACTTGTGGTCACCGGCCAGGAAAGGTCAGTCTGCTAGACGGGCGGGAAATCCTCCCTGAGAAATAGGACTCCAAGTTTCTATGGAGAGTCGAAGTAATGACTTTCCTTGTTCGATCATCGCCTCGCGATACTCGGCCCAATGAGGATGTTCGCCACTGATGGCTCGAAAGTACTCACACAGAGGTTCAAGAGCTTCCGGAAGATCGAGCACTTCAAGAGTTCCATTGATTTGCACCCATTCACTATTGAATTTGTCTCCCATCACCAGGAGAGACGCCGAGGGGTTGCGACGAGCGTTGAGGGTTTTGACGCGTTCGGGGTAGGTCGCCACTACTACGCGCCCCTGATTATCCAAGCCCATAGTCACCAGGGACATCTGAGGTTGACCGTTTGTTCTTGTGGTCGACAGCACCCCTCGATGCCGCGATCGCGCAAATGAGACCAACTCGTCTCGCTCAACAGTCCGGTTAGTGGCAATCTTTCGAACCATGGGCAACGATGCTAGGGCGGAGACCAATGTGGTGCGAGTGCTCCACACCTCCGACGTACACATAGGACATACCAAGGGTCCTGGTGATTCCCACAGCGATATCTGCCAATGCCCGACCTACGCGTTGGCCGCAGCAGTGGTCGAACATCGAGCAGATGTTTTGATCGTCGCCGGCGACCTGTTCGACCACGCGCGTCTCCCAGACGACGCGATTGTTCGAACCCTTGAACTACTGACAGCGCCAGGGGTTCCGGTGATCGTGATACCAGGGAATCATGATGTGCACGACACGACGTCGCTTTGGGAAAGATGTCGAACTGATGTTCAACGAACGGGTGTCAAACTCCTGGACCGCCTTGGTGGCTCGTCGCTAGTACTCGCGTCGGGCCGCATGACTGTATGGGGACGAGCAATGGCAGATCACGAACCCCAATATCGACCGCTTGGTGCAGTACCGCCACGTCCCGATACGAAGTGGTACGTCGTGGCAGCTCACGGTCATTTGAACCTCACCGCAGACGATGCCCACCGGTCTTCCCCAATTACCCATGAGGAAATCGCGGCCACCGAAGCTGATTATGTCGCATTAGGACATTGGCATGTCACTACAGATGCCAGTCACGGCGGGGTTGTGGCGTGGTACCCCGGAGCGCCCATGGGCTACCCCGGAAATGGGACAGCTGCACTTGTCACCTTTGACGATCAAGTGACCGTTCAACACGTGACTGTCTCAGCGCCAGAAAACAGTTGCCTCTAGGACTTAATCGAACTCGGCCTGTTTTCTGAACAGCCGGCGTTGAATCGTCTCATACATTTCCATCAAGTCAGCAGCGTTGTCTTTTAGCTCTTCGTGTCGCTCGCCAAGGGCTCTTACCAGTTGCGGGTCGTCGTAGGTAGCGCTATCGCCAAGCTGGGTTTGGAGTTGCGCGAGTTCTTCTTCTGCTTTTTCCCAAGCACGCTCCACCTGGTGTAGCTCACCTCGTAAGGCTTTCGTAGCTTCGTGCATCTGGTTTCTTCGACGCGCTTCATTTCTTCGGTCTTCACGGGCCTCATTGTGCTTATTGGTGGAAGTGACCGATGTGGGTCCGGGTTCGGCGGTCTTTGGTACTGGCCGGAGAAGATGTTCGTCGACTCCCTCGTGCCAAGTGGCTGTCCCATTCCGCACAACTATTAAGGCGTCGGCGACATTGCGGATTAGATGCCGATCGTGTGTGACGAGAATCAGGGTTCCCGGGTAAGCGTTCAGCGCGTCTTCTAGACGGTCGCAACTTGGAAGATCAAGATGGTTTGTTGGTTCGTCAAGAATTAAAAGGTTGACGGGATTGGCCATCGTGATTGCCAGCGCCAGCCTGGTGCGCTCCCCACCCGACAAGTCAGCGATTTTTTGATCGACTTGCTCACCTCGGAACCCAAACCCTCCGAGAACCGTCCGGAGATTTCTCTCCCCCTGATCTCCGATTGATGCCTTGAATTCTTGAAGAACTGTTCGATGCACATCGAAGACTTCCGCCAGATGTTGGGCGAACCTCGCGTAATCCACTTTGTTGCCCAGACGGGCTTTACCTCGCGTCGCGTCTAGCTCCCCTAACAACAGCCTTAAAAGGGTTGTCTTTCCTGCTCCATTGGGACCGACGAGCGCAACTTTTCTTCCCCTCTCGATGACAATTGAAACGTCACTCAGGACGGTTTCGTTGTCATATCCTGCGGCTGCGTCTTCAAATTCAACGACGACTCTTGAAGACCTTCGTGGTAGTGGGAATTCAAACTTCGCGTTCAACTGTTTTGAATCTGGAACTTCAATTCGATCGAGGCGTTCAAGGGCCTTTACCCGACTTTGGACCTGCCTCGCTTTGCTTGCCTTGTAGCGGAAACGTTCGATGAAGCGTTCAGTTTCAGACACCTTTCGGTTCTGGTGTGTAGCAGCGGCCTCTAGCTGAGCCAAACGAGCCTCTCTGCCTGCAACGAAATCAGAGAACCCCCCGACGTATTCATGGCTTGAATGACCATCAAGTTCGACAACTCGATTTGCGACACAATCAATGAAGTCTCGGTCGTGGCTGACGAAAAGAATGCACCCTGTCCATGTCGAAAGTTGTTCTTCGAGCCAGGCGACAGAATCAACATCAAGATGATTCGTCGGTTCGTCGAGAATGAGAACGTCGGGTTCCGCGAGGAGAAGTTTCGCTAGCGCAACGCGCATACGCCAGCCCCCCGACAATTCGTGAACATCGCGATGAACCGAATCTTGATCGAAACCTAATCCTGCCAATATTCGTTGGGCCTCTGACTCGATCGCGTAGCCGCCAAGCTGTTCGAAGTGGCTTTGAGTTTCGCCGTATTCGCTCAGCGCCTGATCTTGGTCGGCACCGTCGAGCCCGGTGAGCTTTTCCTGCAGTTCGAGAAGACGCTGTTCAAGAGCCACGATTTGAGCGGCGCCTTGAAGCGTTACCTCTAGGACGGTGCCGATTAACTCGTCTTCAAGTTCCTGGGGCAGATAACCGATCGAGAGGTTGATAGGTCGATGAACATTTCCTGCGTCAGGGTCCTGAGTTCCGAGGAGAATTTCGATCAACGTGGTCTTGCCGACACCGTTGGCGCCGACCAGAGCTACCCGTCGACCCGGCGACAGTTGAATGCTGACGTCACGAAATAGGTGCCGAGAGCCGTGGGTCTTGGCCAGAGCGGTTGCAGTAAGCACGCGAAAAGACGCTATCCAACATTGGTTTCAGGAGGCGACGTCTTTGACCTAACTTTTTGTGGCGGCCTTAGGAACAGAGCCGCCAACATAGCTGCTGCGGGAATAATGGCTAAGGCGTAATTCAGGTGAACGTAATTTCCCGTGATCTGGAAGCCTCCTGCGACGATCAGGGGACCAATAGCCGACGCACCAACACCGAATGCCGTCGCTACTCCCCGGATCGCCCCGATGTGCCTAGTGCCGAACCATTTCGGATAAAGGGTTGACGCGAGAGCGCGGATGGATCCGCCGTTTACTCCGAGAAGAAGTGCATAAACCGCAGCACCGATACCAGGCCCAGCCTCCGCGTAAGCCAGGTGAGCGCAAACTAGCGAAGCTTGACTGGAGATCAGTAGGACCATCGGAGATATTCGGTCGGTTAGACCAGCCCACACGAACCCTGCGACTACGGTGCCAACCATTTGAGCAATAAAAACCGCAGCCGCCTCAGGAGTCGTCAAACCGGCTGCTTTCATTAGCGCGAAGTGGTGGAACGTTACGCCGGTAAGCAAAGCCGAAGAGACCACCGTCACCGCAGTCATGATCCAAAACGCCCGCGTCACGACTGCCTCTTTGACTGTGTAGTGGTCAACTTTTTCGGCTGATCCGATGAGTGCCGAGGGAAGGCCATCGGGTAGTTGCCCCAATGACTCAGGGCGATCTTCCATCCAACGCCACGCCGTCGGCACTACCGCCACGAAAATGCATCCGCCAGCGATGCACCACGCCCACCGCCAACCGAACGCGGCGATTAACGAAGTAAGGGCAAGAGGCCCGAGCGACATCAGACCCGCCGACACGGTCATAGAAATACCGAAAGCGAGCCCGCGTTTTTGATCAAACCAGAGCGCAATGCTGGTCTGGCTAACCAGGCTTAGGGCGCCTTGACCGAGCATTCGGATACCGACAAAACCGAAAACCAGCGTCCACAAGTGGTGCACGGTGCCCATATAGGCAACAGCGAACGAGAAAGCGGTAGCTATGGCGATCATCGTTTTCCGCACGCCTGCGCGGTCGATCCATCTGCCGAAGGCGGGCATTGTTAGAGAACCAACGATGGTACCTATGAGATACGCCGTGGAGAGGGTGGTTGCGCTGAGGTTCAGGTCGTTAGTGAAATGTTCAGCGAACGGCGAAACGCCGATTGTCTGACCCGGAAGAGTGAAAGAAATCGCGAGGGTGGAGAGTCCGAGAAGCGACCAACCTCGAAACCGTTCCGACCCGTGTGTCGGAGGCATGCGTCTATCCCACCAAATTCAGACTCGCTGAACCGAGGACCCCGCCGTGTGTCGTGAGAAGTCGGCCAGCATTCGTGGGGTGTAACCCAGTTACAGCTCCGGTAGTCACGATGCTTCCGGCTGGCAATGTCAATTTTCGACGGTTCAAGTGATTACACAGCCAAGCTAATGATTCGTAAGGATCCCCTAAGACCTCGCTTCCTTTGCCGATCGCGATTTCCTCGTTGTTGACAAGAGTGCGAAGTTGATGGGCGCTCAAGTTCTCAACTTTGTTTGGGTCGGTACCGGGTCCGAGTACCAAAGCTGCGTGAAGGGCACCGTCGGCTACAAGTAACGCTGGGTCCACCTCGAAGTTACGGTCAAACCGCGAGCAAACAAGTTCGATCGCTGGATGAATGGTCGAAACAATTTCTCGTGCTGTCTTGGCGTTCATCGTCGCGCCACCAGGTCGGATGGTCACTTCGATAGTGAAGGCGAACTCGGATTCCAACCCCGGTTGGTGATGAAAGTAGGACAGAGCAATGTCGGTTTCCGACTCGACAAGAGTGCGTTGGAAGACCGGCCCACAAATGGGTGCCTTCACACCCAGCTTCGCTTGGCTCGCTGGGCTGGTCGCGCCCACTTTCCATCCAACAAGTGTCGAGTCAACAAGTCCAATAAGTTGTTCTTGAGCGTCGTAAGCCACTGACGCCGACGCGGGGACTTCCACATCAGAGAAGTTCACTGTGTCCATTGCTAAGCGAGCGTGAGCGAGAACGACTGGTAGAGGAAGGTTCACCGCTGGCAAGGTACCTGCTGTGAGGCTGGACGGGGGGTTGTCATGTTCTCCGGAGTCTGTCTATGCGACGTCTATCTCGCTTCGTTGGCCGTCCCGAGCCGCGATCGCGCTTTGCAACTTGGGCAACCGAACTCGATGAACGGGTTGATTGCCGCAGAGGAGTGTGGTCGTGGTAACACTCTGGGGCGAGAGGGGCACCGACCCGCTTAGCGAGAAGCTTTTTCACCTCAAGTTCTCGTTTGTAACCGTTCACTCGAACTGCGACGCGATCTCCGACCCTCACTTTGGCGGCAGGCTTCGCTGAGTCACCGTTAACGTGGACCGCTCCGCTAAGACAAGCTTTTTTTGAGCTTGACCGGCTACGAAAAACGCGAACTGCCCACAGCCATCTGTCTATCCGGCAAAAATCAATATCCATGAGCGGTTCAGCTGACCTGCGATGCAACATCGCTCATAAAGTCACCTAATGCATCCAGCCGACCATTGAATCCACCTCTGGCGACCGGATCCAGAAGAACATGCGTGATCCCTACTTCTTCGACGAGCCCGATGGTTTCAACCATTTGATCTACGGATCCGCCGATTGACTTCGCAGGCTCCATCGTCCTGTCGGGATCCAAAAACATGCGAAGCGATAAATCCAGTTCGTCAGGATCTCGACCGATCGCCTCGCACGCTTCGCGAACTTGAGCCCATTCTCTTTTCACAACATCCAACGGCTCAAATGCGGCATGAAAAGCATGGCCGAAACGGGCAGTGCGTCTAAAGGCTGCCTGACTGTTACCTCCGACCCACACAGGTAGCGGCTGTTGGATCGGTTTGGGCTCAAAACGAACCTGTGGGAACGAGTAATAGTTGCCGTCATATGAAGGGGCTTCCTCTCGGAACAGTGCCTCGAAAATTTCCAACTGTTCGTCGGATCGGCGTCCGCGATTATCCCAAGGCATACCAAGAACTTCGGCTTCTTCACGCATCCACCCGACTCCGACTCCCAAGATCAGCCTTCCTTCGGAGACGACATCAATGGTCGCAAGTTGTTTCGCAGTCGCCACTGGAGGTCGATAAGGAAGGATCAGAACTGTGAACCCCAATCGGATCTGATCGGTGCAGCCGGCAACAAAAAGCAGAGTGCCGATCGGATCAAGCCAACCAAGACCAGCCGGAGCCGGGAAAGAGCCGTCACTGCTGTAGGGATATTTCGACTTGAACTCCGCTGGCCAACACACGTGATCGCTGGTCCATGCCGAATGAACACCGAGCCTTTCCGCCGTTTGCGCAAATTCAATTAACGAATTTCGCCCGACGTTTTTTCCTAGATGCGGTAAATGCACTCCCCAGTCCATTTACCCAACTTACGTCCCAGACATGTCCTTTGCGATTTAGAGGCAAGTGATCTAAATAGTCGCTTCTGGTTACTCTTCGAGCGCCTTGTGCGTGGGACACAGCCACCGGTGGCTGCCGATAACTAGTTAGTCACATATGTGAGCGATCTCTGCACACTCACGTTTAGCCAAGGTAAGGACCGCTGGGCTTCGGCCCAGCGGTCCTCCCTTTTCGCAGCCAAATCAGTCTTTCGGTGCCTGGATTGTTAAGAAAAGCCTGTACGAGACGTCCTGTTGTTCCTTTAAAGTCAGCGTTTCGTGCATGGTTTGTTACGAAACGCGACCGAATTCGAAGTGGACTCGTCGGCCTACTACGGTGTGGCGAACGATTCAAGGATCGTTTAATGAGTGAACTCACCATGAGTTCCTCAGGATTGTGACCCGAGGGAGAGAATTTATGGGATTCAGACGCAAGATCTTGCGTTTGCTGGCTGTGTTGTTTACTTTCGCCATGGTCGCCGCAGCATGCGGCGGCAGCGATAGCGATGACGACTCTTCGAGTAGCAGCGACTCTGATACCGCTGCCGCTTCTAGCAGCGACAGCAGCGACAGCGACGAAGCTGACGAAGTTGAAGAGGACAAGGGTGGCCTTTCACAGGAAGACGTCGAAAAAGCCGTCGCCGGTGATGATGACGATGCTGAAGAGGAAGAAGCTGACGCTGACGCCTACGTTCCAGATCGTTCGACCCTTGACGGAGTTTGGGCAGATGCCGCGCATACCCGGCAGGTGATCGTTGACAAGATCACCGCCAAGATGGACGCTGGAGAGTGGGGCATTAACGACGACAACGTCTTAAAGGGCCCTGAGGGCTTCAGGATCGACCTAAATGACTGTCCAGGAGACTGGTCGAACACTACTGGCCTCCTTGACGATGAACTTCGTGTGGGTCAGACAACAGTCCAGTCGGGCAACCTTGCCGCCTACGGAAACATTTCCGTGGGTTGGGAGAACTACTGGAATTGGATCAACGAAAATGAAGGTGGCATCGGTGGTCGTAAGCTCAAGATGATCATCAAGGACGACGGTTACGTCGCAGCTCAGACCATTGAATTCGTTGACGAACTGATCGAGTCGGCAAACATCTTCGCCCTTCACGGGCTGGGGTCCCCGAACGGTCTAGCGGTCTACGACAAGATCAACGAAGAGTGCGTGCCGCATCTGTATTACGCATCAGGCCACCCAGCATGGGGCGACCCTGTCAACCATCCATGGACTGTCAGCAACCAGATGTCCTACCTCACTGAAGCAATGTTGTGGGGTACCTGGATTAAGACCAACCTGGCTGACGAGCTTCCTGTGAAGGTCGCTGGCTTGGTCATGGACAATGACTTCGGTCTGGCCTATGAGAAGGGCTTCGAGTTCTACGCCGATAACAACCCGGACGTAGTGTCGGAGTACTTGCCAGTTCGTCACGATCCGGCGGCTCCAACGCTCACTAATGAGGTCACCACGATCGCAGCATTTGATCCTGATGTCTTCATTTCGATGACCGCTGGTAACCCATGTCTGTTGGCGATCCAGGAAGTCGAATCCTCAGGTCTGCTTTCGCGTCTTTCAGCGGCATTCACGCCTTCGGTATGTAAGGGAATTGCTGCTTACATGGCGCCGGCCGGTGATGCAGCCAATGACTGGTGGGTTGTCGGTGGCGGAGTAAAAGACTCGACAGACCCGCAGTATGCAGACGAGCCGTTTATTAAGTTCGTCAATGAAACGTTGGAGGCTGGAGGGCTTGATCCAGGGATTTCGCTTCTGGCAACCGGTTACTTCTTCGCAGTTCCATGGACTGAAACCCTGAGAATTGCCGAGGAGCTTCCGGGCGGTATGACCAGAACCAACGTCATGCTCGCGGCTAGGAACCTCTCCATCTGGCATCCACAGTTGATGGACGGGATTCCCTACGAGTTGAACGGCAACGCCGATGCCTTCGCAATCGAAGGTTCGGACTTCAGCAAGTTTGACGCCACTGCTCAAACGTGGAATCAGGTTGGTGACGTTGTTGACGGAAATGGTCTCTCGCCTAACTGTGCGTGGGACAAGGATCACGGCGGTTGCGGCTGATTAGCTAATTCGGTTGTGAACGACCTTTTGGTCGTAACGCCTTAAATATCAGAAGGACCGCCGGGAAAAGCCCGGCGGTCCTCTGGTTTTTGCTTCAGTCCTCAGCAAGCAGAGCTCGGCTGATCACCAGCTTCTGAATCTCGCTTGTTCCCTCTCCGATGATCATCAGTGGCGCATCTCGGTAGTACCGCTCCACTGGATACTCGGTGCTATAGCCGTTACCTCCGTGAATTCGCATTGCGTCAAGGGCTAGTTCGCTCGCTGTTTCCGACGCAAAGAGCTTTGCCATTCCCGCGGCAAGGTCGACGCGTTCTCCAGCGTCGGCTTTGCGCGCTGCTTCATAGGTGAGAAGCCTGGCTGCTTCTAACTTTGTAGCCATTTCGGCCAGTTTGAAAGCGATTGCTTGATGTTGGCTAATGGGCCGACCGAAAGTTTCTCGTTGTTTGGCGTAGGCCAAAGCTGCGTCGTAGGCGGCTTGCCCGACGCCAACTCCGCGGGCGGCAACATTGATTCTCCCGAGTTCTAGTGCTGTTAACGCCCAACGAAGGCCATTGCCAATCCCTTCGTCTCCACCGAGAAGCTGATCGTGTTCGACATGGTGATTGACATAGGACATTTCGACGGTTTCGACTCCTCGGTACCCAAGTTTGTCTATTTTGGGGCTGACAGTGATTCCGCCGCTTTTCTTCCCGGGGTTTTTCTCAACGATAAAGCAGGTGATTCCGCCGGTATCGGAGTCGTCGCCTTCGGGAACTCGAGCGAGGAGGGCAACGACGCCGGCTTTTTCGCCGTTTGTAACCCACATTTTGGTGCCATTAATTACCCACTCGTCGCCGTCGCGTTCAGCGCGGCAACGCAAGGCTCCGGCATCAGAGCCGCTGTCGTGTTCAGATAAAGAAAAGCAGCCACGTAACTCACCAGTAGCCATTGCAGGTAGCCACCTTTGACGTTGTTCTTCCGAACCAAACCGGCTGATTAACTTGGCGCAGATCAAATGGCTATTGATAATCCCCGCCAGGGACATCCAACCTCGAGATAATTCTTCGATGACACGGGCGTAGGTGATGTTGTCGAGTTCAAGTCCGCCGTAATCGGTTGGGATTGTGGCACCAAAGAGGCCGAAACTGGCCATTTGAAGCGCCATTTGCGTCGGGTATTCGTCGGGTAATTCGAATTCAGATGCGTGAGGGATGACCTCATTTTCGACCCAGGTTTTCAGGGCCGCAATCATCTCATTTGCGACGTCGAGGTCGGTCATCGCGTTTCCCTTCGCATGTAGGGTCTCCCATTTCCTACTATCCAGGGTGACGTCGTGCCCTATCGGGTTACCGAAACCCAGTTTTGATGGGCCCCTACTGAACGGATTCCCCTATGCAGATCGCAATGGCCTTAGGCGCAGGTGCCAGCCTCGACCCCGAAAGTTTGGCGAGTCGCGCTCAAAATTTAGAGAGTGCGGGTGTCGATCTCGTGTGGGGAGGAGAGATCTACGGGTACGACCTCGTCTCCACTCTCGCCTTCGTTGCTGGTCAAACCAAGACCATGCAACTCATGACTGGGATCTTGCCTATCTATTCTCGGAGCCCCGCACTAATCGCTCAAACTGCCATCACCATCGACACACTTTCACAGGGTCGGTTCATTCTGGGCTTGGGTTCGTCTGGACCTCAGGTAATCGAAGGCTGGCACGGAGTTCCCTTCCGTAAGCCAATTGGAATGACGCGAGACGTCATAGACATTTGCCGCAAAGTTTGGTCAGGAGAAAAAGTCGAACACCAAGGGACAGCGTTTAGCCTTCCGTTACCTGAAGGGGAAGGCACTGGTTTGGGTAAACCCCTGAAGCTGATGTGTAAGCCCTACCGGCGAGACATCCCGATTGCGGTGGCGTCGATCGGCCCAAAAAACGTTGAGATGACCGCAGAACTAGGAAACTTCTGGCAGCCCATCCATTTCCTCCCAGAAAAGTTTCATGACGTTTGGGGCGACGCCCTGCACACGGGTAAAGCGAAGCGGTCAGCTGAACTTGGAGACCTGGAAATAATTGCGGGTGGAACTGTCGCGCTTGGCAACGGGCCTCATGTCGATGCAGCGCGAAAGGCGGTACGCGATACCACCGGTTTCTACGTTGGAGGAATGGGAGCTCGCGACCAGAACTTCTACAACGACCTTTTCAAACGTTACGGCTACGAGCAGGAAGCCCAAGAAATCCAAGACCTATTTTTGAGCGGAAAGCGCGATGAGGCATTTTCTAAAGTGCCCGATGACTACATCGATCGAGCAAGTTTGACAGGTGATGAAGGCAGAGTCCGAGAGCGCATAGAGGTCTACAAGGACGTTGGTGTTACCTATCTCAATATCGACATTTCGGCCGACACCGAAAACCCGCTCGAAGTCATCGAAAAGATTAAGGCTTGGTCCGAATAATCTCCGATGAGCCGTCTACCAGCCAATGACCGGTTTCGTGCTGCCGCGGATTCTTTGGGTATCGAACCTGACCTCGTCCGATTTTCGGAAGACACCAGAACAGCAGTGCAAGCAGCCACAGCCTTAGGTTGCGAATTAGGCCAGATCATCAAATCGTTGATATTTCGATGCGATGGTGAGCCCGTGCTCGCGTTAACAGCGGGAGACCAGCGAGTCGACACCAAAGCACTCGGGGAACTATGTGGTGGCACTATCGAAAAGGCCGGCGCCGAAGTGGTCCGCGACGCAACCGGATTTGTGATCGGTGGCGTGCCTCCGTTTGGTCATAGGACTCAATTGCGTTGTTTTGTCGATCGGAACATTTGTCGACATGAGACGGTGTGGGGTGCAGCAGGCACTCCTGACACTGTTTTCGCGATCCCCAGTGCCCGACTTGTTGGGTTGAGCGGGGGCCAAATCGCTGACTTTGTGATGTGAACCCGACGCGTTCACACTCTGACTGAGCATCCCGCTCTAATGTCTGGATATGCCCGCGCACCGCACCACCATTGTTCCCCGCTTCGGCGAGCTGGACCCCTATAACCATGTCAACCACGCCGCGTACGTTGCCTACTTCGAAGCTGCCCGCTGCGTCGCGCTTGATGACATCGAAATGTCCTTGGCTGATCTCAGCGAAGGAGGATTGCAGATAGTTGTTACCCACCTTGACGTAAGGTTTCGCGAACCAGCGACGGCACGAGACGTTTTGATTGTCGAAACCCGAATCGCTGAACTGAAAAGAGTCAGTTCGACGTGGAAGCAAAAAATTATTCGGGAAAGTGACGGGAAAGACTTAGTTGAAGCCGGACTGACTCTTGGAGTTTGCGATCTAGACGGGAAGCCGACCAGACCCCCCGCCGAGTTGAATGTGTCTCTCTCGCGTCTGATGGACAACGAGGGATAAGGCCGCCATCCGTCCTGGCGGCTGATCGCGAAGTCGGTTAGCAAGTATCTTGCGGACTTGAGGTCACACTACGGGAGTTAAACCGCCATCTATGTTGATGGCGGCACCAGTGACGTAAGAAGCGGCATCGCTTGCGAGGAAGAGCGCCAAGTTCGCGAATTCTCGAGGATCTCCCATACGGCCAATGGGAATTCGGCGCCCCATTTCATTGATGAACTGATCAAAGGTCTGGTCACCGGCCTGGGCTTCCCACCTCGTCACCCACTGATGGCTCACAAGAAGACCGGTATTGAGAGCGTTTACCAAGATGCCGTCGGCTGCAAACTCACTTGCTAAAGCCTTCGTCATCGCCATCCCCGCTGCGCGAGCAACCGATGTCGGACAGCTATTCGCAGTTGGTGCCTTAGCCGCTGAGTTCAAAGTATTGATGATTCGGCCCCAACCTTGCCGTTGCATGTCGGGTATGCACAGGCGACATAATCGAACCGCCGAGAAAAACTTGAGGTTGAAATCGTCCAACCAACTTTGGTCGTCTACCTGCAAAAATGGCTGCGCGTTTGACGTACCGGCGTTATTGACAAGTACGTCGATCGGACCGAAAAACTCGACGGCCTCACCGTGAGCTCGTGAGACATTTGAGGCCTCGCTCACGTCAGCAGAAATTCCAACAAATTTCCCCAGCGGCCGAATGTTTTGTAAAGCAGCAACCGTTTCTTGTAGTACCGACTCTTCTCGAGCTACCACCGCGACATCTGCTCCAGCCGCTGCGAACGCTTCGGCCATGGCTCTCCCAAGACCCCTACTTCCGCCTGTAATTAGTGCTCGTTTTCCTGTAAGGCTTATCTCCATAGCCTGAAACTACATCCGAGCGTTTACAGATGTTCGTTATCCCACCGCATCAAGCCCTCTTGTACACAGGTTGCGACTAAATCACCGCTTCTATTAAAAAACCTACCGCTGCCAAGACCCCGCGCCCCGCTAGTATTTTCGACCCGCTGCTCATACAGGAGCCATTCATCGGCAACAGGTTCGCGATGAAACCACATTGAATGGTCGAGGCTTGCACCATCAAGACGCTCATCCTGCCAACGAAACCCGTGTGGGAGTAACACATGGTCGATGAGAGTCGCGTCAGCCAGGTAGGCCAGAGCTGCCTCGTGGACGCGACGATCTTGGTCGAGTCGCTCGTTTATTCGGAGCCACATCAACTGGGGTTCGGTGATGGGCGTTCCTTCAGGAAGGTCGGGGGGATTGATATATCGAATGTCCATAGGTCGCTGCCTTCCGTGCCAAGGACCATTAGCGCTCGGAGCTAAGGACTCGGAGAATTCGTTGTAGGACAGCAACTTTGTTTCGGGTCCGGGAACGTCAAACTGCGTGGGAGGCGCCCACTCCAACCCTGCTTCGAGTATTTGAAAAGAAATAATTGTTCTGAATCTTTCGACTCCCTCTTGGTACGCAATTACTTCTCGAGTGCTAAAGCTCCTCCCGTCTCGGATGCCCTCAACGACTAGTTCAGTACCAGCGTCAACGTCACCCGGACGTAAAAAATAAGAATGCGTTGAATGGACGAACTTGTCTTCATCAACTGTTAACTGAGCCGCTCGAAGGGTATGGGCAAGAAATTGTCCTCCGAACGTTCGTTGTCCCTCTTCAGGAGCAGGCGGAGCGACGAACCTCCCGTCGGCTACGACTTCGAGTTCCATGAGGTCTTTAAACACATCGGACACTTGAATGAACTTAGCGAGCTTGGGACGAGCGGCGCGCTCTAGGCTCGCTGAGTCGACTGAAGATTGGAACCAAGCGTGAGTTGGGAAGCTGAGATCGAAGAACTGCGTCGACGCGAAGGGTTCGCCGATGAACTCGGCGGCGTAGAAAAAGTTGAACGACAGCACTCGTTTGGAAAACTAACGATTCGCGAACGAGTCACTGCAATCGTCGACGAGGGCTCTTTCCACGAAATAGGTAAGACCGCGGGAGTCGCGAGCTACGACGAGCAGGGAAATCTAGTCGCCCTTACACCGTCTAATTTCGTGTTCGGATTAGCTCGAATCGATGGTCGACCGGTGCTGGTGTCCGGCGACGACTTCACAGTTCGCGGGGGCTCTGCTGACGCAACGATCCCCGAGAAACGCAACACAGCTGAAGGAATGGCGTTCGAACTCAAACTCCCCCATATTCGACTCGTTGACGGCATGGGAGGCGGAGGATCGGTTAAGACCATCGAAACCGCCGGTCGAACCTATCTTCCCCAACTGAGAGGTTGGGAAACCGTGGTGAACCACCTGGCAGTTGCCCCGTCGGTGTCGCTCGCCCTCGGCTCGGTTGCAGGTATCGGCGCCGCTCGTGTAGCTACGTCTCATTATTCAATGATTGTTCGCGAAAGCGCCCAAATGATGATCGCCGGCCCGGCTCTTGTCGAACAGGCGCAGCTGGGTGACCACGGGAAAGAAGAACTCGGTCACGCCGACATCCACACCGCCAACGGGGCTATAGACGACGCCGTTGATAGTGAGGACGAAGCCTTCGCGTGCGCCAAAGCCTTCCTGTCCTATCTGCCATCAAGTGTTGATGAGGCAGCTCCCCGAACAGCGACAGACGACCCGACGTGCCGTCGAGATGAGGCCCTTCTATCAGCGGTGCCCCGGGAAGCCCGGCGGGTGTACAAGATGCGAAACATCATCCACTCCGTCTTCGACACCGAGTCATTTTTTGAGATCGGACGCTCTTGGGGAAAGTCAATCATCACAGGATTTGCTCGCCTCGACGGATACCCGGTAGCAGTGTTCGCTGAAGATCCCTACCAATACGGTGGCGCCTGGACAGCAGACGCATGTCGCAAGCTTGTTCGCCTACTCGATACCGCCTCCACGTTCCATTTACCTGTAGTTCACCTGGAGGATTGCCCAGGATTTCTCATTGGTAAAGAAGCAGAAGAGAATTCAACGATTCGGTACGGTTCACAGGCGCTCGCGGCGCTTGGTCAACTGACGACGCCATTTGCGTGTGTTGTGATCCGGAAAGCATTCGGGGTAGCAGGAGCGGCAAACAACAAACCTGGCTACCGGAGTCTCCGTTACGCGTGGCCATCGAGCGATTGGGGCTCGCTGCCAATTGAAGGAGGAATCGAAGTCGCGTACAAACAAGATCTAGCTGATTCCGATGACCCTGAAAGCCTTCTCGAAGAAATTAGGGACAGGCTCAACCGAGTCAGATCGCCACACCGTGCGGCCGAATTCTTCGAGATCGAAGAAATCATTGACCCGCGCGACACACGACCGCTTTTGTGTGAATGGGTCGAACTGGCACAGCGCGCCCTCACACTGGGTCCGTCATTATTCAGCTACCGACCGTAAGTAACGGAAGCACTTCTGCCCCTTCGAATCGGCACGAAGGGTCCGTGTCGTGATTCACTAATGGTGGTCCCCGACCTAGGAACACAGATGCAACCGACCTATAGCCATGAGGCTGAAACATATCGCCAGAAAACTCAGGCCTTCCTAGCTGAACATTTGCCGGCCAATTGGAGTGGCCTTGGCGGCCTCGACGAACTCGCTCAGGATCGTTTCATTGAAGAATGGCGAGCCCTCCTGGCGGAGAATCGCCTGCTTGCAGTGTCCTGGCCCGAAGAATACGGAGGAGCAGGCCTCAGCGAAATCGAACGAATCATCCTCGCTGAGGAATTCGCGAAAGCTGGAGTGCCGGAAGGTAATGAAAACGACGGTTTTTCTATCACGATGGTGGGTAACGCGATTATTCAGTGTGGAAGCGAAGAACAAAAACGTCAGTTTCTCCCGCGCATCATTGGTGGCGAAGATCGATGGTGTCAGGGGTACAGCGAACCGAACAGTGGATCAGATTTAGCGAATCTTGGGACTCGGGCTGTTCTTGATGGAGACGAGTGGGTGATTAACGGCCAAAAAGTTTGGACCTCAAGCGGCCATACGGCCAATTGGATTTTCGTTCTCTGTCGGACAGCGCCTGAAGCTCCGAAACACAAAGGCATTTCCTTTCTTCTTGTTCCTATGCAACAACAGGGAGTCGAGTGTCGACCCATTATCAACATCAGTAACCGCCATGACTTCAACGAGGTGTTCTTCAGCGACGCCAAAACGCCCAAACAAAATGTTGTTGGGGATGTCAACGACGGATGGCGGGTGGCGAATGTGCTTCTAGGATTCGAGCGAGGCCACGGCGCGACCACTGATGCTGTTCGATTTCGAGATGAACTTGACAGAGTTTGCACCGTCGCCCGAGAAAAGGGCATCAACGAAGATCCGCTTCTGCGTCAAGACATCTCGCGAGCACACAGCAAAGTTGAGATCATGAAATGGATGGGTCAGCGACAAGTCACATCCGTGCTTGCCGGCAATCCCCCGGGACCAGAGTCGTCGTTACATAAACTTTTATGGAGCGAATACCACAAGTGGTTTACCGAAAAGACCATGCACATACTTGGAGCGGAGGCCATGACACCTAGTGGTCACCCGGCAGCTCACGGGATTCAGACCGACGCAATTGGCGCCGAATTCTCGACGCTGGCTTGGGTGCAGACCATGCTTGGGGCCCGCCCGGGCACTATCTATGCCGGCACATCAGAGGTACAACGCAACATTGTTGGTGATCGCGTGCTGGGTCTCCCTCGCGAGCCACGAGCTGATAGCGGGCCTTGGAATGAAATCGGAAAAAACTGAACTGGACTATGAAGGGAAAAGTCAACATGGATTTACGGCTTGACGGGAAAACAGCGCTTATAACAGGGGGCTCGGCTGGCATTGGGAAAGGAATTGCGACCACTTTTGCTGCAGCGGGAGCGCAGGTAATGATCACCAGTCGTAAGGCAGAGAAATGCGAAGCTGCTCTGGCCGACATCGGTGGCGACAGCGACTACATAGCATCTCATATCGGCCACCTTGAGGAAGCTGAGCGAGTCATCGACGCGACAATCGAACGATTCGGCGCGGTTGACATCCTCGTGAATAATGCTGCAACAAATCCGTGGGCAGGACCGATGATCGATTGTGACCTGCCGCGGCTAGATAAGACTTACGAAGTAAACCTCCGAGCTCCGATGCAGTGGACCCAAACGGCGTGGCAGAAGTGGATGCAAGAGCACGGCGGATCAGTTCTCAACATCGCGTCCGTGGGAGGTCACACCACTAGCGAAGCATTAGGGGTGTACTGCATGTTTAAAGACGCCTTAATGCACATGACACGACAATTAGCGGCGGAATTAGGCCCCATGGTTCGAGTGAATTGCATCGCACCAGGTTTGATTCGCACCGACTTCGCGAAGGTGTTGTGGGACGGACCTCGGGGACAAATGATTTCCGACATGTTGCCGCTCCAACGCCTTGGAGAGCCCGAAGACATCGGCGAAGCCGCTCTTTACCTGTCCGCGGGTGCATCTTGGGTGACAGGCAATATTCTCAACATTGATGGTGGAGAACTCATTCGTATAGCGGGCGAGTTGCCTCTTGAGGATGGGTGAGAGCAAGCAAATGGCGGATCGCTCCGCTTCTGACGTGGACTTTTCTTGTTTGGATTTCTCGCGTCCGCAATGTACTGACAGATCAAGATCTTGAAGTCGCTGGCGTTGCATGGAGACTGGGGGCCGCGGGAATCTTTCTAGGGCTCGCTGCCGCGGTCCTGGGTCAGTTGATTTCAGGCCACCAAGGAACTCAGCAGCTCAAATGGTTGGCAACTTGGTCCATTGGCTTTTGGCTAGTCCGCGGAACTGGCATTTTGATCGACAGTAACTGGTCTTTTGAATTCAAAGCGGTGCACACTGCGTTGATGGTTGTCACATTCGCGGTAGTCGCGTTAGCGATTTCGGCTTCGAATTCAGGTGAGCGAAGCCGCTTGAAAAAACCATGACCACACTGTTGCTGGGTCTTCAACCATGGCGTTGTGTCCCAATCCCGAAAATACATGAGGAGGATCGGTAGGCATATTTTGATGATCTGCTGGCGAAACCAGTGGGTCATGTTCCCCTAGTGACATAAACGTCGGCGCCAACAAACCCTCAAACATCTTGGTAAAAGATGGTGCACCTGTGCCGACCAGAACGCTCCGCGGGTCTTGGCTCGCCCTCCAACCATCGGAAGTGTGAATCACACCTCGTTCCGTGAGGGGATTATCAGAAGCCACTACTCCGAACAGCCCCGATAGTTTCAGGAACCAATCGGCAGCTTCTTCCCGATCTTTGAAGAACCTCGGTGGCTTCGCTGCAATGTCAGGCAGTTTCTCCAACTCTTCGTCAGACCAAACGATCTTTACCCCAATAGTCCCTACCGCTCGGGGTGGATGGCCGAACAAACCAGTCGCGAGAGCTGCTCCCACCCCGCCGCCCATCGAATGTCCGAGTACCACATAGGTTTCGTCAACTTCCAACAGTTCCGCTACGTCTGAGGCCATCGCGCCGAACGAGTAGCTGTCGGCCCAGCTGGCGGATCCGTGACCGCGTAAATCAGGTGCAAGAACTCTTCCTGCCCACCTCGCTGTCGTTACCAGTGGGTCCCACACTTGTGCCGTGGCGCCGAGGCCATGGAGCAACAGGAGAGTGGGTGTAGATGTGGTCATCAATCAATCGTAATAGTGGCCGACTTGCGAAGTTGTCTCTTTGGGGTCTTCAACGCATCGATTAGTCGACCAGCTCGTCGCCCCGAACGCGTTCGCGTTCAGCTTCAAGATGCTCAGGGCAGACCCGACCGAAAAGCTGAGTCGTTCGTTCTACCCGACCAATGACTCCGGGTTTTTCGGTGTAGGCGTAGATGGCGGAGTGCCGAGAACAACTATCGGTTGACACTCGACTCACCTGATGTAACGAGTGCCGCCCCCGGAAGATCTGCAGGTCACCTGGCTGCAAGTCGAGGGTCGTTACTTCATCGCGACTCCCGCCGAGGATTTTGCTGATGCGGTCAAAACCTTCATCGCCAGCGCATCTGATTTGGGGAGCATATTCAAACAGGCCACCGCTGTCAGCTTGTTGCACCAAGACCGTGACAGCGAAGTCGTTGGTGTCAAAGTGCCAGGTAAAAAGTTGTCCCGGATCCAAAATGTTTGATGTCAATCCAGCGAGCGGATCGGCATAACAGTGAAGTTCGGAAATCTCTAGACACGCAGCCACGAATGCAACTGTTTCAGGGGCACGGAAAATCTGATTCATCGGGCCATGCTGATCCCAGCTATCACCAGGAATGAAACCACTTGAACGTTCAAGAAACGTGTTCATCGGGTGATCATCAGAAAAGTGGGGGTTGTGTTCAAAGTGAAAATAAGGGTTCATTGCCTGATTGGAGAAGTGGGTTGTGTGTTTCTGCGAAAGAATCTCCTGATTCAACGCCGCAACCCCCTGAAGGTGAACGAAGTCATTGATTACAGCGCACCCGTCAACTCTGAGCTGATTCCGAGCAGTCATCACCGAGGCCCAGTAATCCGGGCTTTCCGGACGATCGAGCGGATATTTCACCAAATCGATCAGGTCACCCAATGAATGACTACTCGCCGTCGAAGTCACTTCATTGTTCCCAGGGCGGTGTCCAGTCGCCTTCCATCCGAAATGACAACTGGGCGTCATCTTCGATCTTTCTTGCTACGTGCAATTCTCCTGCACCGCGACCATACCGATCGGCTGCTCGACTGAATATCTCTGTGGCGGTTTCCGTCAACGGCAGTTCTGTCCGTACCACCTTCGACAATTCGTTAATGAGCTTGAGATCTTTCACGCATAAATCGAGAGAAAAACTGGGGTCATAATGCCCGGCAAAAATCGATGGAGCGTCATGACGGGCGACAAAGGAGTCGGCTACCGATTCTTTGATCGCGTACCAAAGAGTTTCGAGCTTGACGCCATTCGCTATACCCAAAGCGAAGCCTTCTCCCAATGCAGCGGCGTGAACAAACCAGAGCTGGTTCGTGACTAATTTCACAACATTGCCTGAACCCAACGTTCCAGTTGGTATCACGAGCCCAAGGTTTTCGAGTACCGGCGTAACCCGGTTAACCACCGCTTCTTCGCCGCCAACAAACAATGTCAGCGCTCCGTTTCGAGCTCCGTCCACCGCCCCCGTGACGGGCGAGTCAACTATGTCAACCGCAGAGGGTGCTTGCATCGCTAAAGATTGAACTAACTCAAGTTGGTTAGTGGTCAGGTCAACCCACACACACCCGGGCCGCAATGCCTGCAGAGCCCCATCGACGCCCCCCATCACGTCCTCTACATGGTCGGGACGCGGAAGCGACGTAAAAAACAGGTCTGCCTGGGCGGCACACTCCCAAGCAGACGCGCCGGCATCGGCGCCCACCTCGACCAGTTGCTGAACCGCCTCACTCCTCACGTCGTAGACCAAGACTGAATAACCAGCCTTAACGAGACGATCGCACATGGCGCCGCCCATATTTCCTAGGCCCACGAAACCGATGGTTTCACCGCGCCGACTCATGCTTGCTCTAAACCAGAAACCGCCATTTCCACTTGGCCCCCTTTTTGATCCTGCTCAATGAGGCGAAGCTACACACACAATGGCACCATGTGACGATGCCTGGTAACCGATCGATCTTCCGAGGCTGGAAGGTCGTCAGTTCAGGCATCGTCATTCAGTTCATCCAGAGCGCCCTGATCATGCAAGCGATGGGAAGTTACCTGGTAGTACTCGAGCGACAATTCGGATGGAGCAAATCTGTTCTTTCCGCGGCTTTCTCGGTGAACCGATTCGAATCAGCGTTGTTGGGGCCGATGCAAGGGTGGATGCTTGATCGTTATGGTCCCAAACGTATCGCTCGAATTGGTTCGGTCTTCCTTGTCTTGGGATTCCTATGGTTTGGCCGCATACAGAATCTGTGGGAGTTCTTCGCATCTTTTCTGTTCATTGCGATTGGAGCGGGTTTAAGTGGTTTTCTGACGGTTACCGTGGCAATAGTCCGGTGGTTCGAACGACGCCGAGCCCGCGCATTAGCAACTGGAAGCTTAGGTTTTGCGGCAGGTGGACTAGCCGTTCCCATCGTAGTTTGGTCAATGAACGCCAACGGCTGGCGTGTCACAGCGTCTGTTTCTGGCGTTATAGCGGGCGTAACGGTGTACTTCTTCGCCCGTTACCTCGACGGATATCCCGCGGACCACGGACAGAGTGTCGACGGACTCGCTCCCGAAAAATTAGCTGAGACACACACAGCTGAAGGTTTTACTTCGGTTCACTTCACCGCAAAAGAAGCTATTCGCACCAGGGCTTTCTGGATGATTTCCCTTGGCCACATGAGTGCCCTCTTCGTGGTGGGGGCGGTTATGGCTCACTTAGCGCTGTTTCTCACCTCCGAACGGGGCTATTCGCTTCAACAAGCCAGCTTCGTAGGAGCTGCTCTGCCAATCATGCAAATCTTGGGCATGACAATTGGAGGTGCACTTGGTGACCGCATCAATAAGCGCCTCATTGCGTCCCTTGCAATGCTTGGTCACGCAGGTGGAATTCTTGTGCTCGCATTCGCACACCGAGCTTGGATGATTGCTGCCTTCGTAGTCCTGCATGGAGTGGCATGGGGCGCAAGAGGACCACTCATGCAGGCGCTTCGCGCCGACTATTTCGGATCGTCGTCTTTTGGGTTCATTATGGGACTGAGTTCGTTGATCGTGATGTTAGGGACCGTCTTCGGGCCGATCATCGCTGGAGTGCTCGCCGACATCACCGGAACCTACCGAGCCGGATTCTTGGTTCTGGCTGCCCTTGCTGCCCTCGGAATGGTTTTCTTCGTGCTGGCCACCCCGCCCGCTCCTCCTAACCGGACCGCGCCCCCACGCCTCAGCTAGTACCGATTCCGCTTCTGCCGCTAGAAGCATGGACGAAGCTGAGAGGTACAACCAGATAAGTAGAACAGCGACCGCGCCGAGAGATCCGAAGGTGGCCTGGAGTCGGTCCGCCGAGCCCGCGGCAACGGTCATGCCGAAGGTGCCGCTGATCCAAATCGCACCACCAATTCCGACAGCGACGACGCGCGCGCGAGTGCGTACCGATGGCCCCACCACCATCCGGTAAATCCATCCCAACGACATCGAAGCGAGTACGAGCACCATGGGCCAACGAGCCGCTTCCAGCCAAGGGCGAGCTCCATCGGTAAAGCCTGCAGCTTCAAGAGTCCTTGGGAACGCGATCACCCCCCAAATCACAATGGTCGTCACCGCCATGGCGACCGCGCTGAGCTTCAGTGCGAAAATTCTCCCTTGAACCCAATTATGGGGACTTCGTCGAGCGTGGGCGATTCTGATTGCCATCACCGACGAGTTGAAGGCATTCGAGACCAGCCATAACAAGCCGAAAAGACCGATAGCCAGGCTGATTCCTACTCGACCATCACCAATCGATGTAACTCCCCGAAGTTGGGTAACCACGAGTTGCCCTGCCTCACTGGGGAGAGCGCTGGTTAGCGGCTCGAGTTGATCTGCTACTTCGTTAGGTTCGGCCACCAACCCGTAAACCGAAACAATCGCTACCACGGCGGGAACCAACGCAAGAGCAAAGTAATAAGCCACCCCTGCAGCCGCGAGAAGAGTGTGATGATCCGACACATTGGAAGCGAACTGCCGCAGTAGTCGCCAGAACCCAGGACGCCAACGGGCGTTGAGACCGTCGGGCCGGGAAGTCGTCATCGAACCAAGGGTGCCAGTCATTGCGTGATCGACCAACTATCTCCGCCGAACGCGGGTCGAAGAGGACTCCAATCGTGGTAGTAACAGTGCATGGATCGCACTCAATTGTTCGACCCCGCGACCTACACCCAAGGTGTGCCATACGACCTCATTGCCGAAATGAGAGAAGTGGCGCCCGTTCATTGGGTGGACGAACCATCAGTGATGGGTTGGGGCGAAGGCCCCGGTTACTGGGCGGTACTCACCCACGAACTCGTCAACCGAGTGTTGCGCGACCCATCAACGTTCTCTTCTCATCGAGGCGCTACCCAGATCCGTGACCCTGGCACAGCAAAGATGTTGGCTTTCGTGCAACGTATGATGCTGAACCAGGACCCACCCCGCCATACTCGCCTACGCCGTCTGCTGACAAAGTCATTTACTCCCCGCGCTATAGCGGTGCTCGAAGATGGGATCGTGAGCCGAGCTCGATCCATAGTCGACAGAGTTGCTCCCAAAGGGAGCGCAGATTTTGCAAGCGATATTGCAGCCGAACTACCACTCATGACCCTCGCTGAGATCATGGGTGTGCCAGAAGAAGACCGCATGCTGCTCTTTGATTGGAGTAACCGAGTCATTGGCTATCAAGACAGCGAATACGCGATTTCCGACCAATTCGACCCATCCACCGGCACTGATATGGCGCGGAAAGCCCGGAAACTCAGAGACGAAATCAGACCCGACGCGATGGGGCGAATGCCCGATCCCCGATCTCGCGAAGGACTCGCCGACATGTATTTCTATGCAACGGAGCTCGCCAGGTATCGCCGGCAATATCCTGGCGACGACGTGGTATCGATCCTTCTCGCGACCGAGGACGAGCAGGGAGCAATTACCACTGAAGAATTCGAGACCATGTTTTTCCTGTTCGCAGTGGCCGGCAATGAAACACTCAGGAACGGAATTCCAGGAGGGATGCTCGCTTTACTTGAGCACCCATCTGAGATGAACAAGCTGATCTCTCAGCCTGACTTGCTCCCGAGCGCTATCGAAGAAATGTTGCGATATTCGCCCCCGGTAGTGCAGTTCCGACGTACCGCCACCTGTGCCGTAGACCTAGGAGGCGTCAGCATCAGACAGAACGACAAAATCGTTGTGTACCACGTCGCTGCGAATCGAGATCCCGCAGTTTTTCGAAACCCAGAGCAATTCGACATAGAACGAACCCCAAATGACCACGTCACATTTGGCGCCGGCCCTCACTTCTGTCTGGGAGCTCACGTTGCTCGACGTCAAATGTCCGCCATCTTTGAGCAGGTCTTGTGGCGGCTGCCAAACATCGAGCTCAACGGAAAACCAGAACACCTGGTTTCCAATTTCCAAAACGGCCCGAAACATCTGCCAGTCAAATGGGGCAATGAATGACCGTTGACCATGTTGACGTTCCTTACCTGCGACGAGCTGGGAAAGAACTGCTGGCTCGAGTGTGGAACCCGCCGGGTGGAACGCCAGTCCGTGGTGTAGTACTCGATGTGCACGGGGGAGCATGGTGCGATCTCGATCGGCGTGCAGGTTCGCACTACGACGCAGCGCTCGCCTCTGCCGGATTCTCAGTAGTCGCTGTTGATTTTCGCTGCGGACCGGAGCACCAACACCCCGACGCATCCACCGATGTTTGTGCCGCAGCCCATTGGGCCCGGCTTCGCGCGGAGCGACTAATTGGTGACGGCCGCCCAATTATCTCTATCGGAAGTTCGAGCGGCGGTCACCTTGCATTGCTGGCGGCGCTGAGACCTCATTCAACTGACGGTCAAGCCACCGAACTGTACCTAGACGGAAAGTGGGAAGAGCAAGAGTCGATAGACGGACGTGTAACCGGGGTTGCGGCGTTATGGGCCCCGGTCGACCCGGCCGCCCGTTATAGGTACGCCCGATCGTTAAATACCGACTTAGGTAAACGGCTCACCGATAACACCGAGGCGTACTTCGGCAGCGAGAAAGCGATGACTGATGCCTGCATCTCGCGCATTGTGACTGAAGAGACCACAGCTCAACTACCCAACGTCTGGTTTGCCCGTGCGGGAAGGGATGAGAATGTGCCCCCCGAAATGGTTG